>Ga0247844_1000775_pt1 | contig 64833 bp, 53 predicted proteins | sample LaCtaG_FD_192421 | JGI IMG/M metagenome (GOLD analysis project Ga0247844, IMG submission 192421) | Freshwater microbial communities from meromictic Lake La Cruz, Castile-La Mancha, Spain - LaCruzMarch201714.5m_1 | ecosystem: Environmental > Aquatic > Freshwater > Lake | place: Spain: Castile-La... | reverse complement strand
TTAACGGCTTTTTACTATTTTTAACCCGCTTGATTAAGCCCATAGAAACTTGAAGTTTTCGTCGACCTCAAATTTCGACTTTTGGACTTTCTCAAGCTTTTTTATTTTTTGTTGGACAGCAGTGAAATATTATGAAGAATATTGAAAATGAAATCCGTTGGATAAAAAAAAAGTTACCCCATTTTACAATTCGTCAAAAAATAAGCAATGGCAGTTTCGGTAGACATATTTTTGTGATCCAACTTTTCAATCGTGTCTCTAAAAAGTTCCCGGTTGTTTTCCTTTTCCATCACGGCATCGAAAATGGAAGATTTCAGCACTTCCTGAAACCAGTCTTTGTTTTGCTGCAAGCGGTGCGTGTCAATCCAGCCTGACTGCCAAAGGGCATCTGAGGTTTCCGCCAGCCAGTTCACAAATTCATCCAAACCTGTGCCCGTCAATGCAGAAACTGTACCCTTATAAATAGGCAATCCATGACTTTGAACAGGCAACAGCGTGATGGCCGCAGCATAATCTTTCAACGTGAGCTCGGCTTTGGTTTTGAGTTCTCCGTCCGCTTTGTTCACCAACACCGCATCAGCCATTTCCATAATGCCCCGCTTAATACCTTGCAATTCGTCACCGCCAGCAGGTAGCAACAACAGCACAAACAAATCGACCATCATGCTGACCGAAAATTCGTTTTGCCCTGCCCCCACAGTTTCTACAAGGATGTAATCGAACCCGGCAGCTTCACAAAGCGAAATGGCGGCTTTGGTTTTCCTGGCCACGCCACCCATAAAACCAGCAGTGGGCGAAGGACGGATAAAGGCATTTTTTTCCCTGCTCAACAGCTCCATTCTCGACTTGTCGCCCAGCAAACTGCCTTTGGTTTTTGAACTGCTGGGGTCTATGCTCAATACCGCCACTTTGTGGCCCTGGCGCACTAACTTTAATCCAATGGCTTCAATCAAGGAGCTTTTTCCTACGCCTGGCACTCCGGTTATTCCAATTCGCTTCGAAGGCTTTTTGTCGACTTTCTCTAACCAGGCAAACAGCTCAGCAGACAAAAGTTTGTCGGAATTGAGCTGGCTTTCTACCAAAGTGATGGACTTGGCCAAAGCTTCTTTTTTTCCTGACAACAGGTCTTGGGCCAATTGGCTGGCAGCAGGTCTGGATTTTGGAGGTTGCGAAAAGTTCTTCATGGTTTATGCCTTTGTAAAAGTAGGCATAAGAGAATCTATACACTCAAAGGAGAGCGAGGTACTGAATGAGCTTATTTCAACGACCTGACGAATAGCGTAATACTGGCCGCCTGGTTTTCATTCAGTTTTTTAAAGGCTGGCATAGCCCCTTTTCCTTTTAAAATCATGGCACTTATTTCTGCATCACTCAATTCGGTGAGTTGAAGATTTTTCGATCCGTTGAGCATGGCATCACCATTTTCGCCATGACAAGCCGTGCAGTAGGTGAGATACAGTGCCTTTCCGCCTGCCAGACTGGGCGTAGAATCTGGCGCTGCATCGACTATGTTTGGAAGGGCCGGTTTGGTGGCAGATCGTTTAATCATCTCTCCCGAGCCGTAAATGAGCAATATGATCACAAAGGAGAGAGAAGCCAATATCTTGTTTTTTCGCTTAAAGGCCACCACTGCCAAAGGAATGACAGCCAGCACCATGGCCATTTTAATGTACAACAATGGCACTTTGTTGCCCGTATAGATGAACAAATAGATACCAGACAGCAAAAACAAAGTGCTCACCACCATTTCAAGCACCTTGGTTCGCTTCACAAAAGCAGCCAGAAATTCGTCTTTATCGAACAGCAAAAGCACTGTTTTTACCAGGTAAATGAGCACAAAAAGGAGAACTACCGTGGCGTGAATGTGTAAAATACCGGTGTACATGGTGTTTTTATTTACAGGCAAATAAAGCAGGTGAATCTGAAAATTCATGCATGAATTGAACAAACCCGTTCTTCAATTGAAATGTTGAAGCTTCATCAAGTGTAATTTCAGTTTATTTGAAACAAAATTGGAATCATTGAAAAAGTACATTTTAGAAATAACCGTTTTTGTGAGTGGTGCCGTGGTGATGATGTTGGAGCTAACCGGTTCCCGAATTATGGCACCTTTTCTGGGTACATCTACTTTTATCTGGACGAGTTTGATTGGCATCATTCTGGCCAGTTTAAGCGCAGGTTATTATTATGGTGGTAAGTATGCCGATGCCCACCCTTCACCTGAGCGTTTAGGGAAAATATTGGTGGCTGCGGGAATAGCTATTGGCGTGGTGGCACTTATCAATCAGACGATTTTGGGTGTGGTGCAGCAATATGTGAGCAATCTGCGATTGGCAGCTGTAGTGGCAGCCAGTTTGTTGTTTGGCATACCTGGCTTTTTGTTGGGTATGGTTTCGCCTATGGCGGCTCGGTTGAGAATGACCGATGTAAATACTGCTGGATCAACCATTGGTGGCTTGTATGCGCTTTCATCGGTTGGCAGCATTTTCGGAACTTTTTTGGTTGGCTTTTATTTGTTGGGAGTCATTGGCAGCCGAAACACAATATACTTATTGTCGGGCATTATGCTGGCGTTATCGTTTTTGTACTTTGTGAGCAAGGATACCATGATTTTTTTAGGTTTGGTGTTGGTAGCACCATTTGTTATCAGTTATACAACACCCAAAACTGCAGGAAATAAAATAGATACAGAATACAATGCGGTAACCATATTAGACTATGATTCATTAAGTTATATAAAAAAACCTGTCCGACTCATGCGGCTGGGAAACGAATTCAGCAGCGCCATGTACATGAATAACGATTCGCTCGCATTCAGATACACCAGGTATTACGAACTGGCCATGCATTTCAAGCCTGCCTTGAAAAGCACATTGCTTATTGGTGGCGCAGGTTATTCCGTTCCCAAATTTTACCAGCGATATTACCCTGAGGTGGCCATGGATGTTGTAGAAATTGACCCTGGTTTAACCTCATTAGCTATGGAATATTTCCAATTCAAGCCCAACGAAAATGTGAAAGCCATTCACGCCGACGGCAGGATTTTCTTAAACAGCAACACCACCAAATACGAGGCTATTTTTATCGATGCCTACAAGTCTTTGTATTCTATTCCCTTTCATTTGGTGTCGGAAGAAGCCTGGCAGAAAGTGGCCGAAAGTTTGAATGACGACGGTTTTGTGCAAGCCAATGTGCTGGCATCGGTGGAAGGAGAGAACAACGAACTATTAACTTCAATCATTAAAACAGCACGTCAAGCGTTTCCTGTGGTTAAAATTTTCAAAGTAGCACCCGAAAGCCCGCTCGATGTGGTGCAAAATGTGATGTTGGTTTGCTTCAAATCGCAACCTGAATATGCAAAAGCCAGTCAAAACCCCATGCTTCAAAATTACCTTGACTCCGAACTCGATATGAGCAAAATAGATTTTTCAAGGGCCATGGTGCTCACCGACAATTTTGCTCCTGTAGAACACTTTGGTGAAAAAATGATAGCGGCCTACGCCCATTAATTTCCATTTTCCGGCCTGTCGACTGATAAACATTCAGAGGAAAAAGCAGTAAAAAGGCTCAATTTCCATCCGCATACGGTTTGCCTCAAAAATACCGGCGTTATTATATGTCTCCTTCAAATCAAAACCGCTTCACCAGCCTCAATTCAAAACCTGGAACAGGCTGCCAGGCCATCATCAGCGGGGGTGTTATTTCTATGCCAGCCGTTAAATCATCGGCCACACTAAAACTCGACATGTGCGCATCTACTGCAGCGTCTACAATATTCAGGGCGTACAAACCAGCTGTTAAAATGACAAGCAAATCCCTGTTTCGGCGGTAATATTCACGCTGAATGCGCAGTTGGGTAATGTCAGGAAATACGTTCAAATATGGGTCTTCTTCACCTTTTGCCCGCAAGTTTGCTGCATCACGAAACTCTTTATAAAACTGGTTGTTGAGCCGAATAAAATATACTATGGTGCCAAATCCTGCCGCCAGAATGGGTATTTTCCAGTATTTTCGATTGTACACTTGACCAAGTCCGGGACAAGCCAAAGATAACAGTGAAGCGGTTCGAGGGTCTGGATTGAAGCCTTTTTTGCGAATAACTGGCAATACTGTGTCAGTTGGCGCAACTTGGAAAACATCCTGACCGACAGGCTTGAGGGTGTCTGATTGTGCATGCAATGTATGGAATGCCAGAAAGACAAAAGCAGCCAGCACAAAATTCCTCATGAGGTGATTTTACAGATTCAAAATATCCAACAATCTATTCAGGTCGTCGATGGAAGCAAATGGCACCCTGATTTCGCCCTGATTGTCTTTGCGAATTTTAATGGCAGCTTTCGTGCCAAAAAAGCCAGAGAGCTTTTGTTGAACAACTTTTAAGTCTGCACCAAATGGGGCATCAGGTTTAGCTGATGTTGGCCCTTCATCTGTTTCGTGATTGGCAAGTCGCCGTACCAGCTCTTCAACCTGGCGCACCGATAATTGCTCTTCTTCAATGCGGTTGAAAATGGCCAGCTGCACATCAGGCTTGTCCACGTTCACAATGGCTCTGGCGTGGCCCATCGAGATTTTTTCATCTCTGATTCCGGCCTGAATGGCGGCAGGCAATCTCAAAAGTCGCAGGTAATTGTTTACCGTGGTGCGCTTCTTTCCTACCCGATCTCCCAGTTCCTCTTGCTTCAGCTGACATTCTGAAATAAGCCGTTGATAGCTCAAAGCAATTTCAATGGCATTTAAATTTTCACGCTGAATGTTTTCGATCAAAGCCATTTCCAGCATCTGCTGGTCGTTGGCCGTGCGCACATAAGCCGGAATAGTCAGTAAACCTGCAAGTTTAGATGCCTGAAGCCTTCTTTCGCCAGAAATCAACTGATACTGGCGGTCTGCCATTTTCCGCACAGTGACCGGCTGAATGATGCCCTGCACCCTGATGCTTTCCGACAATTCGGCCAGGGCTTCAGAATCGAAATGTGTTCTGGGCTGAAAGGGATTTGTTTCAATCTCCAACACCGGAATTTCAAAAACAGAAGAAGTAGCCACATGTGGCAACAGGTTATCATGTTGCTCCTTTTCTATGGTATCGTTGTCGCTCAGCAAGGCACTCAATCCTTTGCCAAGTCCGCTACGCTTTTTAATCGTCATCAATGTGTTGTTATGGTTGTGCCTGAAGGTTCAATGATTTGCCATTTTTGATCAGTATTTCCTTGGCCAGGTGCAGGTAACTCATCGAGCCTTTGCTTTCGGCATCATGGAGAATGGAAGGCACACCAAAACTTGGTGCTTCGCTCAACCTGATATTTCTGGGAATAATACTGTCGAAAACCATGGATTTAAAATGGGTGCGCACTTCTTCAACCACTTGGTTGCTTAGCCGTAAGCGCTGATCGTACATGGTAAGCAAAATGCCTTCTATATTCAGATTCGGATTCAGCCTGCTTTGAATAATTTTAATTGTGTTCAACAGTTTTCCCAAACCTTCGAGCGCAAAATATTCGCATTGCACCGGAATGATTACCGAGTCGGCGGCAGTCAAGGCATTTACTGTAATTAAACCCAACGAAGGCGAACAATCAATGATAATGAATTCATACTCGTCTCGAATAGGTGCCAACGACTTTCGCATGCGCTCCTCTCTTTGGGGAAGGTTTATCATTTCAACTTCGGCACCTACAAGGTCAATGTGCGAAGGAAGTAAATACAGATGCGGGAGTTCGGTGGGTAAAATAATGGCTTTAGCTTCAGCAGAATCTACCATACATTCGTAGATACTGTTTTGCATTTCTTTTGGATCATACCCCAAACCCGAGGTGCTATTTGCCTGTGGATCAGCATCAACAAGAAGTGTTCGATGTTCGAGTGCCGCCAAACTTGCTGCCAGATTTATGGCTGTGGTTGTTTTCCCTACCCCGCCTTTTTGATTGGCTACGGCAATTATTTTACTCATGATGTGGTTTTCGTGTGAAGCCGAATATGTTCAGGGATTCAGAAAAAAGGACTGCAAAACTAAAGCTTTTTTTTCGACCCTTGGTCGAATTATTTAGAGTTCACATACAGGATAACATATAAAATTCTTATTCCACGTCAGCAGAATTTTCCAAAATCTTGAAAGGCAAATTCTTAGGTAAATAGCAAACCTCAAAATGATTTTTGAAAACCCAAAGACAAGATTCAAGTGCACTATTACTGCAAAACATTCGCTTCCATTCTGCCCTAAGTTCAACATTAAAATCTGATTAAAAAAGCCAACATGCAAAGCGTCCATTTACTCGTAGAACGAACTTTGCGTCACAAAATGTGTGAAGGATAATGAAAGTATGGATTTTAGGAATGTGGCTTTTGGCGCCAATTATTGCAGTGGCCCAGGTAGAAAGCGATACTACTTTGACCAAAAAACAAATCAAAGACGCACAGTTCATTGATGAAATAGAGAACATCGTTGGCGAAAAAGATAAAGTGCTACATGCAGAGCCGTTGTACATTGACCTGATCAGGGATCTTGGCGCAAGAAAAGGCGAGAAAGAATGGAACTTTGCCGGGGGATTGAAAGCAGGCTCAAGCTACAATGAATACGAAGCACTGGTGGAATACGAATGGGCACCCATCGACCGGTTGGGTTTCGAAGTGGAGCTTCCTTTGACATTATATGGTCAAATAGACGAAAAAGCCATTTCCAAGCGACCAAGTAACCGGTTAGAAAGTATTAAAATGGCTACGCAGTGGTCGTTTTTAGTTTCTGATAAGTGGAATACATCTATGGCTTTTGGTTATATTCATCAATTTGAAATGCACGACCTGAATAAACTAAGTTTCGATCATGTATTTAAAGGTAACGTGTTCAACCCTTTTTTTATAGCTGCTAAACGTTGGGGAAGTAATTTTCACTCTTTAATCTACACAGGGCCAAGCCTCGTGAAAGAATTTGGCAATCAGGACTGGAAGAAAAGTTATGAGATAAACTCAAGTTTCCACTACATGATCACAGGTACAAAAAACTTCATTGGTGTTGAAGTGAACCAACATGTAGAAAGAGGAAAATGGACAACAACGATGCGCCCTCAAATGCGGTTAGCCATAGCCGAAAACCTAATGGTAGGTATTGTGACAGGCATTCCTATTTACCAAACAGAAAGAGGCCTAAGCTCCTTTCTCAGAATCATATATGAGCCAAATTTCAAAGCATTGCATTGATGCTGAGTATTTACATTCTGTTTTAATAGTAATTATTTCAAGACATATCGGATGTCTAAATCTGCAAATAATGCACAAACTCTTCTCAGCATTTCAAAAAATTTTGCGCCTACACGGTAAGGCTATTATTTGATTTGCATGTCCAAATTTCACTATCTTGTAAAAACATAGTTGTTTTACCAATCAAACAGCAAGACATGAATATTTTAGAAGAAATTGCCGACGAGAAAAGAAAGGAAATAGCCGACCGCAAAGAAAAGTTCCCGGTAAAATTTCTGGAAACCACACCTTATTTCAACACGGAGCCAGTATCGCTCAGGCAGTATTTGAGCCGGCCCGACAAAACCGGACTGATTGCTGAATTTAAGCGAAAATCGCCATCAAAGGGCATGATTAACCCATATGCCAAAGTAGAGCAAACAACGATTGGCTACATGCAAACCGCCGCCTCAGGCCTTTCTATCCTCACAGATGAAAAATATTTTGGCGGCAAAAACGCAGACCTTACCGAGGCCAGGAGAATCAACTACTGCCCCATTCTTCGCAAAGATTTCATACTGGATGAATACCAAATTGTGGAAGCCAAATCAATTGGCGCCGATGTGGTGTTGCTGATTGCGGCGTTGATTTCACCAGCAGAAACAGAAACTTTAGCCCGGTTTGCCAAAAGTCTTGGGCTGGAGGTGTTATTGGAAGTACACGATAGCAGCGAATTAAAAACACATTTGAATCCGTTTGTAGATGTGGTTGGGGTAAATAACCGCAATCTGAAAACCTTCGAAGTGCGGATTGAGACTTCGTTCGAACTGGCAGAAAGTATTCCTTCAGGCATATTGAAAATCTCTGAAAGTGGCATCAGCGAGCCGCAAACCATTGTTGAGCTGAAATCGGCTGGCTTCAATGGCTTTCTGATTGGTGAAACATTTATGCGCAGTCGCCACCCTGAAAAAGCTTGTCAGCAGTTCATGAAAGAAGTGCAACAATTGATTTCTCAACCGGTTTAAATGCCTTTAAACCATGTTGAAACCATAAGCCCATGTTCATAAAAGTCTGCGGCATGCGGCAAACAGAGAACATCGAAGCCGTAGCAAGCTTGGGAGTCGATGCGTTGGGGTTTATTTTTTATCCAAAATCTCCCCGGCATTGCCTGCCAATGCTAGACCCTGAAAGCATAGAGAAGCTACCTGTAAATACGAAAAAAGTAGGCGTTTTTGTTAACTCAAGCTTGGAAGTTGTGCGCATTGTTGCCAAAGTATTTGGCTTAACCGGCATCCAATTGCATGGACATGAGACTGCCTCAATGGCCGAATCATTAGCCGACTCAGGTTTAGAAGTCTGGAAAGCTTTTGGAATAAACAACGATTTCGACTTTGATGAAACCCTCCCATTTCAACAAGTCTGTTCTGCCTTTGTATTCGACACAAAATCAGATTCCCATGGTGGTTCCGGCCAGAAGTACAACTGGGATAAACTCAAAGAATACCAAGGAAAAACTCCGTTTCTGCTTAGTGGAGGCATAAAACCAGGAGATGAACTTGCCATTAAACAATTCACCCATCCAGCATGCATGGGCCTTGACTTAAACTCAGGATTTGAAATGGAGCCTGGCCTAAAAGACGCAGAGGCCATTCGAATTTTCATGGAACAACTGCATTAATTGCCAATTCATTCCTTTTTCAAAAGTAGTTTACCTTCCTTAGCATTCAATTCGACGCATCAATCTGTCAAATGCTAAGCTTTTGAACTTCATTGCACATTACTATCCTGGCAGTCATATACCTTCTCCTGAATTTCATTTGGGATTGGTGTTGCCCGATATGGTGCGCATTTCAAACAAAACACTGCGCCTCAAACCCATAGCAGAGCCACTCACGCTTCTGGAGTCTCCCATGCAAGTGGGCATGAACCTACACTTTGACTCCGACCACTTTTTTCACAACACCGAATTTTTCAAGCAAGGAAGTACCCGCCTTACCGAACTCGCCAGGTCGTTTCCTTTTCAGCAAATCACCCGCAGCAGTTTTATTGGCCACATTTTGCTTGAGTTGTTGCTCGATCGTTGGCTGCTTATTCACCAACCCGCTCAAGGGCATTCTTTCTATAAATCCTTGAGCGAAGTGAACCCAATTGTTCTATCAGATTTATTCAACTCCCAAGAAAAACAGCCTCATCTTTCTGATTTCAAAAGCTTTCTAGGTAAGTTTATTGGGTACAGATATCTGTTGTTGTACCCCAAAGACGATGAATTGGCCTACGCACTCACCCGCATTTACTTTCGGGCCACAGGTTTACTGCCCACCCTCGACACTCCCTTGTTGATCAAACTCATCCGCAGAGCCGAACAAGCTTTAACTCCTGATTTTGAGGCTTTTTTACCTCAATTCAATGCTTTCTTTCAGCAACAGGCAAAGGGCTATTTGTAGCATGTAAGTGGCAGCCACAATGAATTTCGGGTGTTGCCCCCTTTTTACTGCACTAATATCCCGCCTCAAACCAACCGCCGGCCCTCCAGTAATTGCAAAGAGTGTACCCAGGCATCAAAAGGCAATTATCCAGCTTGAATCACGCATCCATAGGTTTCCAAGTTCATCGTGCAAAAAAGGATCTAGGTGTCTATATTTTGTCCATGGGCATCCAGAGGCCAAATATTGGCTTCCATGCTGGTAATTTAGGGGTCCAGATTCAAACCATGGGCGTCCATACCAGCACAAGGGACTACTCCATGGCAGAAATCTGGACACTTTACTGGCTTACTGGCTCTATATGGACGTCCGTGGATGCTCTACGGACCGCCCATAAGAGTGCTACAAACGATGGATTTTGGTGTAATAACAAAGGTTAGAAAGGGAAAAACAGCTTACTGATCTTAGCGAGACTCTTAAACAAGGGCAGTTAAATTTCTCTTGAAAGCAAAAAAGTCAATTGCCAGAATAGCTCACAAAAGTCAATGTATGGTCTGCTTCAGAACTCGCACATTTACACTGTAATACCACGCAACACGAAAGCACAGGACGTTTTTATAGCCCACCCAAATTCAGTAGATCAAATGAACCCACTGTTTAAATTTTTGCGCTCGCTCAATATTCAGTTTGAACTTTCTGAGAGTGCAGCCTATAACTCCGAATTTGTGAATATGGCGCTTGAAAGCAGGCAAAAAGCCCAAAACGGGGAAGTAATCCGGGTGAAAAAAGACGAGCTTTTAGCTTTACCAGGTTTGTAGCATGCTGTACCATCTTGACTTTGCACCAAAGCTTTGCTATATATAAATGTATTCAAAAAGTATGGAAATAAAGTTGTTTTAAAAAAGCTATTAACCCTACTTGGCTAGTTGACCAAACGTCTGTTCGCAGGAACTGGCAAGCCAGAACTGTTAAAACACCAGCTTAGAGGCTTATGGTCAAGGAGGATAAACAAAGAACATCGGCTGGTTGACGAAGTTTTAGAAAATACCATATTGATTATCTCCGCCAAAGGACATTATTAACTACTGGCTCCCTTTTGCAACGGTGCCGGTCAAAAATCGGGTTTGTAACGCATAAAAAAGGCAGGCTTCCCTTCTACAGCCAAAACCCATCACCCATTAAACCGGGTCATGGTTTTTTCCAGATCGTTTTCTGCTAAAAACCGGACCGCCTCTGCGCTTTTCATGATGCCCTCTTCGGCGGCTGCCCATTCGGCGGCAGGAAAGGTGCTCAACACAAAATCAGCCTGCCTGCCTGGTGAGAATTTATTGCCCACGCCCAACCGCAGTCGCGGAAAATCTTGTGTGCCAATTTCCTGTTCTATGCTTTTGAGGCCATTGTGCCCACCAGCCGAGCCCTTTGTTCTTATCCGCACCACACCGGTGTCGAGGTTGATATCGTCTGTAATCACAAACAGGTCTTTGGGTTCTGCCTGTTGCGAGCTCATGACCTTCTTCACCGCTTTGCCACTCAGGTTCATGTAGGTGAGGGGTTTCACAAAAATCAAATCCGTTTTTCCCAATTTTCCGTGCGCCTCCACCCTGTCGCTAAAGTGCCTTTCCACCAGGCCCAGCTTGTCAATCAGTTGGTCTACCACCAAAAATCCAACATTGTGGCGGGTCAATTCGTACTGTTTACCGGGATTACCCAGTCCAATCACAACTATTTTTTTCATTCTTTGTACCGCTACAAAGTTGAAAAACATTTTGAAGTAAATATGAAAGGCATAAAACCATGGCACGCTTTTGTTCTTCTCCTTGCCTTTGGCATACCCTTTTTGCTGCAGATAAACCTCTATCCCCTGGTGGCGTTTCAAATGTTTTCGCAACCATCGTCAGTTGATGAAACTCAAATTAAATTACTTGGAATCAACCTGTTCTGGCAGCCCATTGTTCCGGAGGCTTCTTTTGGTAGCACAGGCGAATGGACAGTATTGCTAAAAAATAAGTCGAAAGCGAATCAACAACAGTTGTTAGAAGTTTTTGCAAATACTCCACAAGGAAAACGCTACCAAAGCCTCAAACTAATTAGTATTTCGCAGCTTGGCGACACCACAACTCTGGCGCAATGTTTCCAAAAATAGCTCCTGTTTGGTATGTCATTTTTCTGCTGGCGCTGGCAGTTCACCTCTCCTATTCTTTTTGGTTGCATGACGAACTTGTTGTTGCATTCCACACCACCGATCACCCGTGGATTGCCTGGCTCGGCAAAATCTATCCCAGTCTGGAGGCTAAGTTAAGCCAGGGAAAATCAGAACAAATTCTGGAACGTGCCGATAGTTTTATCTGGCGAATCTGGCTGATGGCGGGTTTTTCATGGGCGGTTTGGCAATACCTCCCAAAGCTGTTGAAACCAACCGAAACAAGTTCCACGGCAGAAACCAAAGTACTTCTTTCAACCTGGTGGTGGGTGCAAACCTTGTTCGTCCTCGATTTATATATTGATGTCATAGAGCGGAGCCATTATGCTGGACTGTTCACAGCCATCTGGCCCTGGGGAATCCTGTTTCCATCGTTTCCGCACCCACTCGTGCTTCATGGATTGATGGGAATTTATTGCTTGGGTTTCTTAACTGCCATATTTTCAAGATACTCCTATGGTATTCAGGTTTCCTGGTTTGTTTTTCTATTGTTTCAAGTCATTCAACTAGGTTTTGGCAAACTGGAACACACCTACATCAGCTTCACTTTTGCTGGTTTCTGGCTCACTTTTTTCCACCAAACACCAAATCAGGTTTACCGGTGGCTGGCTCGCCTCAGCATTGGTTTGTCTTACTTTTTTGCAGGGCTAGAAAAGCTACTCATCGCCGGACTATCGTGGTGGACAACAGGCACTTTGACCCAATTAATACCTGCTGATTCTGTTTGGCTACCCCTATTTACAGAACAAGTATGGCTGGAACCCATGCTCCTGACCGGGGTGATTTTGTTTCAACTTTCAGCTCCTTTATTGGCCATTTCAAACCGATATTATTGGGTTTTTGCCTGTTTGGCCTTGGCATTTCACCTTGGCACATTTTTAATTTTGGGCGTGGGTGGCCTGGTAAGTCCCTGGCTGGCTGCTTTGCTTTTGTTTATAATTCCAGACTCAAGCCGTCGAAAGCCAGTTTAATGGAATCTGGCAATTCACTTTCAACCTGTGCATGCCTCCCCAAATGGTGACTAATGTGTGTGAGGTAGTTTTTGGGACTGCCTATTTGGGTTAAAACAGCTTTTGCATCCTCCAGGGTAAAGTGCGAAATATGATGTTTGATTTGAAGTCCATTCAACACAACTACATCAGAACCTTTTACCTTTTCCAGCTCTTCAGGGGCAATATAATTGGCATCGGTGATGTAGGTGAAATTCCTGATTCTAAAACCCAAAACCGGCATTTTATGATGCATCACCTGAATGGGAATGATGCGTTCGCCGTTTACCTCAAATGGTTGCAGGTTTATAAGATTTATGCTTACCTGCGGTATGCCAGGATACTTTTTTTCGGCAAAAATGTAAGCAAACTCCGCTTTCAAGTGTTGGATCACCTGCTCAGATCCATAAATAGGCAGTTCTTTATTTTGCAGGTAATTGATGGGGCGAATGTCGTCGAGACCAGCTACATGGTCCTTGTGTTCATGGGTGAAAAGTATGGCATCCATGTCACTTAGCCGGTTCTGAAGCATTTGCTGCCGAAAGTCGGGCCCGGTATCGATCACCAATTTAACTTTTTCGGTTTCTATATATACGGACGTTCGTAGCCGCTTATCTCTGAAATCCACCGACAGGCAAACCTCGCAATTGCAACCAATAATGGGTACGCCCTGCGATGTTCCCGTACCTAAAAAAATTACTTTCAAAAAATTAAAATTGATTGGATGTCCACCCTTTGACTAAGATGAAGCAGGCGTTTCCTCCAAAGTGAGTTGTTGATCTCCACTTCTCAAAGCCACCACAAGTTCTTGGTTCTTTTTACTGAGACCTGTAACTTGAAGTTCTACGGTTTTAATAATTTCAACCAGGCTGTTTATCTTTCCTTCCAGGGGGTAAAAGTTATTCACCAAAATGATTTTGCTTTCGTTCAGCAGGCAATATCCTGATTTGAAATTGCCTTTTTCGTAGCGCAAAATGTAGTCCGATTCGGCTATGGCATCTTCAAGTTTATGGAGAAAACTCTTAGAGTACTTGACCATATTTAGTTGCTGGTGTAGGCCTTCACTTTTTCAACCAGCAAGTCGAAATTGAGTGGCTTTTGCAGGTAATCGTTGATGCCCACTGCTTTAAACTCATCCAGGCTGTAGTTCATGGCGTTGCCTGTAATGGCAATAACGGGAATGCTGGCCTTTTGAGAATCACTGAGTGCTCTGATGTTTTTTGTGCAATCCATGCCATTCATGCCCGGCATGTTTATGTCCATCAATATGATGTCGAAAGTGGCATTTTTCAATAACTCCAACACTTGATCCCCATTCTTTGCTGAATGAATTTCAAAGTTTTGAAACTGTAAAATTTTTCGGGTGAGATTTTGAATTACAGAACTGTCTTCAGCAATCAATACGGTTTTTTTACTGCTCATTTTGCTCAAATATTTTCGTTTTGTAAGTGTATTTGAATTCTGTGATTAAGCCACCCAATGTGGTTAAATCTTCGGCCAGATGGCCATCCATTTTGTTTTTCAGGTCTGCTTCAATTTTGCGGGACCATTCACTTACTTTGTTTACCCCTAAAGTACCTGAATTCCCTTTAAGCGTGTGCAAATATGATAAAATCTGCTGGTAATTTTTATTTTCCAAACACATGAGACTTGCAGATATCAACTCCTCGGCCTCTCGTTCAAATTCTTGAAAGGTGTCGAGCACCATGTCGAAACCAATGTGACTGGCCAATTGATTAACAATGTCAATGTCGAGGCTTGCCTCTTTTTCCAGCTGTTCAAGCGCTATGGTTTTTTGCGGCGGCACAAATGAAATATGGTTTTTCGCATTGTCATGATTGAGCACCCAATCTTTCACTTTATCCACCAGGCGTTCGGCTTTTATCGGTTTGGCTATGTAGTCATCCAATCCCGACGACAGGTATTTCTCCTTGTCTTCCAGCAGGTTGTAAGCAGTCATCGCTATGATGGTTGGCCGGTATTCCATGGGAATCATGCGGATGGTTTTTGTGGCAGAAATGCCGTCCATCACAGGCATTTGAATATCCATGAGTATGATTTTAAAATCGCCGGTGCTTGCTTTGGACACTGCCTCTACTCCATTCAGTGCCAGTTCCACGTCGCATCCGGCATTCTTCATGATTTCGGATGCCACTTTTAAATTTACGGCATTGTCGTCCACAATGAGCACTCTTGGGCGTTCGCCTGAAAAAGTAAAAGCTTGTTGTGGCAAAATCGCCTGCTCTTGCTCATCAACTCCTACGATATTCTCGGCCTGAAATGTAAACCAAAATGTACTTCCCTTTCCTGGCTTTGAATGTACTCCCACTTCGCCACCAAGCAGCCGGCACAATTCTTTGGTAATCACCAAACCTAACCCCGCACCACCAAATCGCTTGGTCAATGAAGAGTCTACCTGGCTAAAATAGGAGAATAAACTATGTTGATCTTCATTTGAAATTCCAATACCTGTGTCTTTAACTTCCACAGAAAATATTCCCGAACCTTCAGTTGGTTGCTGCAGTTGCAATAACACAGATACAGCGCCAGAATTTGTAAACTTAATGGCATTGGCCACCAGGTTGCACAAAACCTGAAGCAAACGGGTTTCGTCTACACATAAAAATTCAGGAACTTCTTTATCTACAATCACCTGAAAATCAAGATTTTTTGCGTGAGATTGCTGCCAATACAGGGCGTGTAATTTTTCAAAGGTTTTCCTAATGTTGACCGTGCTTGGCCGTAGCACCATTTTACCTGTTTCAAGTTTGGAAATGTCGAGAATGTCGTTCAAAATGGACAGCAATGTTTCAGACGACTGTTTCACTGTGTGCAAATACTCAGATTGCTTCGGACTCAAGGTCGTGTTTTCAAGCAAGTCCACCAAGCCGATGATGCCATTCATGGGTGTGCGAATTTCATGGCTCATGTTGGCTATGAATTGCTCTTTTACTTCCAGGGCTTTTTCGGCCGTTTCTTTGGCCTGAATAAGTTCAGTGGTGGCTTGCTTCAAATCGGAAATATCACGTGCAACACCTTCAAAACCAATTACTTTTCCAACTTCATTTTTTAGTACTTTTAGGTTGCAAAGAAATTCGACAGTTTGGCCACTTTGGCGAGCCAGCGAAATTTCGAAGTTGATTAATCGCCCATTTTTGCGCAAAGATTGGGCACCTTGTTCCAGCTTCTCGGCACTCTCAACAAAGTTATTGAGGCTTTTACCCAGCAATTCTTTAGGGGTAAAACCGAGTAATTCCTCTACAGACGGACTCACGAGCAAAATCTTGCCCATTCGGTCGGTTTGAAAATATACATCGAGAAACGATTCAAAGATTTTTCTAAACCGTTCCTCATTGAGTCTCAGTGCATTTTCTGCTTCTTTTTTGGCTGTGATGTCATTGGCAATGCCCGAAACTTCTTCTATCAATCCATCGGTGAGAAATATGGGATTCAGAAATATTTCCCACCACTTAATTTTCTTGTATTTGTCAAGCCCAGCTATTTCAAACTGTTGCGGATTTCCCTCGAAAGCCAAGTCGTACATTTCGCTCCAGATTTCTTCGTGGTGCAAGCCAGTGAAGCTTTTGTTGTTTACTTTGGTTTTGTGCGGTTGTTGGTTTAAATCGTTCGACAGCACTGCATCCACATAATTTTTATTAAAAGAGGTGAGTTCAAATTGCCTGTTGAACGACCACATGATGTGTGAACTGCTTTCAAAAATAGAGTTCAGTCGGGCAGTTTGCTTTTGAATTTGCTCCTCGCTTTGTTTTCGCTGAATGGCTACTGCCACTTGACCTGAAATAAAATCAAGCATTTCCAGATCACGACGCTCGTAGGACACGCCTTGCCTAAAAGACTGTACAACCACCAGGCCAATCACAAAGTTTTTAGACCGCAAGGGCACTGCCATCCAGGCAGTTGGCACCGGACCAGCTATTTCTACTTCGTCATCCTGATTGAGTTTTAAAATCTGCGCTTCTTCCAGGTACACGGGTGCTTGTATTCTCAAGCAATATTCTGCCAGACCCTTCCCTTGTTTTTTTCGTGTGTTGTAAACCCGATTGCCATAATATTCATCAAGGTAAAAAGTGTAGTTTATTTGGTTGTTCAGGTGATCCTTAAGGGCAATAAAGAAGTTTTTTGCATCGAAAACTTTATTCAATTCCTTGTAAATAGCGTCATAAAGTTCCCTTGTATTTGTGGTGGTGGCCGACAAAGAAGAAATGTGATGAAAAAGCTCTTGCATGCGCTCATTTTTCAGTTTTTCCGTTTCGTCGAGAAACATGGCCCTGTAAGCCTGCAACTTGCCTTGCTCAAACTTTCCATTGATGCTGGCCAAAACATGAAGTTTTTTACCCGTCTTACTCATCAACACAGTTTGAAACCGGGTTGTTGGTGCCGATTCATTTATTTCGGTCAGCTTGAGATAGGTTTTCTCAACCAAATCATTTGAAATCAAATCCTTTAACTGCAAACTCCTTGTTTCCAACTGTGTATAACCTAAAGCTGATTTGGTAGCATTGTTCAGGTAAAGCACTTTGCCAGAATGAGAAACCAGAATCACGAGATCGGAAGCGCTGTCGAGCAAGTCAAGCAGGTTGCGGTTTGTTTCTTCAAGCTCTTTAGAAATTTTTGCTTGCCCGGTCAAATCTTCACCAATCAATATAATAGTCTGGCTCTCCTGATCTTGCCTGATCAGTAGTTTGAAGTGAATTTGCAGCGATTTCCCTTGTCGGGATTTCAACATTTGCACCACATCTATTTCCTGTGCTTGAACTCCATTTTTGTCCAAAAACTGGTTGATTTCTTTGTGCAGCCTTTCGTCGGATTGATCTACGAAGTGATGAAATTTCAGTAGTTTATCTTTAATTTTCACTTGAACCAATTGAGCAAACAATTGATTTGATTCTAAGATGTTGCCTTGCGAATCTATGTGAATCCGAACCATTCCCGCTTTGTCCATCCAGTCGAAAAATGCTTGATTCTGGCCATATACCTGCTTAAACTCTTTTACAAAGCTGGTTTTTACAACATAGCCTGAAAATTGTTCAGCTCCATTTTTAACCGGCGTACCAACCTCCTGAACCATTTGCCAATCGTTGTTGGCCGTCTTGATTCTGAAAGTAGCTGAAAATTTCTCACGATTTTTCAAGGCTTTGTCCATTTTTACCAACAAAGCCTGTTGGTCATCAAGGTGAACAAAATCCACCCATTTACTATTATCAAGTTGGGCTAAACTTGCGCCTGTGGCCTGAAACCAGGCTTCGTTGAAAAAGTAGAAGTAATTGATTTCGTTCGATATGCGAATCAATTCACCATGTAAGTTGGCAGTAACCTGGAGCTTTTGTTGAAGTTCAGAAGCTTGCTTTTCGGTAAGTCTTCGCTGCGTGATGTCTTCAATAGACACGAGTAGTTTTTTATCATTTTTACTCCTGATGAGCAGGCTAACCACCTTCAAGTAGTGCATTTTACCTTGATGCCCCCAACCTGTTACTTCTACAGTCGCTTGTTCTTTTTCGAGTGTGATTTGAATGAGTTCAGCAGATAAAAAATTATTGCCTGGCAACACCGAAGAAACAAATTTCGACAAAGAAGCCCCCAACAACTCAGAACCCGAGAGCATGGACTTTTCAAGGCAGGCGTCGTTGAGCTTGAGCACATTGCCTTGTGTATCAATTAGCAACAAGCAATTCTTATTGTGGCTAAACAGTTCTTGCAATATCTGAAGCTCTTCATCGAGTTGCTCTACATCAATATTCAAATGCGGATTTTCGAAGAAAACAGATTGCGCCAGCTGATGTGTAGCATCTACTATCGTGGTGCTCGCTTGCCAGGCCTTTTTCCCATTTTCAGTGTCAAAAAATAACAATCCGGCATGGTAGCCTTTCGTCTTTAGATCTGACTTGAGCATGTCGAAACCAACATCAGAAAAGGCATTAAACAAAGCCTTTATGCTGTTATTTTCTGCATTTATTCCTAAACCCGATAATTTTAACAAATCAGAAAAACAAGCATTCGATTGCTGAATTTGGCCTGAAACGGTATGCAGCACCATGGCCATTCCCTTTACTTCTGGGTGGTCAAATCCAAGCCAGGAATTCCTCGTTTCAGCCGCACGTTGGTCTGCAAGTAGTGCTTCTTTCTTCATGCAATTTGGTTTGACATTATCAAAATAGGGCCTTAAATTTAGGCATTTATTTAAGGGTTTAATCAAAAGTTTGGATTAAAATGTTCACCCTCAAACTGTGTTAAAATCAAATTAATCCACGAAAGTGCATTGTTTTGCAATTAAATTTTGGATGCATTTAGCCAAAATCATTACGTTCTCAAGTTCTCGTCCACATCTGTTGCGCATCAGTTGAAAAGTAAAATCTTTGTAGTGACCACCATTGGTCTGGCTTTGTGGGGCGCATATTTGTCGTTGGCAACGGGCACCATTCCCACCAAACTTGTGGATGTGTATCATGCAGTCATTGGTTATGCGCCAAACGATCCGCTTCATTTTGCCATTCTTCAACTGCGAATTCCCAGATTATTCATGGCGTTTTTGGTAGGAGCAGCACTTGCTTTGAGCGGATACCTGATGCAGATTCTAGTAAACAACCCTTTAGCTGATCCATACATTTTGGGCACATCGGGAGGTGCAGCATTAGGTGTCAATTTGGGCTTGGCGGGCCTGTTGCCACTCTGGATCGGCAGTTTTTACATTCCACCATTATATGCCATTGTTGGAGCGGCTGGCATCACAAGTGCAGTATTTTTCATGGCCAAATCAAGAAGCGGCCTTCATGCAGCCAAACTTTTGCTTTCTGGTGTATTTCTTTCGATGCTGACAACAGCGTTGGTTGGCTTGTTGGTATTTATGGCTATAAAACAAGGCATGACAGCAACTGTGTTGTTTTGGACTATGGGAAGCCTGGAAAAAACTTCCTGGACAGGCCTGGCCTGGCTTTCGGCGGTATTGTTACCAAGTATTGGCTTGTTTTCCATGTATCACCATCGATTTATTTTGCTGATGTTGGGAGATGAAAAAACAAGAAACTTTGGCATTGAACCTGCCCAATTGCGCACTTGGTTGCTGTTTGGGGCTGCAATGTTGACTGGGTTAACTGTGGCGTTTTGTGGTGCCATTGGTTTTATTGGATTGGTGATTCCACACGTAGTGAGACAGTTTTGCGGGGTGACCAACAGCCGAAACATTCTGTATTGCGTGGTGCTTGGTGGCGCCTTTCTCACCTGGTCCGATGTGCTGGCTAGAACATTGTATCCTCCGGCTGGTTTACCTGTTGGCATAGTCACCGCATTGGTGGGAATACCCTTCTTCCTATATTTGCTGGCCAAAAACGCAAAAACGTTCTCTTAAACGATGGTATATGTAAGCCGGATTGAACACTTTAACGCAGCCCACAAGCTGTACAATCCGAATTGGTCTGCAGAAAAAAACAAGGAAGTATTTGGCCCATGTGCCAATGAATACTTCCACGGACATAATTTTGAGTTGATTGTAACTGTAAAAGGAAATCCGGACCCAGAAACAGGCTTTGTGATTGACTTAAAAAAACTGAGTGCCATCATCAAAACCAAAGTGATTGACAAAGTTGATCATCGAAATCTGAACATAGAAGTAGATTTTATGCAAGGAAAACTGGCCAGTTGCGAAGTATTTATCAAGGAAATCTGGCATTTGTTGGCATCCGATATTTCTGAAAACAGCACCGGAAAACTGCATAGCCTGAAACTGTACGAAACTCCAAAAAACTTTGTTGAATATTTTGGTGAATAAACACACCTGGTTCAGCCTATGAAATACTATGTAATCACAGGCGAACGCTCGGGCGACCTGCATGTCTCGCACGTCATCAACCATTTAAAAGACCTTGATCCTGAAGCACAATTCAGGGGAGTTGGCGGCGGATACGCTGCAGAAGAGGGCATGACGCTGTTTAAAGATTATGCGAAAATCAATTACATGGGCTTTTGGGAAGTGTTCAGAAACATGCGCTCCATTCTCAAGTCGATGAAAAAGGTAAAGGCAGACTTGCTGGCTTACCAACCTGATGTGCTGCTGCTAGTCGATTTTGCAGGATTCAACATGCGGATGGCTCGTTTTGCCAAAGGACACGGCATCAGGGTACATTACTACATTTCTCCAAAAATTTGGGCATGGAACTCTCAAAGGGCTTTAAAAATCAAGGAAATAGTAGATCGCATGTTTGTGGTTCTACCTTTCGAAAAAGAATTTTACAAAAAGTACAACTTCGACGTTGACTACGTGGGCAACCCCGTGCTCGACAGCATTGTAAAATTTCAGCCCAATCCGGCATTTCGACAAAAACATGGCCTTGATGATCGCCCCATCATTGCTATTTTACCTGGCTCCAGACAAATGGAAGTGAGGAACATTTTGCACACCATGTTGAGCGTAACCCCTGCATTTCCACATTGCCAGTTTGTGATAGCTGCGGTAGACAACCAACCTGAAAAATACTATGATTATTTTCGTCGAAATGGGCTCATTACCATTGTAATAGGCGAAACCTATAATTTACTTTTCGAAGCAGAAGCTGCCTTGGTTGCCTCAGGAACAGCTACGTTGGAAACAGCATTGTTCAAAGTACCGCAAGTCGTATGCTATGCCGCCAGCCCGACCAGCTACTGGATTGCCCGCTCAGTCATCAATGTGAAATATATTTCTTTGGTGAACCTTATTCTCAATAAACCTGCTGTAAAAGAGCTGATTCAAGGTGATTTCAATCCGGTAGATACCAGATTACAACTTCAGCGGATCATGGAAGACGAAAAAGCCCGGGCAGAAATGCTGGCAGATTATGAAGACTTGATTGAAAAGTTAGGAAATCCTGGCGCATCTAAAAAAACGGCTCAGTTGATTTTCGAAGACCTGAAACAGGCTGGCAAATAAGAAATTACTATCTAGCTATCGCCGACAGCAAATCACTTTGGGTGATGATATGTACCTGATTCACCTCGTCCCGAACCAATAGTGCTTTGTTTTCTTTGTCGATGAGCGATGACAGCGCATCGAGGGTATTATCTAAACCAACAAACTTAAAAGGCTTATCCATCACATCACTCACGGCATTTTCTTTGATTTGCGGATTTTCGATGAGCTGCAAAAGCAACTTGCTGTCACTTAGGCTACCCACAAAGTTATCACCATCGGTTACCGGCAATTGTGAAATGCCTTCTTTGGTCAACAACTTGATGGCCTCTCCTATTTTGGCTTGCTGAGAAATGGTGGTGAGTCCGCTATGTCCGTTTCTGGAACGAATGATATCCCGAGCTGAGGCATATTCCATAGCTTCGAGAAAGCCATGGTCTTTCATCCAGGTGTCGTTATAAATTTTTCCCAGGTAGCGGGTGCCATGGTCGGGCAAAATCACCACCATCACATCGCCTTCTTTTAGGTGTTGACGGGCATATTCCAAAGCACCATATACGGCTGAACCACAGCTCCAACCCACAAATAGACCTTCTTCTCTGGCCAAGCGACGGGTCATGATGGCAGCATCTTTGTCGGTTACTTTCACAAACCTGTCTATCACCGAGAAATCAACATTTTTGGGTAAAATATCTTCTCCAATGCCTTCAGTGAGGTATGGAAAAATTTCATTTTCATCGAAAATACCCGTCTCTTTATACTTTTTAAACACTGAGCCGTAGGTGTCGATACCCACAGATACAATTCCGTCATTTTTTTCCTTCAGGTATTTCGACACGCCACACATGGTGCCTCCTGTACCAACTCCAGCTGCCCAATGGGTGATTTTACCATTGGTTTGTTCCCAGATTTCAGGGCCTGTGGTATCGTAATGAGCAGCGGTATTGCTCATGTTGTCATACTGATTGGGATAAAATGAGTTGGGGATATCCTGGTTCAGTTTTCTGGCCACTGAGTAATAACTTCTGGGGTCGTCGGGTTCCACATTGGTTGGACATACCACCACTTCGGCTCCCACCGCTCGCAAAATATCCATCTTTTCTTTGCTTTGCTTGTCGGCCATGGTGAATATGCAGCGGTAGCCTTTTTGAATAGACGCCAATGCTAAACCCATGCCGGTGTTGCCCGAAGTCCCTTCTATAATTGTACCTCCTGGTTTTAGAATTCCCGCCTTTTCTGCATCTTCTATCATGCGGACGGCCATACGGTCTTTCACCGAATTGCCGGGGTTAAAATATTCTACTTTGGCAAGCACAGTGCCTTTGATGCCTTTCGCTACGCTGTTCAACTTCACCAGCGGTGTATTGCCAATGGTGTCGATGATTGAATTGAAGTATTTCATGGTGGTGGTTGGTAATTCTTGAAACGGTCAAAATTAGGGTTTCCATTTCAATTTTAAGAGATACTATGTTGAAATGAGTTTAAACATGGAGCCTTTTTTACTGTAAAAATTGTTTATTCATGTTGCCTCTAGAATAAATCCAAAAAATTAATTTTACATTAAAATTATCGCTCATTGTCGTTTGAAAGTTTTGAACTTTTTAAGTTTGGAATCGAATACAACTGAACATGTAAAAACCAGTACCCAACCAAAGTAATTCAAAGTCAAGATGAAAAAAAGTATGTTGTCTTATTGCAAAGTGGTTCTTGAAAAAGTAAGCTTCAGCAGAAAGTTGTTTGTGAAAGAACTCTGTAAATTCAATAGGATTCTTTCCTTAAAAGAGCGGTATACTTTGCTCAACTGGCTTAGGGTGAGGTTTTCGACCACTATGCCAGATTTGATAACTATGTATGAGCGAAACTTAAAGCACAAGGAAAGGTTTCCACACCTCATTCAAGTTTAGTTTTCCTTAAATCATGTACTTCTGAACGCCTGGATTTATCCGGGCTTTTTTTGTCTATTTTTCTGGAAGTTACTTCAAAGTAAATTGTACGGTTTGGCTTGGTTTGAAGCCAATTTTATGCGCCAGTACTTCTATCTCATTCACAGAAATAGGAACAGGTTTGGTGTATAGTTGCCAGGCTTGGTTCTCACCAACAGCTCGCCATGCAATTGATGAACCTGGTGTAGCGCACTCAACAATCAAAAACACACCTTTTACACTTACATTTGGCTTAGCTGTTGTTGCTTGTTGCCCATCAATGTGCAGATGCTTAACCATTCTGTATTCCTCCAATTCGCTGAGATCTGGTATTCGTGTTTGCCATTGTTGCAGCTGCTCTGTTAATTCTATAAGAATAGATTTGTACTTCGGATCTTGAACAAGGTTGTTGATCTCGTGCAGGTCAGTTTCTGTGTCGTAAAGTTCCAGCTCAGGTCTGGGTCCATTGACCCAGAATCTGAAAGGTGCTTCAAGTGTTTTACTTTTTCTCAATTGATAAATATCTTCCATGCAGTATAGTTGATCTCGGTATGGCAATGGCATGAGGTACGGCTGTTCTGGCAAGTAGTTTCTGATGAGTTTGTATTTGTGGTTTCGAACAGATCGTACCCTATCGAAATCAATATCATGGCGATCTCTGGCTGCAAATAGATATCTGTTTTTACGGGGACTGGAAAACCGACCCAAAAAACCTTGACCGTGAAGATTTCTTTTGGGAATGATGTTGGCCAGAGAAAGTACTGTTGGGGCAAAATCCACAAAACTAATCAGACTCAGATGACGACCTGCCGGCTGACCAGGTATTCGAACAAGCAAAGGAACTTTTGTGCCTGAATCGTAAAGCCACCTTTTGGCTCTGGGAAGCCCGTCGCCATGGTCAGAAAAGAAGAAAATGATGGTGCTGTCGTAGAGCCCGGCATTTTTTAAGTCTGCTATTAATTGGCCAACCTGATCGTCCATAGCCTTGATGTTGGAATAATGAACAGCTAAATCGTGACGCATCGAGGCTGTATTCGGGTAATACGGTGGCACATTTATATCACTTGGATTTACCTGCAAGGGTTCCTTTGTTCGTTCCCTGATTTTCGATTCATGGGTTATCTCCAGGTTGAAAACAGAAAAAAAAGATTGGCCGGGTTTCCTGTTTTTCCAATGTGCATTATTGTCGTTTTGATCCCAAGCTGTAATCGGTACTTCGAATTGATAATCTGTTTTGGCATTGTTGGTACAGAAATATCCTTCAGCTCTTAAATGCTCAGTGAAGCATTTAATACCTACAGGAGGCACTGCTTCATACAATGGAATAGAAAGATAGCGACTGAGCAAAGCGGAATCTGAAATCTGATCGAGGGCAGAAGTTTTTTGCATATTGCCCAAGTGCTGTGCGCCAAAACTTGTAGGATACAAACCTGTTATCAGGGATGCACGACTGGGTGCACAAACACCTGAAACAGAATAGCAATGATCGAAAATTGTACTTTCTGAGGCCAGTTTGTCCAGATTTGGGGTGGCAATGGTTGAATCTCCATAAAACGAAAGCCTTGGACTCATGTCCTCCACATTGATCCAAAGTATGTTGTGCCGTTTTTGAGCCTGTATTGGCAAAGTTGCCCAAATCAGGAGCCATGCCAACACCCAAACCCCAACATTCATGATAAAACCCTCAATTATCTTCTACCTCGCTTTTTGTTGCCACTTTGTTGTTTATGGCCTCTACCTGATTTTTGCTTGTGGCTGTTGTGCCTGATGGTGGCTTTGAGCAATTCCTGCCCCACCAAACTCAAGTCTATCGTGCGCTTTTCAATATCTGTTTTTTTGATTTTCACGGTCACTTTGTCTCCAAACGTGTAAATGCGTTTTGAACTTCGTCCCCGCAGGCAATAGTTGGCAGGATCATATTCATAAAAATCGTCTTGCAAATCGACCACTTTCACCAAGCCTTCGCATTTGGTTTCTATGATTTCAACAAAAAAGCCCCATTCTGTCACGCCTGAAATAATGCCCTCATACTCAATTTCCTTGTTTTGCATTTCCATGAACTCCACCTGTTTGTACTTGATGGAAGCTCGCTCGGCATCTGATGCACGTTTTTCCATTTCGCTGCTTTGGCGACACAGTTTTTCAGCGGTTTCGTGGTCTGTAGGTGGTTTTCCGTCGAGGTAGTTTTGCAACATGCGATGTGCTAACACATCCGGATATCGGCGAATGGGTGAGGTAAAATGCGTGTAATGTATGAATGCCAGCCCAAAATGCCCCATCGGTTGAATGGTGTAGCGAGCTTTGGCCATGGTGCGGATGGCCAATTGTTGCAGTACGTCCTGCTCAGGTTTTCCCTCCAGTTCGTCTATAAGCTTGTTGAGCGAACTGGCTACTTTCTCCCCTTCAAACTCCAGTTGATAGCCAAAATGGTTGGCAAAATTTGAAAAAACCCTGAGCTTTTCTTCATTTGGATTTTCGTGAATCCTGTACACCATCAGGTTGTTTTTTCCTCCTTTTTTATAGCTAAACACAAACTCCGCCACTTTTTTATTGGCCAGTAGCATAAAGTCTTCAATCAATTTATGGGCATCTTTTCTCACTTTGGGCACTACGGCCAGCGGTTTACCATTTTCATCCAATTTAAACTTCACTTCAGGCGATTCGAAGCCAATGGAACCTTTGGCGAAGCGGTCTTTTCGTAAAATATGCGCAAGCCGGTTTAGTTCAAGTATTTCGACTACAAAGTCGCCTTCCTTTTTCTCTATTACTTCCTGCACTTCTTCGTAGGTAAATCTTCTGTCGGAATGCGTCACCGTTCTTCCAAACCATTCACCCACAATTTTGGCTTTTTCAGTCAATTCAAAAACTGCCGAAAAAGTCAGTTTATCTTCTTTCGGTCTCAATGAGCACAGGTTGTTGCTTAGTTTTTCCGGCAACATAGGAATGGTTCTATCGACTAAATAAACAGATGTAGCTCTGATTTGTGCTTCGTTGTCCAGTTCAGAGCCTGGTTGCACATAGTGGCTCACGTCGGCAATGTGAACACCAATTTCAATGTTACCATTTGGCAAGCATTGAAACGACAAAGCATCGTCAAAGTCTTTGGCATCGAATGGGTCGATTGTGAAGGTTGTGATGCCTCGCATGTCACGTCTCTTACCAATCTCTTTTGAATCAATTTGGGAAGAAATGTTTTCGGCTGCTGCCTCAACACCATCTGGAAATTCGACAGGTAGACCAAACTCCGCCATGATGGCATTCATTTCCGTATTATTTTTACCCACTTCGCCCAGCACCTTAATCACCTTGCCCACATGGTGTCTGTTCGAATTTCCCCATTCCGAGATTTTCACCACCACTTTGTGGCCAGCTGGAGCATTGAGGGTATCTTCTTTTTTTAGAAAAATATTCTCGTGCATTCTCCTGTGTGCTGGCAACAAATAGGCATACCCATTTTGATACCTAAGAATGCCTACAAACTCGTCTCTGGCTCGTTGAATAACCCGAATCACTTCGCCTTCAGGTCGTTTGCCTTTCACGCTCCAGAAAATCTTGAGCTCCACTGTGTCTCCATCAAGAGCCGATTTCAAGTCGTCGGCAGCAATGTGCACGTCTTCCTCTTGGCCTTCAACACGCACAAAAGCAAAACGGGGATTTACAAAATCAACGATTCCGGTGTATTTTTCATCGCCCTTTCCAATAGCGTAAGATCCTGTCGGTGAAACACTTAGGCTTCGGTCGGCCAGCATAAATTCCAGGGTGTCTTCCAGTTCAGCCACGCCCATGGCATCATGTATCCCTAAGGCTTTGAGCAACTGACCCATGGAAAGGCTATCTTTTCCAGATTGGGTGATGGCTTCTGTGACAAGTCCTTTCCAGAAGGCAATTCTTTCGGCTCTTTTCTTTTTCATTTGGTTTTCTTGTTTCGTGGTGAGTTCAGGCGGCGTTTGAAATGGCAACTACATCAAAAAATGAGCAACTGCAACGGTGATCTGAAAATTTACTCAACTGCTACCATTCAATGTTAAGTATTGAGAAATCAACAGATAAGTAAACTATTAGTTTTAGGAACTGAGCAAATGCTTCAGTCTGCTTCTTCGTTCACTAATTGTTCGATAGACAAAATGAGGCTATGAATTACTTTAATGTGGATTTCCTGTATGCGGTCAGCATAGCCGAAATGCGGCACCCTGATTTCAACATCGGCCAGCCCAGCCATTTTCCCTCCGTCTTTTCCAGTAAGCAACACCACTTTCATATTTGTTTTTCGGGCTGCGGCTACAGCTTCCAACACATTGGCAGAGTTGCCACTGGTGCTTATGCCAAACAGCACATCACCTTCCCGGCCAACACCTTCCACAAACCTGGAAAAGATGTATTGAAAACCATAATCGTTGCCCACACAAGTTATATGACTTGGGTCTGACACTGCAATGGCGGCCAACGAAGGTCTATTTTCTCTAAACCTCCCTGTTAATTCTTCCGCAAAGTGCATGGCATCGCAATGTGAACCACCGTTGCCACAGGAAATTATTTTACATCCTTTTTTCAAGGCCTCGGCGAGCAAGACGGCAGCTTTTGCTATCATGTTCAGGTTTTCTAGTTCAGAGCAATAAGTTTCTAAAACTTGCTTTGCTTCTTCAAACTGATGTTTGATCAGTTGTTCAATGGACATGCTTATGAGAATGTTTTTTTGACTTAATAACTTGTGGCTCTTTTGAGTCAGTTTTTATATTTTCAGGCTCTTCGCTGGTTTGAACGGTTCCGCAAACATCGCTTCCAATTTCTCTGTGGCAGCATCCCCAAAGCACTTCATCCAGGTGATGGATCGATGCTTCTTCACCCGCTCTGGGTGTAAAATTAGGCGAAGGTGAATTTTGCAAATCCTCCTCCAGGTCTTTTAGTTCTTCCGGTTTGATGTTGGAAATAAGTGCCATCAAATCAGGTTGCCCGCCATCGACCCAGCAGGTGTACCAAAAATCGGCCACCATTTTAATTGAACGCCGCATGCGGCGTTCCACTTGGCCGGCCAGCATGCGGTGATAGGCATCAGAAAATTCTCTGGAATATACTTTGGTGTTTACATTGCCACGCTGCTCAAAACCATATTTTCGGTCTTGAGAAAACTTTTCAGTCAATTGTTTTTCAAAACCCAAAACAGAATCCAGCGCCAGATGTGCTTCTAGAACACCTTGCCAGGCTCTTTCTTTGGTCGACTTTTCATATTCAGCATGACCCACAAAATAGTCGTAATTGTCAGAAAACAATTCTGGCAAGCGGCTTTCCCAAAAACCATGAATGCCTATTTGGTTGGTTTTTTGTCCGTTGTAGTTTTCGGTGGTATGCAAGGGCACATTACCATCGCCGATATAATGACCCAAATCGGCTGAAAGTCGCAAAATATCCCGCACATTTTTGTTTTCAAAAGCTTTGGTCAACCTGTATTTCATAAACTGAATATGCCAGGGAACAATGCCGTATTTTTGCAGGGTATCTTCGGTGTATTGGGCAATGGCATCGTCCCAGCGGTGGGGCAATTTGTACCAGGCACTATCACCATAAATGTCCAGATCGATATAGTGGCGAGGCGGTTCTTCTTTCACAATTCCACGCCGACGGTCGGGATTCACGGCGTTTTCAGTTAAATAGACGATGTAATGCTTGTAGAAACCTATCATTTCAGGGGGCAAGCAAAATACAGCCAATCTGTTGATACGCCGGTGCGCAAAAAAGCCCCAGGATTCACCATTGTGCGGCGTAAGCAGCAAAACAGACAGTACCGCCAGACAGATTAATTTTTTTAGTTTATTGAATTTTGGCACCTTTCAAGCGTTTTTCTGGTGTGCAAATTCCGAAATACTTTTTTAAATCATGTCATTTTTACGCCTTATTCCTGCTTTATTTCTGGTTTTGAATTTTTTGCCTGTTGAAAATCTTCAGGCGCAATGGGTGGATGATTTTTCGGATGGCAACTTTACAAACAACCCAACCTGGATAGGCGATGAAAGTAGTTTCATAGTTGAAAATCAAGTACTTCGATCGAAAGATTCTACCCTCAACAATACTTTTTATCTTAGCACGCCTTCTACTTTGGCCATGCAGGCAAGTTGGGAATGTTGGGTCAATTTGCGCTTTGCTACCTCTGGCAGCAACTACACCGACTTTTGGCTTACCAGCAACAATGCCAATTTGAAAGAAGCTACGGAAGGTTACTTTGTAAGAATAGGCGACACTCCAGACGAAATTTCACTGCACAGAAAAAATGGCAGTACTAGTGTGAAAATCATTGACGGCCAGGATGGAGTTGTTGGTTCATCCACAAACAATTTGTTTAGGATTAGAGTAACCCGCTCTACATCAGGCGATTGGATTTTATTGCGTGATGGTACCGGCACCGGAAATAGTTATGTGCTCGAAGGTGGTGTGAACGACATGACCTACACCACCTCCAGCCATGGAGGAATATTGATAAGGCAATCGACAGCATCGTTTTTCAGCAAGCACTATTTCGATGATTTTAAAGTGGAGGCCATTGTTCCAGACATCATTCCGCCAACTGCAACCACAGCTAACGCATTGGCAGCCAACAGACTTGAAATCTTATTTTCTGAGCCAGTGACAGAAGCTACTGCCAATCAATTGAGCAATTATGTTGTCAACAACGGTATTGGTAATCCATCTTCTGTTGATTTTTCACCTGCCAGTCCAGCAAGAGCTGAACTTACTTTTATCTCGAATTTTGTAAGTGCACAACCTTACACGTTGACTATCAACAACATCAGTGACCTGGCTGGCAATGTGATGCAGGCGGCTTCGGTCTTGAATTTCAATTTTGTAGCACTCGAAGTGGCTGGCTTCAGAGAAATTCTAATCAATGAATTCATGGCCGATGAAACGCCCAAAGTGGGTCAACCGCTTTGCGAATGGATTGAATTGTACAACCCTACAAACAAAACTTTTCAACTTGGTGGATTTACCATTTGGGATGCAACCGCTACAAGTGGAGCCGCCATTAGCAACTATTCCCTTGGTCCTGGCGAACATGTTTTACTGGCCAGAGCAGCCAACCTGGATAGTTTCCCAAGTGTGACCAACAAAGTGGCCTGCAACATCCCATCTTTGAACAATGCAGGGGATGACATCATTCTCAGGCGTCCCGACGGATTTACCATTGACAGGCTTTCTTATGCCGACACTTGGTATAAAGATCCGGTAAAACGAAACGGTGGATGGACGCTGGAACTCATCAATCCTGTTTCTCCTTGCCCTTCCGGCATTGACAATTGGATTGCAAGCACAGACCCAAGCGGCGGAACACCCGGCAGTCAGAATTCTGTGTATTCAACCGATCCTGATTTGAACCCGCCGACCGTTGCGTCTTATAACCTGCTCACCAATTCCACCATCGAAGTACAGTTTTCCAAGTTCATGGATAGTGTAAGCCTCCGGTTGTTGGCCAATTATTCCATCACAGGAAGAACGATAACGAATGTGAGCACGGCATTTCCATTCAACCAGGTTATACTTACGCTCGATGCTGCTTTTCAGGTCGGCACCATTAACAGCCTCACGATCAGAAACCTGAGAGATTGTTCAGGAAATAACTTAAGCGTGACAAACATAAGTATTGGCATTGGTGCAACCCCAGCTCCCGGAGACCTCGTTATCAATGAATTATATCCTGACGAAAATCCATCGATTGGCTTACCAGGTTTTGAATTCATGGAAGTATACAACAAAAGCAATCGTTTGTTAAGTCTTGATGGTTGGAGCATACAGGATCCGGGCGCACGAGGTTTTTTCCCTGATGGCACCGTGATTTATCCTGATAGTTTTTTGATTGTTGCACCCACAAATGCTGTAGCACCATACTCAGCTTATGGGCCAACCATTACACTTTCACGCTGGCCTTCTCTCAACAACGACAGAGATACCATCAGTTTAATCAATCCTGCTGGATCATCCGTTCAAACCCTGGTTTATGAGCTTTCATGGTACCAGGACAATGCCAAAGCAAATGGGGGCTGGACTTTGGAACAAATTAATCCTACAACCTCCTGCCCGCCAGGACCTGCCAATTGGATTGCCAGTGTGGCAGCCATTGGGGGAACTCCTGGTAAAAGAAATTCAGTTTATTCCACTGCAACAGATGTTACAAGGCCTGAATTTGTGTCGTTCAGATTCGTGAGCCCAACAGCCATGCAGCTTACATTTTCGAAGGGAATGGATAGCTTGTCGCTTGCAATAATTGCCAATTACTCCGTGCCCGGGCTTAGCATTACCTCAGCCGTACCTTTCAATTTTTTTCAAAGTGTAACACTTAATTTTTCCTCACCGCTCGATTCCGGCAGGGCATACAACATTACGCTCACCAACTTAAGAGATTGTAGCGGAAACAGACTTCCTTTTACTACACTTACTTTTGGAATAGGTGCTTCGCCCCAGGCAGGCCAATTGGTTATCAATGAATTATATCCAGACGAAAGCCCCTCAAATGGCCTGCCTGCCTATGAATTCGCTGAACTTTACAATGCTTCGGATAAGATTCTCGACCTCACTGGCTGCACTTTTTCCAGCCGTTCAAGTCGGGGTAGGATTCCTGATAACACGTCCATGGCACCGGGAGAATATTTGATTTTAGCCGGATCATCAGCCGCTAGTTCATACCAAAGCCTTGGCAAAACAGTGTCGGTGGTGTCCATGCCTACTTTAAACAACACTAATATGGAAGTCTTTTTGCGAAACAAAAGCAACACTTTATTGCACAAAGTCAATTACAACCTGAGTTGGTATCGGGATGTGGCCAAACAAGACGGAGGATGGAGTCTTGAATTGATTGATCCATTATATTATTGCACAGGTTCACTGAATTGGACAGCATCCGAAGCTGAAATCGGCGGCACCCCTGGGGTCAGAAATTCTGTAGCCGCTTCTAATCCGGATCTGACTCCGCCAAGCCTGCTCAAAGCTGCTTTTTTAGATTCAGTAACTGTTATTCTGTATCTGTCTGAAGATTTGGACAGCCTGCAAGCCATGAATAGTGCAACCTATGCTGTCTCGCCAAATATGGAAGTTACGGGTGTCTCATTTCCTGCGGGTCGCTTCGATAGGGTCTATTTAAGGTTGAATGCACCTGGACTTTTTAAAACCAATTACACTATAACAGCCAGGAACCTCCAGGATTGTTCTGGGAATGCGCAAACCGTGGATCAAGAAGCCACATTTGAAAGAGCCTACAGTCCTGTACCAGGAGATATCGTAATCAATGAATTGCTTTCCGATCCATTGGTGGGAGGAGTTGATTTCGTGGAAGTGTACAATAAAACAGATAAATCAATTGATCTTGTAGGATGTAAGTTAGCCAATGCCAGGGGAACAATTCAGGTAATTTCTGAAGAACCTTACGTGTTGAAATCCAATGGTTATGTGTTGATGACACCAGACCAAAGCTTGACTGTTCGTGACTATCCCAAGTCTAAAACTGAGAATTTTGTCAACATTCCATCTTTTCCGGCTTACAACATCGACTCAGGAACTGTGAGAATTTTATCAGCAACTGATGAAACTCTGGATCGGTTTTTCTTTAGCCAACGTATGCATTTCAGGCTAATTGACAACACAAAAGGCATTTCGCTTGAGCGCATTTCGCCAGCATTGCCCACAAATAATCCTGACAATTGGAAGTCAGCTTCTTCTAATGTTGGTTATGCTACGCCAGGCTATTTAAACTCTCAAGGATTTGGTTTTGAGCCAGGGAGCGACGAATTGGAGGTTACACCACAAGTTTTTTCCCCAGATGAAGATGGAGATAGAGATTTTGCTTTTATCAACATCAATGTGGCTGAACCAGGGTTTGTGGCCAACTTATGGATTTTCGATAGCCGAGGAAGAATAGTGAAAACCGTGCTACAAAATGAATTGCTTGGTGTGAAAAATAGCATTCGCTGGGATGGCCTGCGGGACGACAATACCAAAGCTCCCATTGGTGCATACATGGCAATGGCAGAACTGTATAGCTTGGATGGAAAGAAGAGGGTAATTAAAAAACCTGTTGCCATAGCAAGCTATTTCAGGTAAAAAACTTACTAATCTGATTTTAATCAGGGTTTTACAACACATAGCAGAACTCTCTCGTTTTACTTGCGTTTGTTAATTATGTCAATCACAACTAACGCCAACTGCTATGAAATGTCTCGTAAACAACACCTTGGAAATGGCTGCAAGTCGCAAAAAGCCATTGTCTGTCATTTCCCGCTACATTCGCTTGAAGTATAAAATTTGGTTAGACGAAGCCACGCTCAAGCGGCGTTTGCTTTCTTTAAAGCTCGCTTGATTTTTACAGCAGATATCCCCGATAAGGGTTTCGAGGTTGCTGGTTTTGGTTTCGATTTCCAATAATTCTGGCCGGTACACCGCCTGCAATGGTCCAGGCAGCAATGTCTTTTGTTACCACAGCTCCAGCAGCAACAACTGCTCCTTTTCCTATGGTAACTCCAGGCAATACAATGACTCTATTCGCCAGCCAAACATAGTCTTCAATCACAACAGATGCACCCCGACTCATAAATTCTGGGTCGTTTGGGTCGTGCTCCAAAGTCCAGATATTTACCTCTGGCGCTATATCTACATAGTCACCAATTGTTATGCTGCCTCCCCGACTGTCGAGCAAGCATTTAGGGTTTATGTTCGTCACTTTTCCTATGCTTATCCCATTCATTTTGCGCAGGGTAATACCCATCATCAGGTTGCTATGTTCGCCAATCGCAAAAAAGCCTCGATAGAACAAGAGCCTCAACCTTCGGCTTGGAATGTGAGCGATGAATCCATTGTAGATGTAACGCATCCATTGGCCTGGTTTTCCCTTACTTAGTAGCTGTGAAAGTGTCATTTAATAAAACTTTCCAATAGTCTTTCAGCAAATTGCTCAAAAGATTGAACCGACATATTATTTCGAACTGCCTGATTGTAAGGCAATAAACTTGTTTTACCAGCTTTCAGTGTTTCGAGCACTTGTCCAAACTTGGTATCAGATTTCAACACATTGTTGAATCCGTTCAAGTTCAGGTATTTGTCGTTTTGAAATTGGTGAATAAAGTTTTTCAGCGAAAGCCTTTCGTTGGTTTGGTTCAAATCATCAAAGTCAACCAACATGGATGGCGTTTCTGTAAAAGCTGCCTCCAAACCCAGCGTAGTGCCCAAATGTAAAAAAGCTTCTGCGTGGTGAATTTTAATCATTTTCTCATTCACTGCTTCATCACTCACGGCCAGATTATTGGCTTTGGGCTGCCTGTAGCCATCGTCCAAAACTACGTTTGACAGCTGTTTGAGATCATCATACGGCTGCCAATCCTTGAGAACCGGATATGGTCGCACCACAAGTTTCCAGTCAGGAACATACTTTTGCATCAGTTTGGCCACTCGCTTCACCACTTCAAGTTCTTGAGGCACCAAAACGGGAATGCCCAACGCACAGCCAAAATAAATGAATTTGAACGGATAAGGATTTTTGTACGAATTGGCCTTCTGCAAAAACTGATCGATGTAGCCAAACTGAGAAGCACCAATGATTTTCACCTGTTCAGCTGAAAACTCCTGCAAGGCTATCATATCCTCCTTCAAACCTTGGTTCCAAACCAAATGCAGCACTTTTTTCGAAAAACGCAGGTGTTTGCAAGGATGATCCCAGGAATAAACATACACCGATACAGGCCTATTTTCCTTGATTAATCGGCTGAAAAAATAGTTGTCGCTAATTTCTGTAAAGCAAACAAAGCGATCGATGTCGTCGATTTTGGTTTTCCCTTGGTAACTCAGTTGGTCGAGCAGAAAATCGTAGCTAAGTATTTTGGGTAAGCGATAACTCCATTCCAGGGTTCGCTTTGCTCTCTTTTTTCGGTTTTCTTTGGCAATCAGGTTGATTTTAAAAATCTCCATGAGGTAGTAATTGCTTCGGCTTTTGGGCAATTGACCAAAAAACCTGAAAAGTAATTCCCACAATCGATTCTTTAAACCTGATTTTTTCTCTTCTACCAGTCTGATTTCAAGGGGTTCTCGCAAAACTGAAGTCATTACCTTTTCGTCTTCTGGCCGTACAAACAAAACCACTTCATGATCTTTCGAAACGAGAGAAATGATTTTTCTCACGTCGTTTCTGAAATCGAAAAAGTGAACTACAAAACCAATCTTCATATGTAATCTGCGAGCTGCAAAGGTGGTAAATTATCCTCACCCGAATGGTTTAGAGTTCCGATCAGTGTTTATTCCAATCACACAAACATGGCGTCCTTCCAGCTTTTCACTTGAAATTCGCTTCTGGTTTGCGCTTCTAGGCCGCCATAAATGAGGGTTTTGCTTTTAACCCTGTTGCCCACAATGCTTTCAAACTTGAGCAGGCTATTTTCCAATCCTGCTTGTATGGTAGTCGTAGCTTTGATTTCAGCGATATGAAGGTCTTTGCCTTGTGGTACCAATAAATCAATTTCTTGCCCATGTGAATCCCTCCAAAAGAAAAGCTGTAGGCTTCGGTGTAAGTGCAGATTTTGCTTAAGTACTTCGGCAACAACCAGATTTTCAAATATCGCACCTTTGGCGGGGTGCATCATCAGTTCTTCTCCTTTTTTGATACTTAACAGATGACAAGCCAAACCTGTGTCGTAGAAGTAAAGCTTCGGGCTTTTCAGAATTCGCTTCGAAAAGTTTTCGAAATAAGGAGGTAGCAAAAAAACCACATATGCTGTTTCAAGCAGACTAATCCATGATTTTGCCGTTGGTTGAGAAATGCCACATGCATTGGCCAAATAGCTTAAATTGGTGAGTTGACCCACTTGTCCGGCACAAATGGAAACAAAATTCCGAAAGGTGCGCAGGTCTTTCACATTCACCAGTTCTACAATATCTCGCTCTACATAGGTTCTGAGGTAGTTTGAATAGAAAATCGAAGATGGCGTTTGCCTGCTGTAGAGCGCAGGATAAAACCCTTTGACAGCCACATCGGTGAAATGATCTGGCAACAGTCCTGCTGAAGCAAGTTCCAGATGATCAAAAGGCAGCAAATTGCACAGACCAACCCTGCCAGCAAGACTTTGGGTTATTTCTCTCATCAAATGGAAGTTTTGAGATCCTGAAAGAACAAATTGTCCCATTTTTCCCGATTGATCTACCATGGTTTGGAGGTACGAAAACAAAACGGGAACCCTTTGCACTTCATCAAAAATTACCTGATCGTTGTATTGATTAAGAAATGATCGGGGGTCTTTTTCTGCAAAAGCCCTGGCATCTGGGTCTTCGAGTGATATGTAGGTATAATGGGGGAGCAAGTTCCTGAGCAAGGTGGTTTTTCCTGACTGTCTGGGGCCCGTAACCGCCACCACCGGAAAGTAGTTGAACAGTTTAAAAATATAATCCTTTGCCTTTCGAATTACAACATCCATAGCCTCTGTAAATCAGCTACAAATATGAGTATAATTTAAAAATACACAGCATTAACTTTGAAAATACACCATAGTCATTTTGAATTTACACAGCTTTTATTTTGAATTTGCACAGATTTAATTTTGAATTTACACCAAAATTAATGGCTCTTTTAGCGAAGAATGGCTTCTTCCCGGATGTGCTCAGGTACAGTTCGAATCTCGTGGGCAGCTTGGTTTGCCAGTTCCATTTTGCCAAAAGTCACCATGTGGGCAACTTGCGCTGTTTCTTCTCGGGTAACCATGTGGTCTTCATTGCCCAAAAGAAACGTAACGGGAGAAATTATTTGGCCAAATGAAATGATCTGTTCAGGCAAAGTTTGCGTGAATTTTGCAGTTTCAGAAGCCACGTTTTTCCACTGTGATTCGCCATATTGACTGGGGAATTTGGCCGCAAATACAGGGGAGTTGAAGACCTCTGCCAGTTATAAATTCTTCTGATTCAGGCCATAACTGCCTGTTAAAGTTGAATTATTTACCCAGCTTTTTGAACAGGGCATCTACATCGGTTTTTGATGCATAGCCTTCAGTAATTTTCTGGAAACGACCATTTTGCTCAATGACCAATGCCGGAAACCCGGTCACACCCATGGTTGATGATCGGTTGAAATCAGCCTCGGTGGCTTTTTTGTTTTCGGCTGAGGTAGCAATTTTTAGAAATGCAGTTTTGTCTACACCGAGTGTTGCAGCTATGCCAGCCATTTCTTCCATGATTTGAAGGTCGCTTCCTTCCAAAAACATTTTCTTTTGGATGGTGGAAATAAATTCCAAGGTTTTTCCTGGGTTCAATTGCCTGAAAGCCACCACAGCCCTGCACGAGGCTACGGAGGAAGAATAAAATTTGCCTGATTCCAATTGCTTTTTATAGGACTCGCCAAACGTCACTCCTGTGTATTGTTCCACCCTTGGGAAAGCAGAAAGTATATATTTGGCCATGCCTGGATCCATGATGCCTTCCCGACTACCAGTTACCATTCCTCCCACAACTACTTCCACATCAACATGGGTATTCCAATCTTTGGCAGCTTGCTGAATGACGGGCGAAAAACCATAACACCACCCGCAAAGTGGGTCGAATACATAATATACTTTGGTTTTTGAAGCCACTTTGGGTGCTGAATCAGCTTGTTGAAATGTGTTCATGTGAAGTAAAAAAATTAGAATGAAGTGCAACATGAGGTGTTAAACTTGTAATTTATAATCAGATTATTATTTGCCCAAATACCTTTTCCAAAAACTGGCAGCTATCGTTCGTAATCCCGGAATTTTAAAACCTGGCTTTTTCATGGCTTTGATGATATAGGCAAGTCCTATGCTTTTATGGCCAAATCGGATGTAGTAAGAACCTAGCTGCAGTAATAATTTCCCGGTGATTTCATCAGCTTTTACCTGACTTAACTTCTTGGTTTCCAGCAAGTATTTCAGAAGGGTAGATTGCTTTTTCCATAGGTAATCAGTTACTGCCAGTCGTTTTTCTGGGTCTTTGAAAAACTTCCGAACTTTGCTGTTTTGTTGAAATCGGTAAGCAAATGCAAATTCGTTCAGGTGGTAAAACTCCCACCCAAACCTGATGGCATCGAGCCAGAACATGTAGTCTTCCCGAGTGGCATAGGGCGCATTTTCATCGTAACCACCTACTTGTTCCCAAACCGCTTTTCGAAACATGGCGCAGTTGTCGATGTAGTTTTCAAAAGCTATCTCTTCATATTTCAGCGGATGGTTTACCCATGTTCCTCCCTTTTCTCCAAAAATATGAGCATCGGCATACACCACGCCAACTTCTGGCATGGTATCCAAAATTTCTTTTCCTCTTAACAAGTAATTGGGATACACCTTGTTATCGGCATCCAGGGTAAAAATATATTTTCCTTTTGCAGCGGCAATGCCCGTATTTCTGGCTTTTGAAACTCCGGCATTTTCCTGGTCTATTACCTGAATGCCTTCTGCTTTGAGTTCCTTTAAAATTCGTTGGGTATCTACTGAAGTTGATCCATCATTCACTACAATAATTTCATAAATGGATTCAGGGCAATCTTTTACACTGCCAATGGCGTCAGCCAGATAATGACCATGATTGTAACATGGAATAACAACACTTATGATGGGTGAAAAACTCAATGCTTCGCTTTATTCTTTAAAGACCTGAATCCAACCTCTGATGGTTTGCTTCTCGTCTTGTTTGCGCAATTTTACGAACCTTGCCTGAATTATGTAATAATATATACCTGCATCTGCTTTAAATGCCACTTTTTCCTGCAGCGGACCCCACAGAATTTCTGGGTTGCTGGTTTGATAAACCTGCTTTCCCCAACGGTTATAAATCTGACAATCAAAAGTTTGAAGAAAGGATTTGGTTACGCAAAGTGGCTTGAAAATTTCGTTCAACATGTCGCCATTCGGTGTAATCACATTGGGTAGATTTATTTCTGTGCAATTGTCGTTGCAAACCTCTATCGATGGACTTGGATTGCCCGATAAATCAAAAGCCGTGATTTGGTAGCACCCGGCCAAAGAATTGTTGTTTCTATGCACAAAGAAAGTGTCAAAGGTTTCAGCTAGAAACTCAAAAGGATCGCCCAAATGTCTACCATATCGAATTTCGAACCGGAGCGGTTCCCGCCTACATGTGTCGTTGTTGTATCTGTTCCAACTCAGTGTGTTATAAATTTCGCTCAAACCATTGAGTGAATCACATTGGCCGCAAACCAGGTTTTCAATTTTGATAGGGCCAGGTTTGCAAGGGGGTATGGTGTCGAGCAAGGTACCACAAGCTATTTGACTTTGATTCAAAAGTGGGCTGCGAACATTGGGCATATTGTATGAGCCTTGTGCCACCACTTTGTAACAGTAAATGGTGGAATCATTTAAAACAATGCCCTCTTTGCTTCCGTCATCAACATAGTTTGGGTTGTTGCTTGTGGTCAATATAGAGTCAAGCATTATAAATTCACCTGCAACCTCCTTATAGATATAATGGTAAAAACCCAGGTTGCTCCAAGGCACATTGGCCGTCCAACTGAGCAAGATGGAAGATGGCTGGGGCGTTGCGGTGAGTCTCACAGCTGAAGCTGGCAAGCTAGAATCGGGTAAAGTTGCAATGCCTCCTTCTTTGGTTATGCTTACTTGATACGTGTATATTTCATTTTTCGTATTAAGGTTCGATTCTGTAAACGTGGTATCGTTCAATGTGTTGGTGCTGTAGACCAAAATAGGCTGAGGATTGCTTACACTGGTTTTGTAGAGTCTGTATCCAAATGGTGGTCTATGCAGCAATGTGTCAATTTGTGGTGGCCTCGTCCATTCTACATCAATTACACCTTGCGTAGTTGATGATGTGCGGATATCAACTTTGGTCATCAAAGGAATATCGCTGTTGGTCATCACCATGGCTGTGTCAGAAAACAAACTCAATCCATTGCCTGGCGATGGGAATGTAGCCACAAGCCTGTAGGTAATATTTACACCTCTTGGTATTCGCCGACCTCCAAAATTGTCGACTGCTGTCAGCTGTGAAATGGGCACTTCATTGATGAACTCAAATCCAATGGGCGTTCCGGGATTGCATGTGTCTGGCATGGCCGCGTCCAATCCTATTTTTCTGAAAATGCGCATACGGGTTGCATTTGGACATGAATATTGATCCCAACGCAAATTCACCCCGCTGCTTTGGTTGTTAATTTCTGCATCTAAACCAGTGGGAGCCGGACCACTCACTTTTATTCTCCAGATTTTAATGTCGACAAGTGGATTGATACTGGGATTGTCTTCCACTTTAAAAAGCACATCGTAATACTGATCCTTTACCGAATTGCAGTTTGGTTGCCAGAAAAATTGACCGCTGGCTATGGGTAGTTGGAGCGGTGCAGATGAAAATGCTGCCCGGGTTTGTGGTGGCGGCAATGTGTATAAACCGCTAATGGAAGTGATGGTTACCCGTTGTCCTATATCTTCGTCTATTGCCCTGATGGTGGCAGGAATAGGCTGATTAGCTATGACACAGGTGTCATTTGGCATAATCAGATAGGGGCGTTCATTCCGTGCATCTACTACAATAATCTGCATATCCCGAACCACATAGCCAATGGAGTCTCTTCGCCCCAAAGTACCAATCCTTCTCCATTGAGTTATCTTGAATGCCACATTATATTCGCCGATTCTGTTGGGCACATCCCACTCCAATGTACCAACTACAGGATCTATTTTAATGAATGCAGATCCTGTTCTTGCTGAATCTTGTCCACCGCCAACCACAGCTGCATCCTGATAATTGGGCACCACCGTTGAAGTGCCCAAACCTGCATCAAACTGCCTGCATGCTACTAAGGCATACGACAAACTGTCCCCGTCCAGATCGAACGCTCCCGGATTGTGTAAAAAACGTTGACCCAAAGCCGCCAAATCCACCGCAGGGTTCAACAGTTCCGGTGTTCTGTCCAAACCTATAAACGGATCGATCACCAACCTGGACTCCACGTAAAAATTTACATTCACCGAGTTGCCGCCGTTCACATTCAATACATTGGAATTTCGGTTTTGGCGGTAGTGGTAAACCGTGTAAGACCCTGGACCCGGATATGTGTAGCTAAAAAAATAAATGTTTTCATAAGTGTCTTTGCCAGGTAATTGCCTCCTAATGCTCCGGGGACTCGTTTGTTTGTCTTGCCCCACACCAAACCAAAGATCATTGTTTACATCTTCAACAGGCGAATTGGCATCAGTGTAAACTATAAGGGTGAACTCATAGGCCAAGCTCCCTTGTGCCACACGCCTGGCTGTAATTTCTCCGCCTCTTATATGCGTTGCCTCGCTCGCACCAGACCATAGTATTAGCAGTGTCAAAAACAGACCTTTGCCTAAAGAAAACAGTCGGCGAAATGGATTCATCCAGTAATTTGAATTCGTTCTAAATAGTCGAAAAATGACAACTCACCTTCTAACAAACCTAGACTACATTTTGTTAATGACACAAAATAGCCAATAAACAACGAAACTTTTACAAAGATTCTTGTGCAATGGACAACTGCGCCTAATTTTGACCCGATGTTAACAAACGTTTAAATCTGTATTTACAAAGCAATGAATTGGTTTAGTTCCATGTTTTCGACGGTTGTCGGTAAGAAAATTTTAATGGCTTTAACCGGCTTGTTCCTTATCTCCTTCCTTGTAATCCACGCATACATCAACCTCAATGTGCTCTTCACCAATGGTGAAGAAAACTTCAACAGAGCAGCACATTTTATGGGTACCAACCTCTTAATCAGAATATTGGAGATTGGGTTGTTTGCTGGATTCATAGCACATATTTATCAAGGATTTGTCCTGGAGTACTACAACAGAACCCGCAGAACTGCCAAATATGCGGTTTCGCCAGGCAATGCAACCAGCACCTGGTATAGCCGCAGTATGGGTTTATTCGGCACATTGATTTTGCTCTTTTTGATTATTCATATCATTCATTTCTGGGTTCCATCTCGATTTGGAGGATTGCAGGAATTTACAACATCCGATGGAATACATATGCATAACTTGTATTTAAGAATGGATGAAATTTTTAACCAGGAGTGGGTTGTCGCTTTATATGTTGCCGCTTGCATCAGTTTAGGATGGCATTTACTGCATGGTTTTCACAGTGCATTTCAAACCATGGGCTGGAACAGCCCTAAATTTGGCCCATCCATTAAAACAATTGGCATTGGTTTTTCAGTTTTAATTCCACTTCTTTTTGCCTTGATGCCAATTTTCATGTATTTCAATTGGGAAATTGACCTGAAAGGATTGACACTATTTTTTTAAAAGCAAATTTTAATCACAAAGCTGATTATGGCTCTTAACTCAAAAATTCCTGCCGGCCCCATGGAAACCAAATGGGAAAGCTACAAAGGTTCATGTAAATTGGTGAACCCGGCCAACAAGCGAAAACTGGAAATCATCATTGTTGGAACCGGACTTGCAGGTGCTTCCGCTGCTGCATCTTTGGGCGAACTTGGCTACAAAGTGAAAGCATTTTGTTTTCAGGATAGCCCACGAAGGGCACATTCCATTGCGGCGCAAGGAGGCATAAATGCTGCCAAAAATTACCAGAATGATGGCGACAGTGTGTATCGTTTGTTTTACGACACCATAAAAGGCGGAGATTACCGAGCCAGGGAAGCTAATGTACATCGCCTGGCTGAAGTAAGCACCAACATCATTGATCAATGTGTGGCACAGGGCGTTCCATTTGCCAGAGAGTATGGTGGATTACTCAGCAACCGTTCTTTTGGTGGTACTCAAGTGCAGCGAACATTTTATGCTGCCGGGCAAACTGGTCAGCAATTGTTGATTGGTGCCTATCAGGCACTCGAACGGCAGGTTGCCTTGGGCAATGTGAAAATGTACACCCGCCACGAAATGTTGGACATAGTCACTGTGGATGGTAAAGCCAAAGGCATAATTGCCAGAGACTTGGTTTCTGGAGAATTGGAACGACATGCAGGCCATGCAGTTTTGTTGTGTTCTGGTGGATATGGCAACGTATTTTACTTGAGCACAAACGCCATGGGAAGCAATGTAACTGCTGCCTGGAAGGCGCACAAGAAAGGCGCTTTGTTTGGCAATCCTTGTTTTACTCAAATTCACCCAACCTGCATCCCAGTAAGTGGCGATCACCAGTCGAAACTGACATTGATGTCAGAATCGTTGCGAAATGATGGTAGAATCTGGGTGCCTAAGAAAAAAGGCGATGACCGAAAACCAGTTGATATTCCTGAAGACGAAAGAGATTATTATCTGGAACGGCGTTACCCTGCTTTCGGCAATTTAGTGCCGCGTGATGTGGCCAGTCGTGCCGCCAAAGAAAGATGCGATGCTGGCTATGGCGTGGGTACTTCCAAACAAGCTGTTTATTTGGATTATGCCGATGCCATTCAACGATACGGCCAAGGCGAAGTGGGCAAAAGAGGCCTTAGCAATGTTGATGCTGCCACAATAACTAAACTTGGTCAGGAGGTTGTAAAAGAAAAATACGGCAACCTCTTCGACATGTATGAGAAAATAACTGGTGAAAACCCATACGAATACCCCATGCGGATTTACCCTGCGGTTCATTACACGATGGGTGGCCTCTGGGTCGATTATGAATTGATGACCACTGTTCCAGGTTTGTATGCACTGGGAGAAGCCAACTTCTCGGATCATGGCGCCAATCGCCTTGGCGCATCTGCCTTGATGCAAGGTTTAGCCGATGGTTATTTTGTGATTCCCTACACCATTGGAAACTACCTGGCCAGCGACATTGCCAATTCAAAATTGAGCACCGATTCACCTGAATTTGCGCAAGCAGAAAAAGAAGTGAGCGACCGGATTTCCCAACTGATGAATATACAGGGAAAACAAACTGTGGAGAGCTTCCATAAGCGCCTGGGCAAAATCATGTGGGACAAATGTGGCATGGCTCGCAATGAGCAAGGTTTGAAACAAGCCATCAAAGAAATCCAGGATTTGCGAAAAGAGTTTTGGAGTGATGTGCGTATTCCGGGCGAAATCAATGCCATGAATCCTGAGTTGGACAAAGCCAACAGGGTAGCTGACTTCATTGAACTGGGAGAATTGATGTGTGTGGATGCCTTGCAGCGGGAAGAAAGTTGTGGAGGCCATTTCCGTGAAGAGCACCAAACAGAAGAAGGAGAAGCACTGCGCCACGATGACAATTTTATGTTTGTATCTGCTTGGGAACTGAAAAATCTGAACGGAGCCGGAACCTGGGAATTACACAAAGAGGAGCTGCTTTACGATGTAGTGAAACCTAGTCAACGCAGCTATAAATAATCACATTCAACTGAAAAAATTGCAAGCCATGGAGCATACCAATTTAAACCTGACACTAAAAATCTGGAGACAGAAAAACAAGAAAGACAAGGGTCAATTCGAAACCTACAAAGTAAAAGGTATATCTACCGAGATGTCATTTCTTGAAATGATGGACGTGCTCAACGAGCAACTCATCGCCGAAGGCAAAGATCCTGTTACCTTCGATCATGACTGCCGTGAGGGCATTTGTGGTGCCTGTTCCATGCACATCAATGGCCGTGCACACGGACCATGGCAAGGAACTACAACTTGTCAATTGCACATGAGAGCATTCAAAAGTGGCGAAACCATCACCATTGAGCCCTGGAGAGCCGATTCGTTTCCAGTAATTAAAGATTTGATGGTCGATCGTTCAGCTTTTGATCGCATCATCCAGGCTGGCGGATTTGTTTCTGTGAATACTGGAAATGCTGTAGATGGCAATGCAGTTGCAGTAGATAAAAACAATGCCGACATGTCTTTTGCTGCAGCTAGCTGCATTGGTTGCGGAGCCTGCGTAGCTGCCTGCAAAAACAGCTCAGCCATGCTATTCTTATCGGCCAAGGTATCTCACTTGGCATTGCTGCCCCAAGGTGAACCTGAGCGTAAAACCAGGGTTGTCAACATGGTGGAACAAATGGATAAAGAAGGTTTTGGAGCTTGCTCAAACACATACGCCTGCGAAGCCGAGTGTCCTAAAGAAATCAGCGTGAGCAATATAGCTCGCTTAAATCGGGAATATCTGTCAGCTAAACTTTCTGCTGACAAGATTTAATTCATTTAAAGTTAAAGTTTCAGCGTCCAATGGCTTTTTCCCGTTGGACGCTTTTTTTATAGGAAATAATCAATAAAATAGGATTCACTATTCGAAACTGTGCTCAAATTGGCGCTTCACTCTATTCTGAACTCCAACGTATGACCACGCATGCAAATGGTATTTTCCGCTCATGACTATTTAAATTTACGATCTAGATAAGGTTGGCACAACTCATTTACAAAGTGTGCATCACATTTTTTTTCAATTCATCTTGTGACATGCAACACAGTGGTGCCCTCATTCAACAATATCAAAACAGATAAAATACCGTTTACCAACAACCATCAAGCATGCCATGTAGTGATAAATAGGCATATCATGCGTTCCTTTACCGCCCTATTGGCTTACTTATGGAATTTCAGGTACTGCTCACCAATCTCACCAACCCAACCTTGTTGTTCTTTTTGTTGGGCATATTGGCGGTGGGGATTAAAAGTGATTTAAAAATACCTTCATCCAGTGCCAGGTTCATTTCTTTGTATCTTTTGTTTTCCATCGGCTTTAAAGGGGGACAAGAACTTGCTCACAGCCAAATGGATATGGAAATTGCTTATTCATTGCTGTTTGGTATAGCTGTAGCATTTGCCATTCCAGTTTACGCATTTTTTGTGCTGAAACACAAATTCGGGGTCTACAACGCAGGTGCTGTTGCGGCTGCTTATGGCAGTGTAAGTGCAGTTACTTTTGTGGCAGCCAGTGGCTTCTTAGAAAGTCAGCGGATACCTTTTAGCGGCCACATGGTAGCTGTAATGGCCTTGATGGAGTCTCCTGCCATTATTGCTGGCGTTTTTCTGATCAACAAATTTGATGATTCAAAAGAAGGTAGTTCAGGTCTGGGTAAAATTTTGCACCATTCGTTCACCAATGGCAGTGTACTCATGATTATGGGCAGTTTGTTCATTGGCTTTGTGGCGGATGAGAAACAAGCGGAAGGCATAAAACCTTTCACAACGGATATTTTCAAAGGCTTTTTGGCTTTGTTTCTGTTGGAAATGGGCATGGTAACGGCCCGGAAAATTGGGTCGTTTGCCAAATATGGCTTTAGCGCTACTTTGTTTGGCATCGTAGCCCCACTCGTCAATGGTTGCCTGGTGGCGTATTTGAGTGGCTTCATTACCGAAAGCGATGGCAACAGGCTGATGTTTGCCATTTTATCTGCCAGTGCCTCCTATATTGCTGTTCCGGCTGCCATGCGTTTGGCAGCTCCCAAAGCCGACGCTGGTTTGTATATCCCTATGGCATTAGGCATTACATTTCCAGTGAATATCACGGTTGGATTTCCGTTATATTTTGCAGTCATTCACATGACATAATTCCCTATTCTCTGGAAAGTATCTGCGTTCGGTGCGCATCCAGTTTCAGGAAAATGAACAACAAAATGGTGAACGCCCAAAGCGAACTGCCACCATAGCTAAAAAAGGGAAGAGGAATGCCGATGACCGGAAACAGCCCCATAGTCATGCCCAGATTTATCAGAAAATGGAAGAATAGAATACTGGCTACACAATAGCCATACACCCTGGCAAACTTGATTTTTTGCCTTTCGGCCAAATAAATAATGCGCAAAAGCAAAGCCACAAACATGCCAACCAATAGCGTAGAACCAATCCAGCCAAATTCTTCGCCAATGGTGCAGAAAATGAAATCTGTGCTTTGCTCTGGCACAAAGTCGAACTTGGTTTGGGTGCCTTGCAAAAAACCCTTTCCTATCATACCGCCTGAGCCAATGGCAATTTTCGATTGCGTCACATTCCAACCTGCCCCAAGCGGATCGATATTCGGATCGATGAGTACTTTGATGCGGCTTTGTTGGTGGGGCTGTAGCACATTGTTGATAAAATAATCGACACCTGTTACCACGCCACTTACCAGAAACATGGTGAAAACCAGGATGGAAATATTTTGGATGGTCTTACGCATGAGCACAAAAACAGCCAAACCCAACACACCTATACCAATAAGCAAGGCCACTTGTGGCACAAAAAGGGTTAAAATAAATAAGGTGACAGTAGCAATGGCCAGATTCGGGTAGGCAGACGATAAACCCTCCCGAAACATAGGAATAATAAATACGCTGAACACCAGGGTAGATCCCGTATCGTTTTGAGCTAAAATCAACAAAGCAGGTACACCGAGAATAGCTGCCGCTCTCAATATCTCTTTTATTTTCTCCAGTTTGATCAACGGATTGCTCAGGTAGCGGGCCAACGCCAGCGACGTGGCAAACTTTGCAAACTCAGAAGGTTGAATACCAAATTCACCCACCCCAAACCATGATTTCGAGCCAGCTTTTTCTTTCCCGATAAACAAAACAGCCACCAGCAATAACAAAATGATGATGTAAATGACATAAGCAAACACCTCATAAAACTTGAAGTCTATGGCACCTATGAATATGATGAGCACCAAACTGGTACCAATCCAGATCAATTGCCTGCCCGATGGCAGTGATTGGCTGTAGATGGGCAGGTCGTCCACCGGGTCGTACATGGAGGCATATATGGAAACCAATCCATACAACACCATGGCCAGATAGAGCAGCACAACCGTCCAATCTATACTTTTAATTAGTGTTCCCTGATCCCTCATCTTCTTTTTTAGCGGGTTTACTGTCAGCCACCGGTGCGGCAGGCTTGGCTTTTTCTGGTTCTTTTGGCACAGGCTTGGCTTTGTGAATAAAATCTCGTGAAATCATGTGCTCAAGCAAATTTTTGCGCTCCACTGTGTCTTTCAGATATTGTTCAATCATCAAACTGGCTATCGGTGCAGCTACAAAGCCTCCAAAACCACTGTTTTCCACCACACAGGCCACTGCAATCCTGGGATTTTCTTTTGGGGCAAAACCAATAAAAATAGAGTGATCCTTGCCGTGTGGGTTCTGTGCTGTTCCGGTTTTCCCACAAATGGTTACACTTTTCATTCTGGCACTACTCCACACCGTGCCCATTTGCACTGCCCAGCGCATGCCAGTCAATATGGTTTCAAAGTATTTTTCGTCTATTGGCACCACATGCTTTTCCAGGTATTTTCTGATGATTAATCTTTTCTCGCCGATGCCATGCACCAAATGCGGAGTATAATAATAGCCTTTGTTTGCCAAAATGCAGGCCAGATTAACCATTTGCAATGGTGTGAGTCCAAGCTCGCCCTGGCCTATACTCAAGGAGTAAATGGTAGAATACTTCCAATGATTTTCACCGTAAATCTTGTTGTAGTACTTGGGCGACTTTAATATCCCCTTCACTTCATTAGGTACATCAATGCCCAATTTACCGCCAAACCCAAAAGCTTCTGCATACAATCTCCACGTTTCATAACCCATTCTGGTGTCTACAAAGGTGTTTTTTGACTTGTTCTGATTGATGACACGCCGGTATACATTCAAATAATATGGGTTGCAACTCCATTGTATTGATGTGCGCAAATTGCAGGGATTAGGATGCGGGTGGCAATTGACTATTTCTCTTGAACAAGGCACACTGGTATTAGAATCGATCACACCCTCTTGCTGAGCCACCAAGGCCTGAAATGTTTTGAAAATAGAACCAGGAGGATATGGTGCCTGCAACCCTCTGTTGAAAAGCGGCTTCATCGAATCTCTGAACAGCATGGTGTAATTTTTTGAAAACTCACGGCCTCTTAATAAATTCGGATCGTAGGATGGTGCCACCACGAAAGATAGCACTTGCCCCGTTTTCGGATCTATGCAAATTACTGCACCCTTTTTGTTTACCATCAACCGCTCGCCTAGCTTTTGCAGCTCCAAATCTATTCCTGTATATAGGTTTTCACCCCGGATGGCAGCTGTATCCAGAACGCCTCCCCTAAAACTTCCTTTTTGAACGCCGTGCACGTCTACCATTACAAACTTCACTCCTCGTTTGCCACGCAGGTACTTTTCATATTGCGACTCAAGTCCACTGATGCCTATGTAATCGCCAGGTCGGTAGAATCCTTTGCCAAGTTTTTTTAACTTTTCAGGGCTTATTTCGGCCATGTAGCCCAGCATGTGCGCCAGGTTGTTGTGGTCATATCCTCTTACAGTTCTTGGTTCGATGCTAAATCCGGGATATTCAATCAACCTGTCGGCAATGCGAGCCAAATCCGTGTGGCTAATCTGCCTGATAAACGGCGAAGGTTTAACCCTTGAATACATCCGAGCAGCCAACAGTTTTTCTCTAACCTCCTCCTTTTCAATATTCAGCAAGCGGCAAAAGTTGAGGGTGTCCATGTTTTTCTTCACATCCCTGGGGGTCACCATGATGTCGTACACAGGAATGTTATTGACCAGCAATCTGCCCTTTCGATCATAAATAAGTCCCCGATATGGATAGTCCAACACCCTTTGCAGCGAGTTTGAGGCAGCAGCGTCTTTGTAGGTTTGGTCGATTACCTGCAAATAGAAAAGCTTGACCAGGAATATGATACCGGCCAAAACGAAAACAAACCCAATTATTTTGCTGCGTTGTTCGAACATGAGGAAAAGCATGCAAACTTCTTCAATATTTAGCTGCGAATCAGAAAAAATTGACAGTTTCTCAGGTTAGGCTTAGTTTGAAAGTTTGAATTGAATGTATGTCCAACCTTTTTGCGAAAATGGGTACTTGGAATAGACCTGCTAACACAGTTTTCATTTTGCTTTCGAGGAATATTTCATTTTGAGAAAAAAAACTTATATCAAAACCGGAATGAAGTAAAGATAATTTTGTTTAAGACTTATGAAATTCAGAGGAGATCAAATCAAAATAACCCTTCAATTGAGTGCTTTCTTCTTGTTATTTTGGTGGTTCTATTGGGCTTTTCAGGCATACATTTCATGTTCTTAAAATACAATTTACTTTTCTAACTTATTGATATTTAGGGCCTAATCAATAACCCATAACAATTTGAAAATAAGTTACTAAGCTTGTAACCTTGTGGCAACAAGTGCAAGGAATAATGCCACTTGCATCCAAAAAGCGTGCATCTAAGCAAGCCTACCAGAGTTTAGGCCAGCTTACAATCAATGGTTTTGAAACTCCATTCACTCAAAAATTAGATCCTGGTAATCGCTGGGTGAAGTTGGCAAGTCAAATTCCGTGGGATCAGATTGTGGGTGTGTACCTCAAACAACTCCGCAACCACAGCACGGGAGCCTCTTCGATCAATCCTAGAGTAGTTCTTGGGGCAGTAATGATCAAGCACATCAAAAACCTGAGCGATGAAGAAACCATCTTTGAGATGCAAGAAAACGTCTACCTCCAATACTTCATTACAGCTTATCGACCTTTTGTTCCAACCAGTCCTGGAAGGGAAAAAAACCTCGGACTTATCGGCAGCAGGCTCGCAAAAATTATCTTGGTGCTAAACCTGGTCAACTTGGCCAGGGTAGCACCCCTTTGCCTATAGCCAACTTATTCAGCGTGGAGTGAAAGCTTCTGGACTCTCATTAACCATGTGATTCTGTATTTTAAACTACGTGAAAATGGGAAATTACTTTTTCAGTAGACCCTGGTTGCTTTTTGTCAATAAGAAGTTTACCCCCAAATACTTCTGAGATAGAACTTACTCTTGCTTATCCTCTGTCGCTTCAAAATCAATAGCAGTGGGCATCAAAGAAGCGTGTTTCCTTAAATTGCTGTGACGTCGGCCGTAAGCAAAATATACAAGCAAGCCAAAAACCATCCACAATGCTGCTGCTTTCAGGGTATCTGGATCAATGGCTACAATCATTCCCAAGCAAATGACTGCACCCAAAATGGGCACCAATGGAACAAGTGGAGCTCTGAAGGGTCGCTCAGCATTCGGACTTTTTACCCGCAGTATCCATACACCAATACTCACCAGAACAAAGGCAAGCAGGGTGCCGAAACTGGTTAAATCTCCTGCAACGTGGCCGGGAACAAAAGCCGCAAACAAGCCCACAAATACAAAAAGAATGATGTTGGCTTTGTATGGGGTTTTGAATTTTGGATGGAGCTCGCCAAAAGCTTTAGGAATAAGGCCGTCGTTGCTCATGGTATAAAACACCCTGCTTTGACCCATCAACATTACTAAAATGACAGACGAAAATCCAGCTAAGATGGCTATGGTGACCGCAGTGGCAAGCCAACCAAAGCCTTCCATGTATTCTGAAATGGCGTAGGCCACGGATGCCTCACGACCTTTTTCTGGATCAACAAATTCTTGCCAATTGGCAACCCCTGTGAGCACATGCCCAAACAAAATGTATAAAACGGTGCACACTACCAATGAACCTAAAATGCCAATGGGCATATCTCGCTTTGGATTTTTGGCTTCTTGTGCGGCGGTACTCACTGCATCAAACCCAATAAATGCAAAAAACACGATGGCTGCGCCGCCCAATATTCCACCAAAGCCATGTTTGAAAAAGCTGTCATAATTCACCAGTTCTTTACCCGCTGCATCAGTTACAGGCAAAGTGCCCTCTGGAATCATATAAGGCGTGTGATTGGCCGGATCGATAAACTGCCAACCTATAGCAATGAATAATAAAACAATGGCTACTTTGATAAAAACAATTACCATGTTCACAATAGCACTTTCCTGTGTACCACGAATGAGTAGCAAAGTCAACAAAAACAAAATGACGAGTGCAGGTGCATTGATGATGCCACTATGGGCAACACCCGCAGAATCTGTAAAACTTTCAAATGGGGAATGAGACCATTCATAAGGAACCCCTCCGTCTAAGAGCTTATTTAAATATTCGCTCCAGGCAATACTTACAGTGGCCGCACCAAGCGCATATTCCATGATGAGCGCCCATCCGATAATCCAGGCCACCAACTCGCCCATGGTCACGTAGCTATAGGCATAAGCGCTTCCCGCAATTGGTATCATGGCGGCAAATTCTGCATAACAAAGACCGGCAAATGCACAACCAACTGCAGCTACAATAAATGAAATGGTAACTGCAGGTCCGGCAGCTTGACCGGCGGCGGCGGCAGTTCTTACAAACAAACCCGCTCCAATGATGGCACCTATGCCGAGTGCTACCAGATTGCCTGCGCCCAATGTTCGTTTCAGACCTTTTTCATTGTCAGCAGCCTGCGCCAGAATCTGATCCAGCGGCTTTTTTGCAAATAAGCTCATGTGCGGTAAAGTTGAATTATAAACTCAAAAATGTTTGATGGGCGAAAAATAGAGAAATATTCAATCTGGCCAACTTAACCTGCCTGGCAGGATGGCTAGATTGATTTATGTTTTTCCTTTCAAAGGAGCCAACAGGTATTCCAATCCATTGAGTTTTATTTCATAAATGGATTGAAGCTGGTTACCAAGCTTCCCTTTTGGAAATCCTTTTCTGGCAAACCACTCCAGGTACGAAACAGGGAGATTGCAAAGCAACTGTCCCTCGTATTTTCCAAAGGGCATTTTTGTACTGAGAAGGCTTTTAAGGAGCTCACCGTCAGGCAAAGGTACTTCTTCCATGGCTATACAGCCGAAAGTTTCAGGCGTTTTTCCAGGTTGGCAAAGGTAGTTTTGAAGTTCTTGTCAGTGGCCAGCATGTTTTCAACAGCTTGCAATGCATGAATGACCGTGGTGTGATCACGACCTCCAAAATAAGAGCCAATTACTTTCAATGAGTAGTCAGTGTACTCTTTAGCAAAATACATGGCCAGTTGCCTGGGAATTACAATTTCCTTTTTTCTGGTTTTGTCTTTCAGTAATTCAACTGTGACATTGAAAAACTCGGAAACTGAGCGTTGAATAAATTCGATATCAACCTCCTTTTCAATGTTATGGACAATATTCTGAAGTATTTGCTTGGCCAGTGTCAGGTCAAAATCCCTGCGGGTAAGCGATGAATGGGCTATCATTGAAATGAGCACTCCTTCAAGCTCACGAATATTAGAGTCGACATTGTAGGCCAGGTATTCAATTACTTCAAACGGAATATCGATGCCGTCGTTTTGAAGCTTTTTCTGCACAATGGCAATGCGAGTTTCAAAATCTGGTTGGTGCAAATCGGCTGTTAAACCCCATTTAAAGCGGGAAATCAGTCTTTCGTGCATGCCCTTCAAATCTCTTGGCGGCACATCGGAAGTGAGAATTACCTGTTTACCCGACTGGTGAATATGGTTGAAAATATGGAAGAAAATATCCTGCGTTTTTTCTTTACCTGCCAAAAACTGTATGTCGTCTACAATAAGAATATCGAGACTCATGTAGAAATTGGTAAAGGTATTGATGTTGTTGTTTTTCAACGAGTCTATGAAATCGTTGGTAAATTTTTCAGAAGATGTGTAAAATACCTTTAAACCAGGATGCTGATTTTTAGCTTCATTACCAATGGCTTGCACCAAGTGGGTTTTTCCAAGTCCAACTCCACCGTAAATCATAAAGGGATTAAACGAAGTTTTTCCAGGTTGCCTGCCGACCGCCAAACCAGCTGATCTTCCAAGTCTATTGCAATCTCCTTCAACAAACGACTCAAAGGTGTAAGATGGGTTCAAACCATCATCTTCGTTGCGCTGAAGTTGAAATTCGTAGGCCCGGTCTTTTAAAAGGCTTTTACCGCTTTCACTTTCTTTTTTGTGGTGGTTGGGCAAATTGAGTGTGATGGGCTGCCCTCCAGAATTTCCACCATCTACCACAACTGCATATTCCAGCTTTCCATTTGGTCCAAGACAAAGGTCAATGGCATGTTGTAATTCATCAACATAATTTTCCTCGAGCCACTCATAGAAATATTGGCTTGGCACCTGAATGGTTAAAACATCACTGCTAAGACTAATGGCTTGTATGGGCTTGAACCACGTATCGAAGCTTTGAACGGGTATTTTGGGCTTGATATGTGTAAGGCATTGGTTCCATACGGCATTGTAATCTTGGCTCATGTGCTGTTTCAGATTTTTATTCTCAGAGTTCCATTTTCAAATAGCCTTCAAAAATGTGGAAAACCATTTTGACACCCAACCTGACTTTGAATTTTTGATGTAAGGGAATCTTAAAATTCAAGAACACTAAATTAGGCTTGTACGTTGAAAATGAAACCTTTTTTCACTTTCATTTGAAGTCAACAAACAATCGCAGCAGGTACGTATTTTTAAAAAAATTGCATTAAAAACTTTAGAAACGCTGGGAGTTTCCAACATTAATTATGTAAGTTTATTCTTTCAGATTTTTTAACCATTTCTCTCCTTTCAGGTTATAATTAATATATGAAAACAGCTATTGTTTGGTTCAGAAACGACCTCAGGGTATCCGATCACGAGCCTTTATTGAAAGCATCATTAGCAGCCGAACAGGTTATTCCGGTGTATGTGCTTGATCCCGGGATATTTCAGTTTTTACGGTGGGGCTTTCCTAAAACAGGGAAAAGGAAAATCCATTTTTTGCTTGAAAGCCTTGCAGTACTCAAAGTAGACCTCCAACGTTTGGGAAGCAACCTCAAGTTCATTCTTGGTGACCCAGCCGAAGAGCTTATTCGTTTAGCTGTTCAGCAACAGGCAGAAGCCATTTTTTCATCAAAAGAACTTGCCTCTGAGGAAGTGAGCATTGAACAAAAGCTAGAAAAAAATCTATGGCACCACCATGTTGAACTTCAACTGTTTCAAACCAATTATTTGATTCATCCAGAGGATATACCATATCCAATAAAGCAATTGCCCGATGTTTTTACCATTTTCAGAAAGACACTTGAGAAGGATTGGAAAGTGCGACAAACAACCCCAAGTCCTGAAGGTTTGTCGTCACCAAAACTGGCCGATTGGGGAGAAATTCCAGACATAAATTCTCTAACAAAAATAGAGGCTGCATCATGTCCTACAGAGAAAGGAGTTTTAGACTTTTCTGGTGGTGCCTCAGCAGCTTGGGAACGGCTGAACCAGTATTTTTGGACAGAAAATCGCCTAAGGGATTATAAAGTAACACGCAATGGCATGCTGGGGCAAGGGTATTCTTCAAAATTTTCGGCTTGGTTGGCACTAGGTTGTATTTCGCCGTTGCAGATTTACCATGAAGTGAAGCGATACGAAAATGAAAGAATAGCAAATGAAAGCACCTACTGGCTCATTTTTGAGTTGCTTTGGAGAGATTATTTTCGATACGTTTTTAAGAAGTATGGCAATAAATTTTTCAAGCAGGAAGGCATTACCAACCAAAAACCCGACTCGACATGGAACGAATCTTTATTCTGGAAATGGGCAAACGGAGAAACGGGAAACACATTCGTTGATGCCAACATGAGGGAGTTAAAACAAACAGGTTTTATGAGCAATAGGGGTAGGCAAAATGTGGCAAGCTACTTCGTTCACGACTTGAAACTGGATTGGGTGGCAGGTGCCGCCTGGTTCGAGCATGCTTTAATAGACTATGATGTACATAGCAATTGGGGAAATTGGGCCTACGTTGCCGGAGTTGGAAACGACCCAAGAGAAAATAGGTATTTCAATACAGCAAAGCAAGCAGCCACTTACGACCCTCAAGGACTGTATGTGAAACACTGGCTTGACAACAAATCTGAGGTGAATTTGTCTGCTTAAAAGTAGTAAGAGTCATCACTGCGTTTTTGCTTGATAGCAATCACCCAGGATAGTTTTATATTCAGAAAACGATCGTTTCGTGTTGCTGCTTGCAGGATGTTGTTGCTGTATTCATAGCGTTGATTGCGAGTTGGTGCCCAGGCATACTCAACTGACAACCTACCTCGAATAGGCTCCGATTTGTGAAAAAACCAGTAAGCCAACGATGCTGAAAACAAAGGACCATTTGTCATTCTGTCGTACCCATATTTGTATGGTGGTTCCAGTTGGTAAACCGTTTGGGTAATGTCTTGAATATTAATCCAATGCTGGAAAAAGCCAATTCCAAGGCTGGGGGCCAAACCTGAATAGTCGGTTGTTACATTTTTAATAGGCATAGGTATTATTTTACCAATCCATAAAGTAGGAAGTCGCAGGCCACGCATAAATATGCTCACATCGGCAAAACCACCATTTTTTCCCAGAATCTGGCCTTCGGCATTCAACAGGTTGTCGAAAGAATTTTCTTTCACTCTGTTGCTAAAAAAATAGCCGCCCTCAAGCATCCAAAGCCAGTTTTCTGTTGTTTTAACATAGCCGCCCAAAGCCGCTTCGGCAGCAGGCCCAAATCGTTTTGCCAAGTCACCTTGAGGAGAGACAAAGGCGGCACTGAAAGTAAATCCTCCAATTCTTGGGAAAGATCCGGAATCCTGGGCAAATGAATTTAATCTGCTTAGAATCATTGTTATACAAATGATGTACCCTATTTTGAAATTAATTTTCGCTGGAAACAAGTCCATTTCTAAATGCTGTGAATTAAACTACGTTGAAAAAGGCACGAATTTGGGCATAAGGATAGGAATTCTTTGGGAGAGGGTATAGTTTTGCCTCGTCATTTTTTGAAAAATCCCATCAGAAACGTATGAAAATTGCAGTTGTTGGAACGGGCTACGTAGGCTTGGTTACCGGGACTTGTTTTGCTGAAACCGGAAACGTAGTCACTTGCGTGGACATCAACGAGAAAAAAGTCGAAAGTCTAAAAAAAGGCGAAATTCCTATCTATGAGCCTGGTTTAGATGTCCTTTTTTACCGAAACATTGTTCAGGGTCGTCTTAATTTTACCACCAGCCTGGTAGAAGGAATTGAAGAAGCCGATATTATTTTTCTGGCTTTGCCAACACCTCCGGGTGAAGATGGCTCGGCAGACTTGAGTTACATTTTGCAGGTTTCTGAGGATTTAGGACCCCTGCTGAAAAAATACGTGGTGGTAGTCGACAAAAGTACTGTGCCAGTTGGAACATCTGAAAAAGTAAGAGAAAGAATTGCTAAAAATGCCAAGGTAGACTTCGACGTGGTTTCCAATCCTGAGTTTTTGCGTGAGGGTGTGGCGGTTGAAGACTTCATGAAGCCCGACCGGGTTGTGATCGGAACAGACTCTGAGCGTGCTAAAAAAGTGATGGAAAAACTCTACAATCCATTGGTGCGTCAAGGCAATCCAGTGGTTTTTATGGATGAGCGCTCTGCTGAAATGACAAAATATGCAGCCAACGCATTCTTGGCAACCAAAATCACTTTCATGAACGAAATTGCCAACCTCTGTGAAATGGTTGGTGCCAATGTAGATGATGTGCGAAAAGGAATAGGGACAGATAGCAGAATTGGAAAACGTTTCTTATTTGCAGGAATAGGTTATGGCGGCAGTTGTTTTCCGAAAGACGTGCAAGCCTTGGCCAAAACTTCTACAGATAGCGGATACGACTTTCAAATTCTGGAGTCTGTGATGCAGGTGAATCACCGGCAGAAAACGAAATTACTCAAGCATTTGATGAGCTACTATAACCAAGATATAGCAGGGAAAACGATAGCAGTTTGGGGTCTGGCGTTTAAGCCATACACTGACGATATCAGAGAAGCACCTGCACTCGAAAACATCAACGAACTGCTTGCAAAGGGTGCCAAAGTGCGTGCATACGATCCTGAAGCTGCAAAAAATGTGGCGAAAATTTATGGCGACCAAGTCTACTTCGCCAAAGATCTGTATGATACCGTACGGGGTGCCGATGCTTTGTTTGTGATGACCGAGTGGCCAGAATTCAGAACTCCCGATTTCGATAAAATTGCCAACCTTATCAACACACGATTGATATTGGATGGACGAAATTTGTTTGAACCTGAGCAAATGGAAGAGCTTGGATTCGAATATTTTAGCGTTGGAAGAAGGTTTGTAGTAAAGAAATAAACTGAAGCATGAAAAGAATATTAATAACAGGTGCAGCCGGGTTTTTAGGTTCGCACCTCAGCGATAGATTTTTGAAAGAAGGCTACCATGTGATTGGCATGGACAACTTGATAACCGGAAACCTTCAAAACATTGAGCATTTATTTCCTTTAAAGGAATTTGAATACTACCACCACGATGTTTCCAAATTCGTCCATGTACCAGGACCTCTTGACTACATTTTGCACTTTGCATCGCCTGCCAGTCCAATTGATTACCTAAAAATGCCAATTCAGACTTTGAAAGTTGGCAGTTTGGGGACACACAATTTGTTGGGTTTGGCCAAGTCTAAAAACGCAAGAATATTGATAGCCAGCACTTCTGAAGTGTATGGAGATCCATTGGTTCATCCGCAGCAAGAAGATTATTGGGGCAATGTGAACCCCATTGGGCCAAGAGGTGTGTACGATGAAGCCAAGCGATTTCAAGAAGCCATCACCATGGCTTATCACACTTTTCATGGCCTCGAAACCCGCATTATCAGAATTTTTAACACATACGGCCCTCGCATGAGGCTGGACGATGGCCGGGTATTGCCAGCTTTTATTGGACAGGCTATCAGAGGTGAAGACTTAACTGTTTTTGGCGATGGATCGCAAACAAGATCATTCTGTTATGTCGACGACCTGGTTGAAGGTATTTACAGATTACTTTTGAGCGATTATCACTATCCGGTAAACATTGGCAACCCTGCCGAAATCACCATCAAACAATTTGGTGAGGAGATCATAAAACTAACTGGAACCAAGCAGAAAATGGTGTTTCATCCTTTGCCGCAGGACGACCCAAAACAACGCAGACCAGACATAACCCGGGCAAGAGAAATACTAGGCTGGGAGCCCAAAGTGAGCCGGGAAGAAGGACTAAAGATAACCTACGAGTATTTTAAAAATCAGATTTTAAAGGGGTAAAAATCAGAACCGGCAATAGCCGGTTTTTTTATAGATTGTCGATTATGTTTTTGCCATTAACGATGACTCGTTCAACTATTCTTTTTCCAAAGAAATAAGGGATTTGCTCATAGTTCTCTAACGGAGTGGTAATGATTAAACTACCCCTTTTCCCTACTGCTATGCTGCCGTATTCGGCACCAATACCTAAAGCTGCAGCACTGTTTTGTGTGGCAGCATTCAATGCCTCTGCAGGTGTTAGTTTCATTTCCACGCAGGCCAATGCAACCATCAGCGGCATGTTGCCAGAAGGCGAACTACCGGGATTGTAGTCGCTTGCCACGGCCAAAGGCAAACCAGCGTCGGCCATTGCTCTCGCTGGCGGTAAAGGCAATTGCAGAAAAAATGCGGCACCGGGAAGCAGCGTAGGAATGGTTTCTGAATGGTAAAGCAATTCCATATCCTCCTGATTTATACACTCCAGGTGATCAACACTTAAGGCTCCTGCTTTCACGCCAGCACGCACGCCACCAGATCGATTGAATTGATGGGCGTGCACTTTGGTGCTCAAGCCATAATTCAACGCTGCGTTCAAAATAGAATCAGTTTCGGCTTCGGTAAAATAGCCTGTTTCGCAGAACACATCTACTGCTTCGGCCAACTCATTTTTTGCCACATAGGGTATCAACTTCTGGTTAATCATGTCAATGTATCCTTGTCTATTTGATGCAAATTCAGGTGGAAAGGCATGTGCAGCAAGCAAAGTTGCTTTCACGGGAATGGGGCTTTTTTGCTTCAATTGTTTCACTACCTCCAGCATTTTTACCTCGTCCTGAAAGCTTAGGCCATAACCCGATTTGATTTCTATGGCCACTGTGCCTGTATTTATAACCTCCTTTAATCGGGTCCATGCCGCATCAAACAATTCATCCTGACTTGCAGCCCGAACGTTTTTTACCGAAAACAAAATGCCTCCACCTTCATCAGCAATTTGTTGGTAACTGATGCCTGAAAGTCGCTTTGCAAACTCTTTTTCTCTGGTTCCAGCAAAAACAAGGTGCGTATGAGAATCTACAAAGCCTGGTAAAACCAATTTTCCTGTTGCGTCAAATTTCTCCACATCCGGCCTTTGCGAAAGTTGAGCGAACAAGGTATTAGCCATGCTTCCGAAGTCTTTTATAATTCCATTTTCAATCAATAGCCAGGCGTTTTCTATGGTTTGCATAGCTTTCAAATCGAGCCCAGCCAGCCTTGAAGCGGCTGGGTTTCCTCCTAGTACCAATTGTTGAATATTTTCGATGAGCTGTGAATTTGCCATATCTCGTAGTTTTGCGGCTGAAAGTTGCCCTATTTGTTTGAAACGAAAATACACCTCATGGAAATCAGTGTGATTAAAGCCGGAATGGAAGACTTAGAAGCAATCCAGGAAATTGCTTGGAAAGGTTGGCATCCATATTACCTTCAGATTATTAGCGAAGCACAAATCAGATACATGTATGCCAATAGTTATTCGAACGAAGCCTTGGCACAACAAATGAAGGAAGCTCATCAATTTCTTTTACTCAAAGCGGATGATGAATTTGCCGTGATGGCTAGTTTCGGTCCGTTTATGAATGAAAACCAAAGTTGGAAGCTGCACAAACTGTATTCAGACCCGAAATTTCAAGGAAAAGGATTGGGCAAAACCATGTTAAATGCTGTTTGCAAGTTGGCCAGAGAGCAAGGCGGTAAAACAATGCAGCTAAACGTGAATCGAAAAAATCCTACATATGAATTTTACCTCAAATATGGCTTCAAAGTCCTGTGGGAAGAAGACATTCCCTTTGGTCCCTATTGGATGAATGACTATAGAATGTCTAAGAAATTGTAGTCAGCAATCAAGTAAAACCACCTATTTAATAACTGAAACAGCATAGAAATATCTTGATTTAGACTCGCCTTTGTTTGGGCTCAAATTAAGTTTCGTTTAAATTGTGTAAAAAAAATAAACATTTTACAATTACCTTTGTTTGAGCTTTGTGTCTATTTTGTTAAACATTTTAATCAAATCAATCAAATGGAGAATTTTTTTCTCAATGTTCTGGTCATACCGAAAGATGACCCTGTAGCTTTTACCTTTTTCACAGGCTACATGGCTATGTTGGCTGCTGCAGTTTTTTTCTTTTTCGAGCGAAGTAGCGTAGACGAAAAATGGAAAACATCGCTACTTGTTTCGGGTCTTATAACAGGTATTGCAGCGGTGCATTATTATTACATGAGAGACTACTATGTCTCAACAGGCGCTAACCCAACTGCATTACGATACATCGACTGGACCTTAACAGTACCCTTGATGTGCGTTGAGTTTTACCTGCTTCTCCGCCCTGCTGGTGCTAAAATCGGATTCATGTGGAAACTGATTGCTGCTTCAGTTCTAATGTTAGTAGCTGGCTACATTGGCGAGGCATTTGTGCCGTTAAACGCTGATGGATCAGCTGCAGAAGGAGCTACTTCACATGGTGTTATGTGGGGTATTATTTCCACAGTAGGTTATATTTACGTTTTGTATTCGGCATGGTTTGGCGAGGCAAAACAATTAGCTGACAGTTCTAAAAGCACTGCAGTTCAAAGTGGTATTCAAGCGCTTGCATGGTTTGTACTTGTTGGATGGGCTATTTATCCAATTGGTTACATGTGTATGCCTGGTGGATGGTTAAATACAGGTCTAGGCTGGAATTCCTCCAATGTTGATTTGTTTTACAACATTGCAGATGCTGTGAACAAAATTGGTTTTGGTCTGGTAGTGTATTCTATCGCCAAAGCAGAAACAGCGAAAAAAGCAGCTTTAGCTTAAAAAATATTAATTGACCTTAAAATGCCGGTGTTTAACAAAACATCGGCATTTTTCGTTTTAAAAGAAATACCTATATACTATTTGGTTTCATATTGTTTAACACTTAATTGGCAACTTTCATTATTCTAAATAACAGCCATTGCCCATCCTTCTGCCCTGAAAGCACATAAAGACCATTTGGTGCACAATTGGGTAGTTTATATGTGAAGTTCTCAACATGCTCAATCTCTATTTTCTTTCCCAGCGCATCCATCACAAAAAGTTGCTCCATTTTTTCAATACCTTTTATTTGAAATTCTCCCGTATTCGGATTTGGGTATGCTGAAAATTCTGCTGGCACATTCAAGCTTTGTTGATTAGAAACTAATAAGGGCATAATTGCCTGCTGCGAGCATGTCCCATTCCAGCTGATACAGGAAACTGAGTCCATTCTAAAGTTAAGTCCATCCGTTGAGGTAAGCATTTGAAATACTTCTCCAACAAGAGGAGCTCCATTTTTATACCATTGATAGCGTTGTGCAAATGGCGCATGAAAATAACTTTGATTCGGTAAAATGGAGGAGAGAAGATCGCTGGGAACAAAAACCCTGATATCGCTGCCATTTGTGCTGCTGGTTGACGCTGGGTTGCTGCTTACAGCCCGAAGACGATAACCCAAACCAACTGGCAAACCAACAGGCAGGGCAACATTTACTACAACTGATGGACTTGTGCCCCCACCAGAAATCTGACTTACCACCTGTTTGAGTAAAATAGGATTGGCAAAACTTCCGGCACTGTCCGACAATTGAATATCGAGCTGATTGCCAGCATTCAAAGTAAATGCAGCATTTCGGGCAATGACAAGGGGAATGGAATCACGTGAGTTTTGACAAAACTGAACCGGCACACCGCCATTTTGCACATAAGTGAAGAGGTTAAACTCAGGATTTCCGCAAAATGAAATAGGAACTTCTGCAGAAGCTGCTGAAACTTCCACTGGGTTGGTGTGCACCAGCCGAAACCTGTACCGCTGTGGCGACCCATTGGCAATGGTTTGAACCCGCTGGATGTTGTCAGGAATTTTGGCCACAAACGATCCTGTAAAGTCCTGATTGCTTCTTCTTAGTTTAGAACCTAAAATCCTGGTATTGAATGAATAACTGTCAAAATCTCCACGGATGGATGACATTTCGAGCCGAACTACAGACGTTTCATTGCCTTCGTTAAAAGGTGTAATTTGATAGTTGACAGTAAACGTATCGCCGACACAAAAAGGCCCTGACTGTGATAAATTAAGTCTCACTTTGGGATTGTGAAAATTAAACCATTGCTGCGCATAGTCGTTGTTGAAAAGCCAAAAACGATTGGGGGCAGCACCTTGAGAAAATGCTGAAATGGCAGGATCGAATGTATTGTAGCCACTCAAAGCGCCTAACATTCCCTCTGTTTGATCCAAGGTGTACAACACCACTGGTGAGGTAGCAGGCACAGTTGAGATTGGTATTCTGGCATCAATAACCTCTTCGATAAATCTGGCCATCATCTTGGCTTCCGGGGGCAAAATGGTACTGTGAGACCCAGAGCGCATGAAAATAGGATGCACAGGAACCCCCGCTTGTCGCAAAGCCAGTGCTTTGGTAAAGGAATTGGCGGCAAAGAAAGGCACAGAATTATTGTTGATATCTGGCCCCTCGAGCTCCCCATTTGTCATTAACACAGGCACTTTCACCAAGCTCATAGGCGGATTGAAAGGGCTGACCCACGAAGGAGCCGAAATGCCACCGTTCGTTTGGTACACAATGGCCCCAGCTACCCTATCAGGGTTCCAAAGAGCTATATACTCAGAAAAAATAGCTCCCAACGAATGGCCAAAAGAAATGAATGGTACAAAGTTTAGCTCAGGTTTCTGCGTTCTGGTTGCCAATAAATGTATGGCCTTCAGCAATGAATCAGCATGCCCCAATTCAGGATTAAAATCAGTAACAATGCCCCCATCGTTCTGTCCTTGTATACACAAGATGGCCATGCTTCTTTTGCTTGCCACCCGCCTGATATAGGGATTGAAAGCAAACTTAAACGATTCTCCTCGACCATAAATACCCGAACCGTCGGCGCCATTGTTAAAACCGACCCCTCGGGCAGAAACCAACAAAATGGACTTCAGACCTTGAGGCGATTCGGGTAACCAAATTCTGAATCGGGTGTTGTTTACCGCCTCTGGATTGGCGAGACTGGTACGTATGTTTATATTCACGCTGTCAGTCCAGTTTTGGGCATAAGCAACCGATGCCAGTGTCAGAAAAGCAAAAAGGAAAGTTGTTCTCATGGGGGTGTTGAAATCCCAAATGTATTTGAAACCCGTTTATATGCTTGGTTTTGGGATGTCCCCTTGCGTCCAAAATTTGAACCATGCAATGGTTTGATTCATTTAGAAACATACAAAACAGAAATTCCAAGCAGTTAAACACAGAGGTTGGACACTATTTACAGTTCCAATATCATCTTAAACAACGATGGTCTTAAGCAATATAAATATTTATCTACACTGCTGTCCAACAAAAAATAAAAAAGCTTGAGAAAGTCCAAAAGTCGAAATTTGAGGTCGACGAAAACTTCAAGTTTCTATGGGCTTAATCAAGCGGGTTAAAAATAGTAAAAAGCCGTTAAT
>Ga0247844_1000773_pt1 | contig 64869 bp, 121 predicted proteins | sample LaCtaG_FD_192421 | JGI IMG/M metagenome (GOLD analysis project Ga0247844, IMG submission 192421) | Freshwater microbial communities from meromictic Lake La Cruz, Castile-La Mancha, Spain - LaCruzMarch201714.5m_1 | ecosystem: Environmental > Aquatic > Freshwater > Lake | place: Spain: Castile-La... | reverse complement strand
AGGGTTTTTTCATATAATAATACTGATCCCAGTGAACTACGTCTGGATGAAAAAGAAGTAAAAAATCTATATCAAACTCTTAAAGAACATGACCTATTATGAAAATTCAAAATAAGAAAGAAGGTGACTCATGCCTAGTGAAGAACTCTTAGAAAAGATGAGACAACACTATAGTGAAGCCCGACATTTAGCCAAAGAGCTTTGGATAAGCATGGATAACGAGGGTAACAAAAACGATTATTATTATTTTGAGTGTGGATTTGTGGCAGGATTGAACTATCAAAGATATAAAGCACTAGAAAAACTTAGTGAATTAGATCAAGAAATGGGATTAGAATGAACAAGATCGGAATTAACCGACTCCATTAGGTTGATCGCTAATGGGATCGTCCTGAGCCTCTACTTCATCTATTAGTCAGGATTTCCTGCACCGATGAATTACGCTCAATAATGGGGGCGATTTCAATACAAAAGAAATAATATGAAACTTAAAGATATACTACCATACCGTCAAGTTGGATTTGATGGAAGTTTTAGTATGTGGTCTAGTAGTATTGGTAAAAAACTAGACGTTAAACTAGCAAGATCAGATAAGTCACCAGAATACTTTGAAAATAGTCCAAACTTTAATTTCTTACTACCAAATACTTTCATGTGGTATATGAAAGATGAGTCAGAACTATTATATAGAGCTAAAGACGGTAAACTTTATAGTATGAATTTTGAACCTTTTGGGGAATAATTCGTGATTGGTTTAAATATTCAAGCCCCGTGGTCTACCCTTTTAATTAATGGTCAGAAAAGTGTCGAAACCCGCTCCTATCGACTCCCACAAAGACTAGAAGGAGTTGAGTTGGCACTAATTGAAACTCCGGGGAAATCGGCTAAGTTTAAGAGTAGAATTATCGGAACAATTACTTTTAGTGGTTGCTTTCAATACTCTTCTAAAGAACAGTGGCAAGACGATAATAGTAGACATAAGGTGGATATTAATGATAAGACTTATGGTTGGAAAGATAAGCCTAAGTTTGGATGGATTGTGCAATCAGTCAAGAAATTTAAAAAACCAGTTGACCCTCCCGCTAAACGTGGTATAATTTACGCTAATAACTGCCTTTTGGAGAAAAATAATGAACGAGACTGAACCAACTAGATTTAATAAAGAGTTTCTCGAATGTGCTAGAGAATGTGCATCATATATTTTTGATAGTGAAACTGAACAAAATTCTTATCAAAACTATATTGAAGAAAGAAATGATCCTAAAGATCATATTCTTTATCATGCTGCTATTATCTTAGGAAAAGATGATGAATTTGATGTTGATATTCAAGAATATGAAGAGTTTGAAAATCGTTGGATGAGTAACACATAATAGAAAGATTTAATACGCGATGGGTTTTTATTGTGGCTAGAGGATCAACCATCGAAAAGGTTAAGGTCTTTGATGACTATTTTGTGGGAGAGGTTTATACTAATGAGTATCTCAGGATAGGATTTGGAGTAAACGAAGTAGATTTTCCAGAATATCGCAAGGGAGAATATTATAAAGAAGAGATAAGTGTTGGTCTTTATAAAGACAATGGGTGATTTTGTAAAGTGTCTGTTGACAAACGCCGATAACACAGTATACTTGGGTATCCTTTGGAGAAAGTTTATGAGTCCAACAGTTCAACAAAAAGTTCAAGATTTGATTGATAAGTATTTCATTGGTCAGAATAACTATGAACTATCTATCAAACAAGATAACCTAGACAAATTCTTGTCAGAATACAACAAGATTATTATTACTCGTACCGTAGAAGTTTGTGGCATACATTAATTGGAGAAAAACATGACAGTTCAACAGCTTCGTAATAGTGGATATAAAGTTAGGGTTCTTCACAATCGTCTTTATAACGGCTATTATAAATGGCAAGTAGGAAGCAAACCTAATCAAAGTGTTCATGGTTATGCTCCTATTGATCCAGACACTAAAGGTGGATCAACTCAAATTGTAATTGATAGTCCGCATGGTAATCATTATGAAGGATTGGCTATTTGTAGTAAGAAAGAGAATTATAATAAGAAACTGGGCGTTAGAATTGCTCTTGGGCGATGTAATATTAACCAAACTTTTTATGTTCAAGCAAAGGTAACAAATGACTAAAGAAGAAAAGATGGAAGAGATTAGGAGACTATGCTTGGGTATTATGCAAAACTGGAGTCAAAAATCTAGTTATAATGATCCTTATGAGGATGGGCGAATCGTTGGTCGTTCAACACTAGCAGAAACTATTCTGGAGATTATTAACAATGGCTAAGAGTTTTGAAGATTTGTTAAAGAAAACTTGTTCCAAGGATGTTATTATTGATGGATATAAGAAGACTATGGATTATTTTGCAGAATATATTGGAATGTCTACAAAACAAGCAAATGTATTGCCAGACGGCTTTTCTACCATTAGACTTAAAAATAAGAAACCCAAAAGGCGTGACCCGTCACGAAGATGGTAATGAGAATATATAAAGAAAAAACAACTCAAGTTCTTGATCAAATAATGTGTGATATTTGTGGTAAAAATTGTACGGATGATTTTTATAACAACCATGAAAACGCAACCCTTGAAGCAAATTGGGGTTATAGCACTAGTAGAGATGGGGACAGATTTGAAATTCATCTTTGCGAAAATTGTTTCGGTGAGACTTTAGGATTTTTAAGGGATAAAAGAAAAAGTGCTTTGGGGCCATTTAATTATCCTTATGATAACGATCCTTTAAATGGTTATAGGCATGACATTTAATATAGTTTGAATTGACATTGGTGTTTCACTATTTATAATAAATTAGCCCACATTGTACAAAATTTAAAAAGTCACAAAAACATGATATTAAATGAATACCTAACACAGCAGTTGGATAATACTGTGATGGTTCTTTTATCTATTGATAATAAAGAAATCTTTCAATACAATTATTGGAATTGGATTAGCGAAACTAACCAGTTGCATCTTTTGAATGATAATTTAAGCATTGGTCATATTATTTATACTACAGGAATTATAGAAATCAATGAGAATGGTAGTATAAGCTATAAAAGTAAATATCATCCACAAAATTGCACAATTAATTTTTATTTTGGAAAAGCTATTCCATGAATAATGTTGTTCGTAGACCAATTTGTCCAACTTTTATACATGATGATGGTACTAAGATTATTGTATGTGCTGTAGGCTTATTCATATGTATATACATATTTTATAAAATTGTCAGATATTATAGCACTTAATGAAAGGAATGTATAATATGTCAGAAATGGCGCCACTTAAATATTTATGCTATGATAAAAATCAAAGAAAACATATCATTAGCATTTGTGATAATGAAGAAATTAAAAAAACATATTCTTGAACTATATAATCTAATAGAGTATCAGCTTATAATGATACACGAACAAAGAAGTGAAATTATCGCTAAAGAACATAAAGAAGCATGGAAACATTACGATAAAAAAGACAATGATGAAACAAGAACCTAACCATAATCCACTATCTAGGGAGTTTCTATTGCAGAGGAGTTTTTGTTGTGGTAAAAACTGTGTCAACTGTCCCTTTATTCCTAAGTGGCAACGCGGGACTGACAAAAAAAATTAAGTTTTGGCTTGACAATGCCGATATGATTTGATATACTAACGTATCGTATTGGATATTTTGGCTGATGAATTGTTTGAAATTTTAGGTTAGATAATTATAAGGAGATTTTGTGAATATTACAAGTCCATTTATTGATCAGGTTTTCGAGTATATTAATACTCAGTATGGTAAGAATATGCTTAAAACAGTTCAGATTAATAATAATAAGTCTGTTGTTGATAAAATTGTTAAATCCTCAATGAGACAAGAAGATACTGTAGAGCATACTGCTAATAAAATAATCGCAATGCTGAGAATTAATCCATGAAGAGAAAAGCCGTACTTACTGACGCTCACTCTTTCTATATGGGTGTTTACTCTTACATTACTATGGAGTATAAGCCAAGCTATAGTAAAATTCTAGCAGATTCGGACATATCTGAGATGCTTGTGGACTTTATTACTAGATATTATTGGGGAGGCAATACTATACAGTTTACTGCTAGGCAAACTATTGATCTTATCAAGATTAGATATAATATCTAATGTTAATAAAAATATGGATATTTCTTGCATGTCTTATTCTTATAGAAATTATTGTCAATAGTTTTTCTGACCAAAACCAATAAAGGATCTTATAATGAAAATATTTTTTACTGCTCTTAGCTGCCTGTTTTTTCTTCAACACTCATTATATGCCAATCCAAATGAGTGGATACCATACGTCCCCAATGCTCCAGTAGCTAACTATCAAGCACCAGTATTGATGGAGACACAGCAAACTATAGTAACAACCATTAGACCGTCACCAGTTATTGTATACAATTGGGTTCCGGTTTATATTAATCAACCAGTTGTTTATGAAAAGTATAGTATTTTTTGTAGACAAAGAATTGTAGTTCAACAACCCGTTATTTATTGGGTTTATAGACCCATAGCATACTAATTAAACCCCTCTGGACTAACCGAATGATACAATCTGATGCGAATAAAAGTTTCTTAAAAAAAGAAACCCTATATCTAGAACAAAAAGAAAAGATTAAAAAGTTTTTACAGGAAAATGGCACTAGCAATGTTATCAGATGTATTGTAGAAAATCTGGATAGTATACTCGATTTAACGCTTACTCAAAATGTAGAAATGTTTAGACTAGTATCTTCCCTAGAAGATGCTCAACACTCTTATAATAAAATATTTAATGCTATTCAAGAAGATAAAACAACTAAAGTTTAATACCGTACTACTACAAACAGATTCACAAGAGTCTTTATGTAAAACATTTATTAGATTCCAAGAATTTTATGAGAGTCCAAAATTTAAAAATACTATCTTCACCCTTGGTCAATTAAAACATTGGTACAGTATAACCTATGGTGCTGATACATACCACAGAGATTGGGAGGGATTTAATTTCCCAAGTTATGTATTAGAACCTTTTATCAATGGGTTATTTGATCCACTAACAAAAGAAGAAAACGAATTAATATCTCTATTTAGATATAGAAACGATGATTTCTATATTATTGGTGCAAACGACGAATCTACAATAAGACATGAATTATCTCATGCTCTTTATGCGTACAGTAAATCTTATAGAAAGAATATAGATATTGTTTGTCAAAAATATGACAAAAAACTCAATAAAATTAAAAAATACTTACTTGACAAAGGCTATTGTAATGATGTACTAAATGATGAGATTCAAGCTTATACTACAGACAACGATGATGATTTTATCAAAGAAAATTTAGATCCAACCATTGCTCATAAAATTAATAAGCTTTATAATAGTTATTACAATGAAACCAAATCAAATAGATCAAATTAAAGTTGGGGTATTTGTGTACGATATACTGAACAGAAAATATCGTATAGAAAATTACTCTATTAAATATTATGAAGGAATGATCACACAAGTATTTTTGGATATTAGAAATGAATTTGGAGATCTTTTTCAAAATGTTGAATATCAATTTTTATACATTGGTATTGAAAGAATGGCAGATTCAGAGCGTTTATTTAGTAACTGGGTAAAAAATAATTATATGACATCAACACAAGACCTATATTATTTATCGCTAGACGAACTAGGTAAAGTTTTCACATACTTCAACGCAGGAGTTAACTCTACTAAAGAAAATGACTACAAATAATGACAATTAATGAAATAAAACGCTGGGCAAAAGAAAAAGGCTACTCTATTATTAAAGAAAAGAACGAGGACGATACTCACAAATATCTTTGGTCAAAAATTAGCGATATTTCTATATCTGGTACTGCAACTAGCGTTAGTAAAGTAGCCACAGCAATCTTTAATCATTTGACAGATAACAAGTGGGTTGAACACCAAACTAAGTGCAAAGAATCAAAAGCCGATATCAAATTTACAGTGAGTAATTATTAATGTATATTTTGCAATTAAATCCCCCTATCAGTGTTTTTACTCCAAAAGGAGAAGGTTTTGCTAGACTGGTTATAGATTATGGCCCAGACATCAACACTATTTGGGTAGTAGACTTGTTCTCAACCAGAGAATGTATTCATGTAGACAGTCATGAAATATACTTTGGTGCTAATCCTATGTGGAATTTACAAGAACCAAACATCCCATCAGAAAGAACAGTACCTTGAGTAATTACTTAAATATAGACATTCCTACATTTTGGTGTTTTCTTGACACAGGTTTTTTACATGATGAACTACCCAATGTAAAAAACGAAAGAATAGTAGTTGAGGTTTTTAGTTTTACTAGTATTCCGCAAAGATGCGGTATGTTTTCTGTTATGACAGAATATGGAAGTCAACACGCTAGAGTTCCAATACAATATTTAAGAGGTAGTGGCGAAGGAGGTAGTGAATATCCATTAGACTGGATACAATTATGGGACAGTATGAGCTACTACCTGTCTTGCAATATTAATGAATATACAAAAAACAAAGCAGCTAAAATAATGCTAAAGGATCATTCGTTGCATAAATCAAAATACTTGTTTACTTTAGACTGGTGTTTTGGCCCACAGTATAAATCTGGTTACGGAGAAATGGCTGCTGGTCATAAATGTGGTCATGTGTTCTTAGGCGAAGGTGGACAATTTTTTATACAACCCAACAATAGAGTATTATGGATGGATGGAGGAAGTTTTATCAGCAAAACATTTGCTGAGAAACCAGACTGGAAAGTTTTTAGCAAAGAGTTTAGTTGTGAAAATACTGGCAGTAGATGGATAAGTAAATCAGAAGAGGAAGAATATTTTTATGAATTCAAAGAATCAAAAGAATAATTACAATGGAAAATAAAGAAGAAGCTAAAACACAGATGATACCAATAGTGTCAGCACTAACTCTTGGAGGTATAATTAATGCTTCTGTGAGTGGTATCGTTAGTTTTATTGCAGTATACTTCTTTACTCCAGTATGGAATAAGATGATTAGCTATTGGAATAATAATGAAATACGTTAAGCTTATTTCAAAGAAAGATGAATGGTTTGATGCTGGTACAGAAGTTTTTGATGGGAGCGTTAATACTTATGGACAACCGATAAAAAGAATATCTCACGAAGATTATGCTAAAGATTGGGAAAAAAGTGGAATTATCTTGGGATTTGGATTAAGAAAAGGTAATTGGGATATGGAAGTATGTCCATTAGAAGAATTTGAAATACTATATACAGAGGATCAAATATGAGCGTAAAATTAATCAGTGTAACACCTGACGCAGAAAAACTAATGGCATATTGTGCTAGGGTATCAAATCCAAAAGGACAAGAGAATGAAAATATAGCCAACCTTTTAAAGTATTGTATTACGCATAAACATATATCTATTTTTGAACATGCAATATTAACTTTAGAAATCAATACTACAAGAGGATTAGCTGCCCAAATTCTGAGGCATAGAAGTTTTAATTTTCAGGAGTTTTCTCAAAGATATGCAGATACTACATTATTGGCAGAAGACATTCCTGTTTTTGAACTCAGGAGACAAGACAATAAGAATCGTCAAAATAGCATTGATGACATATCTGATGAAATTAGATGTAAATGGAATTCTAAAATTCGTGAACACTTAGCCAAATCCAAAGCTATTTATGATGGGATGGTAGCAGACGGAGTTGCTAAAGAATGTGCTAGATTTATATTACCATTAGCAACTCCTACTAGGCTATATATGACAGGAAATCCTAGATCATGGATGACGTATATATCTCTAAGAGAAAAAAGCGGTACACAAAAAGAACACATAGACATTGCCAAAGAATGTAAAAAGATTTTTTGTGAACAGTTTCCAACTATAAGTGAAGCTCTTGGGGGTTATGAAAACGAATGGACTATTTAATATTCTTATTGGACTTTTTAATATTGTCTATTGCCCATAATGGCTGTAAATTACTATAATGAAAACATAATTTTTGTTGTTCTGGTTTTGTTAAATCAAAACTAGCACATGGTTTTATATGATCTATATGCCAACCATTTTTACCATAGTTTTCCCAGCTCATTCCTTTTTGAAATAATTTAGATAGATACTCTTTCAAATCATCAATACTACAACCTATCAATTCCATAGTTGTTCCGTGCTTTTTATTCTTTCTTATAGCCAGATTTAATCTGCTTCTAAGACTACCTGTTATTCTAAATGACATGTCATTTTTTCTTTTCTGTTTTTCATAATACCTTGAGTGTTTACGATAGGGTTTTGAGCTTTTATATTTTAGTATTTCTTCTTTGTTTTGCTCATAATAATTTTGATTATACTCTGAGATTTTGTCTTTATTTGATTCTCTGTATTCCATCATATAACTTTTTCTTTTTAACAAAATTTCCGACTTGTTTTTTTGAAAATGTTGTTTATGATACATGGCGACACAACTTTTGCATTTAGCATCTAATCCAAAAGCTCCGCCTTTTTTTTGATAAAAATTAGAAAAAAACTTTCTTTTATTACATGTACTACATATTTTTTTAGACATTGTTTGCTCCTTATTAATTAATACACCGGTTTTCAAGAATTTACACAAAATCCCCCACAGTATCAGAAGCATTAGGATGGTCTCAATGAGTGACTTTCTTTTTATATATTGTATTGCCTGTATTCTATACTATTGGGCAGTAATTTACTTTATTCTAGAGGAAAAAAGGAATGGTTAAAGAATTTGTAGTTACAGGACAGTTACAACAAAGAAACGGTGGTCAATACCTCATTCTTCATCGGGCTTTTATGACAGTTTCAAGAGAATCTGCAATAGAAAAATTTCATAAACATTTCGAGCCAGATCTTAAAATCATAAAGATATATTCTGTTGTCGATGAAGAAGGTAATATTGTGTGATTATGGAAACTAAATCTAATCTTACAATTAAAATAGTTAGAGAATTATTAGATTATGGATTTTCTATACTTTTATACAATGAAGAACAATTAGCAGACGCTTGTGGTGGATGGTGCTGGATTGACGATGAAGAAAATAAAAGAGAATTTGCCATTGCCATGAAGCACCATATGAGTTTTGAGATTATTCTTCATGAATATTGTCATTTCTTACAATGGAGAGATGATCGTAAGTTGTGGAATAGAAGCATGGCTACTTATGATGTTCTTTTTGATTGGATTAGTTATCCCTCTTTGGTTGCCAGTGCTTTTATTAAAGACTGTAAAATTAGTGAAGATCAATTAGATCAAAGCTTGCATGACATATTAGAAATAGAACATGATTGTGAAAAAAGAGTTCTTAAATTAGTAAAAAATTGTCCTATTGAAGATTTTGATGTTGACAAATATATTCGTGCTGCTAATGCTTATTTATGGAGCTATCATTTAAACAGAGAGTTGAGAATGAGACCAAAAACCCCAATATATTCACCAGAGCTATTAGAACATATGCCTAATACTTTTAATAATAATCTGTCTTTTTATTTAGACAAGAATAATTTAACTGAGCCTATGAGACAAGCACTGCTGGCTGAATACGAATAATTCTAAAGTGTCGATTGACAAAGCGACGATACTCAGTTATACTGACACGACACAGGAGACTTTATGATTAAACCGGGCCTCTGTTGCATTTCTCTGACACTTCAAGAGCGTGATCCTCCCGTGAAGTTCAACACTATGACATTCAAAAGATTTTCTAGTTTGCCTAGAGAAGAAGCGTTGAGTATTCTAGGTGATCGTATTTACAATAATATGATTACCACTAATGAAATTATTAAGTTGTGTTCCGAAAATAACTGGTGCTATCGTCTTAGCAGTGATATGATGCCACTAATTAGCTACGATAAAGCTAGTGTAGACCTAACAGACCTGCCTAATCACGATGATATTCAAGATGTATTTGACGAAATTGAAGAAACTATTAAATCTACAAATGTAAGAATATCTGCACATCCTGACCAGTTTAATGTGTTGGCATCTCCAGATGAAAAAGTTGTTGGAAAAACTATTACAGAATTGAATCTTATGAGTAGCCTTATGGATCGTTTTGGTCTTAGTGCAGATCATGATACTCCTATAAATATACATATCCAAAATAGTAAAGATGGTACAAGAGAGGAAATCAGTCATAGATTTCTTAAAAATTTCCATCGTCTTGACGAGAATTGTCAAGCTAGATTGGTGGTGGAGAATGATGATCGGCAGGCCGCATGGAGCGTAGCTAAACTTATTGATATATTTCATCCAATTACTAATATTCCTATTACATACGATTCACATCATTTTAGACTTAATAATCCAGAAAACCTAACAGCAGACGATGCTGCACAAAGCTGTTTTGATACTTGGGGCGATTCTAAGCCCTTGTTTCATTTCAGCAATGGGAGAGATCATGCTCTAGATAAAGCACATAGTGATCATGTATATGATGTTCATGATGAGTTGTTTTCGCGTGAAATAGATATAGATTATGAATATAAGCTCAAGGACAAAACGATTGCTAAATTTATAGAATCTTATCAGATTTACGCAAATTATCTTCAGCCCACAAAGGTTGCAAGTTAGTATAATGGAAACATCTTTTTTGTTGTTCTGGATCGTTTAAATCAAAACTAGCACAAGGTAGTATGTGGTCTATATGCCACCCCCTTCTGCCGTAATTATCCCAAGTCATACCTTCTTTAAATTGTTTTTCTATATATGAAATCAGAAATTCTGGTTGACAACCTAACAAGTCGATAGTGGTTCCAGATTTTATTTTGCCCTTTAATACATGACGAGTTCTTATCCTTAAATTATGTTTAATTCTTGCTTGTATATTATTTGAAAGATAAAGACTCTGCTTCTCATGTATCAGTGTTTTGTTTTTAATATAATAACTTTTTCTGTATTTTACCATTTTTTCTTTATTTTTGATCTCATAGAGTTTATTTTTCTGGTTTATATGTTCTTTATTTTCTAGATAGTATTCTCTTTTTCGTGTTTTTATATTAACTATATTCTTTTTTCTGTATGTTTTTGTTTTTTTTGCTATCTTTTTTTTATTTTTTTTATACCATTCTGATTTCCATTTTTTTTCGCAATCTCTACATTGATTACATCTTCTTTCGTTAAACTGATCTAATTCTTTTTCTTCAGAACATATAGAGCATTGTTTTGTGTGCATCTTGACACTCCTAAGAGCTTGGGTTATAATAAAGAGTACACCTAATTTCATGAAAATCACCATTGAACAAAAGGATTAGCTTTTATGAGCCAAATTGGAGCAATTATTGTTTCTGATGCTATTAACGTAGCAAAATTTATTGAATTAGCTAAAAATGACCCTAAAATTACTGTTGGTAAAGAAGAGATATCGCCTGATGGCGTTCGGTATATTCCTCTTAATAAGAGCTAACAATGAGTCACTACCTAATTCTGTTTACTGGCTTGGTCTACATATGGGTGGCCTTGGAACAGGGCTTGTACCATAATAACTACGGTATGTTTATTACATATTTAGGTTACGCATTTGCAAATGTTGGGTTATATATGTTAGCTTCTAAGTAGGAGATTTTATGAAAGAACCAATTAGAATTAAACTTAGTCCAGAAACTCCAACCCCAAAAGAACCACCCAAATACAGACTACCACCACTAGATAAGCCAGAATGGAATATTTCTGGTCAAGACAATGATGATGTGTATGTCGAGTCCGACTTGGATAAAACTAATCGTGAAGATAATAAACAAAACAATTAATATGTATGTTATAAAATTTTGTCTCTTTTTTTATAATTATCTTCAGCCCATAACGGCTGTAAGTTAGTATAATTAAAACATTTCTTTTGCTGTTCTGTGTCAGTTAAATCAAAACTAGCACATGGTAATATGTGATCAATATGCCAGCCTCTTTTTCCATAATTATACCAAGTCATTCCTTTGATAAACTGTTTTTCTAAATGAAGTTTGAGTTCTTCAATAGTACATCCAAGTAATTCCATCGTATGTTTACTTTTAGTTCTCCCACACATCGCTGCTCTCATTCTATCTCTAATATTTTTTCTTATACGAAATTGTGGGTCTTGTTCTTTTTTCTTTTTTAAGTATTGATTTCTATGTTCTCTATTTTTATAGCTATATTCTCTAAGTTGTTTCGTTCTTTTTTCTCTATTACTATAGTGCCATTCTTTTTGTTTTGATAAATAATATTCTCTATCCAAATAATATCTTTCTAATGCTTTTTTCTTACGTATTTGTTTTTGGTCTTCAGTTAAATTGTCATATAATTTTTTCTTTTTAATTGCAGAACATTTTTTACAAACTGCTTTAACTCCATATTTGCCTCGACTAGAACATTTATGAAAAAATTCTGTTGTCGCAGGAAACTCTATTTGACAGTCAGTGCAAGTTTTGATATAATTCATCGTAAAGCCAAACAAAAAACGCCCAAACCACAATTAGTGAGAGTAATTGCAGAAAGAGCGTTTTCTGATTATTATATTGTAAATTGGATATCTCTCACATACCCTTGATTATATTACACCAAATGGCAAACCTTAATAAGATTATTGACACAACTATTAGAAAATCATACCGTAATTGGAAACCTTGTCGTGCTATTAGAGTTTATCATTACTCTGCCGCCTTTAATGGGAACAAGATGATTTGTTTCAGTAAAAACAACCCAATTAAAACAAATGCTAAAGCACACCGTATTGGTGAACAATTTAATCTTCCTAAATATATAGAGTACCCCTATGCTCACGCTGAATCTCATCTTATTTCTAAATTACTTGATCGCTATAACGCCATTGATCCTAATTGGAGCATATGTGTCTTACGAATTAACAGACAGGGATTAATTCTGGGAAGCAAGCCTTGTGTTAATTGTTCCAAACTATTAATTGCAGTTGGACTTAATAAAGTTTACTATAGTGATGATAGTGGAAACTTTGTTTGTCCCACTAAAACCATTAAGATTGAACTACTTAGGAGCATAGAATGAAAATTAATAAGAAGCCAACCCCAAAAAAGACTAAGAAAACCAAAGCTGAGAATATCTATAGTATTAATAATCAAGAATTTAGATTTCCAAGTATTATAGACAGAATTATGGGACTGTTTAAGTAATATGTACGATCCAGACTGGATGGAATATTTTCGGAGAGAATCTCCATTTTCATATTATTTTCTTATATTTTTAGGATTCTTGGGTAAGATATTATCTTATTTTTCGTATCTTGTACTATTAATTATTTTATTTGTTCCTCTTTTTATGATGTACTCTGGAATAAAAACTATTAAAATTAAATTAGTAGAAGATAAAAAACATAAAAAGAGCCGTAAAGGAAAAGAAAATAGTGAAAAGATTCATCAAGATCTATATTTAGATCGTCTAGATAAAAATCTTAAAAAGAAAAAGAAGCATCACTAATTTTTCAAGTCCCTCCTTGACAATGCCGATAGCTATGGTATAAATAAGGTGTTGCCAGCCTATTCTTTGGAGACACGATGAACTGTATTTATTGCAAAAATTGCGTTGGTGTTGAGAGGTATGAGTTTCTTGTTGAAACAAATAGAAATATACTTTGTAAGGAATGTTCAGCAGAGAAAAAGGCTGTAGGCTTTATGGATTGGGGACATAAGACCGCACCAAGTTTAGTGATGGTTCCTAGTAATGCTAAAGAAACTATTCGTATACTTGACAGAGCAAATCGTCGTGCAAGATAATCAAGGAGAAATAATGTCTAGACCAATACAAAATATGACATGGCTTGATCTTTATAATTTCCTTCATGATCAAGCTCATGATTTTAGAAATCTAGGAAAATTTGATTGGAGTGCCCCTGTCATAATTCACGATGCTGAGACTGGAGATGAACATTTTTGTGATACATGGATGATCTCCGATGATACAAACAAGGAAAAACCAGTATTGCTCATAAACGCTCAAGAAATATACAAATAGAACTGTAACTGTGGAATTGTATTGTCATGACTAACTTTTTAAGAAAGGTATAAAATGAAAAGGATTTTATTTTTTATATTGTTGATTGTGTCTTTAGCTACTATTTGTGAGGCTGCTCCTCGTAAAAGAACATATAATTATACTACTAGTAATAACACATCCTACACTACCAATGTAGATAACTCTACTGCTCAGGGTGTTGCTAATACTATGGCGTCTAAAAATTATGTTGGACATTTTGGAGGTAACAGCGGATATGAAGGTTGTGGTAGTGGGTATAGCAGAGAGCAGGCTTATAGCAATTGCTGTTTTGCAAATGATACCAGACTAACAACAGTTGATGTTGGGTATGCACAAGGAAGTAATGGTCGATGGTTTTGTTGCCGTCGATATCGTTAATCTAAATTATTTAAGGAGAAATTATGAAATATAGTATTCTATCACTTTTTATTCTAGGGTTTACTACAACTTGTTTTGGTGGAGAGCCAACTCTAGCGGAACCTATTAGTGTTGTGGTTGTTGATAACGAGACAACCAATCCTGTTTGTAAAGATTGTAATATTCGTCGCCGGGGTATTCTCCGAAACGGATATGTAGTTACTAGTCACGAACTAACTAGTAACAGTTCTTCAACAACAAGGTCAGTAATTGATAATAGGAATAATACCGTTCGTTCAAGAATAGTAACCAAGAGTTTTTGTAATAGTGGCAAATGTAACACTGTAGTAAAGTAAGAAATTGTTGTTAATAATGGTGGGGTGAGATAACTTCAATCCCCATACATTATTATCTATTAAAGAGAATTATATTATGAAAGCAATCTTTGAATTTAATTTACCAGAAGATCAACATGAATATGAGATTATGAGTCAGTCAACTAGGATTCATTCTTTCTTATGGGATTTTAGTCAACAACTTCGATCATGGCAGAAATATTCTAATGATTTTCAGGACGCTGGAGATGCTTTAGATAAAATTCGTACAGAATTCTATAGACTTCTTAGTGAACAACAAATTAATATTGATCTATAATGAGTATAACAATTATTGGCGATGTTCATGGTAAATATAGACGTTACCATGAAATTATCAGAGAAAAAGATCGTCACCCATACACATTACAGTTGGGGGACTTTGGATTTAACTATGATACATTGAAGAGTGTTGATTCTACTAAACATTTAATCTTACCGGGAAATCATGATAATTACAACGATTGCTATAACCATTCTCATTTTTTGGGTGATTACGGATATACTTCTCTTAATAGAATAGAGTTTTTCTATTATCGTGGAGCATATAGTATTGATCGTCAATATAGAACAATAGGGATAGATTGGTGGGAGCAAGAGCAAGTTAGCATTGATCAGTTTATGGAGGCTAGAGAGCTTTATAGACAAAATAAGCCTAGAATTGTTATCACTCATGAATGTCCACAAAATATTGCTGCTATGATGCTGAAACCAAATCAAAGAGTATATGAAAATACAACAGGGTGGGCTTTGCAAGAGTTATTAAATATTCATGAGCCTGAGTATTGGTTTTTTGGACACTGGCATCAGTCACGCAGTATAACCTATGGTCGAACGAATTTTACTTGCCTTAATGAGTTGGAGACGTATACTATAAATAGTTGATGCCGAAAGGTTGGGGTCGCGGGTATCCCCATAATCAACAGCCGTAGGTTTTGTTTGCAGAAAAGTTTTCGTAAATGACCAAAACCAATTCTGCTTTAATACAAGGAGTTAATCATGTGGAATCATAGAATAATTAGACATATTGACCCAATAGCTAACATGGATGATAGTATTTATTATGCTATCCATGAAGTTTATTATGATGAAGATGGAAAAATAAAAGGCTGGACAGAAGAACCTATTAGAATTATGGAAGAAAGTTTGGAAGATCTAAAAGTTACCCTACAAAGACTAGTGGAATCTTTTGATAATCCTGTTCTTGATGCAGAGACTAAGGAACCTATTTTGTGACGGGAAAGTTATTCATATGAATGAAATAGAAAAAGCCAATATTCTTGAAATTATCAAATTATGCAATCGAAAGATTCAAGATCAAAAAAATCATGAGTCTACCTCTGGATACGGAGAAGATTATAATGATGGCAGAATTGTTGGTGGTGCCGCATTAGCACGAAGAATATTGACCATACTAAAATATATTGAACTTTAAAGAACGGTGTTAATATGTGGTTCAGACCAAGGTCAAGAGTAAATTACTGGAATTGTTCCAAGTTTGCGGACTTTATTCGTGGAGAAAAGAAACCGTATGCTTTAGAGTGGGGTAAATGGGACGAGTGGAAAAAAGAACAAAAAAAGAAAAGACCAATACGATTTTGGTTGGCAGAAGAGGTTTTGAATAAACTACAGGATTTGATCATGCTTCCTGCGGATATTTACAGTGAGATAAAATACTATATAGGTAATCGTTGGATAGATAAACTTCACTATTTAAAAACTGGATTAAAGCCAGGTCATTATTATGAGTTTGACTACAGAATTCTTCATGGAATTTTTAATGAATTAGTTATTTATGTTGAGGTTGAACTGGCTTATACTATGAAAGCATATCCTGAGCGTAAATATAAATTTATTAAAGGACGATGTGAACAGGCAGGATTAGATCATCTCAAATGGGCTTGTGACTTAAAGTATAATAAGGATTGGGGAGTAGATAAAAAAGATCCTAAATATGGAAAACCAACTCACCAAGCAATTAATGCACAAAAAATAAGAAAACTTTATCTGTGGTGGAAAGATCGCCCTAATCGACCAGAACCAATGGTTGTTGCTGGATTAAATTGGGATAAAAATAAAGAAGACAATTTGATGGGTGGCAAGATAACAAGAAAAGAATTGTATGACTTCAAAAAACTTGAAAAAATTGAAGCAGACTATGAAAAAGAAGATACAAAAATGCTTATTGAATTAATTAAAATCCGTAAGGAGTTGTGGTCATGAAAAAAGTTAATCTAGAACATGATCTTATCAAATCAGATTATATTACAGATAAATGTTCAAGTAGCGAATCTTACAGCCAAAATCTTTATGCCTCTATGTGCAACAATTTATTCTATAAGGATGATGAAGAATGGAGTTGTTCTTGGAGATATGCTGGAGGTATTTTAGCAGACATACGAGATGTGGGTGAGAGTTATATTGATTGGTATTGTTCTGGAATAGGCAGTCATCATGATGGATATGTTGGAGAGAGTTTTGTTACGGATGAAATCCGATCAGATTTATTAGACCTAGGATGGACTATCAAAGAATATACTCAGAATGAATTGGAATAAAATTATGACATCAATAGACAAATCAGATCCATATTTTGATATAGATACTTATATTAATAGGCTTGAAAAAACTGTTCAGCATCAAAACTATTTGATAGAATCCCTTAAAAATGAAATAAGAATTCAAAGAAAAGAAATAGGTGGTTTGCGTGAAGAAAGAAAAATGTTATTTAATTCTGATAATGTTCCAATGATTGATCATGACCTATGGAAAGAAAATGAATCAAATGATATACAATGACTTTATTAAACTGGTTGATCAGACAAGCAATCAATTTAATTGGAGGCGTGGTCAAAGTCTAATGAATATTCTTCATGGAGTTTGGCCCGAAAAATATCAACAGATTACAGGAACTGATAGTGATTGTTATTATGATGACGATAAAATAAAAAACACAACTGAATTACTGGAAATCAATTGGAATCCAGATAATAAGTAAATATGATATATTTTACTAGCGACACTCATTTTGGACATTACAATATAATCAAGCATTGTAATCGTCAATTTGATAATGTCCATATAATGGATCAAGTAATATTTGACAACATCAATGAAGTTGTTGGACAGGACGATACTCTGTACATTCTGGGGGATTTTTGTTTTAAGGGTAAAAAACCTATAGAATATAGACTAAGAATACTTTGTCAAGATGTTCATCTTATACTTGGTAATCATGATAAAAGAACAGACTTTATTGATAGTAATGCTGCCAATATGAATGGATTTAGTAGCATACAGGAAGTGAAAGAGATCATATATTGTAATCAAAGAATATATCTTAGTCATTATCCTCATCGCTCTTGGCCCGCTAGTCATAAGGGTAGCTGGATGCTATTTGGTCATGTTCATTCTAAACTAGATCATGAAGATAGACTATCTAACAGAAAAACTCTAGACGTTGGTGTAGATAATACAGTTAACTATAATAAACCATTCGGACAACCGTGGAGTTTCAAAGAACTAAAAAAACTTTTTAACGCTAAAGAATAGGAACAGTAAAATGAAGATATAAATGTTCCTAGACAAACAGAAATTCTAGAGTTATGGAAGCATAGTTGGGAGAAATATGGTTTTGATGCTATAGTTCTATCAGAAATAGATGCACAAAAAAATGTGTTCTATGATGAGTTTATAGAAAAAATGCAAGAAATACATTTAAGCATTATTAATAAGCCAATAACCAACTACGGCATGTCTTGCTATAAAAGATGGTTAGCTTATGCAACTAAAAATGAAGAAAAATTTTACTTCAGTGATTATGATATAATAAATAATGGCTTTTTACCAGAACAACCAATAGATAAATTACATCTTATGGATGAATGTTGTCCTTGTTTTGGTAGTGGACGACCATCAGAGATGCAAATACTGTGCGAAGCAATGATCAGTATGTCTCTTGAGAATATTGATAATTTGATAAACAAAAAAATTACACCGTGCTATCATGATCAAGAATTTTTTGTACACAATAAGTCAGAACTTATGAAAACGAATTGGTGTTATTTCTCTAGAGAAAGACCAAAATTTTGTAATTTTTATGAATACAATCAAGATAATTCTCAGTCGTTAGTTATTCATTTAGCGCACAGTAATATGGGATTAATTAGAAATAAATATCCTGAACTCTTTAAGGATAGAAGTGTAGATGATTTAAGAATAGAATTTATGTCAAAACTTCTCAAGTTACCACTTGACAATACCCGATAAGTAGGATATACTACAAGTCAATTCAGTCCAATATCCAGGAGATTATTATGCCTCTTTTTGAAGTTAGTACAGTTTCTTTGTTTCGTCATAAGTATATTATTGAAGCAAAAAATCTTGAACACGCTTATGATACCGTACTGATTGATCATCCAGAATATCTAACGCAAAAATATTTAGACGAAAATATTATTGATGGTCGAAAGATTGATCGTAAAGAATTTGAAAGAATTTGTAGTGAATCCATGAAAGATGATAGTGAATTGAGCAATGGTCATCTAGGAACGCGCATTATACACAAGGTGAACTACAATGAGTCCTGAGCTAACGGATAAATTAATAAAACAATACCCAGAGCAGTTTAAGAATCTCAAATACTTAGAGTGTGATGATGGTTGGTATGAAATTCTGTCTAGACTTTGTTATATTGTGGATACTCATCTTGTTCGTAAGAAAAAACTCAATGAGCCTCTAGACCTATTTTGTTGGCAACAAATTAAAGAAAAGTTTGGAGGACTAAGAGCTTATGCTTACGCTGCTGATGATTTTATCAAAGGAGCAATAGAAATGGCAGAAAGTATGAGCTATATTACTTGTGAAGTAACCGGAGAAAAAGGAAAAGTTCGCAAACAAAGGAAAGATGACGATGGAGAACCTATTCCTGCGTGGATTAAAACTCTTTGTGATAGTGAGGCAGAAAAAGAGGGGTATGTTGTATGACTTTTGACGCTATAGTTATTAGCGATATTCATTTAGGGAGTAATGTTTGTCAGGCTAAAACTCTAGCATCTTTTCTATCTAGGATTGAACTTGGAGAGACTGATACTGATACTTTGATAATTAATGGGGATTTGTTTGATAGTTGGGATTTTCGCAAACTTAAAAAAGACCACTGGAAGATACTATCTCAAATCCGTAAAATATCTGACATTATTAAAGTTATCTGGATTAGTGGCAACCATGATGGGCCTGCCGATATGGTAAGCCATTTGATTGGTGTTGATTTTATGAATGAGTATAGTTTTATCAGCGGAGATGAAAAGATTCTAATTCTACATGGTGATATTTTTGATAATGTTATTTCTAAATATCCTAGACTAACTAAAATAGCTGACTGCATTTATCGGTGGTTACAGATATACGCTGGAGTATACTATAGTAATCTTGCTAAACGCAGAAGTAAAACCTTTTTAAGATGTTCTCAGGAAGTTTGCGAAAGAGCCAAATTATATTGCTCCTTAAAAAAGTGTGACTCAATAATTTGTGGTCATACTCATTTAGCTACTACCGATGTTTCTGGATCAACTAACTACTATAATAGTGGATGTTGGACAGATCATCCATGCTCATATATTTCAATTAAAAATGGTCACATTAAAATAAATTATGTGGATATCATCTAATTATTTTTAGCAATAATTTTACACCATTCTATAAATTCATTTTGCTGTATGTTCCATTTCATTTGTTGAATTGTTTTATGTACCCACTGTATATTTTCTTTGATATAAGGCTTTGAACTATCTATTCTATCTAATGACGCTGTAGATTCTTTTGTTTTGTTCCTAGAAGCAGAAATATTTAATTTAATACCAGATATAGCACAGACACCATCTTGTTTGATATATTGTTCCTCCATATCTTGAATAGTTATATCAAATAATAAATTTCTTCTTTTTGCTCCGTGTTTATAGTCATAATGTAAACTTGCTGGAATAATTTCACCACCTTTCCACAATGGATTATCTTGACCTCGTTTAAATTTATGACATTCTCTTTTTTGTATTTTATATTTTTTGAGTAGTGTTTGAATATTCGTATAGCCCGTATTATAGTCTTGTGCTATTTTTTGTATTGATTTATTGTTTTTTACGTATTCTTGAATCAGTTCTATTTTACCAAGCGTCAATCTAACATAATCTGAACAACTTTTTATGGGTATATTATAATAATCTAAATTTGTTTTTATAAAACTTTCAGAACAATTTTTTATTTGTGATATTTCAAACATAGATAAATTTTGTTCAACATATAGTTCATGCAATTCTTGTTTTTCAAATTTTTGTCTTTTTGCTGGCATCTTCACTATCCTTTTTTCTAAAGTTTGGCTCTTGACAAGACCGATATATCAGTTATACTGAGAGAGTATCTCAGTCATCTTCACGCATATACAGGAATACACCAACCATGCCAAAAGGCTATAAAAAATGTGATCGCTGCGGTTCTGAAAAAAATGGCCCCCGTTCATATATTTGTAAAGAGTGCGGAGAAATGTTTTCTTTTAAACCAAAGAGCAAAGAAGCAAAAAATACTAAAATTATTAGAGATTTTAACTGGAAAGATTTAGTTAAAGGTGATCGTATAAAAGTTTCTTCTGGCCCATACTTTGCAAGGGGTGGAGACTTCATTCCGATGGGTTATAGGGGTCGTTTTGTTGTCGAGGGTATCGACCAGCATGGAATTAAAGCATGGGGGCTAGACAAGCACCAAGGCTTCTGTCATATCTATATGGGGCCAGACATTCAGAACAAAGAAACCCATGTTTGGAAGATCAAGCACAAGCTCATGAAACTCAAACAAAAGGTGGAGGCGTAATGTCTCTTACTCAAGAGCAAAAAGATAATATCAATAGTCTCCTTGATAATAGAGACAAAATAGTAGATAGTCTCTACCATATCGAACGTATTCTTAAAACATATTTCCCAGAAGAATTTGAGCGAGCTATCCAGTTCTACCTGCCCCAAATTACAACCGCTCTTTACGAAGATAAGAAATGGTTAGATAGAGGAGACTATAGTTTACAGAACACTATTGACAATCTGATAGAGCGTGCTAAAATAGAACCAAGCAGCCAAAGTCTTAAGAAATTTATTTAATTGGAGCATAAAGATGGGAAACACATATAGCATAGTAGATCTTCGTGGGTTTGCTGACTCAATGAGAAAAGCTGCGGCAGACTCTTTTAGCGAAACATATACAGAGAATCTTGATGAGTTTATTTCTAATGAACAAATCATCAATATGATACGCTCTCAGAGTCTTGGCTTAGATGAGAACAATGACTATATTATTGATGAAGACATCTTTGATAATATCTTTGATGATATTAGAGATTGGCTATATGGTGTTGGTATTGCTAAACTAGCAGCAAGCGGTAAGATAGAATGTGCTTGGGATAATAATTCCAACGAAATGGTCTTTTGGCTTCCTAATAAAAATAATCCACAGCATACCAATCATGAATAATTATATTGTAAACTTAAGACTAGAAATAGATACAATCAAAGAATATATAGAAACTGAATTATGTAGGAAATGTGATGAAATGCGTAAAAAACTAGAAACGCTAGAAGTAACTCTGGATGAATATATTTCGTCAAGTGGTAAAGAAAATGATTGTGATTCTTGACTCTATGTTCTCTTTTATTAGTATAAATCAAAGGATGGTTGTGTGATAGCCGCTTTTGTAGTAAATTCATATCACAAACTTTTTTAAAAGGATAAAGACTTATGGCAACTACTACTGTTCTGACGAAGCAAGAAAAAGTTATGACGTATCTAACAAAAGGAAAGACACTAAGCCAAGATAGTGCTTATAATCTTTTCAATGTTGGTAATCTAAGGGCAACTATTAGTGATATTAAACCTATGCTTAAGTCACAGGGTTTTAATATTATAACATCAACAGGAAGAAATGGTGAAACAAGATATGGCGTTACTTCTAGTAAGCTAAATTTCAAAAGAAAGTCTTGATTTAAAATGATAAAGCAAATCCCCGATGCCTCTAAACTATGCACACTTTCGGGGGTCTTTATCTAAATTATGTCACAATTATTTTTATTCGATGATGATTCGTCTAGCGAAAACATTAGTGATTCTAATGCAGCAGATTTTATTGAACAGATTCAAGAAGATAAAGACACTAAAGCTTGTCGTATTTGTAATAAGCTAAAAAATATTGATGACTTCTTTTTAAATAGAGGTAAAGCATATTCAAAATGTAAGGATTGCTTTAGTGCTTATCAAAAGGGTTTGAGAGAGGCTAAAAAGAGCGCACCAGAAAAACCACTTACTTGTGAATGTTGTGGTAAAGTTCCTGAGAAATGGATATGTGACCACTATCCAAATACAGATATTTTCCGTGGCTGGGTTTGTTCAAATTGTAATTTAGCTGCTGGATATGTTGGTGACTCATACGAAGGAGCAGTTCAACTAGTGAACTATCTCTACAAAAGGAAAAATATAGAAGATTAAATGAAATATTCTTTATCTATTATTATTATTGGACTACTTTTATGTTCTATAGGATTCAATTTTATTCTATATGATAAATATGACAAATTATTGTATAAGGTGAACAGATTGGAGGCGGGGCCAGCTAAAGGGTTATTTTTAAAACCAGATGAGGAATCAAGCCGACAACTGAACGAGGAAGAAATAAACAATTTAATGAGAGAGATGTCTGAGGAAATATTGCGTTATAAAACCATCTAATTTGGGGTATAGTATATTAAATAGGGCTAGTAAAGGTATCGACAGGTAAAATAGGTATAGATCGCATCGACTGGTTGAATACTGGGCCAGTATAAAAGGTATTCAAAAAATGTTAATTGGCGAAGTAACTCTCGCTCTCGCTGCCTAATTAATTAGGTAATGAGTGGGGTGGCATGAACCTTATTACCCAATCATGCTGACTCCGATATTCGGATATGGTAGTCCTACCAGACATAAATAGGAATAATGATTGTACTCAATCTGACACAGATAATTCTGATAGCTTTGTTGGTAGTGTGATAACAACCAACTAACGATGTAGAAGTTTATGTTGATGTTTAGTCTGGATGGCAGTTCGACTCTGCCCTAGTCCACTTAATTTTTAGCTCTCGTCCATAAAATTGGTGTATGATAGTTATGGAGGAGCCAATGAAAACAACAATAATCAAATGTGCCACTTGTGACAAAGAGGTTATAAAATTAGTATCAGAAGTTAAAAGACGCAAAAAAGTAGGCAAAGATACGTTTTATTGCAACAATAGTTGTGCTAGTAAACATAAGATTAAACATCTTATACAATATCAGGACAACTTTATTAAAACAAAGTATACTCGCCAACCAGATAAATCTTCTAACTTTAGATGGTATATAAAAGTTATACGCAAACACAACAAAGAAAGCAATATTGGATATAATGTAGATATACAGTATTTACAAGAATTATGGGAATCTCAAAAGGGAATTTGTCCATTTACAAAACAACAATTAGAGCTAAAAACACATTCAAAAACTAAGAGTATAATAAGTAGACCATATCAGGCTTCTATCGACAGAATAGATAACGACAAGGGTTATATTAAAGGAAATATTAGGTTTGTGGCTTTAATTTTTAATTATGCTAGAAATGTATTCTCTGATGAAGAAGTGTTGGATTTTTGTTTTAAAGTAACTAATGGGTTTCACCAATGAATCGTCGCCATTTCTTAAACCACTCTGCTGCAATTTCATCGTTGTCAGCATCTTCTTTATTCTTTACAGATTCTATCCTAGCAAATGCTAATGAACTAAAAAAGAAGAATAAGAGTGCTATTCTTTTGTGGATGAGTGGAGGCCCAAGCACTATTGATCTGTGGGATTTAAAACCGGGTGCTGCTACTGGTGGAATTTTTAAGCCAGTATCTACTAGTGCTGATGGTATTCAGATTTGCGAACATCTGCCACTAATGGCAAAGCAAATGCACCACATGAATATTGTTCGCTCAATGAGTACAAGAGAAGCAGACCATACGAGAGGTCGCTATTATATGCACACAGGATATGTTCCTAATCCTAATATTGAACATCCTAGTTATGGTTCAGTAATCTCTCATGAATTAATATCTAGTATACCACAGATTGATATTCCTCCATTTGTTAGTATTGGAGGAGCTAGTATTGGTGCTGGATTTTTAGGAACATCTTATTCTCCATTTGTGGTTAATTCTAATGGAACAGTTCGTGATCTTACTATGGACATAGATCAATCTAGATTAGACCAAAGACTGCGTATGCTTAAAACTATTGAAGATAAATTTGTTAATGAAAAGCGTGGAGACTATGCTTCTGACCACTCTAAACTTTTGACTAAAACAGTTAAACTGATGACCAGTTCTCAGATGGATGTATTCAAAGTATCTAAAGAACCAAAAGAAGTTCAAGAAAGATATGGCAATACTGGATTTGGTCGTGGATGTTTGATGGCAAGAAGATTAGTAGAGATGGGAGTTCCGTTCATTGAGGTTGATCTTGGAGGTTGGGATAATCATACCGACATTTTTAAGACTCTACAAGATCAGAAGTTACCAGATTTAGATAAAGCTATGAGTGCCTTGATAAGTGATTTAAATGATAAGGGTCTACTACAAGACACTACTATTATTTGTATGGGAGAATTTGGAAGAACCCCAAATATCAATAGTAATGGGGGGCGAGATCATTGGGCTAAAAGCTGGAGTGTTGTTGTTGGTGGAGCAGGATTTAAAGGTGGCACAATTGTTGGAGAAACCAGCAGTGATGGTAAGGAAGTAATTACCGAACCATATACTTCACAGGATTTGATGGCGAGTGTTCTTAAATCACTAGGAATCTCATTAGAAACGAACTTTACTGCCAAAAATGGACGACCAATGAGAATTGCTAATAGTGGCAAACTTATTAAAGAACTATTTTAATGGCTAGAAAAATTTGTACTTATTGTGAGAAACGTAAAAACTTAGCAAGTTTTCCCAAGCACAGTATGTACAAAGATAATCTTGATAGTAGATGCAGAAAATGCGTTAAGAAACATTCTAAGATACGAGTCAAGCTACATAAAAAAGCTCCACCAAGACCAGAGGTTTGTGAGTGCTGTAAAAAAGTTCCATATAAATGGGCTTTGGATCATGATCATGACGATAATAGTTTTAGGGGCTGGCTCTGTGAGGCTTGCAATACTGGCATAGGTAAACTTGGAGATGATTTTCAGAGTATTGTGAACGCTATGAATTATTTTCTTTCAAGACAAAAACGATATGAAAAATAAGATTAGAGAGCATTTAATAGAAAATGATATGACATATTATCAGCATTTTAAATTTGCTGTATTTTTTGGATGTTTATCTTTAGTTGCTGGATTTTGTTTAATAGTCCATGCGTTTTTTCCATGCTGGTTTCAGACTTCTGGTAGCGATTTGGTTCAGTCTATGGCAATAGTATTTAAGAAACGGAACCGATTAGACGATGCTTGACAAGAGGACTGCCGTATGGTAGAATTGGGACAACACAGGAGAAAATAAAAATGTCGTTTGAGCATCTTAATGGTTTTGTTCGTGATTTGAAGGCAACTAGCAGTACAATTGATAAGGTTGGAATTATTGAGGATTATACCTCTTCCAATCAGGCTGGAGCAGATTTTATCAAAAAGATTCTGCTTTATACATACCATCCTCTTTGGCAGTATAACGTCACTAGTGATAATCTTAAAAAGAAAAGCCATCTGCGTGGCAAAGTCTATAAGTCTATATTTGATCTGTTGGATTCTTTGAAGAACAGAGAAATTACAGGCCATGATGCTATTGGGGCAGTTAATACTTTTATTGACAATCAAAGAGAATACGAAGAACTAGTTCACAGCATTATTGATAAAGATTTGAAAACCCGTGCTGGAGATAAGCTTATTAATAAGGCTATTCCAGATCATATTCCCACATTTAGTGTTGCTCTAGCAGACAAGTATGTTCCTAAAATTGTAGATTGGAAGGATGGATGGTATGTTAGTAGGAAGATCGACGGTGCTAGATGTATTGGTATTGTTGACGCTACTGGCAATACTACCTTCTATTCCCGCACGGGAAAAATCTTTGATACTCTTGATATTGTTTGCGGTTGCATTAAAGCTCTGGGTATTACTAATGTAGTTCTTGATGGAGAGCTTTGTCTTGTTGATGAAGATGGTAATGAGGATTTTCAAGGAGTAATGAAGGAACTTCGCAAGAAGGATCATACCATCCCTAATCCATCGTATAAGATTTTTGATATGATTACTCATGATGAATTTTACAGCAAAAAGGGGAATCCTAGCAATACATATTCTTATCGTTACAAAAGCTTATGCTATCAAATGAGAAATAATGAGTGTGCCTGTTTGTCTGTTCTGGATCAAGAATTTATTGCAGACGATGAGCATTTTGCTGAGTGGATTGATAAATCTAACAAGCAAAAGTGGGAGGGTTTGATGCTAAGAGCAGACGAACCCTATAAAGGAAAGCGTAGCAAAGATTTGCTGAAGTATAAGAGCTTTTTTGATGACGAATATGAGGTTCTAGATACTGAAATGGGGCCATTTCGTTATGTTAAGGATGGTGCAGAGTGTGAGGAGACAATGTTGAGTTGTGTTATGATTCAGCACAAGGGATATACTGTAAGAGTAGGGTCTGGCTTTAGTATTGAACAAAGACAGGAGTTTTATAATAATCCTAAGAAAATTCTTGGCAAAATTATCCAAGTACAGTATTTTGAAGAAACAAAGAATCAAGATGGAAAATTAAGTCTTCGCTTTCCGACCTTTAAGTATCTCTATGGAGAAACAAGAGACATTTAATTATTTTTCCAATCTAATCTCGCACCCTTTTCTCTGTTTTTACTAGATTCTAGGGGTTGAAGATTAGAATAATGACATAATTCTCTAAGCTTTTTCTGATCCCTGGCAGAGGCTAATGGTATTATATGATCTATCTCCCAGTAAGTGCCATGATTATTCCAAGACATTTTTATAGTAAATTGACTTTCTAAATGATCACGAACCTGTTCGATAGAACAACCCAAAATATCCCGGCTTTTTTCTGTTTTTCTTATAAATGCTTTACTTATTCTGGATCTTAATATATGTCTTAATTTATACAAAGTATCATTTTTCATTCTGTATTGATGTATTTCGCTCATTCTTTTTTTTCTTTCTGGTCTTTGACGATATTCTGTACTTTTTTTGAGTAATCTTGTTTTATTTTTACGATAATATTCTTGCCCCTCCACTTTTAATTTTTCTGGATAATCTTGCCTCCTTTGTCTAACTCTCTCTCTGATTTCATCGCCATTTTTTTTATATCTTTTTTGGTCTTTTGACTTTTGACACATCTTACAATATGGATGAAGTCCATATTTATGATTTTTGCTTTTATGAAAATTTTTATTATTAGCAATTTTATATTTGCCACATTCACCACATTGTTTTTTCATACCTATTCCTTATTTAGACTGAGCAGTATTACTATTACTATACACCAAAAAAATTAGATTCCCTACACTCAAGAAACGGGTCTTGACAAGACGATAGGATTAGTGTAGAATGGCAGCATACACTTTGGAACCAAACTTTGAGGACATTATGACAGAGATTGTTGTTGAGAAAAAGCCGGTCGTTATGAGTACGAGCAAAGCTGACGAGTTTTTTAAGAACTTTCCCAAGGACAAGGTAGTGGCCTATAAGGACTACTGGGAAACTGTTCGTCCCAAGACTGATGAAGATATTTTTCGTCGCTATCTATTTAGTTTCATGAGCGTCCATACAACATGGAAATCTAATGTTAATGGATATAATGCTATCAAAAATTTTAGTGATTGGATGGATAACAAGGAGTCTCTGAGAGAGAAGATTAAGAATAGCGGTTGTGGACTCTATAATAACAGGACAAAGTTTATTTGGGATTTTAAAGATCAATTTTGGGCTAATCCTAAAGATTTCTATTTTACAGCTAAAAAGGGTCATGTTAAAAAGAGAGATAGTATTGTGAATAAGATTAGCGGTCTAGGCTCTGCAAAAATTTCATTTTCTTTGGAACAAATTCATCCTAATGAATGTAGAGTATTTTGTGGAGATACTCACATGCTTGAATTGTACGGAATGAAAACTCTTACATATCAGAGTAAAACCGGATTGTCCCTGTATAAGAAGATGGAGAGACATTGGAGTATTAATTGTGGAAAACTTAATGTTCCCTTGTATATCGCTAGATGTATTTTTTGGGATGCAAAACAGAACAAGACTGATTCTCGTTATTGGTCATACGTTTTTGAAGATTGATTCTAGTTTTTGGTGTATACAATAAGCAAAGAGGTATACACTATGAAAAAGCAATGTATAAAATGCAGTAAAAAACAGGAGTTGATTAATTTTCATAATCAAAAAGCGTCAAAAGATGGAAAGTCACCATATTGTAAATGCTGTCATAAGGAATACAATATTCTAAGAAGGCAAAAGAACAAAAAGAAAATTAAAAAACAACAACAGGAATATAGAGCTAAAAATAAAGATCATCTCAACAAAATCAGAAAACAATGGGGACAAGAAAATCCAGATAAAGTTGCCATAAATGCTAAGAAACATAGAGAAAAATATCGAGAAAAAATTAACAAAAGACGACGACAGAAACCGTAAAGAAAATATAAACTTTAGACTAAGAACTATCATTAGTAATCGTATTAGAATGGCTTTATCTAGAGGTTCAAAAAATAGCACTTCTTATGAATTAACAGGTTGTTCTTGGGAGCATCTTAAACTATACTTAGAGAGTAGGTTCACGTTTGGTATGAGTTGGGATAATTTTGGAGAGTGGCATATAGATCATATTAAACCGTGTTGTAGTTTCGATTTAACTGATATAGAGCAGCAAAGAGTCTGTTTTCATTATAGCAATTTACAACCCTTATGGGCAATAGATAATCTCAAAAAATCTGGAAAAATATAATCATGCCAATGAGATTCCCTAGAGTTGCTATATTAAAAGATAATCAAATTATCGAATACGGATACTTAAACAAAGATATGCCACAAAGCGATGGATCTTATCTATACGAGATATATGGCGATTCTGCAAGAATGTATCTACTATCTGAGAATGAATTTTTATATGTTGGAGAAAACGATGAGTCAAAATGGCAAGGGTAGTAAGCCAAGACCTAAGAGTGTTAATCAAAAAACTTGGGAAAAAAATTACGAGAGAATCTTTAGGCATGAGAAGCGAAACCAAAAGAAAAAATATGAATAACATAGCTCTCTCAGCATTATGTAAAGAGCCTGCTGATAATATTAAAGAATGGATAGAGTATCATTCTGCAATAGGGGTGGATCATTTTATTCTTTATGATAATGGTAGTTATCCAAAGCTTACTGATATCTTTAGTTCAGAAATTAAAAATGGACTAGTTAGTATTGTTGATTGGACACAAGATAATCAACATGGTAGACAAATTAGGGCACAAGTACATTGTGTTAATAACTATGACTATTTTAGATGGATTGGTTTTTTTGATATAGACGAATTTGTTGTTTTATTAGATGCCTCTGTCGATATAAAAACATATTTATCTAAGTATGAAAATTATGATGGGGTATGTTTACATTGGCTATTATTTGGCGCTAATAATCATACAAATAAACAAAATTCTATCATATACAACTATACACAGTCTTGTCCTACTCATGGGGCTAATGAACATATTAAATCTATCATTAATCCCAAAGGATATGATAAAATACAAGGGCATCATAATAATCCACACTGGATGCCTACAATTAAAGGTAGTGTTAATGTATTAGGACAAGCGGTACAAGATGCTTTTGGTAGTACAAGACAAAGACAATCTAAGCCAATTATTAATGAGATAATGCGCCTCAATCATTATTATACAAAAAGCTTAGAAGATTTTCAAATAAAAGCATCAAGAGGAGGCGGTAATAAAGTTGATAGAAAGTATGAAGATATTCACTTCAAAAGTATGCAAAAAGAAAATGTTTTCAATAATGACATTATTCTTCTCTATAATAGGATAAAAAATAATGGTAATGATAACTAATTTTGACAATAATCATAGTGTATTTTTTCAATGCAACTGTAAGCAAGAAATACTTGTTATAGATTATGATCATAAATATAAACTGGCAGATCTAGCTATTTATGAAAGTCAAGCATCTTTTTATCATAAACTGTCATTATGGCAGAGGCTACGATATGCTACACAGGCTATTTTTACAGGCAAGCCTTATCATGATCAAATCATATTGGACGATAAACAACTTAAACAGTTAAAAAGTTTTCTATGCTCAATTGATACTTAGGTGTAATATAATATATAAGATATCAATGTTGTAGTCCTTAAACAAGGGTAACAATTATGCAAAACACTAATGCTTTTATTTTTGGTGAAGTTACAAACAAAAATAAATATCTTCATCAGGCTCTTTCTGAAGCCAATGCTATTATAAAAAAATTAGAAGAAGAAAATAATAGATTAAAAGACGTTCTTAATAACCTAGCGTCAAAAAATACTAAAGGTTATGCTCTAAATAGCGAGACATTTAATGAGCAAGTGCTTACAGCCTAAAGGAAAAAACAAAAGGATAATAACGCAAGTTGGGGAGTATGAATATTTAATTGAGGGAGAAAGCGATTGGGCTAAATTTGGTTGTCAATCAGATGTTTCCGTAATAACATCTGCTAATTTAGATGGCGGGCCATTCTTATTGGTTGGAGATTCTTTTTTAGGCAAAGGTAAGATATCTGCAATACAAAATATTGATAGTGGACGAGACGGATACATAATACTTAAGGTTGTACTATATTCTCAAGAGGAAAAAAAATGATTTTAGAACTTATTCCCGTAGTAGGGTATTATAAAGCTATGTTAATTTCAGGTTATTCAGACTATTGTATTAAACAAATTATTAAAGGATCTACCTATGAGTCAACTTCACAAGAGTAATAAAAATAGAGTTTTCTTTGGCGTTTGTGGGGGAATAGCAGAAAGTACGGGATTGGATATCTCTGTGGTTAGATTAGGGTTTGTTCTTGGTGCAATTTTTACTGGTAGTATTCTTTTTTGGGTATACCTATTATTTGCATTAGTTTTACCCAATGAACAATAATATTGTTTTATATATTATATTATTATTCTTTACCAATATCTCTTTTGGTGGTACTATAGACCCTAAAGCTAATGACGATAAATATATAGAGTATGGGTCTAAGCATGAGTGTGTAGTATTGATTGAGGGATTAAATAAAGAAAAGGAAAAATATAGAGCATCTGCTGTTATAATTAATCCAAGATGGGCAATAACAGCAGCACACGTTGTTAATGATACAAGTAATATATATATTCTTTATAAGAATAAACACATTAATATTATTTTAACTAAAAAACCATCAAAATTTGATATGGATATGTTTGGCAAAAAAGATATTGCCTTATGTTACTTGGAAGAAAGTATAGATTTAGAATTCTATCCAAGCTTGTATGATAAATCTGATGAAATAGGTAAAGTATCTAGTCAGGCTGGATATGGAGACACGGGGACTTTTGAAACAGGAAGCATTAAAATTGATGGAATTAAACGGGCGGGTACAAATACTATAGATTCTATAGAAAAAGATATGCTTATTTGTTCTCTCTTAGGAAAACCATATACAACAATGGAGTTTTTAATTTCTCATGGAGATAGTGGCGGTGGTCTTTTTATAGATCAAAAACTAGCTGGTATACATTCTTGTATATGGAGCAGAACCGGGTCTAAACCAAAGGCAACCTATTCTAATTTTAGTGGTCATACAAGGGTCAGTATATTTAAGGACTGGATAGAGTCCACAATTAAAAATCACAAATAATCTTCTGCCTAGACATATTGCGCCTCCTTCGGTGTAAATAATATATGGCCTTTATTTCTGGTAAGGATATATTAATGAAAAATTTTGATAAATTAACTATCATATTTGCTTTATGTTTAATTGTTTTCTCTTTGTCGTATAAAAAATTTGATATTCATGTTACTCCAAAGATAAATGTTGTTCTTGTTCCAAAACCAGCATTGATAACCAACGTATTTTATAATGAATATGATAAAGCAAAAAGAGCTGCTGAAACGTATGCTAAAAAATTAGTATTAATTTTTGGCGCTGCGTGGTGCCCTTACTGTAAAGATCTTAAAAAAGATATCACTAATATTAGAGAGTTTGATAATTATATTGTATGTTTTATAGATATAGATAATAACAAAGATATAACAAATAAATTTGAAATAAAAGAACTTCCAACTTCAATCATACTATATAAAAATAATGAGGAAGCAAGAAAAAAGGGATATAAAAAAACTGAATATATAAAATGGTTAAATCTTAACCAAAGCCATGGAGAAAATACATGGTCAAAATTATCCTCGTAATATGTCTTATAATTTTTATGATAAACAAAGCAAATGGTGGAGAATTTTTCCATAAGTTTCATAAAACTTATGATATTAAAAGCACCTATACAAATAATAGGACTATTTCTGTAGGATTAGTTCTAATTAATATTACAAAATATAGAGAAATTTTACCATCTGATCTTGTATACAATCAAGTGTTGTCATACTCCAAGCAGGAGCCTTTTGGAGATGAACATGGAAGAAGTACAGGTGTACACGAAACAGTACACGGTATAAATAACGAGTTAAGAAATTACTATAAGACATCATTAAAGAAAAATGTTAATGCTTTTTATGCTGGTGAGGGTATGGGTGTGATTGTAGAGAACCCTAGTATAACTATGAAGCATATTATTCCATATATTCCAAAAGTTCTTATGGGATATAGATATAATATGTATTTTGTTAAACAAATTAATGACTGGAATAGTGTTCCAACATATCCGATAGATGAGTGGTCTGCTTATATAGCTGGGGCAGAGTGTGCTGTTAATGACACAGTGAATAGTATAGTCACAGAAAAATCTGATTGTGTTTCTGGATCTTTAGAATTTAGTATATATTGCACAGCACTAGCTCTTGCTGTTAAAAATAATGATCCAGATTATTGGAAGAGTAATAAGCAGTTTAAAAATACTTTACAATATTTCTTAATTAAATCTGAAAAGATTTTTTTTGAAGGACAAGACATCTTTCCATCAGAAAAACAAGATAGACTATTAGATAACCTTAGGCATCATGAGGATGCTAAAGAACTTAGAGATTTTTTAGTATCTGAATTTCAAGGAGTCTTTATAGACTAACATGAAAAACTTTTTAATTACTTTAGATTTTTATCCCTATTATCGTTTACCAAATCTGAGCGAGATTGATCTTCTAAATGAGTCTGCTAAACAAAGCTATCAAGCAACACAAAAAGAGGATATGCTTTATCAAATATTATGGTCAGCGATTTTCATAAAAATGAAAGAACTGAATTAGATGTGTTAGATGGATTAAATGATATTAGACCATCTATTATAATTGTAGAATATAATACTGATTTAATTAAAAACGATATAAAAAATGTATGGGGTAAATTAGAAACATTAAATTATGATATTAAATATCAAACAAAATGCAATCTAATCGCTTGTTATCGAGAATAAGTCCTAGCTTGTCTCAAAAAAAATCAAGTTAGCCTATTGACATAGCCGATAACAGTTGTATAATCAAAGAAGTCGGGTTGTCTGATCGGTTGCGTGACTGAGGCTACCCGAATTTGGTTTTAAGTTGGAGATATATATTATGGCTGAAGTAATTACTGCGACTAAGCAAAGTCGTATTCGTTGTTCTGATGAGGCTTTCCTTGAGGCTGTGTATTCCAGCAATACTTATGCAGAGATTGCGGAAAAAACTGGACAGAAGGTTGCTAGTACAATGGCACGATATGCCCGTTCCAAAAAGGCTCTTGAAGCAAAAGGTATTGAACTACCAGAGATGCAGCGTAAGAAGCCTGTTAAGTCTATTGATAGTGTTGAAAATATGGTAGAGATTGTTGGTAGACTCAAGGCTCATCACGCTAGAACGTGATTGTATTAACCAAATGCTTCCAACTACATCCCTCATAAATATTATTAGAGACAACATAGTCAACCATCTAACTAATCGTTATGATATGTAGCTTGGAGGCATCATGCCCCCGTGGTGAAATTGGCAAACACAACGGACTTTTAGTAAAATTGGAGTGCTTAGAGAGAAATCTTTAAAGTAGAACCTGTCAAATTCGGTGGAACCTGTAAAATGGCAATACCGAGCCAAGCTTAATAGCAATATTATGAAGGTGTAGAGACTTGACGGCAGGAACCTAAAACGAAAGTTATGGTTAAGATAAAGTCCAGACTACAAACAGAAATGGTAACGAAAGTTATAGTAGTAAGAAAATCCGTTGCCAGTAATGGCTTGTCGGTTCAAGTCCGACCGGGGGTATTAATGGTTGTTAGTTATAATTTTGCAAATGATGTCTAGGAATTTTTGAGCTTTAGTTGGTTTAAAATGTATGATACTCGATATATCTATAATACAAAGATTAATTTTGTTCTGTTGACATAAGTAAAATTTGTTTTGATCATTAGATTGAATTTGTTTCAGTTTATCTTGACCATAAATTGGTTCATAATGAAAAATACCATTTAGTTCAAAAGCCAAGGATAAAGAGGGTATATAAATATCTAGCTCTGATTTGATGGCTGTTTTATCGTTGAATAAAATGTTTAGATTTGGATATAAAGTTTTCAATTGTTCTTCTATCCAAATTTCTATTTTCGATCTTCTGTAGCCAGTTATTTTATGAGTATTATTGTACTTCGCAGCACAGGAATTATTACAAAAGATTTTACCAGACTTAGACGCTTTGTATTCTTTGAAATGTCTAGTACAATCCTTACCACAAAATCCACAACTATCAGTTATAGATTTGTATAAATGCTGTCCTCTGCACTTATGATTACAGTATTTAATTGATTTTCCTATTTTAGTCTCGTATTTGATTTTTGTTTTAGTTCTGAAAAATTGTTTACCGCACCCATAACATTCAAAAGGAAGTAAATCTTTACCTCTAGCTTGACAGTATTCGTTTTGGCTATACAATGGCTTCATAGCGTACCTCAGAGTCGAATTAATAATTTCAAAACCCACCGCAAATATATACACCAAAATTATGACATTTGACCACTGGATAAACGAAATCGAAGGATATAGCGTTAGACACGAAAGAGCTATAAGTGACATAAGAAACTGTGTTGCAAAAGGGAAAACTGACGATATAATCAAGTGGTTGATGGCAGCTTATGCTATGGGTCATGAACAAGGTTATGATGTTGGATATTATGACGCTAATGAGGATTGTAAAGAAAAGTTTGATGAATATCGAATGGGGGATGACTTTTAATTATGTCATACAATCTATATAGACTAACTACTGAAGAAATTAAAACAGCAATTATTCAATACATTGTTGAAAACAAGAAGATTTCTACTCGTTCAGAAGTTTCCATAATGGAAAATAAATATGATATTAGATTCCTTGTTGAAGATACTTATCAGAAAGATAGTTTGACTGGATATTATAAGCCAGAATTTGTGGGCGCTGAAGTTATAATAAGAGAAGACTTTTGATAGAGGAATATGAAAAACTGGGAAGATAACATAAGAAGAACTTTTATAGAACTGGCAACTTATATGGAAAAACATTCAAGTCCTCTGGAGTCTATCATTGATTTTGCATTGTCGAAGGGTGCTGATCTTTTCTTTGTGCAAAATGCCAAGGACGAACTCAAGAAACTAAAAGAAAAAAATAAAGAAATGGCTCTTGAGGCTTTTAAAGCTAATGAATTCGCAGTAGCAGAAACTAATCGCTGGTTGAGTTGTGAAAAAGAAATCGCTCAACTAAAACAGATTATAGGGAAAAATTATGAGCAATAGTTTGTGTAATGGTAGAGTTAAGAACAATAACCCCAAATCTCCAATAGAGTATTTCTTGTTAGTTACTGTGAGAGAATTCAGTGACTATGAGGGCGGTTCTTATATAGACGAAATTAAAAATGCTGAACATCTTCTAGATTCAGAAGAAGAAGGTCTTGACGATCCGTACTACCAAATTTATGGAGAAAGATATCCTCACGACACTGAATACAAATCTATTTTCCTTGGTGAGTTTTATACTCTAGAAAAAGCCAAAGAATTTCTCTATAATCTTACTGGCGAAGTTCCAGACATTATCTCTTATTGATATGGTAAATTCTAAATATAAGATTGATCTATACTCATATAGTGACCAAGGAGGATATTGTACGTTTTATTGTATCCTCAACCATAAGAACTTAGCATTTAAAGAATTTATCTCTAAGTCTAGGGCTGAGTATGCTAGAAAAATTCAGATTAAATTAAACAAATATAATCTTGCACCAAAAGTATATTCTAAACTATGCAAGATGAAGTATGATGTATTGTTTCCTGACCAAAGAAGTGGCTGGGGATATATCACAGAGATAGCAAAAACTATAGATAAAAATTCTATACCATTAACTAGAATACAAAAATTAGTTGATATAATTTACATAAAAACTAAACTTAAATTCTGGGATTGTCATTGGGAAAATATTGGTTATATTAGAGTAAAAGGTAAAAAGAAATGGGTATGTATTGATACTGGTAAAGAAACTTGGGAAGGACACTCGAATTATTTTGGAAATACTGATCCTGGCCCAAAGTGTTCATATTGTTTAAAATATCAATGTAAGTGTGGTGATCAATGACTTTAGATGAAATATATTATGATAAATGCAAAACCAAATCTGATATTAATGAACATCTTCCAATATTAAAAGAATACGGGCAGAAGGTTGATCATATTACAGAAATGGGAGTAAGGAGCATTATTTCTACCTATGCTTTGCTGGCAGCTAAACCCAAAAAGATGATATCATATGATATTGTATCTGTTGACACTAATCATATTCATTCTTTAGCACCATCCACAGAGTATAAGTTTATTATTGGAGACACAAGACAAGTAATTATAGAACCCACAGAACTATTGTTTATTGATACTCTTCATAATTATAAACAACTAAAACAAGAACTAGATTTACACTCTCCAAAAACTTCTAAGTTTATCATATTGCATGACACTGAGACATTTGGTATTCGTGGAGAAACTGAATTGGAGGGTTTACTAAAAGCTGTTGGGGAGTTTTTACAGACTACTAGTATTTGGACTATTCATTTACAACTTAAAAATAATAATGGTTTGACCATTCTAAAAAGAAACACATAAATATGCCGTATATTAAAGAAGATAGCAGAGAAGGTTTGGATGATTGTATAGAAAATATGACGAACTGTTTGATTCTAAATGCTTTTAGACAATCTTTTGATCCAACAGAAAACAATTATATTCCAGAAAAATTAACTAATGAAGAATTTTTGAACATAATTGGTGATATTAATTACTCTTTTAGTCGTATTTTAAGTGGGGTTATGGGAGATGTTTCATATTCTAAAATAGCTATGATTACTGGCGTACTAGAGAATATCAAGCAAGAGTATTACCGAAGAGTAGCCTCTATCTATGAAGATAAAAAGATTATTGAAAATGGAGATATCAAGGAATATAAAAAAAATAGTTAAGGTGTATATATCAATATCCAAATAATTCGGAGGTTATAATGTCAAAAGATATTGATAAAATCAGTAAAGATATTATTCAAATAAATAAAGAGATTCGCAGTGTAGAATTATCGAACACTAAAGAATTTTCTGAACTTAAAAAAATACTGAAGAGTATGGATAAAAAACTAAACGACATCTCTGAAAAGATTAAAGAATTTGAAATTATCATGGATGCTGCTGACATTATAGAAGAACATATGGATGATGAAGAAGAAAAGTATAATACTGAGTGGAATCCATATGATGACGAAGATTATGAGCCAGAAGATTACGAAAATTATGAAGACGAAGATGATGAAAAATAACTAATGGCTAGTTTAGCTTTACTAGTAACAATAATTTTAATATCAGTGCTAATTATAGGGCCTATAAGTTATTTATTATCATTATTCGATTGGATGCCAAGGTTTGTTGTCTGGATCATGGGACTTCTTTGCATATTGGTTGGAGGCATAACATTCACGTTGCCCGTAGTCTTTTTAAAAGTTTTGGGTCTGATAGACATAGCCATAGGCTTTAAAATAATAGCCGACAGACGAGAAAAGAAAACTGGAGCTTGACAAGACGGTTTGCCGATGATATACTTGGGCCATCACAGGAACGATAACACTTTTGGAGAAATAAGATGAAGTTGGCAGACCGGACAATTGAGACTCATAGTGTTGGTGTTGCAAGCAGGAATCAGTTTAATATTGCTCAGACAAGCAAAATGTTCAAGATCCTTTCAGACTCTTTGTATTCTGATAAGGTTATGGCTGCGATTCGTGAGCTTTCTACTAATGCTTATGATAGCCATATCTCTGCCGGTAATAAGAATCCTTTTAAGGTAATTTTGCCCACCGCTGCCAATCCTACTTTTATGGTAAGAGATTATGGCACTGGTCTTAGTCAGGCAGATATGGAGGACTTGTATACAACCTACGGTGCATCCAACAAGAATGATAGCAATGATTTTGTTGGTTGTCTTGGTCTAGGGTCTAAGAGTCCCTTTGCATATACCAAGAGCTTCACCACTGCATCATATTACAACGGTAAGAAATATACTTATATTGCTGCGATTGACGAGAGCGGAGTTCCTACTCTGAATCTTTTCAATACTTCTAATACTTCTGAGCCTAATGGTCTTGAAATTAGTTTCGCTGTTAAGCAGCATGACTTTCAAGAGTTTACCGACAAGGCTAAGAGAATCTTCCACTATTTCCGCATGAAACCCATCCTTGAAGGTGGTATCGGGAATAATCTGCAAGATCATAAGTATAGCAACACCAATATCATCATCAGTGGTGAAGGTTGGAGGGTTTGCCGTCTTAATAACGACAATAGCTATTTCCCCAGCAACTACCACCGAATTGATAGCGGCATTGTAGCTATTATGGGTAATATTGCCTATCCTGTTCAGACCGCACAGATTGTGGGTCAAGAGAAGGAAGAAATGCCCGATCATATTCAGAAGTGGAATAGGGCTTTCCAGAAAGCAGATATTGATTCTTGGAAGAGTTTCGTTGGAGAGATTCTGAACTCCGGCCTTTATCTTGAGCTTGATTTTAGTATCGGTGAACTGGAAATGGATGTTAGCCGTGAAGGTTTGCAGTATACTAAAGATGTGATCAAGACCCTGCGTAAAAAGACTAAAGAAATTTACATGGAGATGAAGGAAGAATTCTCCAAAAAGATTAAATCTGCCAAGAACAAAGTAGAAGCAATTACTTCATACTATACTATGAACGAATTGGCTGGCGGCTGGGGTGTTGGTGCTACTTGGACTGATCCCAAGGGTAAAGACCATCCCATCAACTCTGGCAATGACTTGGAATATAAAATTCCTGCCGGTAAGAGTCTGTACGTTTTTAATTATAAGACTGCTGGCTATCGTTCTCGTCGCCAAGTTGCTCTGACAGATAGAATCCATCACGAAACTCTTACTGGTAAAGGCTCCTATTATTGGAATAATCAGAAGAAGAAGGGCACGATGGCTTTCTTTATCTGTGATGTTAAGGGAGAAGAAACTGCTAAGAAAATTATTACAAGATATTGCAATCAAAACGATTGTTTTGCTTACTTGATGCTTGATACTAAGGACTATACAAAGAGCGAAGAAGGTTTTGATAAGCTGATCGAAGATGTGGGGGCTGAAAATCTGCTCAAGGTTTCAGACTATAAGCATCTGACACAAAGTTCTGGCCCAAGAAAGTCTTACAATAGAAATTCTAACGGTAGTGTCAGTGACCAAGACGTATTCTTTATTCACGGTTATGATAAGGATAGTAAGCAGATCACTAATCCCTATAATGATGCTACACATCTGAGAATTCTTTCAGAAGAACAACTGGAAAACTTTCTGGAACAAGATGAGATTATTTATGTTCCCATGTTGAGATATGGAACAGAACCTGAGTCTGGTTGTCCAGCGATTGCTGATATTACTAGAACTCTCCAAGAGGATACCCTAAAGAGTATAACAAAAGACTTGATTGGTAATAGTAAGATTTATGCTATCAAAACAGCTTTCCTTAAAAAGCTTGAGAAGGATAACTACAATCTTGTTAACTTCAATGATTTTCTGAAGCGTCAACTCAAAGTTGTAGCACAAAAGCACTTTAAGAATCTCGGTTCTATCAACAAGCTTATTGAATATTGTAAGAAGGATTACGCAACAGAGGAGAAAATTCCTGGAGGATACAGATATTATCAACACGGTACAACAGATAAGCAGTTTATGTTTCATATCCTGAATATCTTTGGTCTGGATTATGATAAGTTTATCGGTAATAAGAACCTTGTGGATTGTTTGAATAAGACCATGCTCACAGAGTTCTTTGCTAATACTGTTCATGCTAGTCCTTTTAATATTCCACGATTCAATCAAACAGAATATCTTTCCCATATCTCTAAGCTTATGAAAGAGATGGGGATTGAAGATGTTGATGGGAAGGAGATTCGTAATGCTAATTTGGCCTACAATACCTTGACAAAAATGATTGTTAATTACTTGTATGCTGGTGAGAGTAAGTCAGATGCTTATCTCAAGATTATCCGTGGAACTTCTACGGAAGATTTGAAGAGATGGAGAATCTCTGAGATTAGGGAAAAGATTAAGACTGAGGTAGACAAGAATCCTATGCTCAAGGTTATTATGGGAAATCATCAAGTAACAGGTAATCTGGTAGACCTTAAATCTAATCAAAATCCTATCATTGAAGATCGTTCATACTATGGAAAGCAAAGCAGAGATTGGGTTGAGCAGATGAGTCAGGAAAATATTGACCTATTTAAGATTCAGTTGAGTAGTTTGATCAAGTAGTCAGAAATTTCTCAAGACCCCTTGACAAGCTTGCCGATTAGTGTAGAATGACAGTATCACAGGTATCGTAACTAAAACTAGGAGATTGGATTATGGCTGTTCCGTTTATGTTTGTTGATGGTAATTTGACGATGGTTCTTAATAATCAAAGTTATCAAATTTTGCCAGATCATATCAACTATAAGTTGATTCTGGAAAGGCTTCCTACTGCTACGGCAGAGGAACTGTTGGAAGTTGTTGATGTTCAAAAGGCTGTTGCTTCTTTTAGCGATGGTCTTGTGGAGATCAAGAATGGACAAGTTCTCTACGAGGGTGAGGAAGTTCATGGTAGTATTAGCAAGAGAATTCTGGAGTTTATGAGCAAGGGATTGCCCTTCCAGCCCCTTGTTAATTTCCTGAATAATCTCATGGAAAATCCAAGTATGCAGAGTCAGAAGGAACTGTATGATTTTCTTGAGCATGAGTTGCTGCCCATTACGGAAGATGGATATTTTCTTGCTTATAAGGCTGTTCGTTCAGATTTTAAGGATAAGTACAAGGGGATTTTCGACAATAGGGTAGGTCAGGTTTGTGAAATGACACGATCAAAGGTTGATGATGATCGTGGTCGAGGTTGTTCTAATGGTCTTCATGCTGGAGCATTGAATTATGTCGCTGGTTATGGTAGTCTGGAGGCTGGCGACCGTATCGTAATCGTCAAGATTAATCCCAAGGATGTTGTGAGCGTTCCTAGTGATTGTAACTATGAAAAGCTTCGTACTTGTCGCTATGAAGTAGTAGGGGAGTATCAAGGTGAACTTCTCAAGCCTCTTTATAAGGCTGATTTCAGCCAGGACTCTTATGATGAGGATGAGGATGATTATCTGAATGATTATGACGAGGCTTATTGGGATAAGTTTGACGAGGATGAAGATGAAGAAGATGAGGACGATGCTGATTATGAAGATGACGATGATGTCGGAGACAATTCGTACTGAGTATAAGATTTGACACAAGGTGGTGTTTGGAGACTTGTAATATAGTACCTAATTAGTTTCTACTATGTTACAACAGAAGTTCGATTCTTCTGCCATCTTCTTAGATATTGCTTTTGATGGTAGTGTTTACTATCCCAATATCAAAAATGTCGGTAGGAAGTTGGAAAAAGGAAAACAAATGTTTAGCGATACTTTGGCTTTTAATCCGTTCGATAAGACTCATAGTGCTATTGGAACAAGAGATCAAATTACTTTGAGAAATAAGTTTTTTGAGTCTTTAGGTGGTCAGCATATCTTTTGCTACAATGGTGATCCTCGCAAGAAGATCAGCAGCATGAATCATACTGACAATCTTACCAAAGTTGCTATTGCAAATGATAGTCAAGGCGCTGATGCTTACTTCTATGTTAATGGTGGACGTAAGCAATATGCGATTAGTAGAATTCGTGCTTGTTTTGTTGATATGGATGCTGGACGAGATGATCAAGGCCGTTATTTTAAGCCCAGTATCGTCATGCAGAAGAAAAAGGAATTCTTGAACCAGATCAATAGCTTTCCAGTAAAGCCAAGCTGGGTTGTTGATACTCGCAATGGCTATCAGTGCTACTGGATTCTAAACCCAAACACCAATAGTCCTCATAAGACTTACTGGAGTGGTATTCAAAAGAAACTAGTCAATCATTTTGGTGGTGATGCCAGAGCTATCAAGGTTAATCAGATTTATAGAATCCCCTATACTTGGTGGAGGAAGGGCTGGGAAGGAAAGCAGTCTTATTTTACCAGTATTTTGTCGGGATCGACTGGTGATTGGGTAAATATTGAACAGCTTAAAGAAGCTCTTGATGGCGTTTCTGCTGTTGTTAATCTTGTTGCTAATAAGACTAGCGATGAATGGTTTAAGGAATATGCTAAGGCTTATAAAAAGTCTGACATTACAGGGGTTCCAGTATCAGTTAATGTTGCTGCAACTATTGCTAATCAGATGAAGTCTCTGAACCTTAATACATATACCAATAGCACGGAAGATATCAAGAACAAGTATGTTTATACTGGTAGTGGTATGTTCAATAAGGCTTATGGTGATCCTACTTCAGTATCTCCTGTGACCCAGGATGATACAGACTCTCTTGAGCCTCTTCCTGCTGACGCTGGGGGCGAAGATTTAGATCTTGACGGTTCCCAGACCAAGCTTTTAAAGACGGTCGTGGAGTTCCTTAATCAAGTCTCAACGCCACTCTACTTTAGCAACAACAGATTTCTATCTAATGCTGCTAAAGAACTAGCGTCTAAGATCAGTGACAAATTTTGTATCGGGTGAAATATGCACGAAGATTATGAAGATGACAACTACGACGATAATGATGATAGTCAAGACAATCCGGAGAGTCATTATAAAAAATACTTTAAGTTTGATCCCGACGCTTGGGATGCTTGGGGTAAAATGTTATATGATACTCTGAATGAAATAGTTGAATATCCTTCAAACGTATGGTATATTGGACCGAGTTTTCCAAAAGGTTCGTTACCTGTGAATGATTACTTCTCCAAGTCAGGGAACTTCAAAAACTCCCTGTACTTGGGGAACAATCATTACAAAGAACCAATATATAAGAAAATATATTTTGTTCATGATAAGCTTAATAGTGAGTATAAAAACCATTTAAGATCACATGCCGTCAACTTTCTGCAACAACCCAATTACTATAAAGGAATGTTCGATATAATGAACTAAATTATGAAATCTAATCAATGGTATAGTATTAATGATATAGATTTATTTGTGGAGTCGTCTAGAGTGTTAGTATATAGCGCATTTGGCGAAAACCATTCAGAATTAGACGAATTAAATATTAATATATCATCTTTAGATAAAGAAGAAAAAACTGAGTTAAACGAATGTTTATCTCAACAAGAATGTATGCTTATCGCAAAAAATTTTCTTGTGCCGTCTAAAAATTGTAAAATTTCTAAGATATCAGAAAAAAAATATAAAGCATTTATAGACTCACTAAATGCAAGGATGGTAAGCAATATGTTAAATAAATTATCTCATGATGGATTATTGGAAAGCGCATTTGATGAGGAGTCAAATGATTTTATTTTTTGGGTAAAAGAAAATGAAAACAAAAAAGAAAATAGTTAAGAATATCAAGCCCAAAAGCTATGATATTAATTACGAATATATCTGTCCATTATGTGGATGCAATCATTGGTTAACAAGTATTGAAACTAAAACAAAAGGATTTAGGGTAGCTTGCGACTGTGGAGCGATACTGTTTCCTAAAGTTATAAAGAAAATCAAGATTGTATACAAAATTACTAATATAGAGAATACAAACAAGCCAGTACAAGACACTATAACGCCAGAATCTACAGCTATTGTTTTAGACAAGTCTGTTGCAAATATTGCTTGTGACACATTGGAGAAGTATGGTTTTGAAAGATCAGAAGCTCTATCTCTAGTAGAAAAAGCATTTGATCAAATACAAGTAAATGATAGTATGAGTTTAATTAAAAAAGCCTTAGAATTATTGGGAGCTGAAAAATGCGACATTCATTAAGACCTACAAAGTTTGAAGATATTATTGGACAAGCCGATGTTGTTAAAAGATTAAAGATCCTTACTAATAGCTGTAAAAATTCGGATCAAGTAATTCCCCATCTTTTAATTGACGGCCCTCCTGGTCTTGGTAAAACCACAATCGCTGGAGCAATAGCTTCAGAGATGAATGTTAATCTATATACCGTTAACGCTGCTAATGTTAGAAGCCCAAAGAACATTCTACCATATCTAATGGGTATTGCTCCAAGGTCAGTTTTATTTATTGACGAGATTCATAGATTGCCCAAGCTAGTGGAAGAATTTTTGTATCCAGTAATGGAAGACTATAAGTTAGATATTGTAATTGAAAACAAACCTGAATCTATAGAGCTTCCAGTATTTACTATTATGGGAGCAACCACTAGTGGAGGAAGTTTGAGTCAACCTTTTTATGATAGATTTGTTATGAAGGAACATCTATCTTTTTATAGTCACGATGAATTAGCTAAACTGGCAGGGTCGAACGCTCAAAAGCTTGGACTAATGATAAGTGATGAGTCTCTTTTAGAAATCTCAAAAAGAAGCAAGGGAACACCAAGAATCTTAAACGCTAGACTACAGTGGTATAAGAGTTATTTGGATATGTACCCAGAAGAAACTAATATAGATACGATCTTTGATAGTCAGGGTATTGATTCAAATGGTTTTGATTGTAATGATAAAAAATATATCAATATTCTGAAGAAGAATGTAGGCAATCCTCTAGGACTAAAAAGTTTATCAGCAATGTGTGGCATTGCTATGGAAACAATAGAAAATAGTATAGAGCCATACATGATCAGAATGGGATATATTTCAAGAACACAAAAGGGCCGAGTAATATCGGATAAAAATATATGAGTCAATTAATCAAAGATAAGCATATCGCTCTAATTGCTCATGCAAAAATGTTGCAGACTAATGATAACGTAAATATGCTATTTTCATCCCTAAAAGGAGACTTTAAAAGGGACTGGTTTGTAAAACACGCATATTTTTGTTTGCCATTAGTTATGGGAAATCAACATGGATTTATTCTAAAAAATATACATGATATAGAGGTAACATGGAATGGAGGAGAAGCTCCGTCCGATGTGACTATAAACTATCTGGATAAAGACTACCATGATAAAAATTCTGGTCTACAATCTATAAGAAGTCATTTCGGTATGGGTACAATTACTATTCAAAACACGTTTTCTTTAAGAACACCAGATGGTGTTAATCTTATGACAATTAATCCACCTAATTTATATATTGATGGGCTTTATCATATGACTGCTATTATAGAAACAGATAACCTAAGAAGAGACTTCACCTTTAATTTAAGATTAACAAGACCCAACTATACTGTTACAATTAAGAAGGGAGATATTATTGGCTGTGTGATCCCATATCCCAGACACTTTATAGATGATTTTCAGATTATTAATGGTGATAAGATTTTGTCAGAAGAGGAGCTGGAAGCAGAACGTCAATGTGCTATGGACTTTGGTAAAGAACGAAACAACATAGACAAAGATAAAAAATACGGTAATGGTAGAAGGTATTTTAATGGTGAAGATGTTTACGGTAATAAATTTGAGGATCATCAAACATCACTAGAATAATATGAAAGTAGCCCTATGTTTATCTGGACAATCTAGAACATTTAGACAATGCTTAACTAGTCAACGTTTACAGATAATAAATAAATTAAAAGCTGATGTATTTATTCATTCTTGGTCTTTTAAGGGAGATTCAAGATTATTTTCAAGTCATGATCATAGATTTAAGATAAATGACTATAAAAAATATATCAATCATGATCGTAATATTATACCAGCTACAAAGTTAGTACAAGCATATAATCCTAAAAAAATATTAATAGAATATCCGGATGCTGATTATTTTATTAGTCATGTTAAGAAATCTGGAAGATACGTTGTTCATGGATTTGACAAACTATTTGATAGTTATGATAAATATAAATGGTTTAATTGCTTAATGATGTACTATGGTATATACATGAGTAATAAACTTAAAAAAGATTATGAAGAACAACGTAATTTTGTATATGATATGGTAATTAGGTGTCGCATGGATTTATTTTTTTCTTATGCTTCTTTTGATGATACTTTAGAAAACATAAAAAAAGATATTATCTATTTAGCTCCTAATGAAAATACAGATATTGTTTTTAATAAAGGCATGAAGCAACAATTAGTTGAACAGGGCATAAAGTTTATGCCGAACGATCAGTTTGCTTACGGAAATTCTGGAGCTATGGATTATTACTCATCAGTCTACGAATATTTCGCAAAAGATATTGATTACTATCCTCATCATGGAGAAGGAGCTTTAACGGATCATTTATGGTATAAAAATACATCCATATATCAAATTATAAAAACTAATCCTAAGATTAAAATGAAAATTCAAAGATGATCACTATTAACAAGTATATCACCATAGGTGGTCATGGTACTAGATTAAAAAATATATCTTCCATAGAAAAGCAAAACTTATATTTTTGGAATAAAAAAATAATAGACCATATTTATGGTATTTTTCCAGATGCTAAGGTAGTAGGTCTTACAAAAACAAATAGTAGAAGAGAAACCTTAAGGCAAATTAATGACAGATATAATGTTCTGATTATAGACTGTGATATAATACCATTTAATATCGATCTAAAAGATATAGATATAAACAAAAATAACGTATACACCTTCACCTCTGCTAAAAATAAGTATGGTTCCATTGTAGTTGAAAATAATAGCGTAGTCAGCAGCAGTGAATATAATAATCTATCTAAAGTAAAATGCAGTGGTGTTTACTTTTGTAAAGATTTACAGTCAGTTATAGAAAATATGACGGATCCAAATAGTATTGTATCTGGTATGATAGGGGCTAATATTATTATGGAAAAAACATTTAAAAGATTAGGCGATATAGAAGATTATTATGAGGCTATAGGATTATGTTAATAGTATCTGTAGATTTTGATGGAACATTAGCTTTAGGAAACAAAAGTCATATTACTTTAAGTGAGCCTAATTTTATACTAATAAAACGTCTCAAAGAATTAAAAAAAACAATAAATGTTTATATTAAAATAGTAACGGCTCGTGGTTCTAAGAATCACTTATCTATAGAAGATAAGACTAAAAAATATGGAAAATTAATAGAAGAATTTTGTATAACATATGATGTACCATATGATGAAATATCTTTTAATAAAGAATATGCTGATCTCTATATAGATGATATGACAATAGATCATTATGCAGATTTTTCTCCTCTTAAAAGCGCCTTCACTGCTAATAATTTAATTTTTACTCAACACAGTGTGATTAAAAAAAGTAAAACATCTTTATTTGAAAAAGAATGGTTTGATATAGCATCTAATATTGTTAATGTTCCAAAGGTTTTATTTTGTAATGATGAAACAATTATTACTGAAAGAATTCAACAAACTTCGCAAATTGATATTAATCAATGTATAAATTTATTACAACGATTTAAACAACTTAGTATTAAAAATTTTAATTATCAAACATATATTGATAATATTCAATTAAACAGACACTCATCAAAGAAAGTCTCATTGATTGTAGATAAAATAAGTAAACAATTATTAGAACCAACTTTTTTTCATGGAGATTTTACAAAACAAAATATTATTGTGAGTAACAATGATATATTCTTAATAGATCCTAATTATAGATATATTTTTGGAAACTACATAACAGACGCTGCTAAGTTATATTTTTCTTTAATTGCTTATGATAAAAATATTGTTGAGGCAAATAGACTTGTAGAAGCTTTTGGAGATGATATAATATACTATGGAGTAGTTGAAGGTCTTAGGGTTTGTAAGTATATTCCTAACTATATTAGTATTGTTAACAATATTGCTGAGATGATATAATGATATTCCCAAAAGTTTTCAAAAATATATTAGATGAAAATAGTATAAATACTATTATTGACTATATCAATAGTAATCTTTCAGATTTTGGAACACTAAAACCGGACGATTACTGGAGTGGTAGAACACTATATTATGATAATATAAAAGATAATACTATTAAAAATTTGATATTAGAGAATATTAAATTTGGTTTATCAACATTATCTGAGCACATAAATAAGCCATTATATTGTGAACATCTTAGTATAGCGAGGTGGCCTGTGGGGTACGAACTAGAGCCTCATGCCGATTCTGAAAATCCTGCTGGAACGCACAAGCATCCATATCCATGGAGGAATTTTGCCATGGTTACGTTTTTAAATAAAGATTTTGATGGTGGTATTCTGTATTTTCCTAATCAAAAATTAGAAATTCAACCAAAAGCAGGATATACTGTATTTTTCCCAGGAACTCTAGAATACTTGCATGGCGTTAGTAGAATTACAAAAGGTGATAGATACACCATAGCATCTTTTTTAACTTATGATCAAAGCAAAACACATATTTTTATATGAAATATGATTTTGTATTAGCTGTACTTGCTTGCTCTAAGCAGAAATATTTAGACAGACTCATATCTTTTGTTAAAGACTATGGATATAAATTTACTAATAAATCCCATATTAATTTTAAAATAGTATTTCTGGCTGGCGAAACAGAGCCGCACGAAGCATCACTAAAACAATTAATAGATATAGAGTATGATTGGCAATATATGCCAGATATGACAGTGGCCAATAGATTTTTGACATATATTTATACAAACCCTGTGGATTATAAATGGATTTTTCAAGTAGATGACGATTCTAGTACAGATATAGACAGAACATATGAGATATTAGAAGATTTTTATAATCATACTGATCCTATTATGTTCGTTTCTAGTAGAACGACAGACCTGTGCATAATACAGCAATTAATTTTAAGAGAGATGGGAATTAAGAATGTGTTTTTTGGCAAAAATAATATAGACGATTATCAAAACCCGCCCATGATAGTTCATTCACACGAAGCATCATTGTTATCAAGTGAGGCTGTTATGAGAATGAAATTATGCAAAAAAACTTTGGATTATTTGCTTTTAAGTCACAAATATGGTGTATATTGGACAGATAATGGTGTGGGAGTGCTTTCTAAGATATGTAAAATACCAGTAGCCGAAAGTACTTTTTCAGATTCTTGGGTTGACGAAAATAAAGCTATGAAAGAGTATTCTGCTATAAAAGAAGATGGCAGACTAACGCATATACATCCCATTTTAAACACTCAAGTGTTTTATAATCAGTTTATAGATATTTTTCAGAAAAATAAGAATATAATTTTTAAAACAAATTTTGATAATTTAGATAAAAATACATTAAATTTATGGAAATTTAGCGGTATATATAATGATATTGAAAATTTTTATGGTATATTAGAATTAAAGCCGGACGGGTCTATTGGTATATATCAAAATAATAATGAAAAATATTGGCAAAAAAATCAAAATAATACAATATCTCTTATGAATATTGATCATAAACCAACGTCTGTATTATCATATAAAGACAATAATACATATATTGGTAATTTTTTATTTGATCAAAATATTCAACATAAGCTAGTTAAGCTTTAACAAGCTATACAGATTGTAGCTATAACCTATTGAAAAGGTGTATTATATATTAACTTATGGGTATATAATATATGATAGAATCTGTGATTATCTCTGGCGTATCTATTTTTGTATTTGTATTAGGCATGTTAGTTCACAAATATTTTGTGTGCAGTTCATTAATGCAAAATAATCTCTCTACAAGTTTTTTAAATAAGATACCAAATCAAACTCAGGCAAACAAGGTTCATTTAGACGAAAGTAAAGTGGTGCTTAAGATAGATACCAAAGATATGCAAAAAATGTCTGAAGTTAGTGTAAATACAAAAATAACTGAAGACAACACACAAAATGCAATTAATAAACTTAAAAACTTAAAAGGTAAATAATATGAGTAAAGGTCTTGATGTCGGAACTAGTTTTATAGTAATGTCTTATCATGATAATGATAATGTAATTTTTAAAGATTTTAGAGATGCTTTCTATATTATTAAGCCATCAACACCAATAGCGAATAAAATGATAGAAAAAGGATTATCTGGTAAAGTATTCGTAAAAGATACAGATGGCGCTTTTATTTTATTAGGTAAAGACGCTATTGAAAAAGCAGTTGAAAGAAACGATACTGCTCGTAGGCCAATGTATAGGGGTGTAGTATCTGTCAAGGAAAAACAGGCTAAAAAAATATTAGCATATATTATACAAGAAGTTGTCGGAAAATCCTCAATAGAAAATGAAAAAATTGTTTTCTGTATTCCAGCCCAACCAATAGACCAAGAAGACGATGATTTTGACGTAGGATATCATGAAGATGTTGTTAAAACTATTTTAGCCGATATTGGTTATGATGCTAGATCTATTAATGAAGCAGAAGCATTATGTTATGCTGAATTAGCAGATAATGATTATACCGGTATAGGTGTCAGTTGTGGCGCTGGTATGACCAATGTTTGTGTTATGTTGAATGGCGAGCCTACGGTTCTCTTTAGCACCACCAAGTCTGGTGACTGGGTTGATCGTATGAGTGCTATAGCGACCGGAGAGCCCGATAGTGTTGTACAGGTGGAGAAGGAGTCGGGTGGTTTTAAAATAGGCGAACCAAACGAAAATCCAGTATTAAGTGCTATTTCATCATACTATGAAAGATTGATAGAGTATACTGCTAAACAATTGTCTTTAGCATTAACAAACCATAAATCATTACCAAAGTTTAAAAATTCTATTCAAATTGTTATTGCTGGAGGAACATCTCAAGCTGATGGTTATATAGAAAAATTAAATGAAAAATTAATAGAATCAAATTTTCCATTACCAATTGAAATAGTTAGACATGCTCAAGACCCATTACATGCAGTTGCTAAGGGGTGCTTAATAGCGGCTAGTATATTATAATGTGGATTTTTAATAAAGAAATACGATGTGCTAAAAGGTCTCCTAAATGGAAAAATATAAGACAACAACACTTGTCTAATAACCCATGTTGCACTGTATGCGGATCTTGTACTAAACCAGAAGTGCACCATATAGTTCCAGTTCATATAAATGCAGATAAAGAATTAGAACAAGATAATTTGATAACATTATGTGATAAATATTGTCATTTTATTTTTGGACATTTAATGAATTGGAAAAGTTATAATCAACATATCCTAAGTGATGCTGAATCTTTTCAAAACAAACTATTAAATAGGCCAAAATAATATGGAAGAAGTTAAATTATTACCACATACAATAGAAGAAATATTTAGTCTAGATATTAATGATAAACAGGTTAAAGGATGGGAAATAGAAAAATTAGAAGTAGACAAACAGTGGATTAAAAGTCGTGGAGAAGGAGTTATTGTTGGAGTTATTGATAGTGGATGTGATAAAGACCATCCTGATATTAAAGAAAATATTATTGGTGGATATAATTTTATTAATAATTCACATAATTTTTTTGATGATAATAGTCATGGCTCTCATGTTTGTGGAACAATAGCCTCTAATGATAATGGGAAAGGAATGGTTGGTGTTGCCCCAAAAGCTTCAATATATGCACTGAAGACCATAAATTCAATGGGTCATGGAAAACCATCGGATGTTGCTACGGCTATAGAATATGGAGTAAAAAATAATTTTGATATTTTAACAATGTCTATCGGTATTGCACATAATATTAAAGAAATAAAAGAAGCTCTCATTCTTGCTAGAGAAAAAAATATTTTAGTTTTTTGTGCTGCTGGTAATAGTGGTGAAGAAACAGATATAATGTATCCAGCTAGAGATGTTAATACCATAAGTATAGGTGCTATAGATGAATATTTCAATAGAACAAATTTCACTTGTAGTGGAGAAAGTCTTGATTTCCTAGCTCCAGGACATAATATAATGAGTATACTACCATCTCAAAGATATGGTCTTATGAGTGGAACTAGCATGAGCAATCCATTTGCGGTTGGGTGTGCAGCATTATATTTATCTTATTATAGACAAAAAAAGAATCAAAAATATATCTCACAAGAAGAGATGATTGATTTATTTAAAAAACACTCATTAAATGTTAAAAATCCAGCATATAGACATAAAAAATACCAAGGGTATGGCATTATAAAGCCAATTTTAGAGTAATGTGGTGTAATATATATTTGATTATTTCTATTTTATTCAATTTTATTAGGAGAATGTAAATGGCTTTTAACCCAGCGCCGACAGGATGGTTTTCTGGATTATCCGTTACCTCAACAGAGATGACCATTCCGTTCTCGTCGCTTAAAACACTAGACGAAAACAAATCAGACCCATCAACAGGAGATGTTAGAGAAATTATTTATAATCTCTGCGAAGCATTCTCTGATAAATGGCAAGCAACAGCATCAGTAGATAGACCAGAACAACTAACGGTCACAACTAGCACATCAATAACATCCTCTGGTGGCGAAGACATTCTTACTAAAATTTATACAATCAGAGTAGCTTTGACAGTAGAAAACGTTAGTATAGTATCAGAGTAATATCAACCCCGGACCTGCATAATATATAGAAGTAAGACCTAGGACAGTCAAGATGAAAATATACACTATTCTTTCGCCATCACATCAATTCTTATTTGATCAGTTTTTTTTACAAAGTCTTAAGAAGTATGAGCCTAGGGCAGAGTTGGTTGTTATAGACCAAGAACAGATATGCGAATCTGGAAACTATTATGCTGCTGGATGGAAGGAGTCTATGGAGCAAAAAATAGACACATATCTAAAAGCAGTTAATAGTCAGGACGATTTTTTTATATGGTCTGATGTTGATATAGAATTTCATGATAAATTTATTGATCAATGTATACATGAGCTAGGTGATCGTGATATAGCTTTCCAAGAAGGGATTGGAGGAGAATACTGCGCTGGATTTTTCATATGTAAAATTAATAGCAATACTAGAAAATTTTTTGAGATATTAAAAGCTAAATATCAAGAATATACTTGTGATCAAAATGCTATTAATAGCAATATTAATTTAGTAAATGCTAAATTTTTATCTCATAAGTTTTTAAATATATCATTTCAACATAGACAATGGAATGGTCAAGGCTTTATTATTAATCAGCCAATTACAATGTTTCATGCTAACTATACGGTTGGATTACAGCATAAAATTATGTTATTATCCAAAGTTAGAGAAATGATTGATACTCTTAAAGTAAAACAATTAGAAGCAACTAGAAGACAAAATAATATTGCTGATATCAAAATCATATATGCTTTTTATGGTTTATGTGCTGATGTTACAGAGAAAATAAAAACATCCACAAATGAAATTATGGTATCTATTGATTCATTAAGATCAGACCCAATACCTGGCGCACCAAAATATTTATATTGTTTTGATGCGCAAAATACTCTCATTACTAGACCCATTAAAGAAGGTCTGACCGTTCGCCTGAAATAATCATGATCACAGTCAAGAATTTCGGACAGCGTATTTACGGAAGATTCGGTAATGAAATGTTCCAGTATAGTCTGGCAAAGATTTTATCACAACTTCATAATTGTGAATTTCGTCTTAATCCAACTTCATCTTTTTTAAATTTTTTTGATCAAAAAAAATTATCTTATAAACCATACAACTCATCATATAAAACAGATAATTATATAGAAAAAGATCCATTTGGTTTTGACGCAAATATCTTTAATCTTTTTAATATTGATCTTATGGGATTTTTTCAAAACTTATTCTATTATAATTTTTATTTAGATATTATTTATAATGAATTTAAACCTAATATAAAAATATTAAATAATGCATACAACTATATCAAACACAAAAATCAATACTCTAAAGATATTGATAAAAATATTTGTATTCATGTTAGAAGAACAGACTATACAATCCTCAAACAACTATATGGTTTTCTTGATATTAATTATTACTACAATATAATTGATTCTATTAACCATAATCATATTTTTATTATTAGTGACGATATCAAATATGTTGAAACAGAATTTCAAAGCCTATTTGGACATAGAAACAATGTTACATATGTGAAAGAGCTTGATATGTATCACGATTTCTATATAATGTACTTGAGTGGAATTAACATTATAGCCAATAGTACGTTTTCGTGGTGGGCTTCTTTTTTGTCTGATCGTAATCAATCTAAAACTATTTTTGCTCCTAGTCAATGGATTGCTAATAGACCACCGGTAAATCTCTACCCTCCTAATTGGAAAACGGTTGACAGCACCAGACATAGATGGCTGAAGTTATTTCAATGAAAATAAATCCAAAAATACTAGTTATATTAAATAAAATATATAAAGAGATATTACTTAGGCCAGTTGATGAAGAAGGAATTAAGCTTTATAGCGAATACATACCATATAGAGAAGGTTTTGTTCGCAAATCTCTTATAGCATCTGAAGAATATAAATCTATTAAAAAACAAGATCATAATAAGAATATAGGACCTATAAAAATGTCCAGACTATATACAAATACGAATATTATTCAAGGGAGAAAATTTAATTATATCAATGTGAATGACTCATACAAAAAAAATCTTCTAGTATTAACTCTAGTTAAAAACTGTATTTTTAGTCAAACAATAAATACCATTAAGTCTCTCTACAAAGATCTGCAAGATGTTTTCAAGTCTGTTAAATTTGGTATACTTACTAATAATAATCAAGATGATACACTCATAGAACTGAAGAGATGGCAGAAAAATAATACAGAAGACCTTTTTATTATAGAGAATGAAGACGAACCAATATCTGTAATAGAAGGGTGTTCTTGTGGGAATAGAATACCTAAATTAGCCGAATACAGAAACTCATTATTAAAGCAGTCGCTAGAGCATTATAATACAAAATTTGATTATATAATAATATTTGATTCTGATATAGTACTGAATACAAAAAATATAGCTAATTTAATAACAAAATCAGTTTCTATTGACACTGAATGGAGTGCGATCTCAGCAAATAATCTTTTTGATAAATCAGATATTCATTATGATTCTTTAGCATTAAGACTACCAAATGAACCGGTAGATATTACGCAAGTCTATCCACAATTTACTAAATTTTATGGCAAAAATTTTAACTGGTGCAATAAATCGCATATATTTGATAATTTTGTAGAAGTTAAAAGCGCTTTTGGAGCATTAACTATCTATGACGGCAAAGAATTGACCGATCTAGCAAACAATAATACTAACGTTTATGATGTTGATGATTTACCGCCATGCACATGTGAACATATTTCGCTTGATCTTAAACTTAAAAATAAACACTATATTAATAGTGATATGAAAATATCAACCAATGAGTCAATAGAAGGAGATCTATACGGATCTCCTGTATTGTTCTTACCAAGAGATGCTGGATTTTTCTCTGTATTCAATTTTTTAATTGGGACTATGAGTCGTGGAATTAGAGCATATCCATATTTTAATAAAGAATTTTTCTTACAAAATCGTGGATCCAATCAACATTTTTGTTATTGGACAAATAATGATAATTCTTGGTTAGATTTTTTTGAGCCAATTAAATATTATGAAAAAGATACAGAACATCTTGATAAGACGTTTTTAAAATATAAATTAAGCTCCGGAGAACAGGCTCCTGAAGAATTTAAGACACCAGCAGTATTTAAGAATATGCTTAAAAATAATGCTAATGAGCTTGCTGAATGGAGAAGTTCTATCAATGGAGTATATAATCATTATATTAAATTTAAACCAGAAATACTAGAAAAAAATCAAATATTATGCGATAAATTATTTACTAATTCTGAGTATATCATTGGGGTTCATTATAGACATCCAAGTCACAGCGTAGAGTCTGGATGCATATTCCTAGAACAGTATTTTAAAGAAATTGATCAAATCTTAGTCCAGCATCCAAAGGCTAAAATTTTCTTAGCAACAGACACGGAATTTGGTATAATGGCATTTAAACACAGATATGAAAATAAACTAACCTATATAAAAGATATTAAAAGACTACCAATAGATAACATCCTAGAATGGGCCTTTGCTCTACTGAATATTGGAAAATCAGATGGCGTTGGCATCATAAAAAATAGAGGGTATGAACTACATCAAAGTCATATATATCTCGATAAAAATGCTGATTACTACGAATTAACAGCTAGTTTAATAAATGAGGTTCTTTGTTTGTCCAAATGTAATATTTTAATTAATTCAACTTCCAATATCTCTTTAGCTCTTAGTTATATTAACCCAAATCTTCAAATGATTACATTATAATAATTAGAAAGGTGTATATTAATGGTCGATAGATCCGATGATAAAAATTATCGAAAAACTAAAATTGATAATGATCAGTTAGATAAAAGACAGTTTTTGGATGAGGATAAGAAATTACAACATAAAAAAAATATAGAATTCAAAAAACATAAACAAGAATTCGAAAAAGACGAATGGGAATTCTGGAAAAATTTTTATAAATAATACATAATCATAACTAATATTACAGGAGAATGTAATGCCCATATTAAGTGAAGAATTTTATATGAGGTCTAAGACCACGCCCACAAGGCAGTATATAGAAACCGGGACTTATCTTGGAGATGGGATAAAAAGAGTTCTTGGCCACTACGAAACTATACACTCAGTAGAGCTTTCTGAAAAATGGTTCAATTATAACATAGAGCAATTCAAGAACAATCAAGAGGTTAAAATTCATCATGGGGACTCAAAAAAAGTTCTTCCAGAGTTGCTTGCCAGTATAAATGAACCTGTAACAATTTTTTTAGATGCTCACTATTCGGGAATGTACACAGAATTTGGAGAAGAAGAAACCCCGCTCTTAAAGGAGTTAGATATATTGAGAGAAAGGCCTTATGATGATATCATCATAGTGGACGACTGTAGGCTATTGGGTCGAAAAGGGGTCTGCGGTACTGGCAATCATCCTGTGTATCCGATCATGGAGTACGATTGGACAGATGTAACAGAAGATAAAATCTTGGCTCGACTAAAGCCCGGATATAAATGTCTCTACAATGTCAATGGCTTGTTTTCAAACGATAAGCATGACCAAAGGATATTCTTTGTCTCTGGGAATCGTCAGAACATTAAATTAACGACGAATGTCAAAAATGGATTGGGCGACAGGCTTCTGGACGTAGTAGGATTCGCAGCGTTATGTCGGAAGCACGGAGTGAAAGGAATGATAAATTGGGCCACACACAACCATCGTTTCATGTGGGGTTCGGCAATATACGACTTGAGGCTTCTGGATTTTTCGGAATTGTCCGAAATAGAGATAAACTCCAACGGAGTTAGGGCTTGGGATGGTCTTTTCATAAACAACATAAACCCAGGCGTTTCGCTATCCCCCTACAATATTGCTATGCACCATGAAGAAACCAATATCTACGATACAATCAAAGATTACATAGAATTAGCACAAAAAATAAAAGTTTCAGACATCATAGGAAGACATATATTTAAAGATTTAGAGGAATACACCGGCATACATCTGAGAAGGTCAGACAAAATAAAGACTCAATTGCATGGGCCACACGCGGGACATGAGACTTCTACTAAGCAATATGATCATCTTATTAACAATCTTATAGATACTTTGCGTTATGACATACTGTCGTCTACAACGAACAAATTCTATGTGACTTCTGAAGACATGGAATATAAGGATTTATTTATCAAAAAAATCCAAGACATAGCAGCAGAAGAGAACAGAGAAGTAAAGATTCGCACGACGAGCCGAAGTGACCTTCCGGTAGATGTATTGGCTTACGATGGGGCGTATGAATTATATGAACTTTTTTCTCTGTCGAGATGCAAAAAGATATATCAGGGAATAAAGTATTCAACCTACTCCATGTTTGCTGCGCTTAAGTCTCAAATGCCAATGGTTAATTTTAGCGATCACGAAAAGGGCTGGTTGCTATACGCTTGGGCGCCCTGCCTTGATCTACATATAAGAGATGATAAGTTTGACCACGTGGTTGATTTGGAAAAGATTAGAGAGACTACTTGTTCTTGGCGATAGCTTACTGTTTTGAATTACATACGACTATATACAAATAAAAAGGAGAACCGTACGATGAAAAAAGCTGTTGTTTTTGGAGGAGGAGGATTCATAGGCTCGCACCTCGTAAAAAGACTCAAAAGGCATGGGTATTGGGTCATGGCGGCCGACCTCAAACTACCAGAGTATGCGAAAACCCATGCCGATGAGTTTGTGCTTGGCGACCTTAGACAACAGGCTGTTTGTGACAACATATTCAAACAAAGTTTTGACGAGGTTTATCAATTGGCTGCCGATATGGGTGGGGCAGGCTACATATTCACTGGTGATCATGACGCCGATGTTATGCATAATTCGTCTCTAATAAACCTTAATGTGATCGAAAGGTGTCAGAAGAATGGCGTCGGTAAAGTCTTCTATTCGTCTTCCGCCTGTGTCTACCCGGAATACAATCAACTAGATCCCAATAACCCCAAGTGTTCCGAGGATTCTGCTTACCCTGCCGCACCGGACAGCGAATACGGATGGGAGAAGCTGTTCAGCGAAAGACTCTATCTATCGTACGCTAGGAATTACGGGATCGAGGTCAGGGTAGCAAGATTCCACAACATATTCGGACCCGAAGGTTCGTGGAACAACGGCAAGGAAAAAGCCCCCGCTGCGATATGTAGGAAGGTTGCCGTGGCTGGCGAGGAGATAGAAATATGGGGCGATGGAACCCAGACCAGATCATTTATGTATATTGACGAGTGTCTAGAGGCGGTTGATAGATTCATGAAAAGTGAATTTACCGGTCCTATAAATATAGGCTCTGAAGAAATGATATCAATCAACAATCTTGCTAAAATGGTGATTGAAATATCTGGCAAGGACATTAGGATAAAGAACGTCCCAGGTCCCACCGGAGTCCGAGGAAGAAATTCGGACAATAACATGTTCAGAGAAAAAATAGGCTGGGACTCAAAGGCTCGATTAAAAGATGGAGTAGAAAAGACATACGAGTGGATATTGAAACAAGTAAATAACTCGATGGAGATATAGATGTATAAAAAAGAAAAGACAGTCATTGTTTATCTTGCGATGAACACGAAAAGGGACGAATCTTACGGAAGGGATTCGGCATCTATGCTGGTTAAGAGCCTAGATAGCCTCTACGAGAACTACAACCAAAAATTTAAACACGATATCATCATATTCTATGACAATAGTCACCCATTTCATACCGAAGACCAAGAGAGAATAGCAAAGGGAAGGAAGGAAATAAGGTTTCAATTGCTTGACGGAATTCTATGGAGTCCGCCGGACTGTGCGGAGCTTAGAAATAATCCGCATATTAGAGCATGGGTTGCCCCACGTTTTTCCATGGGATATAGGAATATGATGCGTTGGTACGGCATATTGATCTATCAATTCTTAAGTGATCTTGGATACGAGATGTATATGAGAATGGACGACGACTCTTTGATACATTCGCAAATAAACTACGATATGTTTAAATTCATGCACGACAACAATTATGAATATGGGTTCAGATGCTATGCAAATGATCACATATCAGTATCCAACGGACTGATAGAATTCTGTCGAGAGTATATGGAAAACAAGAATTTGTCTGGGTGTTGGCTTGATAGATTCATCAATCAAAAGAGCATATGGAAGTCACCATCGTACAACATACTCGGATACTACAACAATTTCTTGATATCAAAGCTTGACTTCTGGATGCGCGATGATGTGCAAGATTTCCTGAAACACTTAGACAACTCCGGATATATGTATACGAGGAGATGGAACGACCTAATATCCCAAGCCGTAACCATCCAGATGTTCATGAACAGAAGGAATATTTATCAATTTACCGATTGGACTTATGAACACGCAACATTCGTAAACTACAACTCGCATGATACGCTGGAATGGGGTGGTATATACCCAAAGATAGAAAACGGAAGATATGTGCTTAACGAGTACTGTGAGACTTGGTACAAAAAATACGGCATGTTGGCAAACAATGTCTTCCAAACGCTTAATTGCAGGGACTTACTGACGACTAGACGTATATCGCTGGATTCCATTGACGGAGATTTGGGATTTTGCTTGGGTAAGTCGCACAACATAGAAGAAGTTCACTGCGAAATAAATGACTATTTATTGAACTGTATGGATGGAATAAATAGTTTCAGGCAATTCTCATACAAAGATCCTGAGGGATTCATATGGCTAGATGGTGATTCATTTGGGGACAAATCAAATAATCTCTATGTCGCAAAAAAACCAATAACAATGTATGAATTTAATGACATACACAAAAATGTGGCTACAGGTTTAATTCTTGAAAAAAATATTATGATAAATCCTCGTTCTTATAATATCAAATAATCAAGAGTAAAATAAATTTTTATGATCATAAAAAAACTAAATGCTTTATATATTCATATACCTAAAACAGGTGGTACTACTATAGGAAATATTTTTCATCCCGATATTGAAGTAATAGATAGACCCCAAAACTCCATTGGTAAAACATATAAGGATATTTTATCTGGTCTCACATTTCATATAGCTGAACATAAATCTTATAGTCAATATAAACAAATATTACAAGAAATAAATTTAAACATCCAATATTTTTATATATTTACATTTATTAGAAATCCATATGCTAGGGTTTATTCATCTTGGAAATTTTTATGTCAACAGATTAATATTAATAACCCAACATTTAATTTTATAGATCTTAATATAATACAGTCATTTGAAGACTTTGTACATCATTTATTCTATAATAATCATAGAGATTTCTGCATAGACCAGGTCGATTATATAAGAAGTTCCGATTGTAATTTTATTGGACACTACGAATCTTTTGAATTAGATTTATCTATTTTAATCAAGAAATTTAACATTGAATGCACAATACCACATTTAAATCAAACATCATCCAGTCAAAACGAATATAAATCACATTATAATAAGAACATACAAAATATGATATATAAAATATATGAATCGGATTTTATAGAATTTAAGTATAGTTATTTTATTAATTAATTATGAATAATTTATTACAAAAAATACATGGATATAATATTTATCAAAATTTTCAACATACTAATTATGATATTAAAAATTTAGGCTGGAATGTAAATTATGATTTATTCAAACTCCTTATAAATCAAACCCAACCAGAACATATTTTAGAGCTTGGGTCATGGTATGGAGCCTCTACCATATGTATGGGCAACATCATTAAAGAGCTAAATCTAAATACTAAAATAGTCTGCGTTGATACTTGGCTTGGATCAAAAGAATTTATTGGTTTACATGAGACAGATGTTTCGAGACAGCTATTACCAACATTCGGATATCCCAATGCATATTATCAATTTTTAGCCAATATTTGTCATTATGGGCTACAAGATATCATTATACCATTTCCACAAACTACGAAAATAGCCTGCAAATGGCTAAAACAAAATGGCAATATATTTGATTTAATTTACGTTGACGCAAGTAACGACGCATCTGATGTATATGATGACATTCTATATTCTTGGCCATTATTAAAAAACAATGGAATAGTCTTTGGCGATGATTATAATAACCCAGACTGGTTATCTATTAATATTGGTTTTAATAAGTTTTGTACAGAGCAGGGTGCAAAGCCTATTTTTATAGAGGAATTTAAACAACATTGGACAATACAAAAACAAAATCAAATTAAAAATCAAAAGCTAATTCTCGTAACATGCACGTATAATCATACTAATCGTATAGCATACATAAAACACTTAATTAAAAATATTATTAGCAAGCTAAATAACTACATATGGATCCTTGTGGAAGATGATAGCTCCATTAACACAGAGGTTTCTGAATTATTATATCAAAGTAATATTAATTATAAGTACTTATTTTATGGGCCAACTCGTAGTGGTGGAAATGCGCAAAGAAATTTTGCATTAGAGTATATTATTGATAGTAATATTAATGGAATAGTCTATAGTGTAGATGATGATAATTTATATAATCTTAAATTATTTGATGAAATTAGACAAACTAAAAATTTAAGTATATTTCCTGTTGGAGGATGGGGTCGTAATGAAAATAATCCAGAAAAACCCATTCTAAATGAAAACCATGAATTTGTTGAATGGAATAGCTCTTGGCAAAGAAAATATTCAACAGATATGGCAGGCTTCGCCTTTCACACCGATTTACTGCATAATATATCTAAACCCTTTTGGACATATGTAAGTCATGGGGGCGGAGAATCTGAATTTATAGATAGACTTATACCTAGTATAGATAATATAGAATTTAATTTATGTAATTTCAATACCGAGTGTTATGTCTATCATAACGCATTAAGAAATATACAACATCCCGATATACATAGTCTACCAGTACATATATCTAAAAATCAAATATATAAAACAAAATATGGCCATTCAGACGATTCTCAGGAGACATTCAATATTATTGAACAAACATTACTTGATCAATATGATAAAGATCAAATAAAAAGCATACTTATTAAACTTGAGGAGGTATATCAGAATACTGATGGGTGTTATGGTGGCCCAGACAGGATAGAAATAGCTTCTATTATTAGAAATATTTCAAATATTACATATGAATCTACAATACTTGAGCTTGGATGTTGGAAAGGTAGAGTTTCTGTAATCCTCAATTTATTTAAACATAATTGCGTTGATGTAGTAAGTGTTGATAATTTTCATAGCGAGGATGGAGCTCGGATAGATGACAAAAAATATGATTTAGTCAAGGAAGCATTTCTTTCTACGATGTTAAAATTCAATATTAATAATTATCAATTATTAGAAAAAAATATAGAATTAATTGATTGGTCAATATTAGATTTAAAACCAATATCTTATATTTATTATGATACTACCATAGATAGTAATATGGGTTTACAAGTGATAATATCTCTCATGCCATTCATGAGCAAAGGCTGCAAAATTGAATTTCACGATTCTTCTTGGTTAAACACGACGCAAATTATAGAGACCTTATGCAATAAATATAATTTTCAAAAAATGTATAAAATAAATATTTGGGAAGGCTCTTTAGTCATTCAAAGAAATTAATTATGTCTTTATTTAGAGATATTATTCGTGGCGGCATTTTAAAGTTCGGTCACGAAGCACTAACAAGATTTCAACATGCTAAAGCAGATAATCTGAGATTATGCTGTTGTGATACGACTACAACTACGACTACCACAACACCAACTACAACAACTACCACTACAACTACTACCACAACAACCACAACAACAACCACCACAACAACCACCACAACTACTACCACAACAACCACAACAACACCTACCACCACAACAACCACAACAACGCCAACCACCACAACTCAAACAACAACACCTACCACCACAACAACCACAACAACACCTACCACCACAACAACCACAACAACACCTACCACCACAACAACCACAACAACACCTACCACC
>Ga0247844_1000771_pt1 | contig 64925 bp, 64 predicted proteins | sample LaCtaG_FD_192421 | JGI IMG/M metagenome (GOLD analysis project Ga0247844, IMG submission 192421) | Freshwater microbial communities from meromictic Lake La Cruz, Castile-La Mancha, Spain - LaCruzMarch201714.5m_1 | ecosystem: Environmental > Aquatic > Freshwater > Lake | place: Spain: Castile-La... | reverse complement strand
AGCGATGGAACGATTGATACAAGCTTTCATCCCGTTTCCGCTTCAGGCGGATTTAATGGCACTGTTTGGGGGCTTGCGCTCAATTCCACAGGAACAACACTTTATGTTGGGGGCGCGTTTTCAAGTTACCGCGGAGTTGCAAATTCAGCGAGGAGTATTGCCAAAGTTTCCACAAGTGATGGAGGCATTGATGCAAGCTTCCACCCCTTCTCGGATTCAAGCGGGTTTCAAGGCGCAATTGAACCCTATATCAGTTACGTGAGCTCACTTGCGCTCAATTCCACAGGAACAACTCTCTATGTTGGAGGTAGCTTTTTGCAATATGAAGGAGAAGTTTGTCCCCTATTTGGAGGCTTAAACGCAACGAACGGAGCACTGGTAAATCCCTAGAGCTCGCGCGCTTCTTAGCGAGTGGGAACTTTTGTCCAGTGCCCAACGGAACTAAAAACTCGCATTTCATTTTCTGACAAAATTCTATAATTTCCCTGGCATCTAGTGCTTTCGGGCCTCGCAATGCACAGCGCAGATTGAAACCATTCGCCTTCAACTCTTGCGCCTGAGCCGCCCGACGAACTTCTAAATTGAGAAACAGAATCCGTCACATTTGTAAATTTTAACCAACCTTGATCAGGACCAGTGCTTCTTGTTTCTAAGCAGGCTCTCCATGAACCGGATAAAATAAAGGAGGCCCGTCGAAAAGGGCGACGTGCGGAACGTGCCCACATCCGCATGGGTAAATAGGATTTAGAAACACTGCCATCGGCATTGATGGTCATGTAAGAATTACCCACGACGCCCTTGTTTACTAAATCGGCAGAACCCGGTGCCCAACCTTCGAGAACCGGATTGGGATCCATTTCCCAATATCCAATCAAGCGCGAATCAACTCCTTGTGAGTTGCCACAACAAAAGGGGCGACCTTGTTGAAAAACTAATTCAAAATCATCTTCTAATCCAGTGACAGAAATTGCCACTAAACCGCCATGTGGAGTGAGTACGTTTGAAGCTTCGCCACCCGTTGGGCAACCACATCGAGTTCCCCAGCAAAAAGTTTTGGAGTGACTGTCTAAAATAATATGAGTTTCGCCTGCGCTATTGTCGTCACGGGGCATGGTGACGGCTGCGACCCCATTTCTCATTCTCACTTCTACCAATTGGTCACGCGGAATTAACAAAGTGAAAAGTTTAGGATGCGCGCGTGGACCCGTAAAAGTTTGTGGAAGTGTTCCTCCGTCAACCATAGTTCTCGGATGCGAAGTTGGTGGAGTAAATATTTCTCTTGTGTAACGAACATTCCAAGGATCTCCCCATGTAGGTTCGCGAAACAGACCTGCCGACCATTCTGCCATGACGACATCCGAAACTTGATTTCGAATTTCGGTCCAGGCTTCACTCGTCTCGCCACCGGATTCAAGAATCGAACGAGCCAATCGATGGACATTCACTCCAGATCTTTGAAGATGTAGAAAAAAGGGAAAGGCGTCGTAGGATCTGCGAAACAATTGAAAATCATCAAAATAGTTCAGCCACCATCCAGCGCTAAAGCCTCCATCGGTGCCGTTGACATGGGATTCCCCAATCCAAGCAGCAGTGCCTTCTTGAATCCAATCTGGCAATTCCATTGTGGCTTCCAGTGAACCTAGTATTTGAAACTGAAAACAATGAGAGATTTCGTGAGCTATTGCAGCGCGAACTTGTAAATCAGTGAGGGTCGTTAAATCCATGTGAGGAACGATTAAGCAGGCCTCTGGGAAACTACTAGGCACATAATCCCAACCTGGACGAGGTCCTATCAGAGTTTTGCTAACACTGTAAGTGGTGAGTTCGTGCTCGCTGATGATTCGATCACTACTGATTCGAGATTGTAAAACTGAAGAAGCCTCACGAATTGAAGAATTATAATGAATGACTGGAAATCTGAGTTCAACTCCTAAATTCCCTTCAAGTTCCATCACAGTTTGGTTCATGATGAGTTGATAGGTGTTTGATGCGTCCATATCAGCATCATCGCGATAGGCATAAATGCTACTAGAGCTCACAAAGTAGCAGGCCAAAAGAAGGCATAATTTTATCTTTTTCGACATGAGAAGTTTTGTAGTCGTAGGACGGATTTTTGTCCATTTATTTAGACTTCACTTTGTGTTCATAAAAAACCGCAATAAAAAAGCAAGAAGTTGCAAATTAAAAATACTAGTGACAAGCCAAACAGAAGGTATGAGGCTAAAAACAAAAGAGGAACACGCATGAAAAAAGTCATTTTCGCTTGTATTCACAATGCTGGAAGGTCACAGATGGCAGCGGCATTTTTTAACCAACTTTGTGATTCTAAAAAAATGTTTGCCATTTCAGCAGGAACAAATCCGGCGTTAGCAGTTCATCCCATCGTGCTTGAAGCGATGAATGAAGTTGGCATCGATTTGAGCACTGCAAAGCCCCGCAAACTTGATGACAAACTATGCCAAGATGCAACGTTACTTTTGACTATGGGGTGCAAAGAAAATTGTCCCTATATTCCCGGTTTAGAAATTCGGGATTGGCCGTTTGCGGATCCTAAAGGACAAGCTATCGAAGATGTTCGGAAAACTCGAGAGGCAATTAAAGAACGAGTGTTGAAACTTATTTCGGAGTTGTGAGAAATTTTTAAAGAGGCCGTATGAGCAAAAAATTCAGCTGAAGGCACGGTCGAGAAAGCAATCTGGGTATCATGTGTCCATATTTACATGAATTTTGGACATGTATGACTCAAAATTATTCCGCTTTTTCATCAATCTTTTTCATCAATAGTTTGACACTCCAGAATTTTTGATGGCGTACCAGTTGTTTCATCCTATAATTTTTAAAAATTTCGATCCGTCTATGCAAGTGGGAGAAAAACATGAGAACTCTAAAATTCAACAAATTCACTTTGGCACTATTGATGGCACAGATGACAACATTTTTAGCTTCCTGTGGTTCTGATTCTGGTGGCGGAGGGGGAGGCGCACCTTTTTCGATCTCTGCCAATTTGGCCGCTGGCTTTGACACGCAAAATATTTTTACAAAATCTTTGTCACTTTCAAAAATGATGATGCCTTCACAAAATTCGATCAGACCTTTTTCGGTTGCGGCAAATGGCGTAGTTTCTTTACCCTACGTTAAAGGGCAATCGATGGGCTACGGAGTTTCTTATATAAAAAGCGGTTCTGTTAATTCTTCAGGAGATGTTTCCATTGAAGTTTCTAAAATGACTGACGCAAGTTGGGTGACTTTTTTACTTGATACCACGCAGACAGATAAAATTGATCAAATCGTAGGAATTTTAAATTTAAGCGACGACTCAAGCGGAGGTATGATGAAGCTTGATGCTGTTGATGCTTCAGGTTCGTCAATTTCTTATGGCGATGTCACTGCTCCAAGCACCGGCCTTTTGGCTGAATCAAGTGCCACACTGGAAGAGTCGGCAACAACTCTTAACAAAAGCTATGCTCGCTTAGTCGAAGAAGCCCGCACGGATGATGTGATTAGTTCTTTGATGAATACATATGCGAATAGCTCCACTGATGGTTCAACTTTTTATGGCACTCAACCTTATTTCGTTTTTGAGGGAGATTTAACGTCGGCCTACAATGCGGAACTTGCAACAACTGCAATTTCGTACAATGGCTATGGCTTGTATTTCTTTATCAAAGATTCTTCCATCACGGCAGCGCAGATGTGCAGTGTTGCGAAGTCCGTTATTTTGACGGCTCCCTCAAACATCACGGATGGCACTACGACGACTAACACCTTGAGCAATACTGGAGTTGAAATGAACAGCGATGGCCAGTCCTGTGGTCATCCTTACAGCGCGGGTCTGGGAAGTTTTAGTCTTTACTCAAGTCTTCGCGATGATGGTTATGGATTTAATTTTAACTGGGGCGCGGGAGATGGATTTCAAGGCGAGATTCCTTCGGGCAAGTGGACTTTGAGTGTTGATGGAGTTGCAAAAGCAAAATTTAAATTAGATGTCAGTTCGCCAGTAGACTCGGCGTCTAAGCCATTGGTTTATGTGCCCACAGTGAAAGTTGTGAAAGATAATACCACCGGTGCAGTGAGCAGCGTTGAAGTGCGAATTTACACTCGTAATCCCGAAACTGACGCCTACACAATGTTGACGGATATGTCGGCATTTGAAGCGAGTGTGGATAATTTATTTTTGGACATGACCGACTACAGCGATGGATCGAGACCTAATACGATGGTCGAGCTGAGCGGCGCGGTGAGTGGTGTTTATACCGTGAGCAGCTTTGATCGCAGTTGGAAAATTGAAGGGGGCTCGGCGACCGGCGCTCAAGTCACCTCTCTTGCCGTGGGATATGAACTTTACGGATCATCCATGCGCTTTGACTATCGTCCAGGCAGCAAGCGTAAATAGAGTAGTTTTAATTTTTTTGCCAAGGTGATTTGGGAATTTCGGAGCCATTGCCGATGGCTTTTTCAATCGCTTCACTGCGCGCTTTGACTTGTGTGATGTAAAAGTCTGCTGCGTGCTGACTCTTTAAATATTTTATAGCGATCAATACCTAGGAGATCTGCTAGTTCAATTAACAGAAAATATCTTAAATCCGAGCCATAACAAATGATATCGGATTGATGTATGGAAAATATGGGGTTTCCTGACTTATTTGGCTCTAGCAATAGAAATTGGTGACCACTTATGGGAATAATTTTAGGTGCGTTTTTCAGTAACTTTTGTAACCGAAGCCTTCTCTGAGATTTTAGGGAAGGTCTAGACCCCCATCCTTTCAGCCACAGCTTGTTTTCTTCAACATCAAACAAAATTCCATCGAGTAAATTTTTAGTAGCACTTTTTATTTCGCGCGTATCTGTTAGCCAGTTATTAAATGAGGGAAATTCTTTTAAGAAGGGCTGGTTTCGTTTATTAAACCTCGTCACGAGTAATGGGCGATCGGTGCTGAGTAGAACTTTTAGAAATAGCTTATAGTCCGGAGGAAATTTATTTTCCACTTACGCTCCATTTTTTGAATGGATAACTCAGGCGCACCGCTCAACCATTTTGTATCTTTCTGCCAAGGACTCACATCCACAATCTTGCCTGTGTTTGTGCATTTTTTTTGATTCTTAGCCCAAGCTGCTTCTGTTGCCTGTTTCACCCAATTTAGAAATTTTCCGTCAAACTTTTTTGGGATTTCTGGTTTTGTCATTTTTTTATCCTACTGCAGTTATATTTTGAAGATTTATTGATTACAAATATTTTCAATTAATAAAATACTAAAAATTCAGTGGTTTTTGTTCTTGAAGAAGGCCTCGTGCCCAATGCGAAATGAGACATTGTTTCTTTACAGTCTTAGTTTGTCACCTAAAATGGTCTAGCGCCGTTTATTGTAAAAGAAGTGATGAATGGTAAAAACTCGGGATGATCTCCCTCGGCATTTATCGAACCACTGGCATCAATCAAACCCCGATCGTTCTCTACGACAATCTTGCCTCTGCATCCGCTATTGACACCACCAGTGCGATGAACTTTTGCCAAAAAATTAATGGAGGGACAGCTGGAAGATAGGGTAAAAGTAAAAGTGTACTGCTGTGAAGAGTTTGAGTCTATAGAACGCGTTAAAGAAGATTGGCAGTTCGAAACATTTCCTATATATTTGGCATCTCTGTGATCGGTACTTTGTGAAAATCCGAGCGAAGGTGAGATTTTAACTTCAACTTTTTGATCGATTTTGCCAATGTTTTGTAAGTTTAGGCTGCAGGTTGCAGTCATTCCCAATGAAGACGAACCCCCTGTCGCGCTCCCAAAAGTCATTGTTCGAACCGCAAAAATAGTAAAGGGAAAAAATAAAAAAAATACAATCAGAGCTTTCAAAACGGTCTTCCTCCATTGATTACTCCACTTGTCGAGCCTCGTGGCCAAGAGGTTCCAATGCCTTCATGGAAGTACATAGTTCCCCAAGCCACGATGCTGCTTCTATCCTCAGCAATTCGAATTTCTCCCGAACATACTGGGAAATGTGCACCACTTGCACCCGCATCAGAGGCAGCGTGGTGTCTTGATCTACGCGACAAAACAGGTTTGCTTCCCTTAAAGGTTATCGTTTGTTATTAAAATCCGCAACATAGTTGCCGATTTTTGTATGAATTCCGCAACTATATTGCCGATAATGTTTAAGTCTGTTAAGCTAGATCCATGTTTGATCGCTTTCTTGACCTTCCAAAATTGATAAAAGAAAAGTCACTTCTTTTTTTAGGTCCTCGGCAAACTGGGAAAAGCACACTTGTTCAGAAGGCGTTTCCTGACGCGCATTTTATCAACTTATTGGAGTCTGATGTGTTTCGAGAGTATTCAACTTATCCCGAGCGTCTTAGGGAAAAGTTGCCGTTTAGCAAAGGAGTGATTGTGATTGATGAAATTCAATTAGCTCCTGTTTTACTAAATGAGGTTCATGCTCTCATTGAAAAACACAAAGGATTGCGATTTGTGCTCACTGGAAGCAGCGCAAGACGGCTGCGAAAAGGATCCGTTAATTTATTAGCAGGACGGGCGTGGCCTATATATTTGCATCCTCTAGTTTCGAAGGAGCTTGAACTTAAAAGCGATGGAGATTGGCTTCGGTACATTAACCGAGGTGGTTTGGCACCAATTTTTTCGTCAAATCATCTTTCAAAAGAACTATCGGCCTATGTTGGAACATACCTTCAAGAGGAAATTCGTGCCGAAGGATTGGTGAGATCGAGCGAGAGATTCTCACGATTTTTAGATGTATCAGCTCTTTGCAACGGAGAAGTTTTAAATTTTGTTAAAGTCTCTAATGATTGTGGTGTACCTTCGCGCACAGTGCAGGCGTATTTTAAAATTCTTGAGGACACTTTAATTGGTCATAGAGTTGAGCCTGCGCAAACTTTAAAACGCAAAAATGTGGCGACTTCAAAATTTTATCTTTTTGATATTGGAGTTGCCAATTATCTTCTGGGTCGAAGCATTCCCGATGAAAATTCTGAAGCATTCGGGCGCGTACTAGAGCATCTTATTTTTTTGGAGATAAAGTCTTACCTCGACTACACATTGAGTGATCTGAAAATTAATTTTTGGAGATCACAAACTCATCAGGAAGTTGACTTTGTGATAGGTAAAGTTCTCGCGATTGAAGTGAAAGCGAGCAAAAATATAAGCGAAGCCGACACCAAAAGCCTCTCTATTTTGAAAGAAGAGACCGCTTTTAAAAAGATTCGTCGTATGATCGTTTGTCGAGAGAAGTCAAAGAGGACAACAAACTCCGGCGTAGAAGTCATCCCCTACAAAGAATTCTTAAATGATCTTTGGACCGGCCGCTTAAATTTGGAGTAAAGTTAGAGAAGATAAAACCCTGCGAGTTCTACTCCAAAAAAGACCTTTCACGACTGGTTGAAGGCCTGCCGCCGTCAATTTTGCTTTTGCAATGTTCAACCCTGAGATCAATTGATCGTAAAGTCCACCGGCTCCGCGAGTCTTCCAGTTTGCCTTAAGTGAAGGAAGTCCTAGGAGTGAATCTATGCATTTGATCGTTCTGGTGCTGGTCCTGAGTTTTTTTCTCTCAGCGCGTGCAGTAGCCGAAGTCAAACAGCGAGCATGGTGAAATCCCACAATCCTCCATTAACCGGAATTATAAATTTTGGCGAAAACGAAAAAAGTCACGGGGCAAATGCCTCCGCCAAATGTGAGATGGGCCAAGATGGACGAGAGAAATGTTTAAAAAAAAACAAATAAAAAACTATGGGAATATATTCTAAGATGCAAACTTAAACTGCTGGATAATCCCCTACATAAGATTCGCCAGATGCGCCAAAGTAACTCACCTTACGCTGCAAAAAATCTGCATCGTAACTGATAACGCCGGCGCGCCATGTGGCTTGTAGGAATTCTGGGAATGTACTTTCACCGGCTTGATCTTTTCGAATAGCCGCTATTAATGCCTCTCGTTGAAACACAGGAGCTTCAAAACTCCCGTTTATGAGTGGCGTTCCTTGCTGAATAACGGTGCCCTCACTCATAAAATAAATTGATTGGCAGGAAGGAAGTATCCAGCGATTCATTTTAATTCCTGCTTTTCGAAGGACCTCTGCCAGTACCGGAAAGCCGCCAACCTTGGGTCGTGCGGCCATCGCATTTTTTTGGGCCTCTAAGAGTTTTTCGACTAACTTGCTCATGAATTCCTCTTTAAGCTGTTGAAAGCACTTCATCAACATAGCGCTTTGTGAATTTTTTCGTGACAGTAATAGGCATTTTTTCTAAACAAAGCCCTACTCAAATTCCCGGGAGTGTTTATGCGAACAAAACAAAATCTTTTAGCCTTTTTATTTTTGCTGATTGGAGTTTCGGCTCATGCTCAAAATCAAAAAATTCAAGATAAAGCAGACTATCTTTGTCACACTTTGCTGAATCAAAAAGACTTCGATTACCCCAAGCATTTTTCTCCTGAGTTTATTGCTAAAATTCCTGAAGGCTACATGAAGTCAATCGTCAGTGACCTTGTTGGAGCAATGGGATTTTGTGCGACTACTGAATGGCTTCAAGGAAACGAAAAAACAGCCAAGTACAAGTTTGTATCGCCAACACTTCGCTACGTGACTTTAGATTTTTCCATTAGTGATTCAAATTTGATCGATGGTTTAATGTTTCGAGGTCTAGAGTTTCCAGATGTCGTAATCAACTCATGGCAGGACGTATTGACTTACTCCAAATCCTTGGAAGGAAGGACCGCGGTTTCCATTCAGAATTTTTCCAAAACTCGCCAAGACGGAAAAGACGAGTTGGCTATTCAACCTATTGGTTCGGGATTCAAATTGTATGTTTTAGGAGAACTAGCGGATCAGGTTAAAAGCGGCAAATTAAATTGGCAGCAAAATTTTCCCATTAAAGCCGAGTGGAAGTCACTGCCATCCGGTGTGATGCAAGATTGGGAAAATGGCAAAGAGGTCTCTTTAAAAACATTTGCTGATTATATGATCATGTTTAGTGATAACACGGCGACAGATCATTTGATGAATATTTTAGGACGAAGCGAAGTTGAATCCCAGTTGTCTCTGATGAAGAATAGTTTTGAAAGTCGAAATCGTCCTTTTTTAACAACAGCCGAAATGTTTAAAATAAAATGGGCCTCACCTTTAGAACTTATTGATTCGTTTATCTTTGGTGACGAAGCTGCAAAGCGCAAAGTTTTAGAAAACGAAATTGCGGCGACGCCCCTTGAAATGGTAGGCAGCAATGGTGTGAGCATGGAAACTCCTTCGTTTATTCAGGAAATAGAATGGTTTGCTTCCACTAATGATCTTTGCCAAGGTATGAAGTCATTAAAGGAAAAAAATTCCCCCGAAATATTGGACTCCCTCAGTAAAAATGTACCAAATTTAACTCTCGGACAAGACTCTGCCTGGGCTTACGGCGGATACAAGGGCGGCTCGGAACCTGGAGTCATCACAATGACATATCTTTTGCGGCATAAAAACTCCGAATGGGGTTGTGTATCGTTAGCGTGGCACAATGAAAAACAAGTTGTTAACACTTTTGTGTTCTCCGACTTTGTCGGCAAAGTGTTGAAACTGGCAGAAGGCTATTTTTAAAGCGAAGGTGATGAAGTCTATATTTATAAATTTGCACACTAGGTAAATAGATTTTCGATTGTTTCATATTGTGGTGGAACCCTAGGATCCTGGGCAAGCAGATCATGTCCTGATCAGAAGCAAATATTTTTTCAAAAACTTGGTCAAAATTCATAAAGATTGTGGCGCTTTATTGACGCCATTAATTTTTGATAAAAAAGACCTGAAGATTTCGTTAAGATCTCCAAGGCATGAAAATCCAGAAAATGAAGACTTTGCATTTCATATCGATACTCATGAACATGCTTTTGGTGTCTCCAACCTTTGCAGAATCGCGGTATGTTCATGTCGCGGTGTCAGGTCTTGGAACTAAGGCAGATGGAACGGGGCAGGCGTCAGGGATTCACGACTATACCCCTTCGCACTTGGCGATTCAGCAAACCTATAAAGTGGTTCATGGAGTTGGCCAATCCAAACTCAAAGAAATTGTGCAATCACTAAAATGTAAAACTTCGGAAGCAAAAAAACTTATCATCACTGCAAACAGCTGGGGCGCGGATGCAGCTTACCGTTTGGCATTGTTGTACAAAAAACACTGCCATCAGACTGTTGAGATTTTCGGACTTGTGGATGGAGTTGCTAAGCCCCTGTCACCGTTTAACAAAGTTATTCCTGCAAAGAAATGTTTAAACTACTTTCAAACGATGGGACCTTTGCGAGGTAAAAAACTCGAAGGCTGCGAAAATATTGATATGACCGAATCAATATGTGGGCATATTCAAGAGAAAATCACTTTTGACTGTCACATCAATGCTGAATGGTATGGAGCGATGGACTTGCAAAATAAACTTGAAGAACTTTTGTCTAAAAATTGAACTCACTAACCCGATCATTCCAACGTCCTACCTGTTGGGCAATTTGCCACGGCAACTAAGGCGCAAAGATTTTCGAGCGCATGGTGATATGAATTTTCTGGCTTTTTAAATCTACAACGACCGCAGTTTTGCCGTCGGGCGGAAGTTTTAAAATTCGACATTTTTGGACAATGTCTTTTCCAGTTTCAACATGGACGATTTGATCTTCTTTTAAAGCTCGTCGAAAGCGAGCGTTAAAGTAAATAAGAATGTGTGTCCAAAGCATGGCAAAAATGGAGAGTGCAAAAAAATTCTTTTGGATGGCCTGTCCTAAAAATAATTCAAACCATTCCATACCTATCGGAATGCACAAAATGCGCCAAAGAACACAGCGTGATTTTAGAGGTTTGGGTGATGAGAACTGTCTATTTTTTAGACAATAGTGTCAAAACTGAAAAAGAGTTCGTCGGAGCAAAGGGCGCTACAAAATGGCAAAAAAAAACTCGCTCTCATTCAACTCTAAGTTGAATTGAGAGCGAGCTTAGTTTTTTCTTAACAGAAAAAACTTAGTTGTTCACGTAAGCTTTTTCGCCGTGTTCGGAATGATCAAGGCCTGCGTCTTCATCTTTAGCAGAAGCACGCAATCCGAAGACTGCATTGAGAACTTTGCAAAGTACAAAGGTCACGCCAAAAGAATAAGCTGCCACAATCAAAGCCGCTGTGAACTGTGTGCCTACCAATGCACCACCACCATCAGCGCCTGCGCCGTTGATAGCTTTGCTTGCAAAAACACCGGTCAACAAAACGCCTGTGAGGCCCGCAATTCCGTGAGCTGCGAACACATCAAGGGAATCGTCGATGCGGCTTTTGCCACGAATCATTGCAACAACATAAGATGCTCCACCGGCAATCAAGCCAATCCAAATTGCGGAGGTACTGGAAACAAATCCGCAAGCGGGAGTGATGGCAATCAAGCCAACTACCGCACCAATGCACGCGTTGGTCAAAGCAGGTTTACCTTTGAACATCCAATCGCCTACCATCCAAACTAAAGTCGCAAATGCTGCTGCGATGTGAGTTGCAACAAGAGCATTGGAAGCCAAGTCTCCAGCGCCGAGTGCCGAACCACCGTTAAATCCAAACCAACCAAACCACAAGAGTCCCGTGCCTAAGCAGATGAAGGGAACATTATGAGGTGACAAATCAGCTTTGCCATAGTCTTTGCGAGGGCCAAAAGCCAAAGCTGCTGCCAAAGCCGAGAATCCTGCAGTCATGTGAACCACGGTTCCACCTGCAAAATCCAAAGCGCCTTTTACGCGTAAAAATCCGCCCACACCCCACACCCAGTGGCAAACAGGTGAGTAGATCAACAGCGACCAAAGAACAATGAAAGCCAAATAGGTTTTGAATTTCATTCTCTCAGCAAATGCTCCCGTAATGAGTGCTGGAGTGATCACAGCAAACATACATTGAAAAGCCATAAACAAAGAATGAGGAATGGTGGCTGAATAATCAGGATTGGGTTGATTGCCCACGCCATTTAAAAAAGCCCATCCCATGCTGCCAATCCAACCCCCTTGGGTAGGACCAAAAGCTAAGCTATATCCACAAATTGCCCATACTGCAGTGAGAACCGCAAGCGCGATAAAATTTTGCATCAACATGCCAACAGCATTTTTTCCGCGAACCATACCTGCATAGAAAAACGCAAGACCAGGTGTCATCAACAATACCAACGCCGTGGAAATCAAAACCCACGAGGTGTCGCCACTGTTGATCGTCGAAGCAGGCGCAGCGGCCGCCGCAACAGTTTCAGTCACAGCAGGTGCCGTGTCTTGTGCCAAACTCAGTGCGCTGCTGGCTAACGCTGCAGCGATCCCGCCGAGTTGTAAATGTAATCGTTTAATTTTTGAAAGCATGTATACCCTCCTTAGGTAACTCCCCAAATAGTTTTAAGGACTTCTCACAAAGCACGCTAACAGCGCATTAAAAGAAAAAAAAGAGCTAGGTGCTTCAGAACTCAGAAAAATCTCAGATAGTTTTCTGAACTTATCAATCAATAAATTGACGAGGCAAAGCCCTAGAAATATTTGAGACAAATTTTTGGCGATTTTAGATAAGTTGATTAAATGTGGGCTTCAATGATGATTTATTCGGGATTCATTCTATCGAATTAACGCATGATTTCACATCTTTAAGAAAAGAAAAATTTTGGTCTAGATGATTCTTAAGAATTCCCTGAGTCCTCCCGAAAGTAGACATTGGGAGAAATTGATAAATGACATTAAAATTGGTTGAGCAAAATTCTGGTAATGGACTTTTAGCCGCGGCTTCCAAAATGCGCGAAAGTTTAATTGTCTTAAAAGAAATCAATACCAAGGCAAATATCATTGCGCTTAATGCGGCCATCGAAGGCGCTAGAACGCGTGGCCGATTGGATTCATTTTCCATTGTGGCAGAACAAATTGCAGGGCAAGCCAATCGAAATTCAGAACTTAGCGAACAACTCGACAAATTAGTGGGCAAACTTCAAAACGTCGCTCTTAGGTCTACCTCTGCTCGCTACTTAGAACTCGCAGAAGATTTGATTGATAAACTCGATCGAAATCTTTTTGAGCGAAACTGTGATGTTCAAGCATGGGCCACCTTTGATGCCGTAGTGCACTGCGCGGCAAAGGGAAAAAACTTTAATGCGCAAGAAGCAAAAACTTACTCCGAAAGTGAAGAGGTCATAGAAGCTAATCGAATTTTAGAACGGCTCATGGGCACCTATGTCGTCTATGAAGAAGTCTTCTTGTGCAATCGAAACGGTACAGTCATTGCGGCTGGACGACGTCGTGAATGCATTGGAAATGATTTTTCCCAAGAAGAGTGGTTTAAAAATGCTCTATCTGGAAAAGTGGATGTGGCGGATATGCGCTACGACGCAACGATTTCAAAATTTTCTGTTTTTTATTCTAATCCCGTAATCGATTCAGACGGAAATGTTGTTGGTGCGTTGTCTACCCGTTTCAATTGGAACTACGCCCAAGAAATGATTGATTCGGCAAACTACGAAAGCAGCGTCCAAGCTTATATTATCAATAAAGAGGGAACCATTTTAGGTGCCACTGGAAAAATTGGCGTGATGCGCGATTCTTTAGATTGGCTGGATGCTGGGCGATATTCTATGTCGGGTCTTTGCGGCTATACAATCGAGCTTGCGCGCAACGGATCACCTATGGCAGTAGGTTATGCCCGCACCAAGGGATACAATGCTTATCGAGGCAAAGAATGGTCGACGGTTGTCACTTCGCGACTAGGTTCGATTCGAGTCGAGCCTCTGGAACATGTTTCCGAATCTCGGGCAAATCCAGTCGCAAACGCTGCTCCGGCGCAAGGCGAAAAAATGATTCAGTCCGAACTCGCCAACCGAGAGTTGCAGTCGACGATGAAGCAAATCAACGAACTGGTATCTTTGATCAATACCACAAACAACGAAACAAATATGTTGGCAATTAATGCGGCTATCCAGGCGGGTATTGCGGGCACAGAAGGTGAATCTTTTGCCGTCATCGCAGCAGAAATTGGCAAGCTCGCAGAAAAAAGTGTGGCCTTTGTGGAATCCGTTAACAAAACTGCTTACGAACTTCAGTTGGCAGTTGACGAAACTGTGGCTGCGCGCCTCAGTGACGCCGCTCGCGATACTATTGATAAAGTGGATCGAAATCTTTTTGAGCGCTATTGTGATGTGCAGTCTTGGACAGGTTTCGGACAAATTGTTGAAGCCACTCAAAAAGGCGATGGTGATGGAAAAGTCAGCGAGTTTTTGGCAAAGCTTCACAAAATTTATGAAGTTTATTTGGATATCTACTTGCTTGACGCGCAAGGAAAAATTGTGGCGACGGGCATTCGGCGGGATATTCGTGGGCAAAACCAATCCAACCGCGATTGGTTTCGGGAAGCCATGGCTGGAAAAGTTCATGTCTCAGAAGTTTATCAATCCTCTTCCGCTAACGGCTTGACGATGTCATTCTCCGCGCCCGTGATCGGAGCCGACGGCAAAGTCACAGGAGTTTTGACCACTCGCTTTAACTGGGAATTTATTTATGGAATTCTTGATACGGTTATTGTGGATTCGCAAAGCAAGGTGTACTTGCTTAACGGACCAGGAACTTTGATTGGATCGACGAATCGACAGGGAATTTTAGAAAAATCTTTTGCCGACTTAAAAGCCTTCAAAGAACTCGGCAGCGTAAGAGCGGGTCACACTGTAGAAAAAGATGCAGTTGACGGCGTAGAATACTCCGTTGGGTTTTCGCGCACCACTGGATACAATACCTATAATGGAAAAAATTGGAGTGTTCTCATTCGACGTCCTAAGGATAGCGAAAACATGAAGACAGAAGTCGAAAAATCTGATGGTTCCGAAACTCATCCAAAAAATTATAAGGTCGCAGCTTAGGGATAATCATCATGACTATAGAAGTGCAGCTTGAAGGACTTAAAGAATTTATCGAAGAGATGGTTCCACAAATTGCCGACTCTGAGGCAAAAATTCTTTCATGGACCTCGGACGATGCAGATCCAGATACTGCGAATTATTTGTTCCGTACCTTTCACAATGTGAAAGGTACTTGCGGAATGTTTGGACTCAGTTTGCTGGCTGAAATTTTTCACAATGGCGAAAGTTTGTTAGCGGTGATTCGCGAGAAAAAGCTTAAGCCGAGTGATGAAGTTGGCGCGTTACTTTTAGAAGTTTTAGATTCTTTTAAAACACTTTGTACCTACACTTTAGAAAATGGCAAAGAACCTTCCGACAAACCATATGCTCTGATGGGTAAACTTCAAGAACATCGAGCCTTGTATCAAAACGCCGATAAAAATAATGAACAAGGTGCGGCGGCGGCTGGAGTAAAAAATAGCGCCCAAGCCGATGACACCATCCGTATTTCTTCGCAGCAAGGTAACGAGCTTGTCGAAATCATTAGTGATTTTATTCAATTGCAAAATCGCTTAGACGTATCTTTAGGAAGTGACGGCTCTTCTTCTGCACTTAAAAATGACATCAGTCGTTTCTCAGGCCGTCTGCAAAACTTTGTCCTAGGAATTCGCTTGGCGCCGATTATGCCACTTCTTCAAGGTTTGCAACGGACCGCTCAGGCGGCGGGGCGCGAACTTAATAAAAAATTCCGTATGCAAATTACTGGAGGCGATACGCAACTTGACAGGCGAGTTTTAGAGCTGTTGCGCGACCCCTTGGTGCATATGATCCGAAACTCCATGGACCACGGGTTAGAAGCTCCTGAGCAACGAATGAGTGTTCAAAAAACACCCGAAGGTCTGATTGTGATTGAAGCCTACCAACAATCTGGACAAGTGATTTTAACAATTTCGGATGATGGTAAGGGAATCGATGCCGAGCGTATTAAGAAGAAGGCGCTCGAGAAACAGCTGATTACTGCTGATGAAGCTGCAAGTATGTCGCATGCCGCGGCGTTAAAGCTGATCTTTTTACCAGGATTCTCGACGGCCGAAAAAGTTACAAATTTTTCGGGTCGCGGTGTTGGGATGGACGCAGTTAAAACTTCCGTCGAATCCATCGGTGGGGTGGTTGATGTGGAGTCAGAGCTTGGGCGAGGAAGCAAAATTACGCTGACGCTTCCGTTAACCCTTGCGATTGTTAAATCGCTGGCCTTCAAAGTTGGCAAGCAAATGTATGCGGTCCCGCAAATTTGTGTTGAAGAAGTGCTTACCTCGACAACCGCTAAAAATCGAAATCAAATTTCCGAACTTGCCTTAGGCAAAAAAGTCTTGCACTTGCGAAAAAATGTTGTGCCGATTATTTCTATTGCAAATGTTTTCGAGTTAACTTCTGAAGTGCGAGAATCCGTTTTTGTTGTCATCAGGCACCGATCGCATCGTTTTGCTTTAGAGGTTGATCGCATCATGGGACCGCGGGACTTTGTGGCCCAGCCAATGCCAAGTGTTGCTGCTAATGTTAACGCCATCAGTGGTGTGAACCAGATTAACTCTGGCGAGTATATTGCCTTGTTGGACTTAGCAAGCTTTGGATCATTGATTGAACAGTCGGGCGAAACCCAAAATCAAAGTCCAAACTACAATATTTCAACAAGTGAGCACCAAGACGTTTCCGATATATTTAGGTCGCAGCAAAAGCTTCTCTTTTTTAAATGTGGCAAACTGTTGGGCATACCTGTGCAAGCCATCAGGCAGGTAGTGCATATCCATGCTCAAAATATCGATTCAGTAGGCGACAGAATGTTTGTCACGCATGAATCAAAAACCTATCCAGTTTTGCAGTTGTCCAAACGCTACACCAACGAGGCCCTTAAAAAGCAACTCAATTATACAGGCTTGCTGGTTGCGCGCGAAGGGAAGAATGCGATTATTTTGTGTGAAGAGTTTCATGGTATTCATCGGTTACCCGCGGAGTTTGAATCCATGGTTAAAGCCCCTGGCATTCAGGGTAGCGTAAATCATGAAGGTAAAACTTATCTTGTTGCCAATGTGAAACAAATCTTTTCTCTCGAGTTTCCCGAACAATTTTCCACACGAAGTAATTCTAGCAAAGCCTTCCGAGTTCTTATTGCGGAAGATGATTCATTTTTTGCCGCTTCTCTGTCTGACTTTCTTAGACATGAAGGCGTGGAGGTTGTGCATTCTCGCGATGGTCAGGAAGCAAAAGAATATCTTGAATCTACGATTCGGGAGAGCACCGATCAAACGGACACTATTGACTACGTGATTACCGATCTCGAAATGCCTCGCATGTCGGGAATGGAGCTCCTGCGTTGGATTCGCGAAAATCAGCAGCTAGCGCATTTGCCCGTGACCATGTGTACTGCGGTGGGTGATGAACTTGCTAAGCGAACGGCCCAAAAATTGGGGATTGAGTTTTTTGCGGGCAAAATGAAATACGAAGAGATCCTTCCTTATATTATCAAACGCCAACGAGGCTCTGAAATCGGAGTCACTAGCGACATGACTCTCGAAGCTAACAAATCAGGTGAGGACGGCGATAATCGTCGAATCTTAAGTTTTAGAGTTGGCGATAAACATTATGCAATCGACATTCATCATTTGAAAGAAATCTCGAGTGCTTTTGTGTCCACAACTATTCCAGGACTTCATGAATGTGTTAACCAAATGATTGGCTTTAGAGGGCATCCTATCCCCGTCTTGGATTTGCGAATTCTTGATGGAAAGGGCAAAGTTTCAGCAAGCCCACAACAAATTGTTTCTAAATTTGGCGACTATATGTGTGCACTTTGGGTGGATGAAGTTCTCAATGTGCGTCGCGCCCATAAAATGGATAAAGCGTCAGGCATTTTAAAGTCCAGCGGTCTAGGCTCTTTGAGTTCTATTGTTGGGGACATCTTGTGGGATCAAAACGAGGCCTTTGCCTTGCTTAGCGAAACCCGTATCGAAAAACTCTTGCAGTTTGTGAAGTTAAAAACACAAACTTTAGAGGCCATCTATAAAAAAGAAGCAGCTTAAGAGCTTTTCTATAGAAATTTTTTGGCGTGAATAAGTGGCGGGTTTTCTTTTAGGGTTGCTCTTTTTAACTCATTAAAACTGCATCAAATTCTCTTGCGCCATTAATTTTTGATAAAATCGAAGTGCTCGATTGGTTAAGATCAATCATGTCAAAAATTTTATCAATTTCATTTGGCGCGATTTTTTCGGTGACTTTTTCGCTTTTCATTTACGACCAAGTATTCATCCTTGGACAAAGCGGAGTATCGTCGAATCGTCAACGCGATCCAAGTTCCTCTTCGATTCCCAAGACCCTCGAATCCTTAGGCGTCAATCGCAAGGAAGAGTTCAAGCGTTTGGATTTTAGGACCCCTTTTATTGACTATAGTGAAGTCGATAAAAAATTTGTTTTAACATCGGGATTTGTTTTGAACTCTCAAAGCGAAATTTTAGACATGCGTAAGCTTTGCAGTAAACTGATACCCATCGTCGAAGCGATTGACGACAAACAGAATCCCTTGGACGGCAAAGGCAAGATCAAGGCCTTGGAAGAAATTTTAAGCCTTCTCGATTTTTTGAGTACCCAAGAAATTTCAAAAAGCAATCCCAAGTCCTTAGAAGCCATAGCCCACGTTCAAGAACTGAGTGATGCCCTTCGATCCAATCTCGAACCTGCAATGGATGATTCGCTTCATATCGGGGGAATACTCGTAAAAGGTGCCATTCTTAAATCCGACATCACCGCGCGAAAGCAAAATGATGCAACCAATCTGCATCCGACAACTAGTCATCCTCTGGAATCAAGTTTCTGGAAAAAAAATGTTGTTTTTAAATCGGATCTTTACGCTGGATTTGATCGTGATGGATTTCAAGTTCCAGTGAACGAGGCCTGTACCTATCTGGATGAGGTCAGGGGCTACGGTACTCATGCCCGCTTTGAAATGGAATGTTCGGGTCAAAAATATAAAGTAAAATTTGGATCTGGCACCAATGTGGGACCTCTGAACGCACGAATTTATCACGCCCTTGGTTACTCTGTGCCTGTCATGGACTTTACAGAGTCTTCTGAAGTTCTTTATGATCGAAAACTCATCCAAAATTTTGCCAAGCGTAAACTTAATGAAATTTTTTTAAAATTATTTTTTATTCCAATTCATTCCTTTAAAATTGGTGACGGTGAGCGCGAAAAAGAATTCAATCCTTTTCTCTGGATAAAAACAGCAACACTGAAAGATGGCCGAAAACTCAACTCAAGCGAGTTGGAAGCCTTTTTGCTTCGCTCCCAGGAGTTTAAGTCCTTTGAGCAAAGTGAAAATTACAGAAGCGAAAACGAAGTAATGGTTGAAAAAATTTCATTTGGCCAAGCCAGTCTGCAACTCAAAGACAAAAATGCCGACACTGTAGGTAATTGGGACTTTAACAAATTCGATCATCCCAGTCGTCGTGAACTCCGAGCATTGCAAATTGTTGGAGCATGGCTAGGAAATTTTGATCATAGACGAAACAACAATAAACTCCTTTTGATCAAAGATAAGGAGAAGAAAACTCTACGACTGGAACACGAAATCAGCGATGTGGATAGTGGAATTGGCAAAACTCAAATCCCTTTTGCGGCAGGAGAGGTAAATCAGTTTCCTTGGGAAGCGGCGTTTATGACGACATCGATCACGACTGATGGTCGAGGTATTCCCAATCAGAAAGTTCAAAAAAGTACGATATTGGATTTACACCGGCTCGAAAATATTCTTCCCTTCTGGAAAATGAGTGAAGAAGATGCGAAATGGATGATTCGTAAAATTTCAGCAATCTCCGAAGAACAACTGACTCAGGCTTTAATCGCTTCTGGATATCCGGCATCCGAGTTGATTTTGGTGCGTGAAAAACTCATCAGTCGTCGTAATTCTCTCATCGTAGCTTTTGGTTTAGAAAAAGAACTCAAGTTGTCTATTCGGCCGGTAAACAAAGGGCTCAATGTTGCCGTTTCTACAACAGTGAGTTCAAAATTGTCGGACGGAACATGGGTGCATGCTAGGCCTTCACTCTTTAAAGTGGTGAATGGCGTATTGGAGCAGCGCTGATAAAATTCATAATATGTTCAATTACCCCTGCATCTTTTAAAATCCTTCGGTGACCGAGTCCTTCAAAGGTTGCAGTTTTTGCATGAGGAAAAGCCTGATTAATTCTTAGCATTTCTGTGTATGGCACATCGGAGTCTTCTTTGGAGTGAATCAGAAGCATCTCAAAATTTGCGCTCGGTTTTCGCTTATGCACATCAAAATTTTCAATTGCTTCTCCCACCAAATGATTCAATGATTTGATTAAGGCGTTCTTCGTGAGTTCCGAAAGTTCAAGTTTGTTTGCCACCATGTTCACTGCGCCCATCCATTGCGAAGGTGAAGCAATGAATATAGTTTTTTTAATGCTCGAATATCTTTCCATGGCGATTAATGTCGCCGGACCTCCCATAGAATGTGCAATGACAGCATCAACGACTCCCATTGCCGGCAGATCTTCTGCTAGGGCTTTTGCAAAATTTGGAAGATGAGTTTGTTTGCCTGGAGAATCTCCGTGAGCAGGACCATCCCACGCAATTACCCGGTAGCCGTTTTTAACTAGTGGACTAATCATTGATCCTAATTGTGTTCCTCGTCCTTCCCATCCATGAACAAGTAAAACGCCGGGTCCTTTTCCCCAAATCCAAATTTTTCGCTCTGACGGAAGGGTTTTTAACTCAGCATCTGTCAAAAGTTCGCTTTCCCATTTTGGCCTTCGAAACTTTCGTGGAGTTAAAAATTTTTGAGCGATAAAATTTCCGGTTTGGGTTGGCGAAAGAAATCCGGCAATTTTTAAAAGTCTTTTTATAAGAAGTGCACTATTTTTTTTCTTGTGACTTATTTTTTTGCTCGTTGATACCATTTGATAGCTCCTCTAAATTTAGGTCCAAATGTGATTTCTTAAATCTGCAGCAAAGAACACCTTCTAAGCTTGAACCTATCGGCATCACGTGAGAATCGATTTGTGACAACTTTTTAAATCTTCGACTTCAATTTTGCAATGATGTCAGCCACTCGTTTCGAATCCTGAGCAGGATCAACATCTTTTTCTACAGAGCGAACTTTTAAGTCGGGATCGATGATAAATGTCCAGCGTTTGGAAATTTTAAGAAGAGGAATTCTTGAGCCATAGAGGTCGCTAATTTTTCCTTCGGAATCTGCTAATAGACTAAAATTGAGTGAGTACTTTTTGTGAAAATCACTTTGCGCTTTAACATTGTCAGTGCTGATTCCAAAAACTTCAGCACCTTCTTTGCGAATGACTTCAATGCTGTCTCTAAAAGCACAGGCCTGTTTGGTACAGCCTGGAGTGTCGGCTTTTGGATAAAAGTAAAGAACCGTCCATTTTCCCTTTCGAGAGTTTAAATCAAAATCAACGTTTTCGTGGGTTTTGCATTGAAAAACAGGAGCTGCATCTCCCACGTTTGGGGTCCCAGCAAGTGCGGACAGACTCAAGGTCGTTAAGGGAAGGGCGATAATGCGAGAAAGACTGCGTTTGATGAGTTGGCTAAGCTTCATAGAATAATTTCCTCTTCTTTTAAAACAAGTGTTAGATTTTTTTGTATATCTGAAAATCGATGACCCTTTTTTTGCAAAGTCTGAGAAATTTTTTGTATTGCCTTGGCGTCAATCGCCTCATTTTTTTTTGCAAACTTCCGTAACTCTTTTTTAAGTTGTGATTGAAGTTCAAGTTCTCCGCTTGATCCTACTTCAAGGTATGCTTCCTCAATATCCGTGTCTTGAACGATGCAGTGTTCAAAGCGAAGTTTAGATTTTAGTGCGGTATTTGAAAGTCCTTTTTTTAAAAGCTGACGCGTGCGCGCTTTTGCATAGGCATTTTCCTTGAAGAGCCCTTCCGCTTTTAGATCTTCTAAAATTTGACTTGCTTGATCTTGGGGAACTTTTTTTAATTTAAGTTTTCTTTCAATTTGATATCGCGAGTAATCCCGTCGGCTCAAAAGATAGAGCACGTACTTTTTGGCATTTTTAAGGGATTCATCGAGCATTTATTGAAAACTATCGTCAGTTTTTGCATTTGTCACTTTCCTCACCTACCTCAATCCATGAATTTTGATCGGTGGACACACTGAGACGCTGTGATTTTTTGCACCTTTTGGGGCTACGCTCAATTCCTACAGCATCGAGTCGATAAAAATTTGCTGCTGCGAGCATGGCACCTTCACCCGAAAATGGATTGACTAGTGTTCTTGTCGGAGTTTCTTCTTTCACAAACTTTGCAATCATCAATGCAGCTTCAATGCCCATGCCTCGTGCCCATGTTTGCTTGCCGATATGTGGGATCACGTCGCATGTTGAACGAGCTAAGTTTTGCACTTTCATTTTTTTGGAAAAGCACAAAATATGCGAATAGGAAGGCCGACCATAGGTCACGCGTCCGGCTTCATGGCGACAAACAATTTTGTGCCACAGAAGTTGATGTCCTAAAGACTCCGCTGCTTTTTGACATAAAAAGCCTTTATCAACCCATGTTCCCTGATTTTTGATGTCACTTTGGTAAAAAATGCTCACGCAGTCGTCGCTAGCGGCTTCTAAGACAAGCTTGGCACTTTCGATAAAGAAAAATTTCCATTCCTCCATGTTTCTAGAGTTGAATTCCGAAAAATCGGGCAAAGAGCACACAAACGAGGTATTCGGTGTTTGGCGCCATTGCTGTAACCACGCAATTGCATCCTCGCAAAAAATTTTTCGCTTCGCCACTTCGTCCATAAATCAGAAGATTAGCACCGCTGTAATCATTTAAAAAGTCTCTCCTAACTAGATCCTTGTCAGTCTGGAAGCGTTTTAGTAAGTTCCCGCTAAAAGGAAAATATATGAGCACGATAGACATTGGAATTTCAAAAGATCACCGCGACAAAATTACAGTAGGGCTTTCGAAACTTTTGGCGGACAGTTATATTTTGTATCTCAAGACACACAACTTTCATTGGAACGTTGAAGGTCCTATGTTTAACACCTTGCATGTGATGTTTATGGATCAATACACAGAGCTCTGGAATGCCTTAGATTTAATTGCCGAGCGCATTCGTTCTTTAGGCAGCTACGCTCCAGGCTCGTACAAAAAATTTGCTGCTCTGTCTTCGATCCCTGAGTCGGAGGAAGCTGTTCCTGCAAGGGAGATGCTTCAACAGTTATTGTCAGGTCACGAATCCGTGGCGAAAACTTTACGAAGTGTTTATCCGTTGGCTGAAGCCGGTGCTGACGAATCCACTCTTGATTTGTTGACTCAGCGATTGCAAGTTCACGAAAAAACTGCATGGATGTTACGCTCAATGTTGCGAGGTTGATATTTTGAAAAAGTTTACATTAAGTTTTCTTTCATTGATTTTTTCTCAAACAGCCCTTGCGGAACTTGGTTTTGAATTGACCTATGAAAATGCCATTGTTTGGGAAAGTCGCAGTGTCGCTCGCATTCCCAATGCGAGTGGGACACTGCTTGATTTAAATGTTGGGCGCAAGCAACCGCTTTCTTACACCGCACCGCGGATTTATTTGAGTTATTCGCCCGCAGAAAAACACGAACTTCGCGTCCTTTGGGCACCGTTGTCGATTGCAGGAATAATTCAACGCAGCACGGATAGCGTTTTTATGGGAGAAACTTTTGCCGCTAATCAGAATTTGGAAACTTTTTACAAGTTCAACTCTTATCGGCTGAGCTATATCTATCATTTTTCAAAAGACGAGTCCTGGAATTTTGCTTTAGGTTTGACGGCAAAAATTCGCGATGCCGAAATCCGAATATCTCAAGGCAGTCAGATTGCCTCGAAAAAGAATGTCGGATTTGTTCCCTTGTTGCATTTTCAGATTCACCGCGTTTTAAACGACGAGTGGGATGCATTGTTTGATTTAGATGCATCTGCGGCCCCGCAAGGCCGTGCCTTTGACGCCGCACTTAAGATTGAGCGCTTAATCACATACTTTGGCGCGGGCCATAGGTTGAATCTTTTTGCAGGATATCGCACCGTAGAAGGTGGTGCGGATGTTGATGAAGTATACAATTTTGCCTGGTTTCATAGTATGATTTTGGGAGTGCATGGGATTTTTTAAACTGTGATTTACGCAATCGATTTTGGTACCTCAAATTCGCTCCTTGGCGCGGTAGATCAGGGCAAAATCATGCCACTTGTGGCATTGGATCCAGACGCTTCAAATCCCGAAGTGCTCCGAAGTCTCATGTATTTTCCACAATCTAAAAATGCTCAGGCTTCATTTGGAACTCAAGCCATTCAAAACTATTTGGATGATTCTATGAACGGGCGCTTCTTAAAATCCTTCAAGCGATTTTTACCGCAGCAAAACTTTGACGGAACTTTGCTTAACGGAAAGCTAGTGTCACTTGAGGAACTCATCGCGCGATTTTTGCGCGAAATGCGAGACCGAGCGAATGCATTTTTTAAAAGAGATGTGGATTCTGTGCTGCTTGGGCGGCCGGCTCGATTTTCCGAAGACGATCAATTGGATAAATTGGCGCAATTGCGATTACAAAATGCTGCCGAACTTGCAGGTTTTAAAAATATTCAGTTCCTAGAGGAGCCAGTTGCTGCCGCCTATCGATTCAAAAATGAATTGACCCAAGAACAAATTGTTTTAGTGGCTGACTTTGGTGGCGGTACCTCAGATTTTACAGTGATCAAATTGTCCTCAAAACCTTTTCGTCAGGAAGATGTGTTGGCAGTGGGCGGAGTTCCTTTGGCGGGGGACTCTTTTGATGGCGCATTGATGCAGCATCGTGTTGCCCCCAATTTTGGTAGTGAAGTGGAATATCAAATTCCCATGAGTAAAAATATTTTAAGAATGCCTAAAGGCTTAAGCGCTTACCTTAATTCTACGGCCCATATCAATTTTCTAAAGACACCCGAAAATCGCGAGTTCTTAAAAAAGGTCAAGTCTTGGTCCTTAAACGTTAATGATGCAAAACATTTATTTCAGTTAGAAATTCTTTTAGAAAACCAACTGGGATTTTCGGTTTTTGAAGCCATTGAGCTCGCGAAGCGAAATCTTTCGGATCACTCAAAAACTCAGATAGAGTATTCCTATCCCGGAATCAAGATTTCGGAATCGGTGACTCAAGCAAATTTTAGAAAAGATGCTGCAAGCGAAAGCGCTAAAATTTTTTCAGGCTTGGATGATACTATCGAAAAGGCAGGATTAAAATTTTCACAAATTGATCGAGTCTGTTGTACGGGAGGGACAGCAAAATCGCTGCTCGTGCGTGAGGGACTTTTAAAACGCTTCCCAGAAGAAAAACTTGAAGGGTTTAGATTTTTTAGTTCGATTGTCGAAGGATTGTGCGAGCGAGCAAAAAACTTGTAAATACTTCTTGGCCCAGGACTTTTGTTATATGACCATTTATGAAAGGCGCACAACTTCCTCGACACATTTTTTTATGCCTTCAAAAATTTCAAAAAGCGGTGCATCTTCTATCATGTAGGCCGGTGTGCTGACAATTTTGTGTTTTAAATCAACGACACAGTTGAAAGCCTCGCAGGGAATGTGTTGATGCCCCAATTTTTCGATTTCTTGAGAAGCATCGCCAGGCTTCCCTAAGGTCAATTGTATTTTATGATCTTTAAACTGCAAAGCAATTAGGGCTGGCGCAATGCAAACTGCGCCGATGGCTTTTTCGGCTTGAAACATTTCAATGAGAATTTTTGACAACCCTGCATGAGTTTGTCCTTTTGCGCCTTTCGTTGCAAAGTCACACAAATTTTTTGCCACTCCAAAACCACCGGGGATGATGATGGCGTCGAGATCGGCACTCTGGCAGGAACGTAAAGATTCAATTTTGCCTCGTGCAATGCGAGCAGATTCCACCAACATGTTTCTTCGTTCGCTTGGAAGGACTTCGCCATTGAGACAATTAACAACATCCATCTGAGCTTCATCCGGTGCAAAAATTTTCACTTTGACAGGATGTTGGCTTAGAGCCCACAACACCGCCACCGATTCTCGAATTTCTGATCCATCTTTAAATCCGGATCCACAAAGTATGACACCAATGGTTTTTTTATGTGCGCTCATGTGCACAATTTTTAGGTGCGTATAAGATTTTCGTCAACTTCTAAAACTCTCGCGTTAAGTTAGGATGAAAAGGATTAGAATCTTATCTGCGAACTTTTTGCAATGTGATGTCAAAATTTCCCGTAAGAGATTTCTCTTCAAGTCCATTTTCTGAAGGCGTAAATTCAATAATTACACTGTTTCGTTCAGTTTGCGGAATTTGCTTTAAAATTAGATCCGAATCATTGAGTTGGTCGCCTTTAAAGTACATTTGGGTGATGAGTTCGCTATAACCGAGTTTTGAAATTCGAAAATGTATGTGGGGAGGGCGTGTCCAGTCGGTGTCCGCAGGATAGGCACCAGGTAAGATGCTCTTGAAGAAATATTCGCCTTTGTCATTGGTAAAAGTTTCTGCCCAATAACGAAAGTGTTCATCAAGAGGAGCGGGGTTGGGGTCACGCGGATTGTTGTATTTTCCAGTTGCGCATGCTTGCCAAATTTCCACATTGGCATTTGTGAGAGGTTGGCACTGGGCATCAAGGACTCTTCCTTTGATATAGATAATTTGCCCTTCTGCGCGTTCGCTGTGTCCTTCAAGTTGAGTGAGATCGGTGAGCGAGCTAAATTCTCTTTCGCCTGGATAAAAGGGACCGGCGGTTTGTGCAGGCGTGTTTATGCAAACATTCGCCAAGGATTTTGTGCCTAAACCAAGTCCAATACCTACCGCACCTAGCGTGGGAGCAAATTTTAAGAAGTCACGACGATTGATTTTTGATTTCGTTGATTTATCCATTTCTAGAAATAAACATTTCAAAGCCGAAATGAAAAATTCATATTGCTTATCGCTAGCCCTTGAGTTTTTTATGCTTGACGGATGTGATTTTATGGTGATACTAAAATGATATCGTTCTGAAAGAGCGTTAAGGAGAGTTTTATGTCATTTTCCAACCACAATCCTGTCGATAGAAATGTCGACAAGAATATCGATAAGAATAAAGAAAAAAATGTTTTTCGGGTGCCGGGCCTTCTCATGGTACCTGTATTTCTACTCTTGGGAGGACTAGCCTTTGTGATGTTCGCATCCGGGAAGTTTGTCATCCCTGTCATTCTAGGGGTGCTGATATTCCTAAGCCTAGGCGGATTTGTTATTTTGCAACCCAATGATTCGCGGGTGTACACTTTTCTAGGAAGTTATGTTGGATCCCTTAAGGAAGCGGGTTTCCATTGGACCAATCCCTTCTCGTTAGGAAAGTTTTTATCTTTAAAAGTTCGAAACTTTAACAGCGAAAAGCTTAAGGTCAACGACGCTGATGGCAATCCTATAGAAATTGCAGCCGTAGTTGTGTGGAGAGTGATCGATACTTCGCGCGCAATGTTTGATGTGGAAAATTATCAAAGCTTTGTCCATTTACAAACTGAAATTGCGATTCGTGCTTTGGCAACAGAGTATTCCTATGATGATCACAATGATCAAAAAGTTTCTCTTCGTGGTAGTCCCGAGGTGGTAGCTGCCAGTTTAAAAACTCAGCTCGAAAAGCATTTGCTAGTTGCTGGAGTTCAAGTCATCGAAACGCGGCTTTCTCATTTGGCTTACGCTCAAGAGATTGCGGGAGCCATGCTTCGCCGTCAACAAGCGCAGGCCGTTATAGCCGCCCGTCAACAAATTGTCGAAGGCGCGGTCGGAATGGTTGAACTTGCACTGGCTCGTCTTTCCGAGCGAGGAGTTGTTCATCTCGATGAAGAGCGGAAAGCGGCCATGGTGAACAATTTGCTGGTTGTGCTTTGCGCCGAGCAAGAATCGCAACCTGTTATTAACTCCGGTTCACTTTACTAGGAATCGAAATGGGTGAGAAAAAGAAATTTCTTCTGCGTGTTGATGAAGAAGTTTTTCAATCTTATGAACGATGGGCGCAAGATGAGTTTCGAAGCACCAATGCACAAATGGAGTTTGTTTTGCGCGACGCTTTGATAAGGGCCGCGCGCTATAAAAACTCGGCTAAACTGGGTTTAAATTGTGATCCTGCCAATACAAGTGCCAGTAGTGAGAAAGCTAAAACGGAGTCCAAGGGGGCTGAGAAAAAAGAAAGACGTTAGCTTTGTTAGATAAACATTAGAATCAATATCTTTTCAGCGCTCAGCAAAATAGCCTAGAACTTTTAGGTTCGTTCGATATCCTTTTCTTATGGGCATAACGCCTATAAGAAAAGGAGCCACTCATGAGCTTTCGTGATTTTCTAAAGTTTAATCTTTTGCTTTTTGTTTTTGTATTCATTTTAGTTGCGAAGACCATGGCAGGCGGAGTTGAAGAGGGCGTTTCTTCTGTAGGCCAAAATTCCAATACTTTTTCCCAACCGGACTGGATTGAGCAAAATCCTCCTAGCAGATTTCTAGACGAAGAATGTTCTTTTGCTTGCCAAAAAATTCCAACGCAGAATTCACTGGTAAGGAAAATGGACAATTTACAAAACCCGCAGGCACTGAATGATCGCTTTTCCGTTTTAGTATGGAATATTTACAAAGGTCGAAAAGTGAATTTTCCTGAAGAGTTCGCAAAACTCAGTCAAAAAGCGGATGTCAAAATGCTGCAGGAAATGTTTGGAACGGAATCGTTGGTACAAAAGTTTCTCAAAATTCCCAATCAGTCTTGGAACTTGGCAGTGAGTTTTTTGATGAAATTGGACGTCCCCACGGGCGTAATGACCGGATCAAAACATGAAAGTCAAAAGACATGGGCTTTTCAAAGTCCTGACCGAGAACCCTTTGTTAAAAGCCCCAAGGTGATTTTGGCAACGCTTCACCCGTTTAAAAATGGTCAAAATCTTTTAGCTCTCAACATACACGGAATTAATTTCCGACGTGACGAAGGTTTGATTCGCCAGGTAGAACAGACAAAAGAAATCATTGCAAAGCACAATGGCCCGGTTTTGTTTGCGGGAGACTTCAACACCAAAAACAAAGGCCGGCTCGCTGCTCTTGACTGTCTGATGCGTGATATGGATCTCAAGAGAGTTGAATGGGAAAATCCAACAGTCGGACCTTGGCCTGCAAAAGAACAACTTGATCACGCCTACGTACGGGACTTGAAAGTCAACCGCGCCCATTTGATTTCGGAAGCTCAAGGTTCGGACCATCTGCCACTAATATTAGATTTAAGTTTGCAAATGTAACTGTGCGCCGGGAAGAGTTGACGGTCTGAAGGCTTGAGAAGCTTGAATTGAGACTGTTGGCATTGAAACTGCACTGGGTCTTACATGAGGTGCCCTGTCCCCAGCTGTCTATCTGAGAAAATCGTTAAGTTTGGATTTTCAAAACCTATTTTGTGTAAAATGGGTAAGCGGCAACAGCGTTGGAAGTGTTTAGACTGTATTAAATATTTTTCGGACAGCTCACTTTCTTTTAATCACCGCTTTAAAAAAAATGACGACGGTTTAAATGCCAAGATATTTATTCTTTGTGTAAATCATGTCTCAAATCGCCAAATTGCTTTGTTAAATTACATCAGCGAACACTGTGTGCGCATTCGACTCGATAGGATGGCAAAGCGCGCATTGGTTTTTCACGAGTCTTTTCTTTCTAAAATCACAATTAACGAAACGATTTGCTTTGATGGACTTGAAAACTTTGCAGGTTCCCAATTTGATCCGAACAACATCCATCAAGCTGTTGGTGAGGATTCACTTTTTCACTACGATCACAACTATGCTCCCTTAAATCGAAAGGGTCGAACCTCTCCCTGGCAAAAGTTACGTCTAAGAGATATTGAATCAGAACTAGGTAGGTATGATCCCAAAGCTATCAGATTTGCCACTGTTAAAATTTTAAAACGCCTGCTACTGAAAGCGAAAAATTGCAGTTTATCCCTAAACACCGACGAGCATTTCCAGTATAAAAGAGCAATCAATTGGGACTTAGGAAATGAAAAAATCACGCACCATACGGTTAGTTCAAAAGCCTGTCGCAATTATAAGAATATACTTTTTCCAGTGAATCGAATTGATTTACTCATTCGAAACAGGATGGCGGCATTTGGCAGAGAAACCATATCATTTTCAAAAACGCCGGGAAGAATGTGTCAGAAATTTTGTCTTTTCATATTGCATTCAAATTACATGCGGCCCCAATTTTCAAAAAAACTGAAAACAAGACCTGAAGCACACATCAAGAGTCCTGCCCAAATGCTTGGACTCACAGATAGCATTCTAAAATTTTCCGATATATTTACTCGATACCCAACGCAAGAAGATATAAAGACATTAAATCCAGAGCATAGATGCTTTGCAATGGGTACAGTACCATCAGAATTCCAACGCAACAAGAAACACCTGAAGACAGGCAGAAACTAACAACACCAAAACATTGCCCAAACTGACCTAGGCACCTCACGTTCCATCAACTCTTCCCGGCGCACAGTTAAAGTTTGCCTAAGGGAGCTCGCATTTGATCTTCAAAAGATGCCAATGCTGCTTTTGCTCCTTCACCCATTGCGATGATAATTTGTTTGTAAGGTGTTGTTGTCACATCTCCTGCCGCATAAATGCCTTCAACGCTGCTGCGACCTTTTTCATCAACAATGATTTCTCCAAAGGCACTCGTTTTAACAACATCTTTGATAAAGGCACTATTCGGAAGAAGTCCAATTTGCACAAAAATTCCATCCAGATCAATTTTTGAAGTATCTTGTGAGCTGCGATTTTGGATCTTCAAACCAATGACTTTCGTGCCGTCGCCCAGCACTTCTTCGCTTTTCGTGTTTACAAGAAACGACACGTTTGGAAGGCTCTTCAACTTATCAATTAAAACTTGGTCGGCTTTCAGCTTGTCGGCGAACTCGATCAATACAACTTCTCGAACAATCCCAGCTAAATCGATGGCTGCTTCTACCCCCGAGTTTCCTCCCCCAATGACGGCAACTTTTTTTGCTTTGTAGTAAGGACCGTCGCAGTGTGGACAAAATGCAACGCCTCGCCCGATATATTCTTTTTCACCAGGAATACCCAGTTCGCGCCACTTTGCCCCCGTAGTGACGATGAGTGATTTCGTCTTTAAATATTCACGAGAATCAAGTGTGAGTTTTTTAAGAGTTCCATTTTCAACTTTCAGAACTCGTCTATGTTCCAAAATTTGCACGGGGTATTGAGAAACATGTTTCATTAGCTGTGCCGCTAACTCAGGACCTTCGGTATAGGTAATTCCAATCAAGTTTTCGATTCCTTTTGTATCTTGAACTTGACCGCCAAATTTCTCTGCAATCAAAGCAGTTTTTAGTCCCTTGCGCACGCTGTAAATTGCGGCCGAAGCTCCCGCAGGCCCTCCGCCTACAACGACGACATCGAATTCTCCTAAATCTTTTGCAACACCAGCTATAGAGTCTTCCTTTTTTCCGTACGTTTTCTCTAAAAGTGTGAGGAGGTCGATAAAACTGCTTTTTCCAGAATGAATCAATGTGTCGCCATTGAAAACGGCCGGAACCCCTTGAATGCCGAGACGTGCAACTTCGCTTTCCCAAAGTCCTCCATCGATCATTTCGTGTTCAATGTGTTCATTATATATGGTCATCAAATTTAAATTCTGCACGACATCAGGACAGTTTTCACACGTGAGTGAAATGAAGGTACGAAGTTTTATTGGGCCCTTCAGGTTTTTGATTCGCTCAACAATTGATGAATCAGGGAGCTTTCCTAATCCACCAAGATTAAGAATGGCTAAAACGAAGGAACTGAATTCATGCCCGCCAGGAATTCCCTTAAAATGCACACGAGCGGGAATTCCTTTCAAAGAAATACTGAAAGCTGGGCTTTCACTCGAAAGTCCAGTGGTCTTTAACTGAATTTTAGAATTTATTTTGGGGATTTCGTTCAGCAGATCGAGAAGTTCGTTTTGGCTTGAGTGAGAGCTTTGATGATAGAGAATTTCGATTTCTTTATTCAGGGGTTTAAATATTTCTGTCAGTTGATTTTTTAAATCATTGTCTAACATAAAAGCTCCTCGTATTGCATGGGCATTTTGGAATCTTATAGCTGAATATTAGCATCTCGATTGAAACAATTTGATGCCAGATTCCAAAGCTGTTGTGAAGAAAGGCAGTTGAAAAGAGATGATTGAAAAGCCGGTCCGGAGTTCTTTGTTCCGAACCGACTGTAAAGAAAAGTTCTTCTATATTTTTCCAACGAGGTTTAGGCCGGGTTTTAAAGTTGCGGCACCAGGTTGCCATTTTGCGGGGCAAACTTCGCCAGGATGACTTGCAACAAACTGCGCTGCTTGCACTTTTCGAAGTAACTCATCAGCATTTCTGCCAATAGAATTATCGCTGATTTCTGCGAGTTTAATGCGACCTTCGGGATCGACAAGAAATGTACCGCGATAGGCAAGACCTTCTTCTTCAATGTGCACCCCAAACGCACGACTCAAGTGACCAGTGGGATCCGCAAGCATGGGGTAATTAATTTTCTTAATTGTCTCTGAAGCATCGTGCCATGCTTTGTGCACAAAGTGAGTGTCCGTTGAGACCGAGTAAATCTCCACTCCCATTTTTTGAAATTGTGCGTGCTTGTCAGCCATGTCGCCCAGTTCGGTGGGACACACGAAGGTAAAATCTGCGGGATAGAAAAAGAAAATCGACCATTTTCCATTGAGGTCATTTTGAGTCACCGTTTTAAAAGCATCTTTGTGATACGCTTGCACTTTGAATTCGGGGACTTTTGTGTTGATCAGTGTTTGAGCCATACTGTTTCTCCTTTTGGCTGAAGTTGTTGATAAGGTGATTCTCGGACATTTTAATTGATAGGTAAAATTGAAAAAAACATTTACTTGATAGATAAAATCTATTAAAATAAAAAGATGCAAAAAAAACGAGATCTTAACTTCTCTTTGACGCAGATAAACTATGTTTTGGCCGTGCAACGATTTGGACATTTCGGCGAAGCTGCCCACTCTTTAAATATCACGCAACCCACACTCAGCATGCAAATCAAAAAGCTCGAAGAAGATTTAGGAATAGTTATTTTTGATAGAAGCAAAAAGCCCGTACTCTTAACAGACGTTGGAAAAAAAATTCTCAATCAGATGAAAATCATTCAAAGTGAGTCGCGAAAAGTGGAAGCTATATTGAATGAAAGCTCAGAGGCCGCCTTTAGTGGCGAGTTGCGCTTAGGAGTGATTCCCACAATCGCGCCCTATGTATTGCCATTGCTCTTTCCAATCTTAGAAAAGCATTTTCCCAATTTAAAACTTAGCATTCGCGAAATGCAAACTCACAAAATCATTGAAAGCCTAAACGTGGACGAGATTGATGTGGGACTGCTTGCAACACCTTTGAAGGAAGATCGCATTTTTGAAATCCCACTTTTTTACGAGCCCTTCTGGGTATTATTCCACGAGGGACACAATTTGGCTAAAGCAGCCAAAGTATCATACAAATCATTGACTCAAGAGGGACTCTGGTTACTCGAGGAAGGGCATTGTTTGCGGAACCAAGTGGTGGATGTCTGTTCAATGAAAGCTGGTACAAAAAGTTTTACCAATTTTCATTTTGAAAGCGGAAGTATTGAAACCTTAAAACGGCTTGTAAATAAATTTGAGGGATACACATTAGTTCCAGCTTTGGCGGTTGATATGAAAACAAGCGGTTCTTTTTATCGCGAGTTCGAACGCCCCATACCCGCTCGAGAAGTGGGACTTGTTTATCAGCGAAAGGATTTTAAACATCATTTAATTGAAGCATTGGGAGAATCCATTTTAGATGCCATTCCTGAGTCCATTCGAAAGTTAAGAAAAAAAGATCTTGATGTATTGGCAATCTAAAAAATATAAAAACTATACGGGGAATTGATAGAAGATTAACTTGAGGGCAATTGTTTCTTGCGGCAACATTCCTAGTAGCTGCTCTCTGTTCTCATGTAAGCACTTCCGGGGAGCTACTGCTAAGGATATTTGCTAAAGGCAGCGTAACATCAGTTGAGGTGCAACAACATGATTCGTAAAATATTAACCCAATCCTCACTCTTCACATTGACTGTAGTTTTCACATCTTCAAATGTGTTTGCACAGTCTTACGATCCCAAAACCGATCCTGCCTATGCGGGATACAAGTATCGGCCTGGTCAAGGTTTTAGCGCTTCCAAATTTAAACTTCCTCCTAAGCCAACTTGTATAAAAGAGGTGAAGAGTACGATTAATGTGAGTGGCACATTTGATGGTAAAGGTTGCCTTTACACTTTTAAGGGCAGCGCGAAGGGCAAATCATACAAAGAGCTTTGTTTTGCACCCCAAGAAATATCGGAAGGCTTACCTCCAATGTTTAAGTTAAATGCCGGTGCCACACTCAAAAATGTGCAAATCGAATGTGCCTTGGATGGAATCCACACAACTCGAAACAATGTTATCGATAATGTGATCATGCGAGATGTTGAGGAAGATGCGGTTACGATTAGTGAATATGTGACCGTGAAAAATTCTCAGTTTTGGTTTTGCAATGATAAATGCATCCAAATGAATCGAGCAAAACATTCCTCTATATCCAATAATAAGTTTTACTATTCCACCAGCGCGGTATTGGCTCATACTGGCTACGATATCAAAGTCGATGGCAATTTTTTTTATCAAGCCGGAAAAGCAATTCGATCGCGAAAAGAAGCTTCTCTTGTAAGAGCGTCCAATAATCGCCATGAATCTGGAAATTGCATGCTTTCAGCGCAAGAAAAAGGTGTGCTTGAAGATCTCGGTGGCAACACGGTTTCTGGAGTTTCAAAAAAAAGCTGTGTTGAAACGGGCGGAAAAGTCGTTGTGAAGTAGAGTCGCCAAATCGACAAATTGCTAGTGATTTCAAATGTATGCTGTCATTCTTAATCCTTGTACAGAACTCATGGGAGATCTAGAAAGAACTTTTTTAAAAAATTTTGATGCTTGTTTTGAATTGAAACGCTAAACGAAATTCTTATGAAGACGACATATAAAATTTTCGGTGTTCTTTTATTCGTAAATATTTTTAGCTCTGTTGAAACTTTGGCTTGGGGAGAGATTGGGCATCGAATCGTGGGTGACATCGCTCAAACTCGGTTAAATCGAAAAGCTCGCCGACAGATTAAAGAAATCATGGGAAACGAGTCTTTGGCGCGGGCTTCTACATGGGCTGATGAAATTAAATCTGAGCCACAAAATTGGAAACATGCCTCACCTTGGCACTACACTCAAATGCCTCCTGGCACGGACTTCCACGATCTGACTCCTCCCAAAGAAGGTGATGTTTACACGGCGCTTCTTGCCATGGAAAAAGTGTTGAAGAATCCTGCCGCAAAGGGAGAAGAAAAAAGACAAGCCCTCCGCTTTATTGTGCACTTTATCGGAGATCTTCATCAGCCTCTTCATGTCGGAAATGGGGCTGATCAAGGAGGTAATTGGTGTCAAGTTTTGTGGTTTAACAATCCTTCAAATCTTCATGCCGTTTGGGATACTGACATGATTGATCAATTGAAATTGAGTTTTACGGAATATTCGCGATTTTTAAATGATGCGCTGGACGAAAAATTAGAAAAGAATTGGATGGCGGGTCACTATGATGAATGGATTATTGAATCTGGATCTTTGCGCGATTCGATCTATCCCAAAGTAAAAGTCAACGGACAGGATTTAATTGGTGCGCCTTATTGTCGTGACCCAAAACTTGGACCTGTCGATGCAACTCTCATCCCCAAATTAAGTTACAATTATGGGTATGAGCATCGAAAGCTCCTTGATCAAAGACTGACCCAAGGGGGTTTACGCTTAGCGTATGCTTTGAATCAAATTTTTGATGGCAAATCATTGGCTTCGACTAAAGTTTCGGCACCTTAAGATTCCACGTGATAGCCAGCATTTTGAAATTATAGTGCTGGCAGAACGAGGTTCAAACCCTGCCAAAGATAAAACACAGCTAGTACTTGAAGTGTGTGCAACGTAATTTTGTAGAATGATTTTTCGGAAAGTTTTTCTAAAAGTTTTCGACTGAAAAAAGTTCCAGCAAAGGTTGCTAAAATTGCAGGCACTAACACCGACATTGGCAAAGGGAGCTTTTCAAAAAAGTCTTCGTTCAACTGGGATTTCGCGCTAGTACTTAAGAGTCCTCCAAATAAAATAATTCGTAATCCGTGGCTGACACTTTGGCTTAATGCTTTGTTGGCAATCACGTGAAATCGGCTAAGAGTGGCATTTCTAAAAAATAAATCCAGAACAGGTCCCGCCACTCCACAGAGGATTTGAGTTCCATGAACTAAGAGACCACTCTGAAAAGCGGTAAAAAATTTGACAAAATTTGGTTTAGGAAAATTTTTGTAACTCGGAATCAACGCAATAACACTCAAGGCAAAATAGGTGAAGTGCGCTTGTGGTCGAAAATGCAATTTTTGAAGGAGAAGTGTCACAAGAAGGGCCCCCAATGAATAAGCAAACATAGGTCTGAACAGAGCATAGTTGCGAAGTTGCAAAAATCGCTGAAAATTGGAGACAAATTGAATGAGGCTATGAATAAAAAATGCTTCCACCGGAGGGTAAATCATTAAAAGGCCACCCATAAAGATTATCCCGCCGGCCATGCCTAAAACTCCAGATATCGTTGCTGTCAAAAAACAGAGTGGTATGAGAATGATTTCTGCGTGTTCCATACCAATAATATCGTTCATTTTTAGTATTTCCTAAATGGAAATAAGTGAAACTATATGTTTCAATAAAAGAAATGATTGACTCGCTGATAGCTTTGAAAACTTTGCAAGAACAAGGATCCTTTGCGCTATCGGGGGCTTTTTTGCGCGTGACGGCATCCACGGTTTGGAAGAGGGTTCAAAGTCTGCAAGATCAATGTGGGCAAAGCTTAGTCGTGCGTCGGGGGAAGCGAGTTATTCTTTCGGACTATGCAGTTCAATTGCTTCAACGAACGGAGCCCCATTGGCAAGCTTTAGTCGACGAGTTGCAGCCGTTTGGGAGAAAGCTCAAAATGATGGATGATCCCATTGAACTTCGACTTGGCGTATCCGAATCTCTGCTTCTAGGAGCATTTACACCTTTGGTGACAATGCTGCCGCGGGAAGTAGAATTGATTTTGTCGACCCATCGAAGTCCGGTCGTTTGGGAGCGCTTTAAACGTGGTGATTTTGATGTGGCGGTGTGCGTGACGCCGGACAAAGTTTCCGAAAATTTTCACCACTTTCCGTTGGGTGAGGAACCTATGTGTATTGTGGGTCCTTTGAAAAACAGAGAGCTACCATTTTACACAATAGAGTCCTCGAGCTTTACTTCCAAAAATATCGAGAGCAAACAATCGCAGTACCTCGCTAAAAATTTTTCTGACCGCAAAGTGCATTCGCTTCAAAGCTACGCAGCAATTGCGTCTATATGCGCAGAGGGTGCGGGAGTGGGGATTTTGCCTCAAGGAATCGCATGGCGTTTTGCATTTTCTTCAAAATTCACAAAACTCTCTCCTTGGACAAGGTCCCTTTCGATGATTTGTAAAAAAACATTTTTGCGAAGCCCAAGCTCACAAGAGGTGGTCAAAACTTTAGGCGGCAAATGCCGGGCCCTACTCACTCAGGGAATGACTAGGCGCAGAAACCTTTAAAACTCAGCTACGCCTTCGTTGATAATGTGCCTAATGAGGCTTATTTTGATTCCACATTAAAAGTGATCAAATGACGAAAAACTAGTGACAAAATGGATCGGGGTAAAAAATGAAAAAAATTGCTGTAAAAAATCCTGTGGTAGAACTTGATGGCGATGAAATGACGAGAATCATTTGGGCCTTTATCAAAAATAAACTTATCCTTCCCTACTTAGATGTGGATTTAAAATATTATGATTTGGGAATCGAAAACCGTGACAAAACAGAAGATCGAGTCACTGTTGAATCTGCGGAGGCGATTAAAAAATATAATGTGGGGGTCAAGTGTGCAACCATCACTCCTGATGAAGCACGCGTAAAAGAATTTAATTTAAAACAAATGTGGAAGTCGCCCAATGGAACTATCCGCAATATTTTGGATGGAACAGTTTTCCGTGAACCCATTATTTGCACCAACGTTCCTCGCCTGGTACCCAATTGGACTAAGCCCATTATTATTGGCCGACATGCTTTTGGTGATCAGTACAAGGCCACTGATTTTGTGGTTAAAGGAAAAGGCAAGCTCACCATTCAATTTGAAGCTGAGAGCGGCGAAAAAATTTCGCATGAAGTTTATAATTTCAAAGGTGATGGAGTTGCGCTGGCGATGTACAACACTGACGAATCCATAGTGGGGTTTGCGCGAAGCTGTTTTAATATGGCTTTGACCAAAAAATGGCCGCTCTATTTTTCATCAAAAAATACGATTCTAAAAAAATATGATGGTCGCTTCAAAGACATCTTCCAAGAAATTTTTGAAAAAGAATACAAGGGTCTCTATGAACAAGCTGGAATCACCTATGAGCATCGTTTGATCGACGATATGGTGGCCTCCAGTCTTAAGTGGAATGGTGCTTTTGTGTGGGCTTGCAAAAATTATGATGGAGACGTGCAGTCGGATACCGTAGCTCAAGGTTTTGGCTCATTAGGATTGATGACTTCAGTGCTGTTAACTCCAGATGGCAAAACGATGGAATCTGAAGCCGCCCACGGAACTGTGACTCGGCATTTTCGCGCTCACCAACAAGGTAAGCCAACTTCCACCAATCCCTTGGCTTCCATTTTTGCATGGACTCGTGGCTTAGCTCATCGCGGAAAACTTGACGCAAATCCTGAGCTCATTAAGTTTGCCAATACGCTGGAAGAAGTTTGCATCAAAACCGTTGAAACTGGAAAGATGACTAAGGATTTAGCAGTTTGCATCTATGGCGAAAAAGTCACTTCTGCAAATTACATGAATACCGAGCCCTTTTTGGAACTTATCGATGCAAACTTAAAAGCTTCCCTCGGCTAAGTGACACCTAGGACTTCCTTGATTGTCTCTTTCAATGCGCTTTCGGGGAGCATGCCTGCGCTCATTGTGGGTTGACCACTCACAGGGATAAAAAGAAGGCTAGGAATGCTGCGAATTTGAAACATAGCTGCTAAGTCAGGACTGGCTTCCGTGTCAATTTTGTAAATGTCTACTTTGCCTTCATAGTCTTTTGCTAACTTTTGCAAAATAGGGCTCAGCGCTCGACAGGGCCCGCACCAATCAGCATAGAAGTCCACAATGGCAGGACGAGTGCCCTCGAATTTCCATGCTTTGTTTTTTTCGAAATTAAAGACCTTTAACTTGAATGCATCAGTATTTATGGTTTCCATATTGACTCCTCTACATACAATATATTACTAATATGTAATATGTCAAGGGTGCATAAGCTCAAAAAACCAAGGAAAGCGCTAAACGCTCGAAAAGTCGAAAGTCGTTCTCAATCCTTAAACGATGACTGTCTTAACAAAGTCAAAACATCTTGCGACGAGTTGGCCAAGCTTCTTTTGGCCATCGCTCATCCGGGTCGACTGTTGATACTGGGGAATCTTTTATCAGGTGAAAAAAGCGTGAGTGAGTTGCTAGAACAACTCACTCTCTCGCAATCGCAACTTTCTCAGTTTTTGGCAAGAATGAAAAAGGAAAAGCTTCTAAAATCAAAAAGAGATGGTCGGCGACAAATTTATAGTATTCAAAGTCCCAAAGTGATTTTGCTCATGCATGCTCTGAAAGATATTTGCTATTCCACTCCAAATTGAAGTTTCGTCGTGATGCTGGCATTTTTCTTACGTGAACTGGTGTCGAAAGTGCCGCCCCAAGAGTAGTCAGAATCCGAATTTTCTGCCGTAATTTGAAATACTCCCATACTGGCATAACGAAGCTTTCCAAGTTTTGATCCTGATTCTTGGGAAATTTTTTCTGCTCGAGCGCGTCCATCTCGGGTAGCTTCGGCGATCATGGCAAGCTTTAACTCGGGCATCTTAGTGTAAAAGTACTGAGGTGCGGAGGAGTTGAGCTCAATGCCTAGATTCAAAAGTTGTGTCACTTGCCGAGAAAGTTCTTCAATTTTATTAATTTCTAGAGATTGGATGGAAACACTTTGGGTGAGTCTAAATCCTTTAAAGTTGACCCTTGGAATACTATTTTTATCATAAAGCGTCTCGTTTTCTTTTGTCACGTTGACTGCCGAAAACTTAAGATCTTCGGCCTTGATTCCAAAAGATTGTAAAAATTTAGAAACTTCTTCCCGATCTTGAGACAAGAGTTTGTAGCTACTTTTAAGGTCCATAGCTATTCGATTGTAGGTGCCCGACCAGGTAACGAGGTCCGAATCAAAGCTCCGAGTGCCATGCCCTGTGACGTTAATCACATCATTGGCACGATGGCGATTTCGATAGGTAGTTGCAACGATGAAGCTTGAAAATGTCACAGTAAAAAAAACAGAAATGGCGATAACAGAATTGTTTGGAAAGTTCATGAGGGGTGCTCCTTTTTAAGGTCTCGAACACGATGTTCAAGCCTCCCTCATTATTCCTACAAAGAGCAAAGTTAAAAATCTAAAAGTGAGCGCACCTAAAGGTGACGCTCACTCTGTGCGCAGAATTTTTCTACTTTTCAATCGTGACTTGAGACCCTAAGGTTTTAACTTGATTACCTACGTTAGTATATTTATTTCCCCGCACCAAAACGCGTGTGGGTCCATTTTTCATTGGACTGATATCAGCGTCGTTTGAGCTTGCTTGTATGGCGGTTTGGCAATCATAAAATTGATTGTTTATCACCTCACCTTGAGTGTTAGGCTTAAAGCGAACGCAGCGGGCACCGCCAACAAAAATATTGTTCTTAATGGAAATTCTTTGTCCAAAATTAATTTGGATAGTTTTGTCCCAGTTATTTTTGTTTGGCGTGGCTTTAAAATAGGAGTTTTGAATGGTGATGTTGTCAATTCCCGGTGTGCCGATTGTCAATAAATCTTCGCAGGCATGCCCAAAAATATTATCGAGTGTAACTCTTTTGGGCCCACCCGAGGGGCACTGATTTCCTTGACCGGTACCGCAAGTTGCGACGTGAATAGGGTCACCAAGGCCGTTGGAGCCGTGAGTTTTCCCATCGCCTACATAGTAAAAGTTTTTGACGATGACGTCGTTGGCTTCGATTCTGAGAATTTGCGGTCCGTTTTCCTTTTCAGAAGTGCAACCCCAGCTTTTGCCTTTCCAAATATGGAGCACTCCTTTAAAATCATAAGTACCGGGCTTAGAAATGACAATGGTAGAAGATACGTTTTTAGTGCCATTGTGAATAGGTTCTTTGGGCGCTGCGACTACGCTGAGTGCGGGCACGAGAATCATGCCAAAAGAAAATGTGAGCGCGCATCGAGAAGGTTTTGAAATTTTCATAATACAATCCTTAGAAATTTGAGTGTAACTCTCGAAGACCGTCTTACACGCAAAACCTGCTTACATCCTATTCGAGGCTACTTTTAAGATATCGGTTTTTTGACTGCGAACTCGAGGAAATATTGGGAGAAGTTTTTGCAAAGTCTCAATCGTTTTTGTATGTGTGAATTTCGCAGTTCTTATTTTTTTCAGGTTAAGGCCTAGGTCGCGGACATCGTGTACGAGTGTATGAGTGATTGAAAAATCTTCTCAACTGATAAACACCCAAGCACTTGCACTTCGCCACCTATCACCTATGATTGGGGACTCATGTCAGAAGGCAAAAAATCACCGCTAAGTTTGGAGCAAGAGTCTCTACTCAAGGAAATTTGGGGCGATTCTCTTTACCGAAAAATTCAATCCAAAATGACGGACTTAAAGAGTTCAGAAGGGACGAAGGCAGAAGGAAAAACGAATCAAACGATTGCGCAAACAGCTCAGTCGTTTCCAAAAAAAGAACAAACTCTGCCACCCCTTCCTGTAAAACTCATTCAGCGAAGCGATTTGATTGGTCAAGCTCGCGCAAAAACACTCATCGATCAATCACTCGCAATTGCAAAACTGAATTCTGAAAGACGATCGCGATCCTTAAAAGAACTCGATCTCACGCTTCATGCGGTGTTTGCGGGAAGTCCCGGCACAGGAAAAACAAGCTTCGCTCGATTTTACGCACAAGAAATTAAAAGTGCGGGACTTTTGAGTAAGGGACATTTGATTGAGGTGAGTCGAAAAGATCTCGTAGCCGAATTTGCAGGTCAGACTGCTGGGAAAGTAGCGGGAATTGTTGAAAAATCATTAGGCGGGGTCTTATTTATCGATGAAGCCTATTCACTCAAAACAAATGCGGATGATGCCTTTGGGCAAGAATGTATCGATACGCTTGTAAAACTTATCGAAGACCACCGAGGTGATTTTGTGCTTATTCTTGCGGGCTACACGGAAGAGATGCGAAACTTCTTGCATCTCAACAGTGGGCTAAAAAGTCGAATACCACACTTTGTCGAATTCGAAGATTATTCCGACACTGAACTTTCGCAAATTTTTGATTCTATGATTCAAAAGTATGGAATGAAAGTCTCGCCACAAAACAAGGCTCACTTGTTAAAAGAACTGGGACTTAAGCGAAAGTCTAGAAGTTTTGGCAACGCGCGAGAAGTGCGAAATCTCATTGAAAGAGCTTTGATTCAACATGCGGTGAGATTAACCAAAGGCGATTTGAAATCCTTGAGTAATGATGATTTTGAACAGTTGATTTATTCCGATTTCACAGAGAACCCCGACGACCTCAGTCATTCCGCTCCTGTCACTCAAGCAGGCCGCGCTTTAAAAGAACTGCAAAAACTGGTAGGACTTAAGAACATCAAAACTGAAATTCAAAAAATGCTCAGTTTCCTGCAAGTCGCACAAATGCGAGCTTCGCCAACACTAAACAATTTTAATTTACACATGATATTTTCGGGAAATCCAGGCACAGGTAAAACGCATGTCGCCCGACTTTTGGGTGAAATCTACAAAGAATTGGGACTTTTAAGTGATGGCCATGTGGTTGAGGTCGATCGAGCAGCTCTTGTGGCTTCTTACATGGGGCAGACCGCTGAGAAAACACAGGCAAAAATAAAAGAAGCTCTCGGCGGAATTTTGTTTATCGATGAAGCTTACACCCTCACTCAAAATGCCGGCCAAAATGACTCTTACGGAAGAGAAGCGGTAGAGACTTTGTTAAAGGCATTAGAAGACTTCCGAGGCAAGTTTGCTGTGGTATTGGCGGGTTATCCCGAAGAAATGGGACGTTTTTTAAGTGCGAATCCCGGTTTGTCGAGTCGAATGCCCACAGTGTTGGAGTTCGAAGATTACAGCTCAGCCGAACTTCATGAAATGGGTAAGCGTTTGATCGAAGAGATTGGGTTTAACATCGAAGAAAAGGCCATATTCATGTTGACTCAAATTCTTGAACAAAGACGATCCAAAGGAAGACATTTTGGAAATGCTCGTGAATTGCGAAATGTGATTGAGGCGGCAATTAAAAATCAGGCTGAGAGACATACCACAGGATCAACACTTAAAAATATCTCCCAAACTGAGCTTAATCTTTTAAAGGTAGAAGATTTTCGTGGGCTTCTTGCGAGGAAAACGTGAAACTTGTTGTGGTCGATGTAGAATCCGATGGGCCGATTCCTGGTGACTATTCGATGATCGCGTTTGCCGCAGTCATCGTCACTCCAAAGTTGGATCTCACTTTTCAAGCAAAACTAAAACCTATTTCCGATAAGTTTTTTCCTGAGTCTTTGGCAATCTCAGGCTTTTCAAGAGAAGAAACGAGTCGATTCTCGGATCCAATTGGTGTGATGCTCGAGTTTGAAAAATGGATTCTTGAAAATGCTTCGGCAAAGCCAGTTTTTATCTCGGACAACAATGGCTACGACTGGATGTTTGTTTGTTGGTATTTTTGGAAATTTTTGGACCGAAACCCCTTTGGGTATTCTTCCAGACGTATCAGCGACCTGGTTTGTGGAATGGAAAAAAACTTGTATGCGCCGTGGAAACATCGGCGAAAAACGCTAGCAACACACAATCCCTTGGACGATGCCAAAGGCAATGCGGAAGTCTTATTGGATTTAGCGTCAAACGGAGTTAAAGGAATATTGTAAAAGGCGCTTGTAAGTTTTCAGCTTATGCTTAAAATGGGCCAAAAATAGGCCAAAAGAATTGTTAAATTAGGAGTGTTTCGAAATGTCTAAAAAAATGGATAAGAAAAAAGTTGTTGCAATGTTAAATAAAATCTTAGAATTCGAATTGGCAGGCGTAGTGAGATACACGCATTATGCCCTTATGGTTTACGGACATAATCGCATTCCCATTGTTTCCTGGCTCAGGGCGCAAGCAAGCGAATCTTTGACTCACGCAAATCTCGCCGGCGAACATATCACCACATTGGGAGAGCACCCTTCGCTAAAAATTGCCGCTCTGCTTGAAACCCATCAGCATTCCATTCACGAGATTTTAATGGAAGGTTGTGCTCATGAAAAAGAACAACTCGAGAATTATCATAAACTTTTAGAACTTGTGGAAGACAAATCAGTCTTTTTGGAAGAGTACGCAAGACAAATGATTGTAGACGAAGAAAATCACATTTCTGAAGTCGAGAAAATGATTCGTAAGCCTGGTTAAACGTTTTGAATTTGAACACACAAGAGTTCAGTTATTTGTTGAATAATTACGAACTCTTAGGCGCATGATTCTTTTTCTGCTTTTTGCACTTTAGTATCCTCAAAGCTTGCGACCCATGCTAGAAATTGGAACTTCAAATGGGGGTATTATGCACTCACAAATTCAACTGAGTCACAATGGGGGATCTCGCGTTCTCATTGAACGGCATCCCATCGATATGGTGATGGCCGAAGAGCGCGCGCAATCTTTTACCAAACGAAGTATAAAAAAAGATTCCAAACTCGCAGCGCTTTATCGTTGTATTGAAATGATGGATCTGACAACTTTAGAAGGCTCCGACACCGAAGGACGCGTGCGACAACTTTGCGCAAAAGCCGTCCATCCGATGCCATCATTACTTCTTGAACCCTTTCAAAAAAATCCTCGATTCAGACCCGTACCTAGTACTGCGGCAGTTTGCGTTTATCCCAATATGGTACCCACAGCGGTCGAAGCACTTCAAGGAAGCGGAGTTCAAGTCGCGTCGGTTGCAACAAGTTTTCCATCAGGCCAAGTTCCGCTTAAAGAAAAATTGGAAGATGTTCGAGTTGCAGTTTCCTTTGGCGCAAGTGAAATTGACATGGTTATCAATCGCGGTGCTTTTTTGAGTGGCAGGTATCAAAAAGTTTTTGATGAAATTCTTGCGACCAAAGAAGCCTGCGGCGATGCTCATTTAAAAGTGATTTTGGAAACTGGTGAATTGGGCTCGCTGGATCGCGTGCGTTTAGCGTCGGACATCGCGATGGAAGCGGGCGCGGATTTTATTAAAACTTCCACTGGTAAAATCCAACCTGCGGCGACCATGCCAGTTACGTTGGTTATGCTTCAAGCCATTGCAGACTTTAGGCAAAAAACTGGAAAAAAAATTGGGATGAAACCTGCCGGTGGAATTCGTACAGCAAAATCTGCCTTGCATTATTTGGTGATGGTAAAAGAAACACTTGGACCCGAGTGGTTGACCCCGCAAATGTTTCGCTTTGGCGCAAGTGCGCTGTTAAACGACGTGCTCAAACAAATTCTAAAAGAATATTCGGGTCACTATTATTATGACCGATGTTTTGCTGCTGATTAGAGGTAAAGGACTTTATGTTAGAAGAGAAAAAAACAAATGAAACTAAAACTCTCGCAAGTGGAGTTTCTCATCATTCGTTACCCGAGTTATGGGATTTTGATTATGCACCAGCACCGGAAAGCACAAAAATTGTAAAGATTCCTGAGCGCAGCCAACTTTTCATCAATGGAAAGTTTGTAGCTCCCAAAAGTGGAAAGTATTTTAAAACGATCAATCCTGCAACGGGTGAAACCCTTTCTCAGCTAGCCGATGCGGGAAAAAGTGATGTCGATTTTGCAGTGAAATCTGCAGAAAAAGCCTTTTCCAAATGGTCCAAACTGAGTGGTGCCGATCGAGGACGCTATCTTTTTCGCATTGCTCGCCTTATTCAAGAACGCGCTCGAGAATTTGCGGTTCTCGAAACCCTGGACAATGGCAAACCCATTAAAGAAAGTCGAGATATTGATATTCCTTTGGTCGCGGCACATTTTTTCTATCACGCAGGGTGGGCGGACAAATTAGATTATGCTTTTCCGGGTCGAAAAGTCACACCCGTGGGAGTGGTGGCCCAAGTGATTCCTTGGAATTTTCCTCTTCTCATGGCAGCTTGGAAAATTGCTCCGGCACTGGCCTGCGGAAATACGGTGGTGTTGAAGCCCGCAGAATCCACTTCGTTAACGGCATTATTGCTGGCTGAAGTTTTAAATGAGGCAGGACTTCCTGAAGGGGTGGTGAATATTATTACTGGTGCTGGAGAAACCGGGGCTGCCTTAGTTTCCCATCCGGCAATTCACAAAGTTGCATTTACCGGATCAACTGAAGTCGGTCGTAAAATTGCAGCTGCTTGCGCTGGGACAGATAAAAAACTGACTCTCGAACTCGGTGGCAAAAGCGCTCACATTGTTTTTGAGGATGCGGCAATTGATCAAGCCGTCGAAGGTGTGGTTCAGGGAATATTTTTCAATCAAGGACATGTGTGCTGTGCCGGTAGTCGTTTATTGATTGAAGAATCCGTGAAAGATGAATTTTTATTAAAACTTAAAAATCGCATGAGCAATTTGAGAGTGGGAGATCCTTTAGACAAAAATACTGATGTCGGCGCAATCAATTCCAAAGTTGAGCATGAAAAAATTCAAAAACTGATTGATCTGGGAAAAGCAGAAGGCGGCGAATTTTTTGAAGCGTCTGCTGCGCCTCTTCCAACAAAAGGTTTGTTTATCAAGCCCTGTATGTTTATGGACGTCTCGTCTTCGCATACCTTGTTTCGAACCGAAATCTTTGGTCCAGTACTCGCAGTTCAAAGTTTTCGAACTGCTGCTGAAGCCATTGCTAAAGCCAACGACACACAATACGGTTTAGCGGCCGGGATTTGGTCCGAAAAAGGATCCAAAGTTCACAAAGTTGCGGGCGCATTAAAGGCCGGCGTGATTTGGGCAAATACGTATAATAAATTTGATCCCACTTCTCCCTTTGGAGGATATTTTGAAAGTGGATATGGCCGAGAAGGGGGCCGTCATGGTCTTTTCTCTTATCTTGAGGTGAAATAATATGTCGGGATTAAACAGCGATCTGAACATTGCAAAAACATTTAAACTTTTTATGAATGGCGAATTCCCACGAACAGAAAGTGGGCGCTCTTTCCCAGTATATTTTGCCAAAGGTAAAAAACTTTACGCTAATCTTTGTTTGGCGTCGCGAAAAGATTTTAGAAACGCTGTGAGCTTTGCCAAAGATGCGCAAAAATCTTGGAGTGGAAAATCAGCATATAACCGCAGTCAAATTTTGTATCGCATGGCCGAAATGATGGAAGCCAAGCGCGAAGAGTTTTATGGGGTCCTGCAAGATACTTTAGGACTGACAAACCAGAATGCAAAAAAAGAAGTTGACGATGCATTGACGGCATTGGTGTACTACGCAGGGTTTTGTGACAAATATTCGCAAGTGATTGGCGCGGTGAATCCCGTAGCCGGACCTCATCATAACTTTACAACCCCGGAGCCCGTAGGGTCGGTTGTCTACATCGCGAATGAAAAATTTTCCCTTTCGCATTTTATGCGCTCTTTGGGGGCAATCCTTTGCTCGGGGAACACTTTAGTTATGATAATGGCCCGAGACGGCGCCGCAAGCATTGCACCGATTTCGGAGGTTATGGCAACGAGCGATTTACCCAAGGGAGTTGTCAATCTTCTTTCGGGTGACATCAAAGAACTTCTAGAAACTATCGGATCACACATGGAAGTCGAAAGTCTTTGCTATGATGCAAGTCTTGATGCAGATTTTGCAGTCTTGCAAAAACTTGGTATTGAAAATTTTAAACGTCTTGTGCGAGGGATGGATCACGAAAATAATTTGCAAAACATTTTACGTTTTGTGGAATACAAAACAGTCTGGCACCCCATTGGAAATTAATTTTCAAACATGACACCGTTTATTCAGGATTGGTTAAATCTCCTTATTCGTTGGGCACACTTTGTGGCAGGCATCATGTGGATTGGGTCGAGTTTTTACTTTGTGTGGCTAGACTCGAGTTTTGAAAAACCTAAGGAAGAAGAAAAGGGTGTCGATGGTGAACTCTATATGGTTCACGGGGGTAATTTTTATCGAGTCGAAAAACGCCGTTTTGGTGCAGGCGAAATGCCACAAAATTTGCATTGGTTTAAGTGGGAAGCCACTTTTACGTGGATCACGGGTTTTTTACTTTTAATTGTCACTTATTATCTAGGGTCGAGTTCTTATTTGTTCGATAGCACGCAATCCAGTTTGAGTGTGGGCGAGGCCAGATTTTTGGGCATCTCACTGCTTGCGGGATCTTGGTTTTTTTATGATGCTCTTTTCCGTTTAAAAATTTCCGATCGCCCCTGGTTTAATTTTGTGGGGTTGAGCTTTTTAGCGGCACTCATTTATGTTCTGACGCATTTTTTTAGCGGTCGTGGGGCTTTTATTCATCTGGGAGCTATCTATGGGACAATGATGGTGCTCAATGTTTGGGTGCACATACTTCCTAATCAACGTGCAATTATCGATGCCAGCCTAGCGGGTAGAGAGCCAAACTATGATTTGGGAAAAAAAGCTAAACGTCGCTCAATGCATAATTCCTACATGACTTTACCTGTGCTCTTTATGATGATTTCCAATCATTTTCCTTCTACCTATGCGCACAGGTCCAATGGATTGATCTTGGTCTTGTTCATTGTGTTAGGGGCTTTTGTCCGCCACTATATGATCACACTGAAGAAGAAATTTTTGGTGCCTGCCTTTGTAGCGTTGGGTACTCTTATTTCTATGACTGCACAAGTTCACTCAACAAGAAAAAGTCACAACGAGGGTTTAGAGCCCGTTCGCAGTTCTCAAGTGATGGTCATTATCAAAACTCGCTGCACGCAATGTCATGCCTCAAATCCCAGCGACGATGAAATCACCATTGCTCCCAATGATTTGATTTTTGAATCGATAGAACAAGTCCAAGCGGCTTCTTCTAAAATTTATGAACGGGTAGTTTTGTTAAAAAACATGCCGCTGAATAACAAAACAAAAATCACAGAGGATGAACGTGATCTCCTGGGGCGCTGGATTGAAGAAGGGGCTAAGAAAAGTGATTAGCCATGGATAGCGACAAAATTGTTAAGGGTCAGAAAGTTTATCTAGGCCAGAGTCATAAATGTGTTCCTGCAAGTCTTTTGATACGCAATTCTAAAATTCAAAAAATTGGATCTTATGAAGACGCCAAAAAGTGGGCTTCCGAATTGAGTTTAAATGTCATTGATGCGGGAGAGGCTTCTATCATCCCTGGATTTTTTGATACCCATGCTCATATCAATGAACCTGGTAGGACTGATTGGGAAGGTTTTCAAAGTGCCACTCGCGCAGCTGCCGCAGGTGGAATCACTTCTGTTGTGGATATGCCTTTAAATTCTATTCCTGCTACCACCAGCCTCGCTGCTTTAAAAATAAAACGAGAGTCTGCTAAAAATCATTGCGCTATAAATTATGCATTTTGGGGTGGACTCATACCAGGAAATTTTTCCGAGCTCCTTCCAATGATCCTTGATGGTGTGATTGGCTTTAAATGTTTTCTCTGTCCCAGTGGCGTAGATGAATTTCCCCATGTGGGGCGTAAAGATTTAGAAGAAGCCATGCCTTTGTTTGCCGAACACCAAATCCCCTTAATTGTACACGCAGAACTCGAAAGCGCACCGCGGAATCTACAAAATTTCCCTTCAGATTCCTATGAATCTTATTTACAAACACGTCCGCCCCAAATGGAATTAGACGCAATTGAATTGATGATGGAGCTCTGCGAAAAATATCGTGGACCTGTTCACATTGTGCATTTGTCTACTGCTGAAGCGTTGGAAAAAATTCGAGTGGCTAAGGAAAAAGGATTGCCGTTTACGGTAGAAACTTGTCCTCATTATCTGCATTTTTCGGCAGAAGATATTGCCAGCAAAGCCACACATTTTAAATGTGCCCCTCCCATTAGGAACTCCGCGAATCGTGAAGCTTTGTGGCAAGGCATTGAACAGGGGTTGATTGACTTTATTGTGTCCGATCATTCTCCCTGTGTTCCAAGCCTAAAGTGTTTTGAGAGTGGTAATTTTGTAAATGCGTGGGGTGGCATTGCCGGTTTACAAATGAGCCCTCTGGTGGTTTGGACTGAAATGAAAAAAAGAAATTTCAAAGTCCCAGATCTTTTAAAACTTATGTCTGCAAAACCGGCGGCTTTTGCAGGATTCTCAGATTCTCGAGGAGTGATTGATGTAGGGTATTGTGCTGACCTTGTGTTTTTTGAGGAAGAAAGCGAAACTCCAGTGAATAGTGAGTCTATCTTTCACAAACACAAAGTGAGTCCTTATGTTGGCGAAAGACTTAGCGGTAAAATTGCGAAAACTTTAGTGGGTGGAAAGACTGTTTTTAGTGAAGGAAACTTTGTTAACAGTCAGAGCGGCGTTGAGATAAAAAGAAAAGTTAGAAGAGGCGAGTAAAATGGATATTCAAGTTAGTCAAGCACCGGGAAGAGTGGCATTTACGCAATTGATTGATCTGGCATCAGAAGTAGTAGGTGGAAAAGTACTTTTTGCAAACGACGATTTTTTTGCCGAAAAAGAAAATTTGCTCAAGCGCGAGACCCCTGTATTTATTGTCACAAAATACACCGATCAAGGCAAATGGATGGACGGATGGGAATCCCGTCGTAAAAGAGAAGTCGGTCATGATTACTGTATCGTGAAGTTGGGCATTCCCGGAGTCATACAAGGTGTGAATGTCGACACTTCATTTTTTACGGGTAATTTTCCAGAGTATGCAGCGCTAGAAGCCTGTGAATCCGAGACCGATGAATTAAAAAATTTAGAATCTAAAGAATGGACAACTCTGCTTCAAAAGACCGAACTTCATGGACATACTCAAAATTATTTTTTTGTTTCACACCCAAAAAGAGTGACTCATTTGCGTCTTCGTATTTTTCCCGACGGAGGGATAGCACGCCTTCGAGTTCACGGAACGGCCAGTCCTTCATCGAGTGAGCTAAAAGGAAGCATTGATGTCGCCTCCGCAAAAATGGGTGCGCAAGTGATAAGCGCAAATGATTCCTATTTTGGACCCAAGGACAATCTTATTTTCCCCGGGCGCGCTCAGCATATGGGAGAAGGGTGGGAGACTCGTAGAAAACGTGGCCCAGGCCACGACTGGCTAATATTGAGACTTGCGGGAACCTCTAAAATTCAAAGTATCGAAGTTGACACTCATCACTATAAAGGTAACTTTCCAGATTCATGTTCCATAGATGGTGTTTGTGTCGGAAAAAAATTATTAGCTTGTGATTTTCGGGATCAAGTTCATGCATGGACCGAGATTCTACCAAGGCAAAAACTCAAGGCAGATTTTTCTCATAAGTTTTCAAGCGAGTTAAAATCGCTTGAGCAAAAATTTGATCATTTAAGTATCAATATTTATCCCGATGGCGGTGTGAGTCGCTTACGAGTGATGGGAGTCTTAGAATTGTGACTTTAACATCGGCCCTAGGTGCATTAAACCATCTAGAAGCAACTCAACGAGCACAAGAACTTTTTAAATGCTGTTCCTCTCACGCTTGGGTGAAGAATATTAATCAACGCTTTCCCTTTGAGAGTGAAGAGGCATTGTTTGTAAAGGCACGTCTTCTTTGGTTTGAACTCGGTGAAAAAGACATGATGGAAGCTTTTTCTCATCACCCTCGTATTGGGGATCGGGTTAAAAGTGCTTCGTGGGCGAGCCAAGAACAGGCTTCCACTCTAAGTGCAGCAGCTGGCGACCTGGCGCTGTTGAAGACACTTAATGAGGAGTATGAAAAAAAATTCCCTCACGTTTTCTTGATATGCGCGACAGGAAAAAGTGTTGAGGAAATGTTGAGTGAGCTCAAGCGACGTATTGCTTTGAGTCTTGAAGAAGAATTTTTAAATGCCAGCATCGAACAAAGTAAAATCACTCAATTACGCTTACAGAAATTGCTAGAAGGATTTAGACAATCATGAAAGTTAAAAGATCTCCCATCACGACTCATGTCCTCGATGTGAGTCGAGGCAAAGCTCTTTCAAATATTCCTGTGATTTTGAATTGTCTGAAAGATTCAAAATGGGTGGAAATTGCCAAATCAGTCACAGATGAAGATGGTAGATGTGAAAATCTTTTATCGACGGAAGATTTGCTGCTTAAAACTCAATATCGACTTGTTTTTGATACGAAAAATTTGTTTGATGGAAATATTTTTTATCCTGAAGTTGCCATCAGTTTCCAAGTGACACAACCCCATGAACATCACCACGTTCCGCTGTTACTTAGCCCGTTTGGCTACAGCACATACCGAGGTACTTGAAATGATCAAAAATTCGATTTCTCAATCACAAATTCAAACTTTAAGAAAATCATTAAAAAAAGAAAATCTTAAATTCGTAAAAGCCCATCCAGGTGAAGGATCCGAACGGCAGCCTGTACACACCGTTTATGGAGGAGCTCAAATTTTTTCTGCAACTGTCGCTGAAAAAATGGGGGAGTCGTCATTAAAAGCGCTGAAAACTTTTGCGCCAAATGCCAAAGCCTTGCAAAAAGCCCTGGGTCTGGAAACTGTGAATTCTGAACTCATGGAACGGGTTTATGAACGAGTTTATGAAAAGCTTAAACGTGAAGCGGTGGAAGATTTTCGCATCGATTTTGAGGATGGATATGGAAATCGGCCAGACGCGGAAGAAGACAAAGATGCGGTACTTGCAGCTGAGGAAGTTGCAAAAGGTATGAAAGCGCAAAGTCTTCCACCGTTTATTGGAATACGCATTAAACCTTTTAATGAAGAAAGGGTTGAAAGAAGTTTGCGTACTCTGGATATTTTTTTGACAACCTTACTCAGCAAAACAAAAAACAAATTGCCCAGTAATTTTGTTGTGACATTGCCCAAAATTCAAATCACAGCGCAGGCGAAAATTTTTGAGCAAGCATTAAGTCAAATTGAAAAAAAACTCAAAATGAAAAATGGTTCAATTCAGTGTGAACTGATGGTCGAAACACCTCAATCAATTTTACATGAATCGGGCGTGGTACCTTTGAGAGATTTTGTAGATGCCTGTCGTGGACGTTGCCGGGGCGCACATTTCGGGACCTATGACTACACCGCAGGTTGCAACATTACAGCAGCTTTTCAAACAATGATGAATCCGGTTTGTGATTTTGCAAAGCACGTTATGCAAGTCAGTCTTGCAGGGACAAAAGTTCAAATTAGTGATGGCGCGACAAACGTGATGCCAGTAGGACCGCATCGCGGCGAAAAGTTGACAGTAGAACAGTTAAGAGAAAATGAAGAGGTCGTGTTTCGTGCCTGGAGATTGAGTTACAAACACATTCGGCATGGTTTAGAAGCGGGTTTTTATCAAGGCTGGGATCTTCATCCTGCTCAACTTCCTGTACGTTACGCAGCGGTCTATTTGTTTTTCCTTGAAAGTTTAGACGCTGCCGCAAGCCGTCTCAGTTCGTTTGTTGAAAAGGCAGCCAAGGCAACGCTTCTTGGAGACGTGTTTGATGACGCAGCAACCGGACAAGGCTTGCTAAATTATTTCTTGCGAGCGTTGAGTTGCGGTGCGATAGACGAAGCAGAAGCCCTTAAAACGGGTCTGAGCCGTGAAGATTTTGAGTCGAGATCTTTTTTTAAAATTTTGGAGCGACGCACGTAAAAAATTTTCTCATTTAAAAATAAATAAAATTTTTTTCCTTCAGTTTCGACTTCGATACACCGAGATTTCTTAAGGTGGATGGAGGAAATTCGACCTCATGAAGAAATCAGTAGTTCAAGCAGTTGCAAACGTTCGACCCGAAACAGCTCCTTTTACACAAGTGTTCAAAGCCGAGGATCTTGGCGAAATATGGCTCCTAAGAATTGGACCCGCACTTCGCAATGAATATCTTTTTAAGCTTCAAATCCAGACGGAACATCCTTGGAATAAAAAAATCATGTTAACTCGCAAAGATGTCGCGCCTGATCGAAGCGACTGGCATTTTCGCCAATCCAATGGCGAAAAGTACATTGTTTTTTTAATGAAGAAAGTTATGGGCCAAAGCTATTTTGAAGCCTTTATTGAGGGTCGAAAAACATCGATTAAGGCGCAGCTCGACGAGATTAAATCCCGAAGAATTGATCCGAATCATTTTATTGATGAATACCTTGAAAGTCTGGCTCAACAATCAAAAATGCCACAATCTAAAAAAGCATCCTAGCCCTAATTGCGCACACAAAAAGTACAGATTGCGGTTGCGCCATCTTTGTTGATGCTGGAGTCGGCACACTGGCCGGTAATTTGAGAGAGTTCAAAATCTTTTACAAATATCAAGGACTCATTTTTGGTGAGAGAATTGATGAGAAGTTTGACTCGCGTAGCAGAACTTGCCTCACCACTAAACGAAAGACCATCTGGACCTTGCCTCTGAACTTTGCAATTCTCCACACAGTCGGTGACTTCTTTAAGATCTGTATTCTCGGAATTTTGGGTCCATTGAACATGACATTTTAATGTAGCACTGAGTTCGGCGAGTGCTGGAGAAATCCATGCGAACAGAGCAAAAATGATTGTGATTTGGACGCTTTTGTTTGAGGCTTGCGACTTCATACTTTGAAGCTATAGTCCGAAAATAAAGTCTGGGTCAAAGTGCAAAAAATGTCACTTTTTTTAGACGCGTTAAAGTGTGGATTTGATAGTTGAATCCAAAAAGTGGCTAAAAAAAATTATACACTCCGAAGACTTTAAATAGATTTCATCCAGCCACCGTCTACTACAATGGCTTGGCCAGTTAAATAACTGGCGCGTTCAGAAAGTATAAAAGTTGCAACCGCGGCAAATTCTTCCGGCAATCCCACTCGCTTTGCAGGAATTTGGATCGCAATTTTTTCTTTAGGTATCTTTAATTCTTGAAGGCGCTCGGTATCGGTGAAGCCCGGTAAAATGCAATTGGCCGTTATACCAAATTCAGCGACTTCATTGGAAAGTGACTTACAAAGCCCCAAAAGTCCTGAACGCAAAGTGTTTGAAACATTCAACAGAGGCATGGCTTCTTTTGCAGCGGCTGAAGTCACTAACAGGATTCGCCCAAATCCATTTTGCTTCATCGATGGCAATGCGCATTGCACAGCTTCTAAGACTGATAAAACTAAACTTTGAAATCCCAGATTCCAATCCGCAAGACTCAAATTTTCGATCGCACCTTTTGGCGGACCTCCGGTGTTTGTCACGAGGATGTCTAGGCGTCCATATTTTTCAATGATTTTTTTAGTGAGTGCAGTGGCCGCTCCACTTTGAGTAAAATCACATTCCATTGCATCCAAAGCTCCAAGATGAGTTTTGGCTTCTTGTAGTTTGCTTCCCCCTCTTGAAACCAATATGACTTTTGCACCTTCCTCAATAAGCTGCTTTGCGAGTGCATAGCCTAATCCTGACGACGAACCCCAAACGACTGCAATTTTTGATTTTAAACCCAAATCCATTTTTATTAATTCTCCTGAATAAAAGTTCGAATGACTTGATTGTGTGACTCTAATTTGTCTTTTAACTGGTTATAGATTTTTACAAAATCTAACTTCGAAAGATCGCAATGCTCTTCACTGATTTCTTGTAGAAGCTCGTCTTGTTTTTTACCGACTTGCCAAGCGATTTCATAAGGCACATGACTAAAGGTTACAAGATAGTAGCGCGAAAAGTAATCGTTGGGGTATCTGCGCATGAGTTCACGCTCAACTTCCTTTTCAAAGAGAAAACGTTTTTGCCCGACTTTGTCTCGCATTTCTATAAAGTTGTCTAGCGCAAGATTTGCAATGGCATCAGTGCTGACTTTTCGGGAATCGCAAAAACTCTGAAAAAGTGATTTTAGGTCTGTTGATTTTTTAAGTGATTTCTTAAGTGAATTTTCTTGCAACATTTTATTTAACAGGTAGCAGTCCTCAAAGCCTGCATTGAGACCCTGACCAAAAAAAGGAACGATTCCATGGGCAGAATCTCCCAGTAAAAGCATTTGATCATTAAAGTACCAAGGGTTGCATCTCACCGTTGCCAATTTTCCGGTGGGATTGCTAAAAAAACTTTCTGCAAGATTTTCGATCAAGGGCATAACGTCAGGAAAGTAGGTTTCAAAAAACGCATTCACTTTAGCGGGGGAATCTAAAAAAGCAAAACTGTCTTTTGATCCTTCTTCCGCCAAAAACAAAGTGCACGTAAACGAGCCATCCTTATTGGGTAAGGCAATCAACATAAAATTGCCACGCGGCCAAATGTGCAAGGAATTTTTATCAAGCCGAAAACTCGAATTTTCACCGGAAGCCACAGTGAGTTCTTTGTAGGCGTAGCCTAGTGGCGCTAGGCTTTGATAGCCATTTGCCTTATGCATTAAGTTGCCCCGTAAATGCGAAGAGGATCCATCCGTACAAACAACATGTTTAGCTTGAAAAAATAGCTTCTCGCCGTCATGAGTTTCAATTTTTAATTTTGATGAATCGAAATCGTAATCAATAGCTGAATGCGCAAAGTGTATTTTTATTTGTTCTTCCTCAGCCAATGAAAGAAGTTCACGGTTCAGTTCAGATCTCGAAATAGAATTGATAAAAAAACTTTGATCAATTCCATAAGGACTTAGCGTCACAGAACCTTTTAAATCATGCATCGCACGGGAAAACATGGGTACAGCGTTTTTCAACACATCAATCTTTGATCCCACTTCGTTTAGAGCACGTATGCCACGAAGCGAAAGAGCGAGATTGATAGAGCGTCCCGCTGCAATGCTGCTTTTGCGAATGTCGGGGCGCCGTTCAAAAATTTCAACTTCAAATCCTGCTCTTTGAAAGTGAATAGCAGCCAAACAGCCAACGGGACCTGCTCCAATAAAAGTTATTTTTTCCTTCATAAAAGGGCCTCGATGCGATTTGTGAATGCATCAATATCTTCAAAGCGGGTATAAAGAGGCGCGGGAGCGATTCGTATAATTCCCGGCTCTCGGTAATCACAAACAACACCATGATCGTAAAGTTTTGAACAAAGGGCCTTAGCATTGCCCTCGACTTTTAAAGAAAGTTGAGTTCCACGTTCTGCGCTACTTTGAGGTGTGATGCATGTGATGCCGGCAATGTTTTTTATTTTTCCTAGCGCATACTCTGTAAGCGCAACACTTTTTTCTCGCAATTTATCCATGCCCGCTTGGTCAAACAATTCAAGTGAAGCGCGAAGAGCCGCCAATTGAAAAATTGGGGGATTGGAGAGCTGCCATCCTTCCGCACCTGATATGGGATCAAAGTGTGGACCCATTTGAAAACGCGTTGACTTATTGTGACCCCACCAACCTGCAAAACGCGGCAACTCAAGATCTTTGGCATGACGATTGTGTACAAAAAGTCCCGCAATTGCGCCAGGGCCAGAGTTGAGATACTTGTAAGAACACCACACCGCAAAATCAGGTCCATCGTCGTGCAAATTGAGTTTTAGATTTCCAATACCATGAGCCAAATCAAAACCAATTTTAATTCCGTACTTTTTTGCGATCTGGCAAAGTTTTGGAATCGAGTAGTACTGTCCACTCAGGTAGTTGACATTGCCGATCAATATCAGAGCTAAGGAGTCTTTGTTTTTCTCAATCGCCTCTTCAAAGGACTCAAAGTTAATGAGATCACTTCCGGTATTGGGGGCAATTTCTATAATGGCATCGCTGGGTTCAAAGCCATGGAAGCGAACTTGGCTGGCAATAGCATATTGATCCGAAGGGAAAGCGCTTTTTTCGACTAAAATTTTAAATCTTTTAGGTTGTGGTCGATAAAAACTTACCATCATCAGATGCAAATTTGCGGTGCATGAACCCATCGCAACAACCTCGTCATTTTGTGCGCCCACGAGACGGGCCAGTTGCTGGGTAACGAGCTCGTGGTAGGGCAACCAAGGGTTTTTTGCTTTGATGTGCCCTTCCACGCCTAAACTTTTCCAATCCTCACAAACTTCCAAGAGTAAAGTTTGAACCTTTTTAGGCTGCAGTCCTAAGGAATTTCCTGCAAGATAGACCACGTCATGTTGACCAAGACTTTTGGGAAACAAGAATTCGGAGCGAAATTTTTTTAGAATATCTTTATCATCTAATTCGCTGGCGGATTGAGATTTGCTAGCAGTTGAAAACTCTGTCATTTTGAGATTTCCTTTTTTCCGAGCCATTCTAAGGCATTTTGTGAAAGGAGTTTTTGGCGATCATTCGCACTCAGGTCAACGAGATTTTCGATCATGGAACCTGGTTTTTTTTCACCCAAGGGAAAGGGATAATCGCTTCCCATGGCAATTCGATGGATCCCAAAGGTTTGAATCAAAAACTTTAGAGTTTTTTCGTCGTGCACTAGCGAATCTACAAAAAACTTTCCAATACTGTTTAAGGGACTCACGGAGTTATCGATGGCACACAAATCTGGGCGAGTCTCAAAACCATGTTGAATGCGTCCCAAAGTCCCTGCAAAGGACCCCCCACCATGGGCAAAAGCCACACGGAGTTTAGGAAACTTTTCAAAGACGCCACCAAAAATCATCGAGCAAATGGCACGGCTGCTTTCGGCCGGCATCCCCACGAGCCAGGGTAGCCAATATTTATTCATTGTTGATTCACCCATCATGTCCCAAGGATGAACAAAAACGGACGCTCCGAGTTCTTCGCACGCACGAAAAACTTCAAGTACCGCTTCGTCATTTAAGTTCCACTCATTGATGTGGGTGCCAATTTGTATTCCCGAAAGCTTTAAAACTTTCATGCAACGCTCGAGCTCTTTTACGGCAAGTTTGGGATCTTGCATGGGAAGAGTGGCTAGTCCCAAAAATCGAGTAGGATGTCGCTGCACTATGTCTGCGATGTGGTCGTTGAGAAACTGGCTGAGGTATAAAGCATCAGCTGCCTTTGCCCAGTACGAAAACATCACGGGTACTGTGCTTAAAACTTGTAGGGTGACTCCGTCACTTTGGCATTCGGAAAGTCTGACTTCCGCATCCCAGCAATTGCTTTCGATTTCCCGAAAAAATTTTCCGTCGTCTCGCAACATTCGCGCGCAGCAGTTTTTGTGATGGTCAAGTTGTATAAAACCGCCGTAGCCAAAGCGCTCTTTAAGTTTAGGCAGATCACGCGGCAAAATGTGGGTGTGAATGTCAATTTTTTCCATTGTCGGTTCCGCAGCGATCACATTTCACATGAGAGCTTTTAAAAAAGCGATCAATCACGGGCAAAAGATCTTTGACAATGTCTTGGCAGAAAAATTCTTCGCGATACAAAAGTTCTGAGCAGTTTTTACAAATCCAAAGCAAGCCATCCATTTCCCCCGGATTTCGCTTGCGTTCAATCACTACACCCAAAGTTCCTGCGGGTCTTTGTGGGGAATGAGGGATATTTTTTGGCAGTAAAAAAATTTCACCTGCCTCAATCGGAATATCAACGGCTTTGCCTGCTTGTAAAACTCGTAAATTCATCGTGCCTTCCAATTGATAAAAAAATTCTTCTCCTTGATTCACATGAAAGTCTGTTCGAGAATTGGGTCCTCCAACAACGGTGACCATAAATTCTCGATCTTCCCAAACCTGTTGATTGCCGACAGGGGGTTTCAATAGGTGTCTTCTATCGTCGATCCATTTTTTGAAATTTATGGGTTTAAGGAACAGTGAATCCATGGAGTTCTTTTAACTCGCTTGGGCAACTCTATCAATAAGACTAGGGATCAAGCGTTGCAATGCATTTTAGCTCGATAGCAATTGGTGTGGGAAGACTTCTTACCTCTACCGTGGTGCGGCAAGGCGGGTTATCTTTAAAATATTCCGCCCAAAGTCGGTTATAAGTTGCAAAATCACCTTTCATATTCGTTAAAAATACAGTGACATCCACCAAGTGTTCCCATGAAGCCCCCGCATCTTCAAGAATATAGCGAACATTCTGAAACACAGAGCGACATTGAGTTTCGATGTCGTAGCTTTTGATTTCTCCACTTTCTGAGAGTTGGACTCCAGGGATTTCCTTGGAGTCTCGTTTGCGAGGTCCGATGCCAGACAAAAATAATAAATTTCCCACTCGTCTTGCATGAGGAAAATGTCCCACGGGTTCGGCGGCTTTTGTAGAATGTATGCTTTGCTCCATATAATTCCTTAATACTGAATGCTGACAGTTTTGGCTTCGCTAAAAAAGCGAAGGGCCTCAATTCCGCCTTCACGTCCCAGTCCTGAGTTTTTGACTCCCCCAAAAGGCGTTCGTAAATCTCGCGCCATCCAAGTGTTAATCCAAAGCATTCCGACTTCTAATTTTTGAGCCACCCGATTCGCCTGATTTAAGTCTTGAGTCCACACACTTGAGGAAAGCCCATAGGGACTTTGATTACTTAAGGCAATGGCTTCAGACTCGCTTGAAAATTTTTGAAGAGTAGCTACAGGGCCAAAAACTTCTTCTTGATTGAAAAAATTTTCGTTTGTCAGTCCTTCTAAAAGAGTGGGTGCGTAAAAAAATCCTTTGTCGTAGGGTGTGGCTAATTTAACGGATTGCGCACCGCAAAGGACTTTGGCTCCTTGTTCTATCGCCTGCGATATGAGTCTAGAGACTTTGTTAAAATGATTCTCTGAAACCAAGGACCCCAATAGGGTCTCGGAGCTTTCGGGACGGCCGACTTTCCAAATTTTTATTTTTTCAAGTAGTAGTTTTTTAAAGGGTTCGTAAACTGATTCTTCAATAAGGATCCGGGAACCGCAAAGACAAATTTGCCCTTGATTGAGAAAAGCCGATCTGAGAACTCCATTCGCTGCTTTTTCTAAATCGGAAGATGCAAAGACGATGCTTGAATTTTTTCCGCCCATCTCAAGCGAAAGTTTTTTAAAATAGGGCGCAGCTGTGATGGCGATGTTTCGTCCACTATGAGTTGATCCTGTGAACGAAATTGCTTTAATCTTAGGATGAGAGCAAAGGGTGGCTCCAAGGTTTGCACCAGTTCCGTGCAAAATATTCAGCACTCCAGCAGGTAGCTTTGCCTCAAGGCAAAGCTCTGCAAATAGTGAAGCCGTCAAAGGAGTCACTTCACTGGGCTTTGCGATAACACAATTTCCCAACGCCAATGCCGGTGCGATTTTCCAAGTGAAAAGATAAAGAGGTAAATTCCAAGGCGAGATACAAGTTACAACACCCAATGCCTGTCGCAAAACGTGGTGACTGAGCGCAGGACTAGTTTGATAAAATTCGCTCGCCCATTGATTGGACAATTCTGCAAAAAATCTTAAATTCAGAGCAGAGCGAGGGATCTCGACCTCAATACAATGTTTAACAGTTTTGCCAGTATTTTGAGATTCGGCGATCGCAAATCGCTCTGCATTTTTTTCCAAAAGCTCGGCGATTTTAAAAAGAAATTCTGAACGCGCCCTTTGATCAAGCTGCGACCAAGGTTGAAAGGCTTGTTCTGCTGCAAGGCAAGCATTTTGCACATCTTCAGCTTGACTATCTGGGCAAGTCCCTAAAATTTGGTTTTTTGCAGGATTAAAAAAGTTCAGTGTTTGAGTTGAAACTGCAGAACTAAACTTTCCGTTAATAAAATTTTGAACTTTAAAATGCGGGGAATTTAAATTTTCACTCATGTTGAGGAGTCCTTGTAGGTGTCTAGTAAGACTGCACGAACGGGCGAGGCTTCAAAATTTCTTAATTTCAGAGGCAAGGCACACAATGTGTAAAGTCCCTCAGCAACATGGTCTAAGACTAGGCCTTCCAAAATTGCAAAATTGCGTTGATACACTTGGTGATGAGTTTTTAAAATTTTCTCTCCTGCTAAATCGATGGAAGGGGTATCGATACCAACTAGAAAAACACCTTTCAAATGCAGATGCTCAATTAATTCAGGCGAAAGAGAATTGAAGTCAGAATTCCAATGATCAGGTTGTGGGTATGAAAGGGTTTTAAATAAAATTCTTGGGGCGAGTATGGGTTTATCGGCCAAGTCTTCAATCTGAATTGGCATCCCACGCGGCTTTTTTATTTCGATGACTTGAGCTTTCCCATAGTACATTGCCAAATTACGCTCCGAAATATCTTCGCCCTCAGCGTGATAATGACTTGGAGCATCGGCGTGGGCACCCAAATGGACAGTGGAAGTGATTGTTGAGAGTTTAAAGCTCTGACCAGTTTTAAAATCACAAAGCGTCTTTTGACTTAGCGGCGTATCACCAGGAAAGACAGCCGTATCGACCGAAACCAAGGGTGATATATCGATAATTTTAGGGTCCACCACATGGGCGATCATGGACTAGAAAAGAGTCCAAATCAAGGATTGTATTGTGCTAGATTTATCAGGGAAGGGGGATTAAAAGATTTTGAAGATGGAAAATTCAAGATTAGAAGAACAAGCCCGTTATTTGTGGAGTGGAGAGAGTGATCGCACTGAACTTTTGTGTTTGTCGCAGCATTTTGGACCTCTGTCCATGGACGAAGCCTATGCGATTCAAAGTTTGGGACTGAAGTTGCGATTGGCGCAAGGGATGTCGCTCACAGGATGGAAGATGGGTCTTACTTCTCTTGCCAAAAGGCAGCAAATGAATCTCGATGCGGCAATATTTGGATACCTTTTGAGCGAAAAAAAAATTGAGGGTGATGTTTTTTCTATCGGCAGGTTGATTCATCCCAAAATTGAACCAGAAATTGGTTTTAGATTAAAAAAGAAACTTTCCAAAAAAATTACCCTTAGCGAAGCTGAGTCTTATGTGGAAAGTGTAGCGCCAGCTTTAGAAATCATAGATTCTCGCTATAAAGGATTTAAATATTTTTCACTTCCCGATGTTGTTGCTGATAACTGTTCCGCGTCTCATTTTATTTGGGGAAAAGAGCTACCTTATCGGCCGGGGATGAATCTTTGCGATTTGGATATGAAATTGTCGATCGACGAAAAAGTTGTTGAGTCGGCAACTGCTAAAGAAATTTCTGGAAATCCCTTAGAATCTATTGTGGGACTTAGTGAGTTATTAGAAAAATATCAAATTTGTGCCGAAACCAATTCGCTCGTACTTGCGGGATCAGCAACGAACGCGGTTCAATTGAAAGCAGGAATGAGGGTTGCTTTGCAGGTTTCGGGAATGTCAGACTTGAAACTCATGATCTCATGAAATTGGCTCTTGCTTTGATTTTTGCAATGGTCTTCTACGTCTACTCAAATCAAGTTCGTGCGGCGACAAATCCCTTATTCCAAACTATTCATATTGCTCCAGGCTGTGAAGATTTTGCATTTGATCCCCACAACGAAGCTCCAAGACTCATTTTGTCCTGTGATGATCGCAGGCAAAGTCTATCCCGTGGGAGTATTTTTGAGCTTGATTTAAAGACCCATGTTTTTCGAGAGCTTCCAATTTTAGGCATCCACTTAAAGTCATTTCATCCACACGGAATTAGCATTTCGCAAAGAGATACTAAGACTTTTTTGTACGTGATTTCTCATCAATGGAAACAGCAAAGCTTTGAAAAAAAGAACTTCACCGATGTGCTCGTTTTTGAAATCAGGAAGAGTGGACTTAACTTTGTAGAGAATCTAGGGGGAAAAAATCAAAAGATGTTTGCGAGTCCAAATGACTTAGTTGTACTGGAAAACCGGGATATTTTTATGACAAATCCTAGTTCTCTCAACAAAAGTGTTTTGCACTATTCCCACTTGTTAAAAAAATGGTCAGTGGCCGCTACGGGCTACCTCTATCCGAATGGCATTCATTTTAAGGATTCAAAGGTTTTTCTCACTTCATCTGCAGATGGAAAATTTTATTCCTTTGATTATCAAGGTTCTTCAACATTGAGGAATCGAAAGCTGCTGCATCGCTCGCTCGGCGTGATCGACAACATTACCCAGGGTATGGGTCAATCGCTGTATTTTTCAGGCGCCAACAATATCCAGTCTTTTTTGAGGCACTTTCGCGATCCAACCTTTATGTCGCCAAGTCGCGCTTATCGAATCAAAATGGGGCGCCTTGAGAAATTGCGCTCTCCCACTTTAAATCGTGTGATCAGCGCTCCTTCCGTCGCGTTTGAATACAAGGGCAGACTTTATCTTGGGCAACCCTTTGAGGATTTTATCGTGATGATCCCCAATCCGAGTTGGGAAAGTGTTGAAGATCGGAATTTCTAATTCGAAGGGGTGGACAAGAAATCACTGAGCACCCGTATGCGAGATACCGAAAATATCCTGCAACGGATCCTAGAATTTTAATTCTCTTTGGTGTTCCGTGATATGGGATCTGGGGTCGGGAAATTGTCCAGTAATCCCGTTTGCTATAAAACCATGCTTCTCGTAAAGGGAGATCGCTGCTTTGTTTGAATCAACAACATTTAGTTTCAAACCAGTCAAATTTTCTTTTTTTGCCCACTCAATAATAGCGTGAAGCAGTTTGCTGGCAATTTTTTTCCCTCTTGCCTCAGGGGCAACCCACATTGAGATAATCCAGGCGATCTCCGGATTATTTTCGTCCTTTGCCGATCGCACTACACCAACATCGCTTCCTTCGATAGCAGCTATAAACGTGTTCAGCTTTTCAACTTGAGAGATCCAATTGCTATCATCCCAAGTAACAGCTGTCTCGAATCTTGTCCCAAAGGCTTCAGGACTTTCTTTTAGACTACGTAGCCTAATGCTTTTAAAACGCATCGCCTCGGACGGTAACAATTTAATAATCTCTTTCATGCTAGTTGAGCTTATTCCTGTCCGGTCCGCGCAGGGGTGACACAAAAGCGGCCTAGGTAGAAGATACAGTTTCGATTCGGCGATCTTTCGTTTGGTTCCAGTGATTTCTTCTCTCAATTTCACTCTTTTGTCTAGCTTCTTCTCG
>Ga0247844_1000769_pt1 | contig 65011 bp, 71 predicted proteins | sample LaCtaG_FD_192421 | JGI IMG/M metagenome (GOLD analysis project Ga0247844, IMG submission 192421) | Freshwater microbial communities from meromictic Lake La Cruz, Castile-La Mancha, Spain - LaCruzMarch201714.5m_1 | ecosystem: Environmental > Aquatic > Freshwater > Lake | place: Spain: Castile-La... | reverse complement strand
AAGCCAAGCCAAGCCTCCAGAGCCTGGAGTTGTGCGTCGTCGCCTTTCTTTGGCACGAGCAGCGCGGCTGCAGCATCCACCGACAGCTTGGCAACTGTGGTGTCTGCGGGCTGATCGTCTTTGGCCGCGCCACCGCTGAACTGTTGCCGCAGTCGGTCAGCAATTTGGTGCAATTCACGCGCCACAGCCAGCGCAATGCCTCGGTGTCGGTAAAGGCGATTGCGCGGCAAGTCGGCCAAATCCCCTGCGGTGGCCAGTTCATCGTGGCCAATTCGATCGAGCAGTTCGAGATGTCGAGAATCCAGTTCCAGCGAGCCGAGAGGTGTGGCTGGTGTGATGCCTCCTTCGCTGGCCGCTGGCTCATCTCCAAAGGGCAGATCGGTTTGTGGTGTTTTGGTGGAATGGGAGGTAACTGGCCGCGAGACGTTCTCGAACACTTTGCGCCACTGACGCAGCATCTGCTCAGCGTTGTCAAAGCGTTTCCGGTGATCGCGTGACAGTGCACGGACAAAAAAGTCGAGTGCTTGCTTGCGAATCGACGCATCAAAACGCTCTGAGTCCAGAACGATTTCTGTTTTTAGGGTCGCCGGGTCTGCGCTGCCGTCACCCCATTCGGGCAAAGTCCCGGTGGCCATTTCGTGCAAGGTCAGCGCGCAGGAGTAGCGCTCGGCATACCCGTCCCACATACCGCGTTTGCGCAGGAACGGATCCATGTAGACCCGCGTACCCGCATTCAGATCGGTGGCCGGAACTCCTGCCAGCGAGAAGTCAAACAGCGTGAGGGTGAGTCGTTTGCCGGTCCCCGGGCGTATGCCGATGTTGTCTGGCTTGATGTCGCGGTGCGGTACGCCCTCGCGTTCGAGGTATTCCACAACCGATATCAGCTCCTCACCGAACCGCTGCAGTAGGTCCAAACCCAGTCGACCCTCTTGACGGAGACGTTCGCCCAGCGTTTCATCTCCTGCGGAGGACAGGAACAAAGTCGCCAGCCCCGCAATTTCGAAGCGTTCAAAGCACTGGACGATGTTCTGGTGGGGCTGCAGCCGCACGAGCGTTTCAGCTTCGCGCTTGAGCCGCTCGTTGTACTCTGGTTCCAACGCGATCTTGAATACGCCCTGGCGCGGTTGCCCAGATCCTTGGCGGCGTACTTCAAGGGCCAAACTTGTGCCGCCCTTGCCAAGTCGGCGAATGACTTCAAAGCCATTGAGTTCGTTGCCTGTGTTGGCCTCCAGCGGGGACGTCAGCGGTGAAGCGGGTGCGGTCAGGGCATCCTCGAGGGCTTCTTCTGCCTTGTCGAGGGCGGCCAAGAATTCGTTGGTCGAGCTGAACCGATCATCAGGAGAGGGCCAGGTGGCGAACTGGATGAGTTCCTCTATCTCGGCCAGGCATCCGTTGACCATGGATGACAAAGTGAGGCCGGGCCCTTGTTCGCACTTGGTGACCAGCTCATCACCGCTGATGGCGGGAGGTTCGCCCGCAAGCACAAAATAGGAGATGGCTCCGAGCGAAAACAGGTCCAACTTGATGGAGTCGGGTCTGGGCGCAATGCGAGCTTCTGGGGCGAGGTAGATCTCTTGAGCTACACGGTCCGAAAGCATCTCGACATGCAGCGTTCCGGTTGTCTCACCTTCGGCCTCTTGCAACTGGCGCGTGGCGATCTGCCAGTCGAAGATGGTGACATCGAACGAATTGGCACCAACAGTCCTAACCATAATGGTCTGCGGCGACAGGCCTCGGTGGTAGAGGCGGTAGCGGTGAGCAGCATCCAGCGCCTCGGCAATGGCGCGGACAAGCTTCAACCGCTGCCAGAGATCGAGGTGTTCCCCTTGCGCCCGGATGAAGTGGTCGAGTCGCTGGAGTCCTTCGTCGTACTCAAAGATCAGGGCAGGCCCGTGCTCGCTGTCGATGAAGTCTGAAGCGCGCAGGATACCTGGGTGGCGGATGCCCTCAAGCAACTGAAACTCGCGCCGAGCTGCGTCGGCGAGCATGGAGCGCTGTGCAGCGTTGAGCGTGCGTTTGGCGGTGTACAGACGAACACGTCGGCGCAGGTTGGTGAGCGATACGTGCTTGGCAAGCCAGTCTTGGTGAAAGTCGGTCTCAGCCAGAACTTGTTCGAGCTGGTAGTCGCCAACGCGCCGGCTTTGCTGCGGCGGACGGATGCCGATCGTTTCCAGCGCCCGATTGAGTGACGTGGCCAGATCACGGTCTATCGGCTGCGCGCTGGCAACAGGAGCCGCTTCATCGAACAATTTGCTGGCAATGTCGGCCCGCAAATGGACATTTTCCCGAGCAGGACCGGTGAGCTTGCAACGTTGCGCAGGGTCGGACAGGAAGACCAGCGACTGGATGTAGGGTGTGCGACGTTTCTGAACGGTCAGTTGCTTTCGCAGCAGCGACGCGAGCTTTTTTGCCTTCCGGTTTGTGAGCAGCAAGGGGTTGTCGTCAAAGTATTCCCGGGCGCCGTCGCGCCAGATCCAGGTGTGCGAATCGCCACTTACTTCCCCAGGGCGGCTTTTGATCTCAACGAGGAAAATGCTGTAGCGCGAAATGATCAGCAAATCGACTTCGTTAATGCTCCCGTCGTCGGCGACAAACTCGAAGTTACTGTAGGCCCGGAAGGGCTCGCGGTTGGGCAACGCGCGCTGCACAAAGTCGAGTGCATCCTGCTCCCACGGAAACTGGGACGGCGAAATCGTCTTCCAGCGGCCAGTCATTCGCAGCTTCCCGACTCAGTTTCAACATGTGCGAAGACTTGATGATGGTCTGTGTTGCCATCTTTCCAGAATTTATTCATTTCAGTCCACTCCCTTTTGTTACGACGTGGATATCGTTTTCCTGGGCAACCAGGGACTGTTGTTTGATCCACTTATCAATATCCGCGCGAGAAAACCGCCAAGTACCACCAACCTTGAAGGCGGGGACCTTTCTTGCTGCGGCTAACCGGTAAAGCGTCCGTTCTGCGACCTTCAAATACTCTGCAACTTCTGTGATAGTAAGAATGTCCGATGTGGGCTTAGCCATGAGCAGAAACATCCAGATTTGTCAAAATTGGCCTATTTTGGCAGTAACTTCCGGTGATTTGGTAGTGGCCGAAAAAAATAGGTTGGATGGGTCCATCGCCACTGCAAGAGTGACTTCAATCTTAAAAAGTAGGGGAATTTTGGCGACAAGGCAGACGCTTACATAAGCTCTGGGTTCAAGTCCCAAGGAACTCCAATGCCTATGCTCCCGAGCGGCCGTCACGTCGCAATTCTCTTTCAGCCCTTGCACGATCTGTTGTCTGACGCGGCCAACGTCATAAATGTGCATAAAGTTTTGGGCATTCAGCACAAAAAGGATTTGCACCGATTTGCAGAGGTCCTCTGGCTCGTACCAGAAGAGCAGGCATCAGAGGAGCAGGTAAGCAACGCGTTCCTGGACGGTTCTCTGCCAAGACCGCCAGGATTGGTTCCTGTGCGCAGCGGATTCCGATTGAACCAGTTCGAAGACTTTGCTGCACAGTGGAGTCTGGAGGACAAGAAGTCGCTTTGGGACTTCATTTTGGTTCGGTCCGATCCGCTGTTAAGTGAGGCACTTCAGTCGGCCGTCAGCACGCAAAAACTCCTTCGAGAAAAGGCCACGGGTACCACCAAACTCATGGTTTTGTGGTGGGATGCTGGGGTGCACCCGGCGCAGGAGGGCTACGCAGTGGAGGAAGGGGAACTTCCCATTTGGGACACCTATGACATGCTCGCTGCCCTGGGGCAGATGCTTACGTTTCTCAACTTGATGGATCTGGAAAGTCCACTGTTGAACGACAGAATGCGGCTTCGGGCAATTTGGGCTGTGTATCGGGACGAAATCCCGCCCCTTGGCGAATGGCCGAGCTTGGATCAGACACCGCGTGGCAGTGCCCAGATTGCTCGTGCCGCACAGTGGTTGAACGCGCTGGACGAAAGCCACCTCATAACGTTGCATCGTCAGTGCGTCCATGAGTGTGTCGCTCTGTGGGATCACCTTGGTGAGAGGCTGCAAGCGGTGTTCCCAGATTGCGCAAAAATCATCGACCTTGTGGTCGTTTCACCAGATGCCAACGAGGTTTTTGAAAAATGACCGACTTGACAACATCGTTTTACAGGGCTGCTGAGCTCATCGCTGGTGCAGATGCCTTGGTTATCGGGGCGGGAGCGGGCATGGGCGTGGACTCCGGCTTGCCTGATTTTCGGGGGCGTGAGGGCTTCTGGAATGCCTACCCCGCATTGGCACGAGCCAAGTTGGACTTTACTCAAGTGGCGAACCCGGCGACATTCGAGAAGGACCCAATGCTCGCTTGGGGCTTCTACGGTCACCGATTGGACTTGTACCGCAAGACCGTGCCGCATGAAGGGTTTCAAATTCTTCGCAAGTGGAGCGAGGAGATGATGTTTGGTAGCTGGATATTCACGAGCAATGTGGATGGACAGTTTCAAAAGGCCGGGTTTGCAGACGACCAGATTCATGAATGCCATGGCTCGATCCACCACTTCCAGTGCAAGGAGAGATGCGAGCGCACGGTGTGGAGTGCAGACGGATTTATGCCCCACATCAACGAAGATGCTTGTCACCTCACCAATGGACCTCCGACCTGCTCAGCCTGCGGCAGTCTTGCCCGTCCGAACATATTGATGTTTGGAGATTGGAATTGGCTGGAATCCAGAACACGGGCTCAGTCCCGCCGGGAAGACCAGTGGCTTTACACGGTTGAATCAGCGCGAGCCCGAGTGGTAATCGTTGAGTTGGGGGCTGGAACCGCGATACCATCGGTCCGCCATTTCAGCCACAGCATCATCAGCCGATACGACGGGCGCTTGATTCGTATTAATCCCCAAGAAAGTCAGGTGCCAGGGAGTGCTGACGTCAGCATTCCTAAGAGCGCGCTCGAGGGCTTGCTGGGCATTCAATCCGCACTGGATGAAGTGAAGGGGCGTGGTCATGACAACTAACGAAACGCTGTCAACGCTGCCGGTCTTCTACTGTGATCAGATGGTCGCAGACAGCGGTGGATTTTCGCCCAGCGCAGCAAAGCCCAAACCAGTTGTGCACTCTTGGCTGGCCATGGGCGCACCAATCTCGGTACACGACGTTTGTCCAGCCGACGACGAAGTGCTGTGCCTGGCCCACTCGATGGACTACGTGAGGAAGATTTTCTCAGGCCAGCAAGCCAATGGCTTTATGAACAAAGATGTGGCGATAGCTGAAACCTGCAGGTACACCGTCGGTGCAATGATTGATGCCGGACGCGAGGCTGTTGCCAATGGCAAAGTAGCTGTGGCACCTGTCGCAGGGTTCCACCATGCTCGCTATGCAAAGGGTGCAGGATTCTGTACTTTTAATGGTTTGGTCATCGCAGCACGAGCCTTGAAAAGTGCGGGCCTTGTGGATCGGGTGGGCATTGTGGACTGCGATGTGCACTTCGGGGATGGGACTGCTTCGCTCATTGAATTGCTTGAGCTGGGAAATTGGCTGCAACACTACACGTTTGGGGAGCAGCCCTACACCACGGTTGAAAAGTCGGAGGAACTTTTCAGGCATTTGCCCAGTGTGCTTAAAGGCATGTCGGGATGTGATCTCATCCTCTACCAGGCGGGTGCCGATCCCCATATCAATGATCCGCTGGGGGGTGTCATGACAACGGAGCAAATGCTTCGGCGCGACGAACTGGTGTTTCAAGAATGTAAAGCGATGCAAGTCCCGGTTGCATGGAATCTGGCTGGTGGTTATCAGCGGGATGATATGCATGGGATTCGACCGGTACTAGACTTGCACGACAACACGATGCGGGCTTGTGTGCGGGTGTATATCGGTTAACGCGAAACGACATCAAATAGCCAGATCATCTATCGGTCAGCCGTCAACATCACCTTCTACGACGGTGCGCCAGGGTCAGGCCCGGATTTGAACCAGACATCTTGCAGCTACTCACTGCACGTCTCTATGACCACCGGCCCTGGCACATCGGTAGTGTATTGAACTTCATGGCGATGTGGGAGGTTTTAGCGGTTCGAAGGTTTGCGAAATTTGAGGGGAATTTTGGTAATGATTCCCCTCGTTGGCTAACCTGCCGTACATGAGAGAAGCACACCTTGTACCGATCCAATATTTGATAGACAACGGCATTGGGGCGCGGTTGATAAATGCGGCAGTTCGCCAGAGAATGCGATCGGCTAAGGAATGCACCAGTGACCACCTCGCACATCCAGTTTTGACTGGGGATGTGTATGAGGACACCGTTTCCTTAGGCGCTTCGGCATTGCTGGGACATGTGATGCAACACTTATATGCCGACCCCATACGCGTTATGTCTTCGGTTGGCAGTCGATTGCGGATTCGAATCTTTGGCGCGTTGGACTATGTAATTGATCGGTCAGAGCAGGCAGTCTGGGTTGAACCATCTCCCATTTCACGTCGAGAAAAGGCCAGCAAACAAAGTCCGCCATGGAAGCACTGTGTCGATTCGCGCTTGGACAATGTTGATCTACTCAATCCACTTTGCAAGTCGACTTGGCTTGTCTATATCGCAGCCCGGCCAGGCTGGTTTTCTTACACCAAAAAGCTTGGTGAACAGGATCAAGGTCAACTCTTTACGAGCTTTGACGCGATGGATTCGGCGCTCAATGACGTTATCGATTTGGTTGGCGCGCGATTGAAAAGATGTGGCGCAATGGCGGCAGTTCGGCATCGCTTGGCCGCCATGTTGACTTTGTACATAGGTTCAGATCTCGTGGATACCGCATTGCGTGCTCGGCTCTATCCAGGTAAGGCAAGCCTCACGGCACAGCATTTGAACTTGGTGTGGAGAAACCTTCGCGTGTTTCAAACCATGGATCGAGAAAACCCACGACTGTTGGTTGCGCTGACCGCGTGGCTTTCGTACGCTAGACCTAACGATCTTTCCCAAACGGCAGATGCCATTCCAGCGATGATGAATGACATTCTGGCATCGGGTCTGTCGCAAAAGGCTTGGCGTGTATTGGCCGAGAAGGGAATGAACCGCTTGCTGCCAAGCCAACTTAACCGTTCTCCATGGGAATCGCTCATTTTGAGCCTGAAGGCTCTGGATGCATCACGGTGGCCAACATTGGCTCCGCGTGGTTTTATACGTTTGTTGCACGATTCAGCGGGTCGGCCCGACACATTTGAAACGTCCAGTGCAGGTGTTCCGGGTTGGTTTTGGCAAATTGTCTGCAACGAGGCTTCTGATAGGCGCGGGGACGCCGTGGCATATCAGGAACTCTTTGATAGCGTTCCACGCTGGGCATGGCTGGTTAGAAAGTACGCCTTTCGCCCAGACAAGAATCAGCGACGCCGCGGTTGCTCTTGGTTGCGTGAGGCGGTGCAATTTCACGAAAAATTGGAACAAGCAGAGGATACGCAGGACGCTCCAGCCTGGGCCTTGTGGGTTCAATCGGCGCAATGGGATACATCGGGCAAGCTAATGGTTGTGCCACTACTTTCCCCAAACGCATTGATTACCGAGGCGACGGCATTGCACAATTGCGCGGATAGTTACATTTCCCGATGCCGTCAGGGCAATGAGTTGCTTATTAGCCTGCGCGATAAGAGCACAGGCCGAAGGATAGCGTTGGCCTCTGCTGTCCGGCGTGTCCGACACTGGTCGCTGGACGAGATTGCAGGTCCTTGCAACGAGCCAGTGCAATTGGCAGTTCGGAAGTATGCCAAGCAGGCTGTAGCAGAAGTCAACAGAAAATATTCTGAGCACTTGGGCGAAAAACGAATGCCCGTTGTCGACGCTGAACCAGATTTGTTTGAACTGTAAACGTTATCAATGCCAGATCAAGATCACGCATCGACCCATTCGGAAACTGTCTTCACTTCATCGTGGAGAACTTTTTCACCATCACATAATTGGCGTAACGGTACGTCTTTTCCCTCGCACCAGTCGTGTGCCGCAGGTAATGGATTGGCCGCCAGCATTTCTGGCCGGTAAGGAAGTGTTCCATGCCCGAGTAGTCGAGAAATGACAATCTCTCTGGCATATTGAGACAAATTCAACTCAACGTGGGTTGCGAGCAATTGAAGATCATTTCGGATTCGGGCAGGCACCCACACCTTGATCGGCATAACGTTTTTACCCAACTCGGGAACCCAATAGGTGTGAACACGCTTTTTACCTACAGGATCATTGCTGGGACCCCTTGAAAACATAATAGGTCCAGGGTCTTTGAAAATCCCTGGAATTTTTGCGTTCATCATCTGAAACGCATAGATGCCGTAGCAATGATGAGCAAAAAACTGGCGCAAAGCTTCACTAACAGAGTCGCCATTCAAATTGCTTATCTCCTTGAGAGCTTCAAGGGCGGGCTCGGGCAGCCAAAACTTCATCGCTGTGTCGTGGTTGCCCAGATCACTAAAGTCTCCCATGCCATCTAGGAGTTGTGAAAATTTCATCGGTCGGGTACGAGATTCAGTATGAACCTCAGTGATACCCGACGATTGCTTTTGTTTACTAAAAAATGGCCACATGGTGTGATCTCAATAAAGTAGGGGAATTTTCGTCTACGCCCGTTGAAAGTCCTACAGTTGGTGAACAAACTGAAATGAATTTCGATGCGCTTCAACAAAAATTCGTCTATGCCTAGGTTTTTGCCGAACGGACTCACCAATGGGATTCCGCCATGGGTGTAAAACTACTTCAGCAGAAGTCAAATCAAGGCTGTCTCGCCAGTGCTTGGATGGACGATCGCGAATTGCGCTCGTGGTTTCGAATTGCCGAAGACACTAGTTTGCCATTTATTTGCAACGACGTTGCAACTATGCCGGCTGATCATTCCGGCCGCTTTGGTACACAAAGTCCAAATCTGGATTCCCTCAACGCCAAGGTGACTTTTACTAGATCAGCGTTTGGAGGGACACAACTTGGAACTTAAAGTAATCAAAGATGACGATGTGGCAGAGATGATTCGTGGGGCAAAAGTCCGTGCTGTCTATGCTGGTCCAGGGGTAACTGACACGGTGGCAGGGGCGCTCATTGAAGTTCGAAAACGTCTCGTGAAAAGCCGCGTTAGGGTCGTACTTGACGGCAGTGCCAACGCCCTGCGTTTGGGGTATGGCCAGACTGACCCCATGCCGATGTTGTTGGAGCACGATGTCGATGTGCGAGTCGAGCAGGGCTTGCGCATGAGTCTTCTGGTGGTGGATGATCTGGCGATGGTTTTCATGCTTCCTGCCATGATGGTGGAAGACCCAAATCTGCCGCGTGGTCCAAATGCCTTAATTCTTTCGCGAGAGCAAGTTGATGGTGTGCTCGCCACGGTCGCCCCTGACTACGTGAAAAGTAGTCCGAGCGAAGAAACGATAAAGCCAACCCCTCCACAAATCGGTAAGGAGCCGTTAACCGATGCCCATGTGAAGGCTGTGGAAGCTGAGATGGTGAAGAATCCTCCGCAACGATTTGACCTTACACGCACTCTGACAGTATTCAACGCATACGTCGAGTTCATTGAGCTGCGGCTGACTGGCCTGCAAATTACCCGCCACACCGTCAAATTACCGCAAGACTTGATCCTGGCCTTGCGCGACGAAGCCACGTCAAAGCGATTGCGCACAAGTTTCAACTTGTTGGATGGAAAAAGCAAAGTTGGTCAGGATGCTGATGCCGTCGAAGTCAGAGTGCGCAAGTTGCGTGATCGATTTGTCCGTCCGATTGGTGACATTGGTGCCATAACTCTTCGCAGCAAGCGCAAGGAGGTCGATTCGCTGATTGAAGCGATTCGGGCCGACATTGAAAAGTTTCGTGAATCTGTGGTCGAGCGACTTACGAAGGAAATTGCTTCGTCGAGGAACAAATTAGTGGAGGGACTGACTCCCGCACTCAAGAAGAAGCCGCCGCAAGACCTGATTGATCAAGTTACTGGAAAAGTAACGGTCGATCATGTGACGCTCTATTTGACCAAGCGTCTTGAGGAGGTTTTTCCAACTGCAGAGAGTGTCGTTGGAGATATGAAGCTGGAGTGCGTTCGCAAGGGTGTGACCTACGAAACTTTGGCCAGTGGCGATTTTCAGAAAAAAGTTCGCGACGCATTTCCCTATGAAGATTGGGACAAGCCGTTTGCCGAATTCACAGCAGCGAAGGCAGAACAGCTGCCATTGCTGGACCAATGAAAAGCGAGGGAAAAATTTATGCCCATAAAAAAAGTTATTGCGGACCAGCGAGTTCCGGTCAAGATATGGACTGACGATGTGGACGAGCGCTCAATTGAGCAACTGACCAACATTGCAAGTTTGCCATTCATTCACCATCATGTGGCGGCGATGCCCGATGTCCATTTGGGTATTGGTGCCACCATCGGGTCGGTGATTGCCACCCATAAAGCCATCATTCCAGCTGCGGTCGGTGTTGACCTGGGTTGTGGCATGGTGGCGGCACGTTTGTCGCTGACGGCCAATGAAATCGACGAAAAAGCGCTGCAAAAAGTCTTTGACCAGATCAGTCGAGATGTGCCGGTCGGTCGTGCCCAGCATAGCGATGAGCGGGTACTGGTCGATGCCTCCAAACCGTTTGAGCCAGGCCTTAAATCGTTGACTGATCGCCACCCCGAACTGCTCAAAGCGTTTGGTAAGTTCTCCAAGTGGGCCAACCAGATGGGCACGCTCGGTGGTGGAAACCACTTCATTGAAGTCTGCCTAGATGAGACTAACCAGGTGTGGGTTATGTTGCATTCGGGCAGCCGTGGCATTGGTAACGCGATTGCCAGTTACTTCATTGCTTTGGCGCGCAAGGACATGGAACGCTGGATGATCCAGCTGCCCGACCGCGATCTGGCCTATTTCCCTGAAGGCTCTGAACACTTTGCAGATTATGTGGAAGCGGTTCACTGGGCGCAGGATTACGCGATGCAGAACCGCACGTCGATGTTAGAACTGGTGCTGGCTGCCTTACAGCGCCATCTGCCCCCCTTTACTGTCACGACCGAGGCTGTGAACTGCCACCACAACTATGTTGCGCAAGAGCACCACTACGGCGAAAACGTCTGGGTGACCCGCAAGGGTGCCATTCGTGCCCGTGCCGGTGACCTGGGAATTGTTCCAGGCAGCATGGGTGCGCGCAGTTTTATTGTGCGCGGCCTTGGTAACCCTGAGAGCTTTTGTTCCAGCGCCCATGGTGCCGGACGCAAGATGAGTCGAACCGCCGCCGAGAAGCAATTTACGGTAGCTGACATGGTGGCGCTAACCCAAGGTGTGATCTGCCGCAAGGACAAGGATGTGATTGACGAGATTCCGGGTGCCTACAAAGACATCGATCAGGTCATGGCCAATCAGGCTGACCTGACGGAGATTCTGCACACGCTCAAGCAAGTCGTCTGCGTCAAAGGTTGAAGTAGACAGCCTGATGTATTGGAAGCATGGTGAAAAGTGCTCGCTACGTTTGAGAGGGCAAGGGGATGGTTGGGCACCTTTGTCATTTATCTACGAAGCCGCTGGATGGTTGGGAAACCAGGCAACCGGTGCTGAAAAGGAGGCCAATCTTTCAACTGACTGCGGTTCGAATCCGCAGGGCTGTCCGACTGAAATATGTCGGAATGAAAAATCGAACACCGTGATTTCGGCGGTGCGTGTCAAGGGATGAAATACAGAAAGGGAAAATTATGACAGTTGCAGCAATCGTGAAAGCCGCCCAATTTGCAGCCGAGAAGCACAAAAATCAGCGTCGCAAAGATGTCGATGCCTCGCCCTACATCAACCACCCGTTGGCGTTGGCCAGCGTTCTTGCCGTTGAGGGCGGTGTCGAAAACCCGGATGTGATCTGTGCAGCGATGCTGCACGACACCGTTGAAGACACCGATACGACCGCAAAAGAGTTGGCAGATATTTTTGGAGACAAGGTCACGAGCATCGTGCTGGAAGTGACCGATGACAAAAGCTTGGAAAAGGCAGTTCGAAAAGAGGAACAGGTGCGGCACGCGCCTCTTATGTCCTCCGAAGCCAAATTGGTCAAGCTGGCTGACAAAATTTGTAATTTGAGAGACATCCTGGCATCGCCACCGGCGGATTGGACTGCGGAGCGAAAGAAAGCTTATTTTGATTGGGCGGCTCGCGTGGTGGCTGGTGTACGTGGCATTCACCCTGGACTTGAAGCAACCTTCGATGGTCTGTTTGCCAGACAGTCAGAACTGCTCTGACGGCAACTCAATAGGATGATCGAACATCACATCGATACGGCATGGTCAACCTTGACCAATGCACGTTGTCAAACATCCGTTCACGGCTGGCATGAGTTGAGAAAGCAGAATGCAGCATGACCATCGTTCGTGGTGTTCGAATCATGGCAGCGCCGTGCTGTGGTGCGCAATATGCCTTCCCAAGATACGTGTCGATGAATTTTTCGGCATTTGAATACTGGACGGATGGTTGGCGCGAGTGGTCACTCATGCCGAACGACGAAGGCTTGCGACGGTGCAAATGTGGGCGGTTTGTCCTGATAAAGGACATGGTCTCAATCGAGAGACCAGCAGCACCCAGTGCGGACGACGATGAGTCCAATGAACTGCCATTTATGGATCATGTGCCCGACGATCTTTTGCCCGAGTGCATCTCAAAGGCGAGCAGTGAGGACATGGAGGTCGCGGCTAGGCTGGGTTACTGGAGACATCTCAATCACGAGTACCGTGATAGATACCGTCAGCACAGGGATGCTGAAGAGGCCGCAACCAAAACGGCATGGGTTGTAGCAAATCCAGATCGCAGAACCTGGTGGGACAAGTTCCTTCGTCGAAAACCACCGGAATACAGACGTCCACAAAACAGTCCGTTCACTTATCCGGCCTTCGATCCAACGGATGTGCAACTTCAAAACATGCAGCGTCTCAGCAAAGTTCTATTTGACCGCTGGGAAACTTCTCGCAAGGGGTATGTCATCGATCTAGTCGATCTTTTTAGGGAGCAAGGACGATTTGACGAGGCTGAATTATTGATTTCATCGATGGACATCAAAAAGGATGATGTAACCGGACAGCTAATTTCAAAGATGATTAAAGAGCGGCAATCTGCTCCGATGCGTTATCGGATGTGATTGATCATTCAGGACTCATATGAAGTACGACACCATCGAGTTAGAAGTAGTCATGGTCGATTCACCAGGGTACTCGGGGTCTGTTGTTGATTACGGACTAAAAATCAATGGTGTCGAGTTTCACCCAGAGCATCCATTGGACTTAACCAGTCTTGTCAAAAGTTGTCAGTGGTCAGGCGAGCTTGACATTTTCACCTGCGGATGCGGTCAACCCGGGTGCGCAGGTATCTTTCAAGGCATTGAAGTCGGACACTCTCATAAAGAGATCACGTGGAAAAGTCCAGATCCGCTTTCAGTCAATGAGGACACCCCTGACCTGTGGGAGCATGGTGTAACGACGTTTGAGCACTTCGTTTTTGAGCCTGAGCAATACATAGATGCAATTGACTCGGGCATCAAGCAAATCAAATCGCTGGCCATATCAGCACCGATTCCGTGTGAGTTCCAAGTTCATGGTGTCGAACTCGAACAGGTATTGGCACTGGAAACACGACCGTTTTCTGCGCATACGATGGAGCCTGATCGGCGAATTTTGGCTTGTCAAGTGGTGGTTGATGCGTACCATGGCTTTGTCACTGTTGGCGGGGTTGGATACCAAATGGAAGACCTCAATCTTGAAGCCGAACTAATGGAAGCGTATTTGGCGTGGAAGTCGATCGGTGTGTTTCCAAATAGTGAGTCGGAGATTCCTGCTTACCTAGCGTATCTGCAAAGTGGACGTTCATTTTGTCGAGCATTGCGGGAAGACATTGGCCGTAAGACTGCTGTGAAATTTAAGTACCACCCGTCACCTATCTACAACAAAGATGCATGGGAAATCATCGAGATCATTCGGTGATCACTTCTAGCTCAAAGAGGAGACTGCAATTAGAAAGTGAATTGGTATCTCCAAAACGTAAAGCCCGCCATCATGAATGCTGAAAATTTGCCCTTTATTCCCGTCCTCACCGTGATGGTGGACTATGGCAATGCGCCATTCTTGTGGCTTGTCGATGCACCTAATGAATTGGGCATCGGCGGCAATATATGCGATGGCACCGGCTGGGATGAATCATGTCCAATGTCGGAAGTTCTTTGGAGAAAGTTTGCAGACTGGGCCGTCGCCTTTGACCGCACGCGGTTTTACTCTGAAGATTTCGATGCAAGTGATTGGGATTGGCTTGAGTTTCATGCGCGTGGTGTCCACCTGGCGCGTTTGCTGAAGGATGAGGTTGGTGAAGACTATCGCGTCGTTTACGACAAACCCTGTGAAGACCCTAACCATCGACTCGCCGAGCGCACAGAAGTCCTTGCTGATGGCGCGTTGATGCATTTGCCGACGTTTCGCGGATCAAACTTCGAGGCAGTTCGCTTTTGCCAGCATATTATTTCAGGCGGCCAGACTGGGGCGGATCGTGGCGCGTTGGATTTTGCCATTGAGCACGGTTACACGCACGGTGGATGGGCACCTCAGGGTCGCGAAGCCGAGGACCGCAAGATTCCCATGAAGTATCAGCTGGTTGAGTTGGATCACGGTGGCTACCGGCAGCGTACACGCCGTAATGTTGAGGAGAGTGATGGCACGCTGATTGTTAATTGCGGTGAAATGGATGGGGGGACACTTGCCACCCAGGTCTTCGCTGAGCGATTGAACAAGCCGTTCCTTGTGGTTCAGGCCGATCAGGGCGTTAGCGGGGAATCGGCGAAGTGCGTTCTCGAATGGCTGCGTCAGCACGAAATCAAGACCCTGAATGTCGCTGGCCCGCGAGAAAGCAAACGACCGGGCATATACCGACTGACACGTGAATTGCTGAACGAAGTCGATGCCTCACTATCTTGAGTCACCGCAAGTCAGACGTTTGTACAAAGTCAGGAAGAATGGATGATCAAGTAAGCATGTTTGTTGCTATAGCGTGTAATTTATTGACAAATGCATAGATATTGCAACATACTTGCACTATGAATTTTCGGCCCAATCCGACGCATGAGCAGGCTGTCCTTGAACTTGCCAGGGCAAGACCGCTGCTGCGTGCTCGGGACCTAGCGCAGCAGCAACTGCCAACCATAGTGCTCAGCCGACTGGTCGCCGCAGGGAAGCTCGAAAGAGTTGCCAGAGGAGTTTATGGCCTGCCAGGGCAGGCAATCAGCGAGCACCGGTCCCTGGCGGAAGTGGCGCTGCGTGTACCGCACGGAGTTGTTTGCCTGCTTTCGGCACTGCGGGTGCATGGCATCGGGACACAGGCACCTTTTGAGGTCTGGCTTGCCATTGAACATCGGGCACCCATTCCAAGGCTTGACCAGCCCAAAATTCGCGCCGTGCGCATGTCAGGGGTGGCTTTCACAGATGGCATTGAACAACTGCAGGTTGATGGCGTGAGCGTGCGGGTGTTTAACGCTGCCAAGACAGTGGCGGACTGCTTCAAATACCGCAACAAAATTGGGCTGGACGTTGCCCTGGAAGCCCTACGCGATGGCTGGGCGCAACGAAAATTCACAATGGACGAAATCTGGCATTTCGCGACGGTTGACCGCGTGGCCAATGTCATGCGCCCATACCTGGAAAGCGTGACAACATGAGTCGAAATCTGGCTGCATCGGTCCGGGCGCGTTTGAAGCAACACGCTGATGCGACCAAGCAAGACTTCAATTTGACGCTCACGCATTACGGTCTGGAGCGTCTGCTGTACCGACTGTCCGTTTCCGAGCACGCCTCAAATTTTCTGCTCAAAGGGGCGCTGCTGTTTACGCTTTGGTATGACGTCGCGCACCGGCCCACCCGTGATGCTGATCTTTTGGGCTTTGGCCCGGACGACGTTGAAACAGCAGTCAAGACTTTCCGCCAAATTTGCCTGACCCCATCGGAAGACGGGGTGGTGTTTGACCCCGATTCAGTCAAGGGTTCAGTCATCCGCAAGGAGGCTGGCTATGGCGGAGTGCGGATCGACATTCAGGCAAAGCTAGATGGTGCGCGCATTGCTCTGCAAGTTGACATCGGGTTCGGTGACGCGGTGACTCCGGCACCACAGGCGATCAGTTATCCGGTACTGTTGGAAGATCTTCCGGCACCGCAGCTGCGGGCATATCCGAAATACACGGTCGTCGCCGAGAAATTCCATGCCGTGTGCCTGCTGGGGCTGGCCAACACACGAATGAAGGATTACTTCGATTTGTGGGTGCTACTGGATGACACCACGCTTGACCCATCCGAAGTGCGCCGTGCCATTGAAGCAACTTTTGAGCGCCGCAAAATGCCCATGCCGATCACGGTGCCCGTCGGCTTTACAGACGCCTTTGCAGGAGATGTAACCAAGCAAACTCAGTGGAAGGCATTTTTGAAAAAGAACCAGCTTGATCCAATTGTGCTGGTCGATGTGGTGAAAAGACTGCGCGGTAAGTTTCAAGCTGTCGGGGTCATCTGAGCCCGCAAGACAAGCAACGGAGTGTTTGATACGCCACCGGAGGTGAGTGGTTCCCGGTGTTTTCCCAGTTCGCGGATAGGCGCTTCATTTCAACAATTGGGTGCAATTGGGTGTGTTTTTGGTTAGTTGCTTCGTTTGGGTCCAATCTAGAACGTCGGCACTTGTGCAGAAATGCCGACAAAACGCAACATTTTCATTCGAATCTAACCGGCCCAGCCAGGGCCTTTGTCGATGTTGACAGGCAAGACTCTTCGAAGGCTTCGATGTCGACCTGGCGGTAGAGGACGCGGCCGGGGAGTTTTAGGAACTTCGGGCCAATGCCCTCGCTGCGCCAGCGCTCAAGACTGGCCTCGCTGATGCTCCAACGGGCTGCGAGCTGTTTTTGTCCCAGATGTTTGGTTTCCACGGGTTTCCTTCCGAATGAGTTGGTGGTACTCCATGAAGGCGTGTTTTCAGCCCAAAGCCAAGAGGTGAAAAAATGCGGACGGCGGTTCAAGTGCGAAATACGGATTTGAACTGGCGTCCACAGTTCTCGATGGGGTCGACCATCGGCCTCTGATAGACTGCCAGTTATGTTGGAGGTTTCCGCAGCTATTCGATGCAGCCATTGGCAGCAAAAAGGAGCCCAGTTCGCTGGGTTTGACAGGGGGTGCGGCCCCACCACCACTATTTGAAAAACCAACCGTTCTCGGTTGGTTTTTTTTCGCCCGTTCCCCCTGTGTTTGCGCGGTTTCCGGCCTTGTCCTCTTGAGCACGCCCCTCCGGAAGTCGCCGTTGCAGGCGCGCACTCCGCCGTTTTTCTCTCTCTGTTCTCTGCTGCCCTCTTGAGCATTCAAGGCCAGAAGTCGTGTGTTGGCGCGGGTTTGCGGGCCATTGGTTTGCTTCTTCGCTTGCTCGGGAGCGCGCGACCGAGACAGCGAAAGGCACAAAAAAGCCGCCTTGCGGCGGCGTGTCGCTGCGGCACGGATGTCAGCGCGAGCCTGCCACCAGCGCCTCGCGTTGCGCCAGCCAGGACGCCGTCAACTTGCCGCGCAGCAACTGGCTGACGCCCACATCGAGGCGTCCCAGGGCGATGGCTTCGATCAAGTCGGGGGCCAGTTGTGCCAGTCGGCTCATCTTGCTCGCTTGGCCGAGGTCGATGCCTTCGGCCGCCGCGATCTCGGTCATTGAACTGAACCGTCCTTCGTCCAGCAGGCGCTGCCAGTGGTGCGCGAGGCCGAGCGCCCGGATCAAGGGAGTGTCCTGCGCCATCTCCCGCACCTGCCGCTCACGGCGGGCCTCGTCCAGGAACTCCTGCGGCGCGTCCAGCGGCGTGATGACCTGCTTCTTCAAACCCCGGCGCACCAGCGTCCAGGGCAGGAATGTTTCCATCTGCACGCCGCCAGCAGGCAGCGGCGTCTGATACGTCACTGGGTCGCCCTTGGCGTGGCCACGATGCTTTTTGCTCATACGTCCTCCTCGAAGGTGGCCATGAGCTGGCGCTGGGCGTGCCAGTCGACCATCAGGCGGTTTCGCTGAAACCACATCAGCGTCAGCCGCCGTGGCTGCTTGCCCGCCATGAACTGCTCAATGATGTCGGGGGCCAACAGGGTCAGGCGCAGCAGTTCGTTGACCACCGAGTGGTGCAGCTTCTCGGCGCGGGCGATGGCCGACCCGCTCTGCATCGCGCCGGTGTCCAGCAGGTGCTGCCAGTAAAAGGCCCGTGCCACACCGTCGAGCAGGGTCACGTCGTGGACGCTACGCTCGTCGGTGGCCACGCGCTGGACGCCCCGGCGTCGGAACGTCAGGGGCACGAAGGTTTCCATCGACTCGTCCATCAGGCTTCGACCTCCAACAGTTCGGCACCGATGCTGTCCGGGGCGAACTCCTTGATCAGCGCGTTCCAACCCACCTCACGCCACTTCACCTTGATCCCCTGAACCTCGCCCGTGTGGACGAGGTCGATGCGCTCGATCATCAGATTGGCGATGCGGTGGCGCTCGACCGGGAACAGTTGATCCCAGACGTTGTTGAGCCGTCCCATCGCCATCACGGTGGTGGCCTCATCGATCTGGGCCCCGTTGCGTTGGATGTGCCGCACCACCGACGCTACGGTCTCCGGGCTGGTCAGCACCGTGCGGATCTGGGCCACCACCGCCCCCTCGATCTCCGGCGCGGGCAGGCGCTCATAGCCCTTGCCCGGCGCGCCGAACCGCGCTTCCGACTTGGACACGTAGTAGTGGTACTTGCGCCCGTTCTTGCGCGAGTAGGTCGGGTACATCCGCTCGCCTGAGGGTGCGTACAGCAGGCCGCGCAGCAAGGCGTCGGTGCGCGACCTGATCTTGGTTTCCACCGACCGAGTGTGGCCATCCTTGGCCAGCACCTCGTGAACCCGGCCCCACAGCCCGGGATCGATGATGGCTTGATGCACACCCGGGTACCAACTGCCCTTGTGCGACAACTCCCCGAGGTAGATGCGGTTGCGCAGCAGCTTGTGCAGGTACTTCTTGTCGATGCGCGTGCCCGCCCGCGTCTGGCCGTCCTGTGTCGTCCACGCCTTGGTCGTGATGCCATCCAGCGTCAGGTTGGCGGCAATCTGGGTGGGCGATCCGATGGTCAGCATCTCCTCGAAGATGCGTCGCACCACCGCCGCCTCGGTGTCGTTGATGACCAGCAGGCGGTTCTCGACATCGAAGCCGAGCGGCGGCACGCCACCCATCCACATCCCTTTGCGTTTGCTGGCGGCGATCTTGTCGCGGATGCGCTCGCCGGTGACCTCGCGCTCGAACTGGGCGAAGGACAGCAGCACGTTGAGCATCAGCCGTCCCATCGAGGTGGTGGTGTTGAACTGCTGCGTGACCGACACGAACGACACGCCCTGGCGCTCGAACACCTCGACCATCTTGGAGAAGTCGGCAAGGCTGCGCGTCAGGCGGTCAATCTTGTAGACCACCACGATGTCGATCTGGCCGCGCTCGATGTCGGCCATCAGGCGTTTCAGCCCTGGACGATCCGTGTTGCCGCCGGAGAAGCCGGCGTCGTCGTAGTCGTCGGCCACCGGAATCCATCCTTCTGCGCGTTGGCTGGCGACGTAGGCGTGGCCTGCTTCCTTCTGCGCGTCGATGGAGTTGAACTCCTGGTCAAGGCGTTCGTCCGACGACACCCGGCAGTAGACGGCGCAGCGTTTGCGCGCCTTGGGAGAGGCGATTTGGGTGGCGTCGCTCATTGCGCACCTGCCTTGCCGGTCAGGCCGAAGAACAGTGGCCCCGACCAGTGCGTGCCGGTGATCTGCCGGGCCACGGCTGTCAGGCTCTTGAAGGTGCTGCCCTCGTACTCGAACAGACCTTCGGCGGTGACCGCCACCTTGTGCTCGCGGTCGCCCCATTCGCGCAGCAGCACGGTGCCGGGCGCGAAGTTGGTGTCGCGCGGGCGAGCCCGCAGCTTGATCTTGGAATGCTTGGCACCGATGGCCTCCAGGCGCTGGCGCGTGTTGTGCGCCAGACCGCCGAAGGCTTCCTCCTGCATCTTGTAGGCGATGCGCGACTCGATGAAGACGCGGTTGGGGTTGATGGGGCGGCTGCTGAAGTACCGATCCCACACTGGCCACAACTCGGCGATGGGCAGGCTCGACAGCTCCGCGATCCGCGCGGCGACGGATGTTTGTTTCTCGTTCATCACAACTTCTCCTGTTGATAGGGGGTTGTATGAACGCGCTGGTCGGGCAGGAAGCCAAGGCCAACTTCTCTCTGTTTTGGCGCTTCTGCGACGACGGTGCGGACGATGGCGGCCGCAAGGATGGCGGTGATTTCGCCAGCGCGGGCGCTGGCGGACATCTCCGAGGGAGATGCGAGTTCGAGGTTCTTCATGACGGCTCCGAGGAATTGCAAACGTCACAGATGGTGAGCTCGATCCCCCGAAGAGGATGGCAACGCAGGGCAATCGGGATAACATGCAAACAGCACAACGCAAGATATTCTTGCCTTTTTAACTTCGCAAGACTAGAATGCAGGTTTAGGAGGTGACTGCCATGCTCGAAAAGATCTCGCAAAAGCTGATCGGCTACCGCGTCAAAGCGGCGCGCGAGGCCAAGGGCTGGACGCAGGATCAGCTCACTCAAGGGATGGGTCTGAACGACCGCCAGACGGTCTCTGACATCGAAAACGGCAAGCGCGCCCTCAAGCCGGACGAGATGCTGACGCTGTCCGACCTGTTGGACCGCGATCTCGAGTTCTTCATCGACCCGTTTGCCGTTGCTGGCGAGGCGCAGTTCTCCTGGCGTGCCGCGCCGGAGGTGCCCGAGGACAGCCTCGACGGATTCGAGCTGAAGGCCGGTCAATGGATCGGTCTGCTTCGCTGGCTGCGCGAGCAGCAGGACAGCCGGTCAAGCGTGCTCAAGCGCGCCCTCCGGCTGTCATCGCAGTCTTCTTTCGAAGACGCACAGGAGCGCGCGGAAAGTTTGGTTGCCGAGCTGGATCTCGGTGTTATTCCAGCCGAAGGCTTGATCGACAAGATCGAGCGCGAGCTGGACATCCCGGTGTTATTCGTCGATACGGTTGACACTGCCGATGGTCAGTCCATCTCGGGTGCCACCTGCCATCTCGAAGAGATGGGTGTCATCCTGATCAACCGCAACGAGAACGAAGCCCGGCGTTTTTTCGATCTCGCGCACGAGCTTTTCCATGCCCTAACCTGGGACGCGATGAGGCCGGAACACCGGGAGTCGAACTCTGTCGAGGAGCGCAGCAAAGGCAAGCGCATCGAGCAGTTGGCGAATAGTTTCGCCGCTGCGCTGCTGATGCCGAGCGCCACCCTCGACAAGCTGATCGAGTCCGACCGTCAAGGCGATATTGCGCATCTGTGCGAGGTCGCGGCCTTGCTCCGGGTTGCACCGGTCACGCTGGCATGGCGACTGTTTAACCTCAAGCTCATCGGTGAAGATACCCGGCGCAGTCTTTCGCAAGAGAAGCAGCGGCCATCGGTGTCAGGCCCACCAAAACGGTTCTCTCCTACCTTCGTGAAGATGCTTCACGAAGCCCTGGAAAACGGACGGCTGTCGGCTCGCAAAGCCGCCAAGGCGATGGGCCTTGGACTTGGCGGGTTGACCGAGCTGTTCGCTCAGTACGACCTCACCGCACCGTTCGAGCTGTGAGGTGAGCACCGTATGCCGAAAATCCGAGTTTTCGCGGACACCAACGTCATCCTCGAATCATTCCGAACGGGCTGCTGGGCAGCCATCAGCAACCACTTCTCCATCGAGACGGTCGAGAAGTGCGTTGAGGAAACGCTGACCGGCAATCCTGGCGATTCCCGCCACGTTGCCGTCCCGTCTGCCGACTTGATAGCGGGCCTTTCTGGGCAGCATCCGGTCAATCGAAAGGAACTTGCCTCTCTGGTGTTGAGCAATCCATCGTGCAGCACGCTTGACGATGGCGAGAAGCATCTCTTCGCGTGGCTGTACGCCAACAAGCTGCTGCCATCACAGGTCATCGTGGTCACGACGGCTGACAAGGCCGCCATGGTTGCCTCGAACGGACTGGGCTGGCTCGACTGCATGACCTCGCTGGAGGTTCTGGCCCGAAAGGCGGGGGTAGGCCGTGTCAATCTTGATGCGCTCGCTCTTCAATACCGCGAGGACTGGCTTTCCAGCATCAAGACCAAGGTCAGGTTAGGAATCATCCCGTGAGAAACGTTTGACGCTGAGGGCGCGTCCATCAAAGGGAGGAAAGCCACTCAGCAATGTTCAAGGAGCATCGAGTGGCCAAGAAATCTCAGAAGAACAGTAAGCACGTCGCCGACCTCGTCAACTCGTCGACCCTGATGTCCATCTCGCTTTTGGCGCAGGTGGACAAATTCGCATTCCTTGGCGTACTCGATGCCGCCAAGCCTGAGCACCAAGCACGCTCCGAACTGCTCGAGTGCATCCCATCGGTCAAGCGCGAAGACATCACGATTGCTGACCAGGAGGCGGTGCGTCTCCTCCAACTGGCGCGTTTCCGCACAGAGGAAATGCTGGAGCACGCATTCAGTCAAATCGAGTTCGAAAGCCATCCGGAGATCGATACCTTCGACCGGTCTGCTGATGCCATGACCCGTTTGATCTGGTTGCGCGTGAAGGCTCCACGCATCTTCGACCAGATCGAGACGATCTATCTCACGCACCATTTCCATGGGCACAAGAAATTTCTCGGATTCACCGTGCGCGATGGCGACGGCCGGGACTTTCAGTGGACGCCCGAGGTCGAGCGGAAACTGCACGAAGGCGTGGGCGAGATTCTGGGCCTGGACGACGAGTCCAAGAAGAGCTGTGAGGTCATCCACTTTGAGATGGATGACGGCGACGAGACCGCCAAGCGGCGGCTGCACTATTTGGTCGTCTATCACCCCGGCAAGATGAAGTTGCTACGCCAGATGAAAGATCGTCGGCGCGACCTGCTCCTGTTCACCCCCGCGCTCGAAGCAACGCTGGTTTACGACCCCGCCGAGAACAAGGTACATGTGCTTTCTGACAAGCAGAGCACCGCCAAACGCCTCGCTGATCGATTCGCTGTGATCGGCTTCGAGAAACCCCTCTCGAAACAGCCCGTGGACGCGGTCAGCTATGAGCTGGCAATGTTCAAGCAGCCGGTTAGCCTCAAAGATGCGAAGGCCACCGGGGCAGTGATCCAAGACGCCTGGATTTCCTCGCTGTCCGTGACCCTCGGTCACACCCGCCACAGCGTCACGCTTTCGCTGGCCAACAGCGACAACGTCTGGGGTGTTTCCAACCACCACTTTGGCGAGCACAACCCGCTTTCGAGCTGCCGTTCAGTGCTCGAGGTAAAGCTGTCGTTCGTGATCCGTTTTGACGGAGAGGAAGACGCGCGCGCGCTCGACATTACCGTGGGTCAGCGTGGTTCCTGCAACCTGCATGCGCTGCCAGACCCTCGAATGCGTCGATGCGGCGAGGACATCCTGACCTCACTGGGCGTCATGAAGCGGGTGCAACCGGCAAAGGTCGGGGCCGATCTGGCCCTTTTCCGTGCCGAGATGAAACTGCTCGATCTCGCGGTCGATGATGTCGATGGCCATCTGCTGACAGCGCTTGGTCTTCCCGCCGCTGATCTCGTTAGCAAGGGACTGTTGAAAAGGAAAGCACCAGGCGACTACGTCACCGTGCCTGTCGAAGATGAGGAGGGCCAGCCCGGCTTCCGACGCCTCAAGGTGAATTTCAACAGCACCAGCACCTGGGCACTGGACGACCTCACCGGTGAGCGCTATGACCTTTCCGAAGGAGACCTGTGCCGGTACACGGTCGACAAGTCCTACCTGCGCGAACGGCTGGATCAACTGCTCAAGCAGCAACTGATCGACGTCCCGCTGACCGTGGATGAGCAGGAGCCCTACGTGCTTGGCAACTACCGCATGGGCGACCAGCGTCTGCCGGTCGCGCTCGTGTCGCGTCTCTGGGAGCCGAAGCATGCCGACAAAATGGACACCGCGCTGCGGCAGTCGAATCTGGGTTTGACCATCGTGCTGACCACGACCGCAGGATCATCCCGCAGGTTTCTTGGCCCGGGCATTGTCGTGGCGCTTGATGCCTTGGCTCATGAGGTGAATGGTCAGGTCTGCATTGAAATGGCCAGGGTCGAGGGCGAGGTGCGTCGCAGGCAGGCTGCAGCTGTAGTAACGGACACGCCGATCCTGATCAAAGAGGATGCGCGAAATGCCTTGCTTGTCGGCCCTTGGCCAGAACCGTGGTCGTTGACCACGAAGGAATGGGTCGATGTTGTGGAATTGCTGGTGAACGCGTGGACAAGTCAAAAGCGCAAATGCACCAAGCTACAACTCGAAGATGCCGCCGGGAAAACCATTCGTTCGATGAATGAGTTTTTCAGGGGTGCGCCGGAATGGTCTTCCTACATTCGAGGGGCGGATGGCAACAGCAAACCGCGCCTGTGGGAATTGAGTATTGGCGTGCCGGATTATCAGCACGCAGCTGAATCTACTGGCGCAGAGGCAGAGGTGGCTTGAGAATCAGGGCGTTGTAATTTCTGCGTGATTTCTGCGAGAAGACTGCGAAATATCGCAGTCTGATATGCGAGGAAATAGGAGCACTTCAACGAAAGGAGTGCTCCAAATGCAAAACCAAGTCCCCTCTGTTCAATCCGGCCGGAAACTTTCCCGGCATCTTCCGGACGGTGCCACGCGCATCGCCCTCGACGAAAACGAGCTCGCCGCCCGCTGGGGGCTCTCCGTCAAAACCCTGCGCCGTTGGCGGCAGGAACAGCTCGGCCCCGTTTTCTGCAAGCTCGGGGCGCGCGTCACCTACCTGATCTCCGAAATCGAAGCCTTCGAGCGCCGCGTCTCGCGCTACTCGACCTTCGCTCGGGCATACCAGTGAGGAGGACGGCCATGAGCGATCTGACCATCTTCCCCGTCGACATCGCCGAGATGTCCGTGAGCCAATTGGCCGCGCTGCCGCCCGAGCAGAAGCGCGAGGTCGACAAGAACCTCGACGCCGCCATTGACTGGCTCAAGAAGGCACGTACCAAGTTCGACGCGGCGCTGGAGCAGTGCTACGGCGAGCAGGCACGCGCCGCGCTGCGTGAATCCGGCCGTGACTTCGGCACCGCCCACATCAGCGACGGCCCGCTGCACATCAAGTTCGAGCTGCCCAAGAAGGTGAGCTGGAACCAGAAGCAGTTGGGCGAAATTGCCGAGCGCATCGTGGCCTCGGGCGAGAAGGTCGAGGGCTACCTCGACGTCAAGCTCTCAGTGTCCGAGTCCCGGTACATCAACTGGCCGCCTGCGTTGCAGCAGCAGTTCGCGGCCGCCCGCACGGTCGATTCCGGCAAGCCGTCCTTCACCCTGAGCACCGATGGGGGTGAGGCATGAAGAGGCTCCCCATCGTGTCCGCCGTTGAGCGCATGGCCGAGCGCAAGGGCGTGAAGCTGCTGATGCTGGGCAAGTCCGGCATCGGCAAGACGTCCCGGCTCAAAGACCTCGACCCCGCCACCACGCTGTTCCTTGACATCGAGGCAGGCGACTTGGCTGTCGCCGACTGGCCGGGCGACACCATCCGCCCGGCGTCCTGGCCCGAGAGCCGCGACTTCTTCGTGTTCCTCGCAGGCCCCGACAAGTCGCTACCGCCGGAAAGCGCGTTCTCGCAGGCGCACTACGACCACGTCATCGAGAAGTTCGGCGATGCGACGCAGCTTGGTCGCTACCAGACCTTCTTCCTCGACTCAATCACGCAACTGTCTCGCCAGTGCTTTGCGTGGTGCAAGACGCAGCCCGGCGCGGTCAGTGATCGCTCTGGAAAGCCCGATCTGCGCGCGGCCTACGGGCTGCTCGGCCAGGAAATGATCGGTGCGTTGACCCACCTGCAACACGCCCGTGGCAAAAACGTGGTGTTCGTGGCGATCCTCGATGAGCGACTGGATGACTTCAACCGCAAGGTGTTCGTCCCGCAGATCGAAGGCAGCAAGACCAGCCTGGAGCTGCCCGGCATCGTCGATGAGGTCGTGACGCTGGCCGAGATCAAGGCCGAGGACGGTAGCTCCTACCGCGCCTTCGTCACGCACACCGTCAATCCCTACGGCTTCCCGGCCAAAGACCGCAGCGGTCGCCTCGACCTGCTGGAGCCGCCGCATCTCGGCGCGCTGATCGCCAAGTGCGCGGGCGCAATCCCCACGCCCGCCAGCGCCGCCAACCCCACACACATCGAATCTCAGGAGTAATCGCAATGACCGCATGGAATGACTTCAACGACGCCGACTCTCAGCAATCCGGCTTCGATCTGATCCCCAAGGGCACCGTCGTGCCGGTGCGCATGACCATCAAGCCGGGTGGCTATGACGACCCCGAGCAAGGCTGGGGTGGCGGCTACGCCACCGAGTCCTTCGAAACCGGTTCCATCTATCTGGCCGCCGAGTTTGTGGTCACCGCTGGCGACCATGCCAAGCGCAAGATGTGGAGCAACGTCGGCCTGCTCTCCAAGAAAGGCCCGACCTGGGGCCAGATGGGGCGCAGCTTCATCCGCGCCGCGCTCAACAGCGCCCGCAACGTCCACCCGCATGACAACAGCCCGCAGGCCGCTGCCGCGCGCCGCATCAATGGCTTCGCGGAACTGGACGGCCTGGAGTTCTTAGCGCGCGTCGACATCGAGAAGGACGCCAAGGGCCAAGACCGCAACGTGGTCAAGCTGGCAGTCGAGCCCGACCATCCCGACTACGCCAAGTTGAAGGGCGTGCCGCCGAAGGGCAGTCCGGGCGGTGGCAACTCCGGCGCTCCGGCCCAGGCGGCTCCCGCCTACGCAGCTCCCACCCCGCAACGCGCGCCAGTGACGGGCAAGCCGTCCTGGGCTCAGTGAGGAGGCGGCCATGAATACAACCGTCCTCACTGCCAGCCACTACGGCGTCGTGCGCTTCGGCGATCTGCAATGCGAGGCCGTCGTCCTCAAGGGCGGCGAGCGTGGCTACGTTCGTCGCCAACTGGCCAAGCTGCTGGGTTTTCACGAGACGCACAAGGGTGGCCGATTTGCCCGGTTCTTGGCCGACTTCGTGCCTAACTCCCTGTCGGCATTGGAGAAAACTCGTGAGCCGATTCTGTTGCCATCAGGTCGGCAGGCGCAGCTTTTCCCGGCAGGGATCATTGCGGACGTCGCGTCGGCGGTGGTGAGCGCCGCCATCAGCGGCACGCTGCACAAGGCCCGCCAGGGCATCGTGCCCAACTGCATGAAGATCATGCGCGCGCTGGCGACCACCGGCGAGGTCGCGCTGATCGACGAGGCGACGGGCTACCAGTACCACCGCGCGCCTGACGCGCTGCAGGAACTGATCTCCAAGCTGCTGCGCCAGTCGTGCTCTTCGTGGGAGCGCCGCTTCCACCCGGACTATTACCGCGCCCTCTACCGGCTGTTCGGCTGGAAGTACCAGGGCCACGACCAGAACCCGCCCCACGTTGTCGGCCAGATCACGCAGCGCTGGGTCTATGGGCCGGTGCTGCCCGCCACGCTGATCGACGAGATCCGCGCTCGCAAGGGCATCTCGCAGAAGCACCACCAGTGGCTGTCCGATCAGGGCCTCGCCCGTCTGGAAACGCAAATTCACGCGGTCACCGCCATTGCGCGCAGCTCGACCTGCTACCGCGACTTCGACCGCCGCTGCGAAGCCGCCTTCGCTGGCGGCTCGCTGCAGTTGGCGCTGCTGGCCGAAGACTTTGAGGAGGGGGCGTGAAATGCTGGGTCTGCAAACGACAGGCCCGGGGATTCGGTCACACCGACAACCGACACGGTGTCGGCGATCCTCGGCGCTACCCCATCGACTGGGTGTTCTGCTCGCAGCGCTGCCAGACCGCGTTCCACGCGATGTACGGCAACTGGCTGCGCGCCAAGGATGGTCGCAGCGACATCAAGGGGGTCGCCATGATCGATCCCTCTGATATCGAGCTGGCCGCGATGCGCAAGTGCCTCAAGTCCTTTGGCGAGGCGGCAGGCGAGATCGGCTTTACCAAGCCGCTGGGCAACTACTCCGAAGTCGAGGCGCTGCAGGTGATCGACGCCATCGTCACTTGCTACACCGAGGCGATGGTTGAGCACCACGAGGCGAGCAAGTACCCGCCCGTGCGCGGCATGCCACCGACGCCCGATCCCATGACTCCGAGTTCAGCCAATCCGTTCGCGGATCTGGAGGACGACCTGCCTTGGGAAGAACCGAAGGGGAAGAAGCCATGATGGACTTCAACTCCACTTCGAGCATCTCGGGCCAGATCACTGCGCTGGTCGACGCCGGGATGCAGCGGGCGCGAGCCCAGAAGTCCGAGCGCCAGTACCTTGGTGCCTCGCGGTTGGGCGCTGCCTGCGAGCGTGCGCTGCAGTTTGAGTACGCCAAGGCTCCCGTCGATCACGGCCGGGACACCCCGGGCCGGATGCTGCGCATCTTCGAGCGCGGCCACGTCATGGAGGACTGCATGGTCGCGTGGCTGCGCGACGCCGGTTTCGACTTGCGTACCCGCAGGGCCGATGGCGAGCAGTTTGGCTTCTCCGTGGCTGATGGCCGTCTGCAGGGCCACATCGACGGTGTCATCGTCGATGGCCCGGAGGGCTTTGCCTACCCGGCGCTCTGGGAAAACAAGTGCCTCGGCATGAAGTCCTGGCGCGAGCTGGAGAAGAACCGGCTCGCCGTGGCCAAGCCCGTCTACGCCGCGCAAGTGGCGATCTACCAAGCCTATCTCGAATTGCACGAGCACCCGGCGATCTTCACGGCGCTCAACGCCGACACGATGGAGATCTACACCGAGGCCGTGCCCTTTGACGCAGCCCTGGCCCAGCGAATGTCGGATCGGGCGGTGAAGGTCATCACGGCGACCGAAGCGGGAGATCTCCTGCCGCGTGCCTTCAATGACCCGACCCACTTCGAGTGCCGGATGTGCGCGTGGCAAGACCGCTGCTGGAGAACACAAGCATGACCGACAACAACACCCCGGCCACCGGCATCGAGCCGATGATCGATGCCAAGCAGGCGGCCGCCGCGTTGCGCCTGCCGTACTACTGGTTCGCCGACCACGCGATGCGCACCAAGTACCGGATTCCGCACTACCTGATAGGTGGTCTGGTGCGCTACCGGCTGTCCGAACTCTCTGCGTGGGCCACGCGTACCACCGCCGTTCAGGGCCGTGATTCCCAAGATGCGGACGCACCTGTCGAGGGAGCCGAATGATCGACTTCAACGACACCACCCAACCTGCGGAGCACAACAGGGAATCTGAACGAGACGAGATTCGCGCCGACTTGCTTGCGCGTCTGGAGTCGGTGCTGACCACGATGTTCCCGGCAGGCAAGAAGCGCCGTGGAAAATTCCTGATCGGCGACATGCTCGGCAGTCCAGGTGACAGCCTCGAGGTGGTGCTCGAAGGTGAGAAAGCCGGTCTGTGGACGGATCGTGCCACCGGCGATGGCGGCGACATCTTCGCCCTGATCGCGGCCTATCTCGGTGCGAACGTCCACACCGATTTCCCTCGCGTGCTGGATGAAGCTGCCGATCTGCTCGGGCGGTCGCGGTCGGTGCCAGTGCGCAAGGCGAAGAAGGAAGCGCCGGTCGACGACCTCGGCCCGGCCACGGCGAAGTGGGACTACTTCGATGCCGGTGGCAAGCTGATCGCCGTCGTCTACCGCTATGACCCACCGGGAGGCAAGAAGGAATTCCGACCCTGGGACGCCAAGCGCCGCAAGATGGCCCCGCCTGAGCCGCGCCCGCTGTTCAACCAGCCGGGCATCGGTGCGGCCAGCCACGTCGTCCTGGTCGAGGGCGAGAAGTGCGCGCAGGCCTTGATCGCCAGCGGCGTGGTGGCCACCACGGCCATGCACGGTGCCAATGCCCCAGTCGACAAGACCGACTGGTCGCCACTGGCTGGCAAGACGGTGCTGATCTGGCCCGACCGCGATGCGCCGGGATGGGACTACGCCGACCGCGCGTCGCAGGCGATCTTGCAGGCAGGCGCGACCTCGGTCGCCATCCTCATGCCACCGGACGACAAGCCGGAGGGGTGGGACGCTGCAGATGCCATTCCCGAAGGCTTCGATGTCGGTGGCTTTCTGGCCGTCGGCGAGCGGATGCCAGTGATGCGCTCGGTCGAGGAAGCGCCTTCGCCAGACTTGCTGACGGGCATTGATTGGACGACCGAGGATGGCCTGTCCAGCGCTTTCACTCGCCGCTATGGCGAAGACTGGCGCTACTGTGCCCTGTGGGGCAAGTGGCTGGTCTGGACGGGTGTGCGCTGGAATCCCGATCAGGTGCTCTACGTGTCGCATCTTTCCAGGGGCATCTGCCGCAACGCCTCGCTGAAAGCGGACACGCCGAGGCTCAAGGGCAAGCTGGCCAGTTCGGCCACGATTTCGTCGGTTGAAAAGATCGCGCGCTCTGACCCGAAGCACGCATCCACCGCCGAGGAATGGGACGCCGATGTCTGGGCGTTGAACACCCCCGGTGGCGTGGTCGATCTGCGCACGGGCCGGATGCGCCCGCACCGACGCGACGACCGAATGACCAAGGTGACCACGGCCACGCCGCAGGGCAATCCGGACAGCGCCTGCCCTACGTGGCGAGCCTTCCTCGCGGATGTCACCGGTGGCGACGCCGATTTGATGGCCTACCTGCAGTTGATGGTTGGCTACTGCCTGACGGGCGTCACCAGCGAACACGCGCTGTTCTTCTTGTACGGCACGGGCGCGAACGGCAAGTCGGTGTTCGTCAACGTGCTGACCACCATCCTGGGCGACTACGCGGCCAACGCGCCGATGGACACGTTCATGGAGGCGCGCAATGACCGGCACCCCACCGATCTCGCCGGGCTGCGCGGGGCTCGATTCGTGTCATCCATCGAAACCGAGCAAGGGCGGCGCTGGAACGAGTCCAAGGTCAAGGCCATCACCGGTGGCGACAAGGTGTCCGCACGCTTCATGCGCCAGGACTTCTTCGAGTACCTGCCGCAGTTCAAGTTGGTGATCGCGGGCAATCACAAGCCGTCGATCCGCAATGTCGACGAGGCGATGAAGCGCCGACTTCACCTGATCCCGTTCACGGTGACGATCCCGCCCGAGCGCCGCGACGGCAGGCTGACCGAGAAGCTGCTCAAGGAACGCGATGGGATTCTGGCGTGGGCCGTCGAGGGCTGCAGCCGCTGGCAAAGCCAGGGCTTGAAGCCGCCCGCCAGCGTGGTGTCGGCGACCGAGGAGTATTTCGAGGCCGAGGATGCGCTCGGGCAGTGGATCGAAGAACGCTGTCTGCTGGCCAAGTCCCACCGCGAAGGCGTCTCCGAACTGTTCGCCGACTGGCGCGAATGGGCCGAGCGCGCGGGCGAGTACGTGGGCTCGGTCAAGCGCTTCTCGGAGCTGATGGCGACTCGCAAGTTCGAGAAGTGTCGGCTGACCGGAGGGGCTCGCGCCATCGCGGGCATCGCCCTCAGGCCCAAGCCGTACAGCAACGCCTACCCCTACCGCGATGACTGACCAATCCGGGCGAGTGACGGATTTGACGGGTTTCCTGATTGACGCGCCACACGTGCGCGCACGTAAGGGACGTTGTCCTGCCAACCCGTCGCATCCGTCACTCGCCCACCCAACACGGAGTAAAGACGATGAACACGACAATCCTGGCCCTTGATCTGGGCACACACACCGGGTGGGCTCTGCAGCACCTGGACGGCACCATCACCAGCGGCACGGAGCACTTCAAGCCGCAGCGATTCGAGGGTGGCGGAATGCGCTTCCTTCGATTCAAGCGCTGGCTCAACGAACTGCTCTCGGTCAGCAATCACATCAACGCTGTGTTCTTCGAGGAAGTTCGGCGACACGCGGGCGTTGATGCGGCGCACGCCTACGGCGGCTTCATGGGACACCTGACCGCGTGGTGTGAGCATCACAACATCCCGTATCAAGGCGTTCCGGTCGGCACGATCAAGAAGCACGCGACTGGCAAAGGCAATGCGAGCAAGGACGAGATGATCGCGGCCGTCCGCGAGCATGGTCACACCCCAGTCGATGATAACGAGGCCGACGCGCTGGCCCTGCTGCATTGGGCAGTCGAGACGCAGGAGGTGTGACGTGAAGGTTCCGACACCCCAATACCGCTGCCCCCTTGGTCGGCTGCAGCCACAAGCCACGGATCTGGACGCCATCAAGGAACGTGGCTGGCGTGACCAGCACATCCTGGTGGTCAACGCGTCCGATGACCGTCTGGACTTCATCGAACGCGAGATTGTGCGACGCATTGGTGAACGCCTGTACGGGCCAGGAGGGACACGTCATGGCTGAGTGGACAACTGACGACGTGGCAGCACGCTTCGAAGAGGCCGCCACCACCGGACGACGCCTGCCCCCTGTGCGTGTGCAGGGCTACTTCAACTGCTGGCCCTCCTTCGTTCGTAAGGAGTGGGAAGCCTTTGCTGCCGACGAGAAGGTGTACCGGCCCTTCCCACCGAGCCCCGAGGCCATCGACCGGATGCTGGAGACGATGCGCTGGGTGCAATGGCTCGAGGTCGAGCAGCGCCACCTTGTGTGGATGCGGGCCAAGCGCTACGGCTGGAGGGACATCACGATCCGCTTTGCCTGCGACCGCACGACAGCGTGGCGGCGCTGGCAACGGGCAATGGAGGTCGTGACCGCGAACCTCAACAGCGAAGGCGTGCGGATGCCTTCCAAAAACGTGGGCAATTTAGGGTAACGCTTGCCGCGTTTGTCCTTGCTTTGCCTTGCTTGTCCGTTTCGAGGCCCGGCAGCCCTGCAACAAAACAGCCCGGTCGGGGGTAGTATTTCGGCTATCTTCTGGACAGTGGTGACGGTTGAGGCCGAGCGCTTGGCAATAGGCCCAGGCAAAAGGGGTCCTTCCTTCCCAAATCGCAATGCGGGGGGCGCGAGCGCGGCATTCGCCTAGCGTCCGACTGCAAACCAAGGTTTGCAGGGTTTGCAGTTTGCACCCGCACCAGTCCGCACCCATCACGAGCCCGCCCACGGTTTTCCGTCGGCGGGTTTTCTTTTTGAGGAAACGATTCTGAACACGCTCAACGTCGAGTACCGCAAGCTCGAGGCGCTGATCCCCTACGCCCGCAACCCACGTACCCACACCGACGAGCAAGTGGCCAAGATCGCCGCCAGCATCGTCGAGTACGGCTGGACGAATCCGGTGCTGGTGGACGGCGACAACGGGATCATCGCGGGCCACGGTCGTTTGGCGGCCGCGCGCAAGCTCGGGCTGGATCAGGTACCGGTCATCGAACTGGCGCACCTCTCACCCACCCAGAAGCGTGCCTATGTCATCTCCGATAACCGGCTGGCGCTCGACGCCGGTTGGAACGAGGAGATGCTGGCGCTGGAAATGGCCGAGCTGTCCGAGGCCGGATACGACCTTGCACTGACCGGTTTCGAGGATGCTGAGATCGAGGCCCTGCTCGCTGACGACGTCGCCTCCGATGCCGCCGACCAAGAGCCCGATGCCAACGAGCCGGACGCTGGCGACGATGTACCGGATAGCCCAGTGGTGCCGGTGTCCCGCACCGGCGATGTCTGGGCCATCGGCTCCCACCGTCTGATCTGTGGCGATGCCACCGACCCGACAGCAGTCGCCACGCTGATGCAGGGCGATGCGGCCCGGCTGTGCTTCACCTCACCGCCTTACGGCAACCAGCGCGACTACACCTCCGGCGGCATCACCGATTGGGATGGCCTGATGCGCGGTGTGTTCGCCAAGGTGCCAATGGTCGACGACGGGCAGGTGCTGGTCAACCTCGGGCTGATCCATCGAGACAACGAAGTCATCCCGTATTGGGATACGTGGCTTGGCTGGATGCGCTCCCAGGGCTGGCGGCGTTTCGCTTGGTACGTCTGGGATCAAGGGCCAGGGATGCCCGGAGACTGGGCCGGTCGCTTCGCCCCGAGTTTCGAGTTCGTCTTTCACTTCAACCGCGCCAGTCGCAAACCCAACAAGATCGTGCCCTGCAAGCACGCGGGCCAGGAGTCGCACCTGCGCGCAGACGGGTCGTCCACGGCCATGCGTGGTAAGGACGGCGAGGTCGGCGGCTGGACGCACAAGGGCCAGCCGACACAGGACACCCGGATTCCCGACTCGGTGATTCGCGTGATGCGCCACAAGGGCAAGATCGGTCAGGACATCGACCACCCGGCGGTGTTCCCGGTGGCGCTGCCGGAATTCGTGATCGAGGCCTACTCGGATGCTGGCGACGTCGTGTTCGAGCCCTTTGGCGGCAGCGGCACGACGATGTTGGCCGCGCAGCGCACCGGTCGTGTGTGTCGCAGCGTGGAGATCGCGCCGGAGTACGTGGATGTCGCCATCAAGCGCTTCCAACAGAACCACCCCGGCGTGCCGGTGACGCTATTGGCAACAGGCCAGTCCTTTGACGAGGTGGTCAATGAACGTCTGGCTACCACGGAGGCCGAGCAATGACCGCCTCTTGGTTTGCGGACAAGATCGAGCAGTGGCCGACCGCCAAGCTGCTGCCCTATGCCCGCAACGCGCGTACCCACTCGGACGATCAGGTGGCGCAGATCGCCGCGTCGATTGCCGAGTTCGGATTCACCAATCCGATCCTCGCCGGTAGCGACGGAGTGATCGTCGCCGGTCACGGACGGCTTGCCGCTGCGCAGAAGCTTGGGCTGGCGGTGGTGCCGGTGGTGGTGCTCGATCATCTGAGCGCGACGCAGCGCCGGGCACTGGTGATCGCGGACAACCGCATCGCCGAGAACGCAGGCTGGGACGACGCGATGCTGCGCATCGAGATCGCGTCCCTCCAGGACGACGACTTCGACGTGTCGCTGACCGGCTTCGATGCCGATGCGCTCGCCGAGTTGATGGCGGGCGACGAGCCGGATGCCGAAGGCGAAACCGATGACGATGCGGTACCTGAGGTCAGCGAGACTCCGGTTTCGCGTCCAGGCGATGTCTGGCTGCTCGGCGGCCACCGTCTGCTGTGTGGCGACTCCACCGTGGCTGAGAGCTACGACCGAGTTCTTGATGGCGAGCCGGTGGATATGGTCTTCACCGACCCGCCGTACAACGTGAACTACGCCAACAGCGCCAAGGACAAGATGCGCGGCAAGGATCGCGCGATCCTGAACGACAACCTCGGCGACGGCTTCTACGACTTCCTGCTGGCGGCGCTGACGCCGACCATCGGGAACTGCCGGGGCGGCATCTACGTGGCGATGTCGTCCAGCGAGCTGGATGTGCTGCAGGCAGCGTTCCGTGCCGCCGGTGGCAAGTGGTCGACTTTCATCATCTGGGCCAAGAACACTTTCACGCTGGGCCGCGCCGACTACCAGCGCCAGTACGAGCCGATCCTGTATGGATGGCCTGAGGGGGCGCAGCGTCACTGGTGTGGCGACCGCGACCAAGGCGACGTCTGGAACATCAAGAAGCCGCAGAAGAACGATCTGCACCCGACGATGAAGCCGGTGGAGTTGGTCGAACGTGCGATCCGCAATTCAAGTCGCACTGGAAACGTGGTGCTTGACCCGTTCGGTGGCTCCGGCACGACGCTGATCGCCGCCGAAAAGTCAGGGCGGCTGGCACGGCTGATCGAGCTCGACCCAAAGTACGCGGACGTGATCGTGCGCCGCTGGCAGGAATGGACTGGCAAGCAAGCCACCCGCGATTCGGATGGCGCGCTGTTCGATGATCAGGCGGCGAGCGACTCCTCGGCGATCTCGCAGTGAATCACAAAGCCCGTCAGGTAGGGCAAACCGCGCGGGATGCCATATTCCTTGCTGGTCTGGCGGCCAATCGTCCAGCCCATCCATTGTTGGGTGGCGGCGCTGATCGCGTCCGCCAGGGTCTGGCCCCGGTACAGCCCGTTTTGCACATCGTCCGCAAAGTGGCGTCCGTGGCGGCTGTCGAGGAAGACCAGGACTGATTCGAGGGGCTGGCTGGTGGCGTCCGAGATGGCGGTCATCGCCAGAGGCCACGCGGCGCTGGCGTGTTCGTTCATCGTGCCCCAGAAGCCCCAGGCTTCGTTCTGGGTGACGGGGATCTGTTGGTTGGTGTTCATTTCTGGCTCCTTGAGGTTGATCGTTGCGACACCCGTAGTAACGCGCTGTTCGATTGAGAAGCCAAGCTGTTCTTGGCCTCTTTCTCAATCAATTTCGATTACCCGAGACGGGCCACGTACCGGGCGTAGTCGCCGCCCTCTGGATTCACGTAAAGGTAGGGGCGACCCGGTGCGGTGACCTCGACGCAAAGATAGCCGTCGCCGGTGCCGCCACCTTTGCCGCGCAGCCAGTCGCGCGATACCAACAGGCTGCGGGCAAAGGCATCGAACTCGCCGACGGTCAGTTCCTTGGTCTCGGTGACATAGACCTTGGTCTGACCCTGGCCGCCAACTTCGTCCAAGTCGGCAGGCTTGCGGGCAAACGGCAATCGGACGCTCAACTCCTCGACCTGGAAGGTGGTGTCGCCAAACTGCAGGGTGCGCGGGGTGCGTTCGATGGTGATGGTCATGGTGCTCATGGATGTTCTCCTGGGTGTTGGCGTTGCGATCAGGCTTCTGCGGCGATCCGGTAGACCCGCTCGCTGCCCTGGGCCTTGTCCGAGACGATGGTCAGCCCGAGCTTCTTCTTGAAGGCACCGGCAAAGGTGCCGCGTACCGTGTGCGCCTGCCAGCCGGTGGTCTCGCAGATCTGCTGCACCGTTGCCCCTTCGGGGCGCTGCAGCATCTGGATCACCGTGGCCTGCTTGCTGTTCTCGCGGGTGCGAGGTTTGGCGGCCGCCTTTTCTTGCGCCCACGCGGCCTCTGCTGCCGTCACGGCTGCGTCGAGTTCAGGGTCTGCGGCCACTGGCGCAGGCGTTGGCCGGGCGCGCCCCATCGCGTCGTAGCCCTCGGCGGCAACGAACCAGTGGGTGCCGTCGGAGGTGATCAGCGCGCGGTTGAACAGGCCGTCGAGCACCTTCTTGCGTGCGCCACCTTTGATGTTGTCAGGGAACCAGTCGATCTTGCCGTCGGTGTGTTCGAGGGCGTAAGCCAGGATCGCGTGCTGGGCCGGGGTCAGTTGGGTAGTGGTCATTTGCTTCTCCTTCGGAGGGGTTGATGTGGTGACGTGATGAACGCGCTGTTCGGGAGTGAAGCCAAGCGCTTTCTGCTTGGCTGCGACGGTTCTTGATCAGATGTTGGCCTTGTCCGACTTCGCCGCCTTACGGCCCTGTTCGACGCCAGCGTTAAACGCGGCTTCCAGGGCGTCGCGCAGGCACCAGACCGCCACGTCGTGGAAGTCGAGGCTGTCCGACTTGCGGGTTTCCAGGGTCTCGATGCCCAGCTTGCTTTGTGCGATCTGGGTCAGGAGTTGTTCAAGCTTGCTCATTGCTGCGTCCTTTGATGGTGTTGATGACGTCCGTATGAACGCGCTGTTCCAGAGAGAAGCCAAGCTGATTTCGAGTGAATGACGAACAAATGATTGAAGGGGCAACCGGTTCTCAAAATGGGCATTTCGATTCGCGCTTACGCCCGTCACCGTGGTGTGACCGACACCGCTGTTCACAAGGCCATTCGTGCAGGTCGGATCACGCCGGAAGCTGACGGCACCATTGATGCCGACCGTGCTGACCGTGAGTGGGCTCGCAACTCCGATGTGCCGAAGGCCGGAACGCGAGCAAAGGCCGCCAAGGTCGCCGTGCCGGAGGGCAGTAGCGATGGGCCTGCGGCCTTACCTGCTGGCGGCGCGTCCTTGCTTCAGGCGCGCACGGTCAACGAGGTGGTCAAGGCGCAGACGAACAAGGTGCGTCTGGCCCGACTGAAGGGCGAGTTGGTGGATCGGCCGCATGCCATCGCCCACGTTTTCAAGCTGGCGCGCTCCGAGCGCGATGCGTGGCTGAACTGGCCCGCTCGCATCTCGGCGCAGATGGCGGCCAAGCTCAATGTCGATCCGCACACGATGCACGTCGCCCTGGAGGCGGCGGTGCGCGAGCATCTGCAGGAGCTGGGCGAACTGCGGCCCAGGGTGGACTGATGCTAGACGTTGAATACGAAGGCGCTGCCGAAGTTGAGCGCGCGTGGCGTGAGGGGCTGACTCCCGATCCCTTGCTCTCCGTGTCCGAATGGTCGGATCGCCACCGGATGCTTTCCAGCAAGGCGTCCGCCGAGCCGGGTCGTTGGCGTACCAGTCGCACGCCGTACCTCAAGGCGATCATGGATTGCCTGTCGCCGACGTCGCCGGTCGAGCGCGTGGTGTTCATGAAGGCTGCCCAGCTCGGTGCGACCGAGATGGGCTCGAACTGGATCGGCTACGTGATCCACCACGCGCCGGGGCCAATGATGGCGGTGTGGCCGACGGTGGATATGGCCAAGCGCAACTCCAAGCAGCGGATCGATCCGTTGATCGAGGAGTCGGCCGCGCTGAGCGAATTGATTTCGCCAGCACGATCCCGAGACTCAGGCAACACCATCCTGGCCAAGGAGTTCCGGGGCGGTGTGCTGGTGATGACCGGTGCCAACAGCGCGGTCGGCCTGCGGTCGATGCCGGTGCGGTATCTGTTCCTCGACGAGGTGGATGGCTACCCGCTGGACGTCGACGGCGAAGGCGATGCGATCTCGCTGGCTGAGGCGCGCACGCGAACCTTTGCCCGCCGCAAGATCTTCATCGTCTCGACGCCGACGATCTCTGGGGCGAGCGCCATCGAGCGCGAGTACGAAGCCAGTGATCAGCGCCGCTACTTCGTGCCGTGCCCACATTGCTCGCATCGCCAGTGGCTGCGCTTCGAGCAGTTGCGATGGGAAAAGGGGCAACCGGACTCGGCGGCCTACATCTGCGAGTCCTGCGATGAGCCGATTGCCGAGCACCACAAGACATGGATGCTGGAGCACGGCGAGTGGCGCGCGCTGATCAGCGACGGCACGGGCAAGACGGCGGGGTTTCACCTGTCCTCGCTATACAGCCCGGTCGGCTGGCGCAGTTGGCGCGACATCGCCGCTGCGTGGGAAAGCTCCGTCAACAAGGAATCGGGGTCGGCGGCCGCCATCAAGACCTTCAAGAACACCGAACTGGGCGAGACCTGGGTCGAGGAAGGCGAAGCACCCGATTGGCAACGGCTGGTCGAGCGCCGTGAGGATTACCGCGTCGGCACAGTGCCGCCGGGTGGGCTGCTCCTGGTGGGCGCTGCCGACGTGCAGAAGGATCGCATCGAGGCGTCCATCTGGGCCTTCGGGCGCGGCAAGGAGTCTTGGTTGGTGGAGCACCGGGTGCTGATGGGTGACACCGCCCGCGACGCCGTCTGGAAGCGACTGGCCGAATTGATCGCCGAGAACTGGACGCACGACTCAGGCGCGGCGATGCCCTTGGCCCGCTTTGCGCTGGACACCGGCTTTGCGACGCAGGAGGCCTACGCCTTCGTGCGCGCCTGCCGCGACCCGCGCGTGATGCCTGTGAAGGGCGTGCCGCGCGGTGCGGCGCTGATTGGTACGCCGACTGCCGTTGATATCTCGCAGGGCGGCAAGAAGCTGCGCCGGGGCATCAAGGTGTATTCGGTCGCAGTGGGCATCGCCAAGCTGGAGTTCTACAACAACCTGCGCAAGGGCGCGGACGTCAGCGAGGACGGTGTAACCACGGTGTTCCCGGCTGGGTTTGTTCACCTGCCCAAGATCGACGCGGAATTCATCCAGCAGCTTTGCGCAGAGCAGTTGATCACCCGCCGCGACCGCAATGGCTTCCCGATTCGGGAGTGGCAAAAGATGCGCGAGCGCAACGAAGCGCTCGACTGCTACGTGTACGCCCGGGCGGCCGCATCGGCGGCGGGCCTGGATCGCTTCGAGGAGCGCCACTGGCGCGAACTGGAACGGCAACTCGGGATGGAACGGCCGCCGGATGAGCTGCCCCCGATTCAAGCATTCGACCCAGACGAGGCCACCAATGGAAACAGAACCAGCGGTGGCCTTTCTGTTTCTGCAACCCCACCCCGGCGGCGCGTCATCAAGAGCCGCTGGTTGTCTTGAGTTTTTTCATAGGAGATTGTCATGAGTCTTGCCACACGCATTGAGAGCCTGGTCATCCGGGTCGCCCAAGAGTTCAACGATGTCCGCGCCAAAGCGGGAAACCTCGCCAACCTGAACACGACCGACAAGTCGAGTCTGGTGGCCGCCATCAACGAATTGCAGACTGCGGTGCTGTCTGCTGCGGTGATCAACGACGAACAGGTCAGTGCCACCACCGCCTACTCGTCGAACAAGATCGTTGCCTTGCTCGATGCCCTCAAGACTGAAATCTTGGGCGGTGCCGATGCGGCCTACGACACCTTGGTCGAAATCCAGCAGTTGCTGCAAAACGGCACCACTGGCCTGGATGCCTTGCTGGCAGCGGTCAACAACCGTGTGCGGTATGACGCGGCCCAAACCCTGACCGAAGCAGAGCAACTGCAGGCGCGCTCCAACATTGGCGCAGCCTCCGCCGTCGATGTCGGCAACACCGAAACCGACTTCGTGACCATTTTCGAAGGGGCTTTGGTCTGATGAGCCTCGCCAGCCGCATCGCCGCGTTGGCCGATCGGGTGGGTCTGGAAGTCAAAGCCAAGATCGAGGCCAGCCATCCAGGGGTGGCTCGGGCATGGGTCTGCTTCGGGTACGTGGGCAACCAGATCGTGCTGCGCGCCGCGTACAACGTGGGCAGCGTCTCTCGATCGGCGACAGGTCGATATCGCATCCATTTCGCTGTCGCGATGGTGGACGCGAACTATTGCTGGACAGCGCTGGCGCGAAGCAGCACCAACAGTGGCACGCAGCGCTTACTAACGGTGCGGTCAATCTCGGACACCAAAACCCCTCAATCAGTAGATGTGAGTTGCACCACCGCAGGCGGTGCAGCAGTCGATTCCTCCGAAATCAACCTCGTGGTGTACCGCTGATGGCCTACACAGAAGCCCAACTCCAGGCATTGGAGACCGCGCTCGCCAAGGGCGAACACCGCGTCAGTTTCGGCGACAAGACGGTCGAGTACCGCTCTGTCGATGAACTGAAGGCTGCCATTCGTGAGGTCAAACGTGGCATCTCCGAGCAAGCGACAGCAACTGGTCTTTGGCCCGGCCCGCCGCGCCAGATTCGAGTCACGACCTCGAAGGGGTTTTGATGGCCTGGTTTTCGAAGATCCGAAGCCTGTTCGGCCAGTCGCCCGTCCACGAGGCCGCTGGCCGTGGCCGCCGCTCGCTGGCTTGGATGCCCGGCAACCCAGGCGCGGTCGCCGCGATGCTGGCGACCAACACCGAACTGCGCATCAAGAGCCGCGACCTCGTGCGCCGCAATGCCTGGGCGCAGGCCGGTATCGAAGCCTTCGTGTCCAACGCGGTCGGTACTGGCATCAAGCCGCAGAGTCTGGCAGCAGACGAGCGCTTCAAGACCGACGTGCAGGCGCTGTGGCGTGACTGGACGGAGGAAGCCGACGCTGCAGGTCAGACCGACTTCTATGGGCTGCAGGCGCTGGCCTGCCGCGCGATGCTCGAGGGCGGTGAATGCCTGATCCGGCTGCGCCCGCGTCGTCCGGAAGATGGCTTGGTGGTGCCCTTGCAACTGCAGTTGCTGGAGCCCGAGCATCTGCCAATCAGCCTCAACCTCGATCTGCCTTCGGGCAACGTGGTGCGCTCTGGCATCGAATTCGACAGCCTTGGGCGGCGCGTCGCTTACCACCTGTACCGCTCGCACCCCGAAGACGGTCGGCTGGCTCCGATGTCGGGCCAGGGCGGGATGGACACGGTGCGCATCGATGCGAAGGAAATCATCCACCTGTTCCGCGTCCTGCGTCCCGGCCAGATCCGGGGCGAGCCGTGGCTGTCGCGGGCCCTGGTCAAGCTCAACGAACTCGACCAGTACGACGACGCCGAACTGGTGCGCAAGAAGACCGCCGCGATGTTCGCTGGCTTCGTCACGCGACAGAACCCAGAGGACAACCTGATGGGCGAAGGTGCTGCTGATGGCGATGGCATCGCGCTGGCCGGTCTGGAGCCGGGCACCTTGCAGATATTGGAGCCCGGCGAGGACATCAAGTTCTCCGACCCAGCCGACGTCGGTGGCTCGTATGGCGAGTTTCTGCGCACGCAGTTCCGCGCGGTTGCCGCTGCCATCGGCGTCACCTACGAGCAGTTGACTGGCGATCTCACAGGCGTGAACTACTCGTCCATTCGCGCCGGGATGCTGGAGTTCCGGCGTCGCTGCGAGATGGTGCAGCACGGGGTTCTTGTGCATCAGATGTGCCGTCCGGTTTGGGCCGCGTGGATGAAGCAGGCCGTGCTCGCCGGTGCCATCGAAGCGCCCGGCTTCGCGCGTGGCGGCCCAGCCCGTCGCCGCCAGTACCTGCAGGTGAAGTGGATTCCCCAGGGCTGGCAGTGGGTCGATCCTGAGAAGGAGTTCAAGGCAATGCTGCTGGCCATCCGGGCGGGCCTGATGAGCCGCTCGGAAGCCATCGCTGCCTTTGGCTACGACGCTGAGGACGTTGACCGCGAGATCGCCGCCGACAACCAGCGCGCCGACGACCTCGGCTTGATCTTCGACTCCGACCCGCGCCGCACGTCCAAGGACGGCGGAAGCGCCGAGCCGAACAAGAACGCTGCAGACACCACGCAAAACAGCGACACATCGTCTGCCTGAAGGAATCCCATGACCCTGTTGCCCCATTTGGCGGCACGCCTCTACGGTGTGCCGCTGGCGATCCATCGCCCAAAACTTGATGTGATCCTGGCCGTGCTCGGCCCCCGGATCGGCTTGGCTGACTTGGCTGCACCCTCGGCCTTCACGCCGCCCGTGCGTCCCGCAGCCACCCAGACGACGAAGGTCGCGGTCATCCCAATCCACGGCACGCTGGTGCGACGCACCGTGGGCCTGGAAGCCGAATCCGGCTTGACCAGCTACGCCGGTCTCAGCGCGCAGTTGGACGCCGCGCTGGCCAGCCCGGATGTCGCCGCCATCCTGCTTGACGTCGACTCACCGGGTGGCGAGTCGGGCGGCGTGTTCGATCTGGCCGACCGCATCCGTGCGGCTGCCCAGACGAAGCCGGTCTGGGCCGTGGCCAACGACATGGCCTTTTCAGCAGCCTACGCACTGGCGTCTGCTGCCAGCAAGGTGTTCGTCTCACGCACCGGCGGCGTCGGCTCGATTGGCGTCATTGCGATGCACGTCGACCAGTCCGAGAAGGATGCCCAAGACGGCGTTCGCTACACGGCGGTCTTTGCGGGCGACCGCAAGAACGATCTCAACCCGCACGAGCCGATTTCCAGCGAAGCCCACGCCTTTCTCAAGGGCGAGGTGAATCGCGTCTACGGCCTGTTCGTCGAGACGGTGGCCCGCAACCGGGGCATCGAGGCATCTGCCGTGCGTGACACCGAGGCCGGACTGTTCTTTGGGCAAGCCGCTGTTGCCATCGGGCTGGCCGACGCCATCGGCACCTTCGACGACGCCCTTGCGCAGCTTTGCGAATCCGTTTCCCCACTCCCGAAGTTGGCGGCAAGCCACTCCGGTCTTTTTAGCAACCCCCAGATGGAGTCATCAATGAATGATCGAACCGACCCCGCTGCTCCTGATCGGCTTGCTGCTGATCCTGCTGGCAGTTCTTCTCAACCGGCGGCCGCCACCGCCATGACCGTGGCTGACGCGATTGAGGTCGCCCAGACCTGCACCCTGGCCGGGCGCACCGACTTGATCGCGGGCTTCCTCGAAGCGAAGGCATCACCCGCCAAGGTACGCAGCCAGTTGCTGGCGGCGAAGGCCGAAGCGTCCCCCGAAATCGTCAGCCGCATCGCTCCCGATGCTGCTGCATCCACGAGCAACCCGCTGCTCGATGCCGCGAAGCAGCTCGCGGCCAAGTCCGCATCACTGAAGAAGGAGATCTGAGATGCCCACCGTGTTTTCTGAATCGATGAACTTGGGCGACCTGCTCAAGTACGAGGCCCCGAACCTCTACTCGCGCGACCGCGTCACCGTGGTCGCAGGCCAGACCCTGCCGCTGGGCGCGGTCGCCGGGATGGTCACTGCCACGGGCAAGGTCAAGCAGATCGACCCCTCGGCCACCGACGGCAGCCAGTACGCCGCAGGTGTGCTGATGCAGAAGTGCGATGCCCATCTGGCGGATCGCGATGACGGCCTGATGGTGGCGCGTCACGCCATCGTCGCCGACCACGCGCTGCAGTGGCCCACCGGCATCACCACCGCCGAACAGCAGGCGGCCGTTGCCCAGCTTAAAGCGCTGGGCGTCCTCGTTCGCCAAGGAGTCTGACCATGCAGAACATCTTCGAAAACCCCGCCTTCTCGATGTCGGCACTCACCGCCGCCATCAACTTCCTGCCCAACAACTACGACCGTCTGGGCGTAATGGGTCTGTTCGTCGACAAGCCGCAGCGTTTTCGCTCGGTGATCGTCGAGGAGCAGAACGGTGTGCTTACGCTTTTGCCGACGATGCCCCCAGGTTCGCCCGGCACCGTGGGCGTGCGCGGCAAGCGCAAGGTGCGCTCGTTCACCATCCCTCACATTCCCCACGACGATGTGATCCTGCCCGAGGAAGTCCAGGGCATCCGCGCCTTCGGGTCGGAGACGGAGCTGCAGACCGTGGCGGGCGTGATGGCGCAGCACCTGCAGACGATGCGCAACAAGCACGCAATCACGCTGGAGCATCTGCGCTTCGGCGCGCTCAAGGGCCAAATTCTGGACGCCGATGGCAGCGTGATCTATGACCTCTACAACGAGTTCGAGATCACGCCCAAGACCTTCACCTTCAACATCGCCGACCCAGCCAACGGCTGGGACGTGAAAAAGGCCTGTCTGGACGTCGTCCGCTACGTCGAGGACAACCTGCAGGGCGAACGGATGAGCGGCCTGCACGCCTTCGTCGGCGAGGACTTCTTCGACGCGCTCACCGGGCACGATGAGGTCAAGGCCGCCTACGACCGCTGGCAGGATGGGCAGGCGCTTCGCACCGATATGCGCGCTGGCTTCACCTTCGCCGGGATCACGTTCGAGGAACATCGTGGCCGGGCTGTCGCGCCGGGCAGTGCTGTGCGCCGATTCGTCGAACCCGACGAGGGCCACATCCTGCCGCTGGGCACGATGGATACGTTCGCCACCTACTACGCGCCCGCCGACTTCAACGAGACGGCCAACACGGTAGCACTGCCGCTGTATGCGAAGCAGGAGCCGCGCAAGTTTGATCGGGGCACTGATCTGCACACGCAGGCCAATCCGCTGCCGCTCTGCCACCGCCCCGCGCTGCTGGTCAAGCTGACGGTGGCGTGATGAACCTCGTCGAGCAGATCTATGCGTCGGCGGCGAACGTTGGGCTGCTGCAGGAGTGCCTTTGGTATCCGTCGAATGGCGCACCGTCGCAAAGGCATCAGGTGGGATTTGCCGCGCCGGATGAGTCCCTTCTCGACGGCCTGACCTTGAGCACCGACTACGAGATGACCTACCCGGTCACGGCGTTCTGGGGACTTGTTGCCCGCGAAGTCGTCGAAATCGGTGGCACGTCCTTCCAGGTGCGAGACATCCGGGCCGTGGGTGACGGCTCCGAGATCCGCGCCAAGCTCACCCGGCTGTAAACCCATGGCAGATCACTCCATCCGCGAGCGGATTCTGTTGGCGGTGATGGCGGCTGCCCGTCCCGCAGTCGAAGGGCTCGGGGCCACTTTGCACCGGTCGCCCACGGTGGCCATCAGCCGCGATCTTTGTCCGGCGCTGGCGGTGTTTCCCGAGTCGGAGTCCATCACCGAGCGTGCCAACGACCGCGTCACACGCGAACTGACTGTTCGCGTCGTGGCTCTGGCTCGGGCGGTTCCACCCGCGTCTCCCGAAACCGAGGCCGACCGCCTGCTCACCGCCGTGCACGCCGCTCTGTTCGCGGATGGCACTTTTGGGGGGTTGGCGCTGGGCATCCGGGAACAGGAGAGCGAGTGGGAAGTCGAGGACGCCGATGCGGTGGCCGTGGCGCTCCCGGCGCGTTACCGCATCACGTACCGGACGCTGGCCAATGACCTTTCAACCCTTGGATGACCCCTATGACCCAACTTGTTCTGACACGCCCGCACACCCACGCGGGCAAGACCTATGGCGTCGGTGACCGGATCGAGATCGACGCCACATCAGCCGACTGGCTGATGGCGCACGGCATCGCCACGCCGGAGCCGACAGTCCCAGCCCCTGAACCCATCACTGACCCTGAACCCAAACCCCTCCAACGCAAGGAACCCAAGCAATGAGCACCTATGCCAGTTTTCAAGGCCGCGTCTTCCTCGGCAAGCGCGACACCGACGGCCTTCCCATCGAAGTGCGGTCGCCCGGCAACGTCGCAGAGCTGAAGCTCTCCCTCAAGACCGACGTCCTGGAGCACTACGAGAGCCAGACCGGCCAGCGCTCGCTGGATCACCGGATGGTCAAGCAGAAGTCCGCCACCGTGAACCTCACCATCGAGGAATTCACCAAGGAGAACCTCGCGCTGGCCCTGTACGGCAACCACGTCGTCGGCACGCCGGGCACGGTCACCGCCGAGCCAGTGGGCGGTGCCACGCCGATTGCGGGCGACCGCTACTTCCTGGCCCACCCGAAGGTGTCGTCCTTGGTCGTGGTGGATTCGGCTGGCACGCCCGCGACCCTGGCCTTGGGCACGAACTACACGGCTGATCCCGACTTCGGTGCCCTCCAGTTTCTGGATACCACCGGCTTCACTGCGCCGTTCAAGGCCAGTTACGCCTACGGTGTGGCCACCGAGATCGGCATCTTCACGCAGGCGCTGCCAGAACGCTTCCTGCGGCTCGAAGGCATCAACACGGCCCAGGGCAATGCCAAGGTGCTGGTCGAGCTCTACCGCGTGGCATTCGATCCGCTGAAGGAAATCTCCTTCATCTCGGACGAGTACAACAAATTCGAGCTGGAGGGATCGCTGCTGGCCGACACCACCAAGCCCTTCGACGCGGTGCTGGGCCAGTTCGGCCGCATCGTGCAACTGTGATGGGTGCCGCCATGAGTGATCTGGACACCCTGATTCCGCAGGCGGTCGAACTGGTGATCGACGGTGAGCCGCTGGCCATCAAACCGCTGAAGGTCGGGCAGATGCCCGGTTTTCTGCGCGCGATCTCGCCGGTGATGCAGCAGCTCACCGCATCCGACATCGACTGGCTGGCGCTGTTCGGCGAGCGCGGCGATGACCTGCTGTCGGCCATCGCCATTGCCGTCGGCAAGCCTCGGGCGTGGGTCGACGAACTGGCTGCCGACGAGGCCATCCTGCTGGCGGCCAAGGTGATCGAGGTGAACGCCGATTTTTTTACCCGGACGGTGATCCCGAAGCTCGACGGGCTGTTCGGCCAAGTGAAGCTGCCGCCCATCGTGAAAGCGGTGGCTGGTTCGACGCCGTCCAGCACCTGATCGAGCACGGCCACCGCCTGCCGAACATCCTCGACTACACGTTGGCGCAGGTGCGCGGCTTCGTCGCAGCGACGGCGCGCACCGATGCGGCCCGCGATGCACGGCTGCTGTCCGTGATTGCCATCGGCACGCGCAGCGATGCCCGTCACCTCGACCAAACCCTCGACCGACTCACTGACAAGGCCACCGACCGTGCCTGATGACCATGCGCATTTCCGTCCAGATCGATAGCGCCGCAGCCCAGGCGCAGTTGCGCCGCTGGGGCGGCGAGTTCCGCGACAAGGTCAAGAAGGCGGTCGCACGCGCCATCGCCAGCGAGGCGGTCGAACTCAAGCAGGACGTGCGCAGCCACGTCGCGAGCCAGATGGCAGTGGTCAAGAAGTCCTTCCTCAAGGGCTTCAGCGCCAAGGTGCTGGACAAAGACCCGAACCGACTGCCCGCGCTGTACGTAGGTTCGCGCATTCCGTGGTCGGGGATGCACGAGACCGGCGGCCAGATTGCCGGGCGGATGCTGATTCCACTGAACGGTCGGGTGGGCCGCAAGCGCTTCAAGGCGCAGGTGGCCGAGCTGATGCGCGGCGGCAATGCCTATTTCATCAAGAACGCGAAGGGGAACATCGTCCTGATGGCCGAGAACAACAAGGAGCACGACCGGCCACTGGCAGGCTTCAAGCGCCGCTACCGCAAGGCAGAGGGCATCAAGCGCCTCAAACGCGGCGCGGACATCCCGATTGCCGTCCTGGTGCCCAAGGTCGTACTCAAGAAGCGCATTGATGTCGAGCGGCTGGTCGCGGGTCGCATCCCGCGTCTGGCGGCGGCGGTCGAGAAGCAGATCAGCACGGTGGATTGAAGGGCTGAGAAAAACTTATGGCCAAGCGAATTTCCATCCTCGTCGCGCTCGAAGGGGCAGACGATGGGCTCAAACGCGCCATCACGTCCGCCGAGCGCAGTCTCGGTGAGCTGTCGACCACCGCCAAGACCGCCGGGGCCAAGGCTGCAGCCGGAATGGCCGAGGTCAAGGCCGGGATGTCGGCCTTCGGCGATCAGGTGGCGACGGCCAAGACGCAGTTGCTTGCCTTCCTGTCGATCAACTGGGCTGCTGGCAAGGTACAGGAGATCGTCCAGATCGCCGATGCCTGGAACATGATGTCCGCGCGCCTGAAGTTGGCGACGGCGGGACAGCGTGAATTCACGACCGCGCAAGCGGCCCTGTTCGACATCGCCCAGCGCATCGGTGTGCCGATTCAGGAAACGGCCACGCTGTACGGCAAGCTCCAGCAGGCCGTGCGGATGCTGGGTGGCGAGCAGAAGGACGCGCTCACGATCACCGAGAGCATCTCGCAGGCACTGCGCCTGTCGGGCGCATCGGCTACCGAAGCGCAGTCCTCTCTGCTGCAATTCGGGCAGGCGCTGGCGTCTGGTGTGCTGCGAGGCGAGGAATTCAACTCCGTCGTCGAGAACAGTCCCCGTCTGGCGCAGGCCTTGGCCGATGGTCTGAACGTGCCCATCGGGCGGCTGCGCAAGCTGGCCGAAGAAGGCCGTCTGACTGCTGACGTAGTGGTCAACGCGCTGATGAGCCAGAAGGACAAGCTGGCCAGCGAGTACGCCCAACTGCCGCAGACGGTGAGCCAGGCCTTCGAGCGCTTGCGCAATGCCTTCGGGCAGTGGATCAACCGGGTCGACGAATCGACGGGTCTGACCAAAAAGCTGGCCGAGGCGCTGACCTTTCTCGCCAGCAACCTCGACACGGTGATGCAGTGGTTGAAGCGCATCGCCGAAGTCGGGCTCGCGGTGCTGATCTACCGCCTGATCCCGGCGCTCATCACCGCGTGGCAGACCGCCGGTGCGGCGGCCGTCACGGCCGCCAGTGCCACTGCGGCGGCGTGGACGACGGCCAACCTGTCGGTGTCGGCCGCCGTGGCCAGCGTCGGCTTGCTCAAGACGGCATTCGCCGTGCTGGGTGCCTTCCTGGTTGGCTGGGAGATCGGCACGTGGCTATCGGAGAAGTTCGAGATCGTCCGCAAGGCGGGCATCTTCATGGTCGAGATGCTGGTCAAGGCGGTCGAGCAGTTGCGCTACCGCTGGGAGGCATTCGCCGCTATCTTCACCTCGGACACGATTGCCGAGGCGACCAAGCGCCACGAGGCCCGTCTCGCGGAGATGAACCAGATCTTCGCGCAGATGTACGCCGACGCGACCAAGGGGGCGGATGCTGCCAAGGGCGCGATGAATACCGCCGCGACGGCTGCGGAGGAAATCGCCAAGCGGCTCGAAGCCGTGCGTCAGGGCACGCAGGAGGCAGTCGGGCGCGGTATCGAGGCTGTCCACAGCGCCCTGGAGAAGCTGAAATCCCGCCTCGGTGAGGTTGAGCAGGCTGTTGGCAAGGCCAATCAAACGGTCAATGACGCCACCGCCAAGGTGGCCGAGGCCTACAAGGGCCTGACGTCCATCGTCGAGGCCAACCTGCTGCGCCAGATCGAAGCGGTCAAGGCGCGCTATCAGCAGGAACAGTCGGCGCTGGAGACATCCAAGCAGTCCGAAGCTGCGCTGATCACCAAGTCGACGCAGTTGCTGACGGAAGCCCTCACGCAGCAGACCACGTTGCGGCGGCAGTCCACGACAGACACGCTGAAGCTCATTGACGATGAGTCCAAGGCGCGGCTTGAGTCCGCCCGCCGCCAGGGTCAGACGGAAGAAGAGCGCCGCGCCAACGTCCAGCGGGTCGAAAACGACATCCTGGCCACCAAGCGCCAGACGATGACGCAGGCGCTGGCCGAGTACCGGCAGCACATCGACGCGCTCAACGCCGAGGCCAACCGGCATCTGGCCGAGATCAAGCGCATCGAGGAGGAGAAACGCCAGCTCTCCATGACGACGGAGGAACGTGTCCGCGACATCCGTCGCCAGGGCATGACCGATTTCGAGGCGACTGAGGATCGCAAGCGCCAGATCGCCGAGTACCAGGGGAAGGCACGTGAGGCGCTGGCCAATGGCGAGTTCGAGCAGGCTCGGCAACTCGCCCAGAAAGCGATGGACTTGGCCGCACAGGTGGCCAGCTCGCAAACCAGTGAAGCCAAGCGCGGCGAAGATGCCCGCAAGCAGTCCGAGCAGGCGATTTCGCAGGTCACCCAGCTCGAATCGCAGTCACGCGATGCCTATCGCAAGCAGGAATACGCGCAAGCCGAAGCCCTGATGCGCCAAGCGGACGCATTGCGCGCCGAACTGGCCCAGAAGACCAAGGATGCCGACGCACAGATCGCGCAGGGCAAGGATGGCGTCAACCAAGCCATCCAGCGTATCCGGGAATCAGAGGAAATTCTCAACAAGACCTTGGATGCCGAAGCCAAGGCGCACCAGACCGCCGCGCAGTCGGCATTGACCGCCCGCGACCAGATCCAGCAGACCCTTACCCAGACCGAAAACCAGATCGACCAGATCACGGCCAAGCTGAAAGACGGCCTGAAGGTCACGCTGGATGCCGACACGACCCGCTTCGACAAAGCCATCGCCGATCTCGACAAGGCCCTGGCGGAAAAAGAGTACCTGCTAAAGATTCAGGCCGACTTGCAGGAGGCCGAGAAAAAGTTGCAGCAGTACGAGCAGCTGCTCAAGGAGGGCAAGACGCTGCCGGTCGATGCCGACGTATCCAAGGCCAAGGAGGCGCTGGACAAGCTCAAGACCTACGCCGACCAGAACTCGCAGTTCGAACTGAAGGTGGCGACCGAGAAGGCGCAGGCCGCGATCACCAACGTCGAGGGGATGATGAAGGCACTGGATCGCATCCAGACCGAGTCTCGGCATCAGGTCAGCACCAATGCTGATGCGGCCCGCTCGGAGATCATGAGCCTGAACGGTGCCAACACCTCGAGCACCCACACGATCTACGTGCGCAAGGTGGAAGCAAATGCCACTGGCGGTTTGGTGGGCGGTGGCGTGCGCCGCTTCGCTGATGGCGGCTCTGTTGCACCGGCCTTTCCTCGAATGAGCGGCGGCTCGGTTCCCGGCTCAGGCCACCACGACACCGTGCCGCGAACCTTGGAGGCCGGTGCCTTCGTGATTCGCAAGGCTGCTGTGCAGAAGTATGGCGGCGGGGCGCTCTCGCGTCTGGCCAATGGCGTGTCACGGTTTGCTACTGGCGGCGCGGTGATGCTGGGTGGCGGCAAGCGCCCACCCGGCAACGATGCTGATGGCACGCCCAGCACACCAAAGAAGAACCGGGAGGCAGTCGAGGCGATGAAGATGATCGACCTCGGCCTGCAGGGGATGAACGAGTACACCAACTGGCTCCAGTGGAAATACGGTGCCTCGGTCAGTCTGGATATGCGCAGCAAGACGATGGATAGCTACGGCAAGCAGGCCCAGCAGGATCGGCGCGCGCTGGAAGACTTCATCAGTCGTAAGACGCTCACCGGCAACGAGCGCCAGAACCTGGAGCGCATCAAGCAGACGTGGCGGCAGGCGATGGCCCAACCGCTGCTCTGGGGCAAAGACCTGGAGCGTGAGCTGATCGACTATATGGAGCAGAACCAGGGCGAGTTCTACCGGCGCGGCGGTATGGCCAAGTCCGACACCGTCCCGGCGATGCTCACGCCGGGTGAGTTTGTCGTGAACAAGGATGCCGTGTCCCGCTACGGGGCTGGCTTCTTCGAAGCGATCAACAACCTGTCGGCCCCGGCGCAAGCTCTGGCCGGGCGTGCGCTTGCGGGCGTTCAGGGCTTCGCCACGGGCGGGCTGGTGCAACCCAGCGGGTCGCGGTTGGCTCGACCGGTATTGGCAACCGATGCTGGGCCCAGCCGCACGGTACGCGTGGAACTGTCTTCGGGGCAGCAGAAGGTCAACGCCACCGTCGACGCACGAGACGAGTCTCGTCTGCTGCAACTGCTGGACGCCGCCCGCGCCCGCACGGCTTGACCGTGCGCTCCTGTTTCTCTGCCTGAAGGATTCCCAATGCAACTCACGAACCTCGATGCCGGGGTGGCTTTGCCATTGCCCGATGACTTGCTGTGGAGCGACGAGCACGCGTGGTCGCCCGCCGTGGCGACCACGTCCTACCTCATCACCGGAGCCTTGCTGATCCAGTCCGCCACCCGCCAAGCCGGTCGCCCGATCACGCTGGTTGGCGCACCCGACATGGCTTGGGTCACGCGGGCCACGGTCGAGCAACTACGGGTCTGGGCCGCGCTTCCGGTCGGCAGCGCTACAGGCCGCTTCGGCTTGACCTTCTCCGATGGCCGCTCCTTCACCGTGGCCTTCCGCCACGCAGAAACGGCCATCGAAGCCGAACCAGTGCTGGGCATCCCGGCGCGGGCCGCCACCGACTTCTATCGCTTGACCCTTCGATTCCTGGAGATCTGAAATGCCGATCCAATCCGGCGACGTGAAACTGCTGAAGTCCGCCGTGATGGCGGACGTGCCCGAGGGCGGGGGTGCGCCGACCGGCACCACCATTGCCGACGGCGTCTCCAACGCCATCTTTCCCGACATCTCCGAGCTGGATCGCGCCGGTGGCCGGGTCAACCTGCGCAAGTCCTTCGTATCGGTGCAGACCGACGACACCGACACCTACTTCGGTGCCAACGTCATCGTGGCCGAGCCGCCGCAGGATGCGCGAGTCAGCGTCACGCTGTTCAGCACCGAGAAGACCTTCGATACGCGTGAGCAGGCACAAGTCCGCGTTGAGGCCTATCTCAACAAGGGCCCGGAGTGGGCGGGCTACCTGTTCGAGAACCACATCGCTGGCCAGCGTGTGATTCAGCTCTTTCAGCGCACGACCGACACCGTTCCCAATGTCGGCCAGACCTTGGTCTTGATTGAAAACGAGGGGCTGGACACCCAGAAAGAGCAGTACATCCGGGCCACCTCGGTGTCCGTCGTTGAGCGAACCTTCACCTACGACGGCGACAAGGACTACAAGGCCAGCATCGTCACGGTCGACATTAGCGACGCCCTGCGCTACGACTTCACCGGCTCGCCCGCAAGTCGCACGTTCACTCGCGCCGCGAACAGCACCAAGACGCGCGACACGGTCGTGGCGGACGCCGGAACCTATGTCGGGGTGGTACCGCTGACGCAGGCCGCCGCAGTCGGCGATTTCACGATCAAGGGCACCTCGATCTACACGCAGTTGGTGCCGAGCGCGCAGACCGAGACACCAATCTCCTTTGTTCCTCCCTACGCGGCCGCCGGGCTACCGGTGCCCGGGGCCGTCGCAGTGAGCTACACGGCTTTTCACACGTGGACAACCGGCATCAACTTCAACCTCCCGGGCGGTTGCTTGCCCGGGTCGCTCACCATCCAGACTGACGGCATCACAATCTCCGATGACGCGGGCCTGCTCAAGACCGCCAGCGGGACGATGGGCACCATCGACTACGCCAACGGCATCCTGACGCTGAACTCGGGGTCGATGTCGAACGCGAAGGCGGTCACCTACACGCCTGCCGCGCAGATTCTGCGAGCGCCGCAAAGCTCGGAGATCCCCGTCACGCCCGAGTCGCGCAGCCAGTCCTACGTGGGCACGGTCAACCCGGTGCCGCAGCCCGGCACGTTGTCGATCAGCTACATGGCCCAGGGCCGCTGGTACGTGTTGTCCGACAGTGGCAACGGTTCGCTCAAAGGCTTGGACGCCAGCTATGGCGCGGGCACGTTCAACCGAAACACCGGGGCCTTTGTGGTGACGTTGGGCGCATTGCCCGATGTCGGCAGCTCACTCGTGCTGACTTGGAACGTGCCCACACAGGAAACTCAGCAGCCGTCGACCGCTCTGAAGGCTGCCCAAATCCTCGCACTGAGCCCGCCCGCAGGGACGGCCGTGCAACCCGGCTCGCTCACAGTCTCGTGGGAGTACGACGGCACCAAGACGGCAACGGCGGCCACCTCGGGCGTGCTGTCGGGTGCCGCCACTGGCAGTCTGAGCGTGGCGCAGAACCGCGTGGAATTCGCACCGAATGTGCTGCCGTCGGTGGGGACAGAGCTCACCGTGAGCTACGTCTCAGGCCCCAAGCAGCTGGATTCGTTCGCGCATCCCTCACGCAATGGTGCAGGGTTGCTGCCGGTCACCGCAACCCTCGGGGCCATCGAACCGGGTTCGCTCGAAGTCGAGTGGAACACCTTCACCGACGAGGCGGTGCTCGGTGCATACACGTTCGCGCAGTTGCAGGAGATGGGCATTGGCGTCTCGATCTGGCGCGACCCAACCCAGATCGCCCGAGATGATGGGAACGGCGGCGTAGTGCTGAACGGGATCTCTATTGGCACCGTCAACTACGCAACCGGTCAAGTGACATTCAACCCGGATGTCTCGATCCGTATCCCGCGCCCGGTCTACACGGCAGTCGCCATCAACGGCACCGGTCGGTGGCGATTGAACTACGGCGGCATCGCCTACGTGGATGCGCCATCGCTGTACCCCAACGACGAGTCCGGCTACGTCAAGCTGCGCTACAACAGCGCGGGCTCGACCAGCAACCAGACGGAGACGCATCCGTTCCTCCCGGCCTTCAAGTTGGTGCCGGGTGTGAATGCCCAGGTGGTGACTGGCACGGTGCTTCTCTCCATCGGTGGCGCGCAGCCGTGGGGCGACAACGGACAGGGCGCGCTGCGCGAGTTCACCACCAGTGGCTGGGTCACGCGCGGCACGATCAACTACCTGTCCGGGGACGTGGCGCTGACGTCATGGACGGCGGGCACGATCAACGCGATTCAACGCGCCAGTTGCGTGACCACGGTCGGCGAGAACATCTCCAGCGAGTTCGTGTTCCGAACTGGCGCGGCACCGCTTCGTCCTGGGTCGCTGTCGATCCAGTACGCCCGCGCGGTTGGTGGCACGCAAAACGTGACGGCCGGAATTGACGGCAAGATCGAGGCAACCGGCATCAGCGGCAGCGTCGACTACGAAACCGGTCTGGTGCGCGTTCGCTTCGGAACGATGGTCACGGCGGCCGGGAACGAGAGCCAGCCTTGGTACGCCGCCGACCGGGTGGGTACGGACGGCAAGATCTTCCGACCCGAGCCGGTGGCGGCATCCAGCGTGCGCTACAGCGCGGTGGCCTACAGCTATTTGCCGCTGGATGCTGACCTGCTTGGCATCGATCCGGTGCGCCTGCCCAGCGATGGGCGCGTGCCGATCTTTCGCCCGGGCGGCTTCGCTGTGGTGGGTCACACCGGCAAGATCACAACCTCGGTCAGCAACGGCCAGGCCATCAACTGCGCGCGGGTGCGCCTGTCGCGTGTACGCGTCGTTGGCCACGACGGGGCGGTGATCAACACCGGGTACTCCGCCGATCTGGAGGCGGGCACCGTCACCTTCATCAACGTGGCGGGCTACAGCCAGCCCGTGACCATCGAGCACCGCATCGAGGACATGGCCGTGGTGCGGGATGTGCAGATCAGTGGCGAGATCAGTTTCACGCGCGCCCTGACACACGAATATCCGCTGGGGAGTCACGTCTCCAGCGCCCTGGTGGCCGGTGACCTGTTTGCCCGCGTGAATCTGGTGTTCGACCAGTCCACTTGGAACGGCACGTGGTCAGATGCCTTGTCTGGCAGTTCCGCAACAGCAACCTTCAACAACACGCAGTACCCGATCCGCGTGACGAACCGGGGGGCACTGACCGAGCGTTGGATCGTGCGCCTGACCAACAGCACCTCGTTCGAAGTCATCGGCGAGAACGTCGGCGTGATCGCCACGGGCAACACCAGTGCGGATTGCGCGCCCAACAACCCGGCGACCGGCGTGCCGTACTTCCATCTGCCCGCGCTCGGCTGGGGCAATGGCTGGGCCACCGGCAACGTGCTGCGCTTCAACACCATTGGCGCGCAGTTCCCGGTCTGGGTGGTGCGCACCGTCCAGCAGGGGCCGGAGTCCGTGCCCGACGACAACTTCACGTTGCTGATTCGCGGGGATGTTGACACGCCTTGACGGCGTGGGTGGACACCCTTTGAACCCGACTTTTTGCAGGAACCAATGAAATGACCGACCTGACTGTCAAACACTTCAACAGCGGCATGACCGGCGCACCTCAGATCTCCAACAACTGGGGCGATCTGGTGACGATGCTCGATGCCTGCCTCGTCAACGGCTTCGCCCTGAAGGCAATCGACACGCTGACCAGCGGTGGCGGTGTGGCCACCGCCACCATCACCTCCGGTCACGCCTACCTGCCGAATCAGATCGTGCTGATCGCAGGGGCTGAGCAGCCCGAGTACAACGGATCGCACCAAGTGCTGGCGACGACCATGACCACGTTCACCTATGCGGTGACGGGCACGCCGGTGTCGCCCGCCACGACCACCACGAGCCTCAGTGCCAAGGTGGCGTCGCTCGGATGGGAAAAGCTGTTCGGGGGCACGAACAAGGCTGCCTACCGCAGCAAGAACCCACAGTCGCCGCAGAACATCCTGCTGATCGACGACAGTCTCAAGACGCCGGGCTTTACCACCGACTGGGCCAAGTGGGCGAACGTCGGCATCGTGGAAGACCTGTCTGACATCGACACCATCGTTGGCGCACAGGCCCCCTATGACCCGAACAACCCGACCCAGAACTGGAAGCAAGTTCAGGAGGGCCAGTGGGGTTGGCACAAGTGGTATCACGCCCGGCAAGGCGGCTACGAAAACTATGGCGACAGCGGTGGTGGCAACCGCAATTGGGTGCTGGTGGGCGACGACCGGCTGTTCTACCTTTTTGTCACCAACGCGGCGGGTTTCGGCTGGTACGGGCGAAACTCCTACTGCTTCGGCGACATCACCAGCTTCAAACCCGGCGACAACTACGCCACAGTGCTGTGCGCCGACGACATCTACTGGAGCAACAGCAACAGCGGCTACTCAAGCTACCCCGGCCAGTACAACGGCTATGGGCTGATTTCGTCGCTGGACTTCGCAGGCAAAGTGCTGCTGCGCAATCACACCCAGCTCGGCAACCCCGTCCGCTGGGCGACGACATCCCTGAACACCAACAATGGCCAGCAGATCTGTGGCCGGGGCCCGATGCCGTTCCCGAATGGCGCGGACTACAGCCTGTGGCTGCTGCCCACCTACGTGAGGCAAGAGGACGGCCATATGCGCGGCATCTTGCCTGGGATGCTGTGGATGCCCCAGGACAGGCCCTACAGCGATCAGACCATCGTGGACAACGTGGTCGGTCAGGCGGGCAAGCGCTTCCTGCTGGTCAGGACGCAGTACAGCTCGGAAACCGAAGGCGCGCAGATCGCGTTCGACATCACCGGGCCGTGGAGGTAAGCCATGAGCTATCCGTTGAGCGAAACCTTCGCCACGGCACCGGTCACTGGCTATACGGCAGTCCTGGGTGGAATGGACGCGGCACACAACACCGCGCTGCAGTCCATCGACATTTCGGCCCCGAGCGGCCAGTCCATCCTGCGCTTCAACGAAACGGCCCACGGTGATTTCTGGTTCGAGGCCGATGTCGAGTTGCTGACCGATCCGAGCGCCCGCAAGCACATCGGCCTATGGATGACCACCGGCAACGGTTCCGAGGGCTACCGGTTCGCGCATCTGGACGATGCCTGGGTCGTGACACGCTGGAACAGCGGCTTCGGCGACGGCGTGGCAGTGACGGGCGGCGTTCACGATGGAGCGAAACCGGTCGCCGGTGTTGCTGACGTGGCTCCGACCTTCAACGTCGGCCAGCGGATGACCATGCGCTGCGAGGTCATCGTCGGAGCCTTCGACGTCAACGGCGTGCCGTGGGCCCGTCTGATCCAGTTCAAGGCCGGTGGGGTGCTGATGTTCCAAGTCGGGGATGCAGCGTACCGGGGCAAGCTGATCCCGGGCGTATTCCTGTATGGAGCCACGGCGCGCGTCCACGCCATTGAGGGTGACACGCCGTCAGGTCTGCCCGCATTTCCCGCAACCGTCGGCGTGAACGCTGCCGATGACCTGTTACCGCTGTCCGGTGGACCGAGTTCGGTTCTGCCTGACCCTGCCGCCAACATCGGCGTCAACGCCGATTGCGACCTGATGCGCTTGAACAGCCCCAACTCTGAGTTGTGGACCCGGGGCGGCGGCTATGACTGGCACTTTCACCCGATTCCGAACTGCCGCAAGGACATCCACTTCAGTGGCCACGGCGTGATCGCCGGAACCGTCAAGGAGAAGGGTCAGCCCGACCAGCCGTTGGTGCGGCGGGTGCAACTGATCAGCGAGAACACCCGCGTCCTGGTGGCCGAAACCTGGAGCGACACCACTGGCGCGTACCGGTTCGAGCTTATCGACCCGGCCCAGAGATACACCGTGGTCAGCTACGACCACAAGCAGATGTACCGCGCCGTGATCGCGGACAACCTTCATCCGGAGATGATGCCGTGACCGTTGCCATCACTGTCGAACACAACGAGGCGCGGCTGGCGGGCACCCTGGCGTTCCTGGATGCGGGCAGCAACCCGGCGCGCCTGCGCATCTACGGCGGCACGCGGCCCGCCACACCGGCGACGACGCCGACGAGCGTGATGTTGGTCGAGATCAAGCTGACGAAACCCGCAGGCACGATTGCGGGCGGGCTCCTGACGCTGGTGCAGCAGGAGGATGGCTTGATCACCAGCACCGGCGTTGCTACGTGGGCACGGCTGGTCAACGGCAACGAGGTCACGGCGCTGGATCTGGACTGCAGCGGCACCGATGGAAGTGGCGACGTGAAGTTGGCCAGCACCAACCTCTATCTGGGTGGTGATGCCCGGATGGTGTCGGCGATCCTGGGGTAGCCCGTGCCGAGTGCATCCAGCGAATTGACGCTGGCCGCCACGCTGCCGCTACCCGAAGTCAGCATCGCGTTCGGCCCACCTCTGGTCAACCTGCTGTTCGATCAGCCCGCCGCCACCGACGCCGACTTGGTGTTCGGAGCGGGCTTCGTCGCACCGCGCGACGACGTGGTAGTGCTGGCCAGCCTTCCGCTGCCGGTCGTCTCGATCAAGTTCATTCCGCCCGCGCGGGCTGAACTGCTGGCCGAGCTACCAGCACTGACAGTCAGCACGCTGGTGCTGCGCCCGAGCGTGCCCTTGGACGTGGCGGGCGCAAGTCTTCCCGGCGTAGTGTTCACCAGCGAGGTCAGGTACTACTCGCGCACGCAGCGACCGACGGTTGGCCAGACCGAGCACTCTTGGCAGGTGGCGAGGCAGACCGAAGATGGTGCCGCTCAGGGCCAGCAGGACGCTGCCGCAACGCCCGCTGGCTGGGCCGCGTTTTGGCGGCGCACCTTGGGTGTTCCTCAAGGCATCGAGCACAGGTTGCCGCCGGTGCTGGCGGCAGCGCCCGAGCAACGAGGCGCTCGCCACCAGGATGCGACCCGGCTGCAGGATTCGACGTGGTTTACGCACCAGGACGCCACGCGGTTTGAAGCGGCCCGACGCGGTCTGTTCCAGAACGCAGGCCCTCTGCGGAATGCCACGCGGTTCCGGCATCAGGACGGTGACCGCACGGAGCGCGCCGGGAGAGTGTCCCTGTGGCAAAGCGCTGTGTTGGTGGTACGCGGTCAGGGGAGCGATTTTCAGACGGCACGGCCGCAACTGAAGGGCTGGCGCGGCAGGTATCAGGAGGCCGTGCCGCCGCCACCTGGCATCAGCCGGTGGGTGGTGTCCGAGCCGCCCGTTCCGCAGCCTTGCTACACGCCCAGTACGCGCCTGCTGTTTGCCGCGCTGGCCGCGACCGACGGGCATCTGCTGTTCCTTTGTGAAAACCACATCACCCCGCCGCCGCCCGATGGGGAGCCGGTGGTCGTTCCTGTTCGGAGGGTCTATTTCGTGATCAACAACGTGACCCTGTACCGCGTGTCCGATGGCGCACCGGTGCCAGTGTTCAATCTCTCGCTGTCGCTCGATGCCTCGTCATGGACGTGGGGCTTCGATGCGGTGCTGCCTGCGAAAGCCGAGGCGCTGGTCGCGGGCGGCGCGTCCGGGCCCGTCGAACTCGTGGCCAGCATCAACGGCACCCCGTTCCGCGTGCTGGCAGAGAGCATCAGCCGCGAGCGCATCTTCGGTGACGCGAGCATCCGCATCTCCGGACGGGGGCGCAACGCCGTTCTGGCAGCGCCCTACGCGCCGGTGATGACGTTCTCGAACACCGAGGGCCGCACTGCTCGGCAGTTGATGGACGATGTGCTCACGATCAACGGCATCCCGCTGGGCTGGGCGGTCGATTGGGGCCTGACGGACTGGAACGTTCCCGCCGGTGCGTTCGCGCAGCAGGGATCGTGGATCGACGCACTGACCGCCATTGCCGGTGCTGCAGGTGGCTACTTGATTCCGCATCCCTCGGCCCAGAGCATCCGCGTGCGTCATCGCTACCCGGTCGCGCCTTGGGAATGGAGCACGGTCACGCCCGACTTCGTGTTGCCGGTCGATGCCGTCGCCCGCGAGTCGCTGCGCTGGCTGGAAAAGCCTGCCTACAACCGCGTGTTCGTTTCCGGGCAGGACGTCGGTGTGCTTGGGCAAGTGACCCGAGCCGGGACTGCCGGAGACGTGCTCGCACCGATGGTCGTCGATCCGCTGATCACCGAAGCGGCGGTCGCGCGGCAGCGTGGCATCGCAGTGCTTGCCGACACCGGTCACCAGATCGAGGTCAGCCTGCGCCTGCCGGTGCTCGCCGAGACCGGGATCATCGAGCCAGGGGCATTCGTCGAGTACCAGGACGGCAGCGTCACACGGCTCGGCATCGTTCGCGCGACTCAAGTGGACGCCGGGTTGCCCGAGGTCTGGCAGACGCTGGGAGTGCAGGCCTATGCATAACCTCTACGAGCAGTTCCGCCAACTGATCCCCGACCCGCCGCTGCAGGCTGGCACCGTGATTGACGTCGGCTCCGGCGTGGTCACAGTCGCATTGCCCGGTGGCGGCCGAATCAAGGCGCGGGGCTCTGCGGCCCTTGGCCAGAAGGTGTTCGTCCGCGACGACGCCATCGAAGGTATCGCCCCCAGCCTGACGCTGGAAATCATCGAGATCTGAAACCGAACTGATTCAACCCTGAGACCCGCCCTGATGCTCAAGCATCGGGCGGGTTTCGTATTTCTGGAGAAAGCAAATGACCGAACCTGAACAACAACCGGCGCTCGTCGAGAACATGCTCCTGCTGCGCAAGGAGGATTTCGACGATCTGCTCGACCGTGCCGCCGAACGTGGTGCTGAACGCTGCCTCGCCCATCTTGGTCTGGAGAACGGCCACGCTGCCCGCGACATCCGGGAGCTGCGCGATCTGCTGGAAGCTTGGCGCGACGCCCGCCGCACGGCTTGGCAGACGACCATCAAGGTGGCCACCACAGGCATCCTGGCCGCGTTGCTGGTCGGTGCCGCCATCAAGCTCAAGCTGATGGGAGGCGTCCAATGACCGCCAAGCCGAAGATCTGCCTTCTGGACGACTGGCGGCGCGTGTTGCGACGGGCCTGGAGCATTCGCTTCTCGCTGCTGGCCGCTGCCTTCACGGCGGCGGAAGTGGTGGTGCCGCTGTTCGGGGAAGTACTGCCGCGCGGCGCGTTTGTGCTGCTGGCCTTTGCCGCCAGCATCGGCGCGACCGTCGCGCGCATCGTGGCGCAGCCGGCGATGCACCGATGACCCGGCCAACATCACCCGTGATGCGCAGGACGGTGACCGGGCTGACGCTGTCCGCCGCCGCCCTGGTCAGCATCGTGCTGCACGAGGGGTACACCGACCGCGCAGTGATCCCCGTCAAGGGCGATGTACCGACCATTGGTTTTGGCACCACCACCGGGGTGAAGCTGGGTGACACCACCACGCCGCCGAAGGCGCTGGCTCGGGCACTTACCGACGTGCAGCAATTCGAGGGGGCGCTCAAGCAATGCGTGACCGTGCCCCTGGCCCAGCACGAGTACGACGCGCTGGTGAGCTTTTCTTACAACGTCGGCAGCCGTGCGTTCTGCCAGTCCACGCTGGTCAGGAAACTCAACGCCGAGAACTACGCGGGAGCCTGTGTCGAGCTGCTGCGCTGGCGCTTCTTCCAGGGAAAAGACTGCGCGCTGCCCACTAACGCGCGGCTGTGCGGTGGGCTGGCTACACGGCGAGAAGCCGAATACCGGCAGTGCATCGGGGAGGCGTCGTGAGCGTGATTCCGTGGCCGTACCGGCTGCTGGCCCTGGCGGCGCTCGGCGTCGCCCTGGTCGGCTTCGGCTGGATCAAGGGTGAGAGCCACGTTCGAGCGCAATGGGATGCCGCCATCCAGCAACAAGCCTTACAGACAGCCGCCATCCGCGAGCGGCAGGCGCAAGCCACCGTCAAGGTCGTCACCCAGTACGTCGACCGCGTCCGCATCGTCCGCGAGAAGGGCGACACCATCTTCAAGGAGGTTCCCGTCTATGTGCCCGCTCAAGCCGATGCTGCTTGCACTATCAACCGTGGCTTTGTGCGCCTGCACGACGCTGCCGCCGCCGGTGAGCTGCCCGAGCCCGCCCGAGATGCTGATGCGGCCGCCACGGGCATTACGCTCTCTGCCGTCGCCGGAACCCTTGCCTCCAACTACCAAACCTGCCACGAAAACGCCGAGCAACTGAGGGCGTTGCAAGTGTGGGTCGGGGAGATGACAGGAGGCACCAAGTAGCAAGCCAGGAGTCGCCGTAGACGAACACTGATTCGAGGATCAAATATATTTAAACGCCATTCTTGACCGTCTGTATGTCAAAAAGATTTATCTTATTGATCTTCTCCTCGTGAATCACGATGGTCAGCTTGGCCGGATACTTAAAGCGCATTTCACTTATTCTAAACGTCCAAAGCATAATCTTCAGTAAATCCTCGTCACTGATGAGCTTATGCCCCTTGATGCGGGTAATGCCAGAACCGAATATTGTAGTTGACACGCTCCTCTGGCCATAGATCGAATTAACTCTATCCCAGAAATTAATTAAGAACTCCAAATATTCCGGCATAGTAAGCACGGCCTTGTTGTCCTCATCAAACTTACTAAATGAGGTAAGCAAGAATTCCTCGTAAACACATATTGTTCCGATTTTATACCGCTTTTTCTTTCCGGCTCGCCTGTTTTGATTTTCACCGATTATCTCATCGTCCTGAAATTGATAACTCGCGATGTAATTGTCCAAATCAGCGACAGGCGTCTTTAGGATTTGCTTTACAAACATGCCATTGACAGATCTACTGGAGATGACTCTTTCGTCGACCAAGGTGTCAAAGTATTCGTTGAAAGCAATCACCTTAAGCCCCGGCTGCTGAAATATATCCCCAGCAACAACATTAACCTCACTCCCTTCGATGTTGATTGATACATTCCTGAGTCGATTAGACCAAACCCAAACAACAATATAGACGACGAGGAACGCTGCCACAAAAGCAGCAGCCTTATACCAAAGGCCATAGCTCGGCGCGGGTAAGCAGTCTTTTGGTATGTCGACAAATGGAAAAACAAAGGAGAGGAAGACACTTACGGCAGTAGCGTACTTGTAGAAGGTAGCTAATAGCCGTCGGTCAAAGAAGGCCACCTTTGTCATGCTTCACTTCCCTTCATAAGCACAGTCAGGGTTTGTAGAAGAAGACCCCGGAATCTCCTTTGGTTCCCACCATGAACTTTTCATTGTTAAGCGCCTTCTCTATCACGGATTTCTTATTTGGCACATGGAGAGTCGGCACGGAATTCATTGAGTCACGAAATATTGGAAGTTTGTCCCAGAGATTCTTTACTGCTTGCTTGAGGGCCTGATTGTCAGCGGTCAGTAGGTCTGACTCAGATGCATACTCGGGATAGACTACGATGACCGGAAGACCCTGGTCATTAATTCCGTAGTCGATTTCCTCTCTCAATGCTCGTGAGTTGGCAGTAGTAGAACTCAAAAACAGAACGATATTCTTGGAGTTTCGGAGGCGCTCCCTCAGTCTAGGCTTCAGAGTCGTTTCCCAATCACTCCCGTCACGTACGTTGTATGTTTTGTCATGAGAGTCATTGAAGGGAAAATCCGAATCCTGCCCCTTCCACATGCGTAGCTGGTTATAGTAAACAAAATCGCGCGTAGCGTGAGCACCGAGTGCGCTTGGATTGAAGGGCTCAGTAACATAGAAAGCCGAATAGTTGCCGTTTCTATATGCCATTGTCACTCCCGTTGAAAGTTTGGATTTTGAAAAGTAGATCGCAGACCACGACCGACCGCAGCATCACGACAGCCGACCGGTATTTGCCCGCCGTGCATCGAAGATTTGACTCGCGCGCTGTTCTATTGAGTACTCATCCAGCATCGTCATCCCGTCCAAGCCGTAGTCATCAGCACTGCGAAGTCTCGCCGTGACAGTACCTCGGAACAATCCCGCCAGTCTTTCTCCGGTGGCTCCATCGTGCCCGTATAGCGCAGGTCAAATCCCGTCGCCTCTTTCTGAGCATTGATGAACTCGTCCATCTTTTCCCCGAGGGTCTCGATGTCCTCTATCCATTCGTCCTTGATAGTGTCAGGAACTGATCCAAATAAGTCGTAGCGATTGCGCATCCGCTCCGACAGGCGTTCGTAGATCTTCTCGTCCACGGTTTGCTCATTCACTAGGTTGAGCATATCCACGGTTTCGCGCTTCTGGCCGAAGCGCTTGATGCGTCCGATCCTCTGTTCGAGGCGAGTCGGATTCCACGGCAAATCAATATTGATGATAAAGCAACATCTATTCTGTAAATTTCGATTTTGGCTGTTGGGTTGTTGTGCAATAGCGTCAGGTCAAGGTTTCATGTTCAGGTAGATTTTTGCGGTCATCCACTCCTCGTCTTGTTCTGCCA
>Ga0247844_1000765_pt1 | contig 65065 bp, 59 predicted proteins | sample LaCtaG_FD_192421 | JGI IMG/M metagenome (GOLD analysis project Ga0247844, IMG submission 192421) | Freshwater microbial communities from meromictic Lake La Cruz, Castile-La Mancha, Spain - LaCruzMarch201714.5m_1 | ecosystem: Environmental > Aquatic > Freshwater > Lake | place: Spain: Castile-La... | reverse complement strand
GGGCGAGGCCCATGCCCTGGCCGGCCAGCCTTTTAACCTTGGCAGCCCGAAGCAGATTGGCGAAATTTTCTTCACCCAGCTCGGCCTGCCGGTGGTCAAAAAAACCGCGACCGGCGCCCCCAGCACCGACGAGGAGGTGCTGGAAAAACTGGCTGAAGACTACCCGCTGCCGGCCAAAATTCTGGAGCACCGGGGTCTGTCCAAGCTCAAAGGCACCTACACCGACAAACTGGCCCAGCTGGCGCACCCCCGCACCGGCCGGGTCCATACCCACTACGCTCAGGCGGTGGCAGTGACCGGGCGGCTCTCCAGCAACGACCCCAACCTGCAAAACATCCCGGTGCGCACCGCCGAGGGCCGCCGCGTGCGCGAGGCCTTTGTGGCGCCGCCGGGCAGCCTGATCGCCAGCGCCGACTACAGCCAGATCGAGCTGCGCATCATGGCCCACCTGAGCGGCGACGCGGCGCTGGTGCTGGCCTTTCACGACGGCATGGACGTGCACCGCGCCACCGCGGCCGAGGTATTTGGCGTTGGCACCGATCAGGTCACCAGCGAGCAGCGGCGCTATGCCAAGGTGATCAACTTCGGGCTGATCTACGGCATGAGCGCCTACGGCCTGGCGCGCAGCCTGGGTATCGACAACACGGCAGCCAAAAACTACATCGAGCGCTACTTTGAGCGCTACCCCGGCGTCAAGCGCTACATGGACGAGACCCGGCAGCAGGCCAAGAACCAGGGCTACGTGGAGACCGTGTTTGGCCGGCGGCTCTACCTGCCCGAGATCAATTCACCCAACGGGCCACGCCGCAGTGGCGCCGAGCGCGCCGCCATCAACGCGCCCATGCAGGGCACGGCTGCCGACCTGATCAAGCTCAGCATGGTCAAGGTGCAGCAGGTGCTGGACGCCGAGCAGCGCGCCACCAAGATGATCATGCAGGTGCACGACGAGCTGGTGTTTGAGGTGCCCGAGGCTGAGGTGGACTGGTTGCGCCACGAGGTGCCGCGACTGATGGCCAGCGTGGCCCAACTGCGCGTGCCGTTATTGGCAGAGATCGGGGTTGGTCCAAACTGGGAGAAAGCGCATTGAAGAACCTTCCGCTTGAGGCCACTGGCCGTATTCCGGGCCGCCGACTGCTGCACTCCCCCGGCCCGACGCCGGTGCCCGAAGAGGTGCTTTGGGCCATGAGCCGCCAGCCCATGGACTTGGGCGACCCGCGTAGCGACCAGATCATCGCCGCCTGCGAGGCCGGCCTGCGCCGACTGCTGCAGACCAATAATGCCGAGGTGTTTCTGTACGCCTCCAATGGCCACGGCGTCTGGGAAGCGGTGGTGGAGAACCTGTTGCCCCTGGGCGGCACGGCCCTGGTGCCGGGCACTGGGCATTTTTCTGAGTCCTGGGCGGTTCAGACCGAGGCCCTGGGGCGTCGGGTGTTGCGCACGCCCTGGGTGGAGGGCAGCCCCATCGACCTCCAGGCCTTGGCGCAAGCGCTGCGCCAAGACAGTCATCAGGAGATCCGTGCGGTCTTTGTGGTGCACACCGACACCTCCAGTGGCGTCAGCACTGATCTGGTGGCCCTGCGTGCCGCTATGGACGCCACGGGTCACCCAGCGCTGCTGGTGGTGGACGTGGTGGCTTCGCTGGGCGCGGCGCCTTTTGGCATGGACGCGCTGCGCGCCGATGTGGTGCTGGGTGCCTCACAAAAGGGGCTCATGTGCCCGCCGGGCATCGGCATCATCGCCGTCAATGCTGCGGCCATGGCCCATGCCAGGGCTAACCCGGCGCCACGCTACTACTGGGATTGGGTGCGCCGTTTGAGCGACCGTTCGTACCATAAGTTTTGCGGCACAGCACCGCAAACACTGGTGGCCGGGCTCGAGGCAGCGTTGGGCCTGCTGTTTCGCGAGGGGCTGGCGCAGGTGTTTGAGCGTCACCGGCTGCTGACGCGGGCCGTGCACGCAGCGGTTGACGGCTGGCGCAGCGCGGGTGCGCTGGAATTCTTTGTGCCCGATCCGGCAGACCGCTCGGTATCGGTCACGACCGTGCTGCTGCCGGCCGGTACCGATGTCGACGCGCTCCGGCAGGTGGCGCGCGAGCAGTTTCAGGTGGCGTTTGCCGGTGCACTGGGGCCGCTGATGGGCCGCGCTTTTCGCATTGGCCACTTGGGGGACCAGAATCCAGCCTCTATGCTGGGTTGCCTGGCCGGTATCGAGGGCGCATTGCTGGTGCAGGGTGTCCCTATCGGCCGCGACGGGCTGGCCCGGGCGGTCGCCGTGTTCCAGTCTGCTGCAAGATAACCCTGCGGCCGGAAAAATCGATCTCCCAGACTAGACTATTGGCGCGATTCATTTCGCATGAGTACCATCCACACTTAATCCGGAGACACCACTGTGCGCGACCACGACCTTCAAAATGACCTGAATTCCCTCTTGCCCGGCCAGTCAACGGCTGCCGGCGCCTCCCGCCGCACCGCGCTCAAAGTGGCGTTGGGTGTCGGCTATGCCGCCAGCGCCGGGTCCATCATGGCGCAGACCGCCGTGAAGACATCTTCTGACGGGCTGACCACTGGCGAGATCAGCTTTGAGGTGGCAGGATTCAAGGTGCCGGCCTTTTTTGCTGCACCGGCGGGCAAGACCAACCTGCCCGTGGTGCTGGTGGTGCACGAGATTTTTGGCGTGCATGAATACATTGCCGACACCTGCCGCCGTTTCGCTCAGGCTGGTTACCTGGCGGTAGCGCCCGAATTTTTTGCCCGTCAGGGCGACCCCTCCAAGTATGGCGAGATGGCCAAGCTGATGAGCGAGGTGGTCTCCAAGGTGCCTGATGCCCAGGTGCTGGCTGACCTGGATGGCGCCGTCAAATGGGCCAGCGCCAACGGTGGCGACGCCGCCAGGGTGGCCGTCACCGGTTTTTGCTGGGGTGGTCGGATTACCTGGTTGTATGCCGCGACGGGCCCGGTGCGCGCCGCGACGGCCTGGTACGGCCGGTTGGTCGGCAACCCGAGCGAGCTGTTGCCAAAAAACCCGATTGATCTGGCTGCCTCGATGCGCGCGCCGGTGCTGGGCCTGTACGGTGAAAAAGATGGTGGCATCCCGGTCGATACGGTCGACCGGATGAAGGCGGCCCTGGCCACTGGCAACGCTGCCTCCAAGGCGGCACAGTTTGTGCTGTACCCTGACACTGGGCACGCCTTCCACGCCGATTACCGGCCCAGCTACCGGCAAGGGCCGGCTGATGACGGCTGGAAGCGCTGCCTGGCCTGGTTCAAGGCCAACGGCGTCGCCTAAGATGCTGCTCACTGCCATCCTGATCGGTACTCTGCTGGCTGGGATTGGCAGTGTTTGGTTGGCGGCGGTGCTGAGTTTTGGTGTGCTTGCGCGCTACACCCAGCACATGCTGAGCCTGTCCGCCGGCGCCCTGCTGGCCACGGCCTTCATGCACCTGTTGCCCGAAGCATTCGAGAGCCAGGCGGGCGCCCAGGACCTGTTCATGACACTGCTGGGCGGCTTGGTGTTCTTTTTTCTGCTCGACAAGGCTGAGCTTTGGCACCATGGCCATGAGCATCACCATGGGCATGACCACGACCACGGTCATAGTCACGGTCACGGTCACGGTCACTCCCCCGCCCCCGTCGCTGGCACCTGGGCCGTGCTGACCGGCGACAGCGTGCATTGTTTTGGTGATGGCGTGCTGATTGCCTCAGCCTTTGTGGCCGACCTGCGTCTGGGGGTTATCGCCGCCCTGGCGGTGCTGGCACACGAGGTACCGCACCACATGGGCGACCTGATGGTCTTGCGTCAGAGCAGCAGCAACCGGCAGGCCGCCTTGCTCAAGGTGTCGCTGGCCGGCGCGGTGACCATGCTCGGTGGGCTGTTGGGCTACTGGCTGGTCGACCAGTTGCACGACTACCTGCCGTACTTTCTGGTGGTGGCCAGCAGCAGCTTTGCCTACGTGGCGCTGGCTGACCTGATTCCGCAATTGCAAAAGCAACTCAGTGCACGCCAGACGGCGGGTCAGATCATCTGGCTCTTTACAGGCATGGGGCTGGTGACGCTGGTGAGTGGCCTGGCCCACGGTCACTGAGGCTGGCCCACGGCCTGAAACGGCGTTCAGCCCTGAGCCACGGGCCGGCTGGCGTCGCTGCACCACTCGCTCCAACTGCCAGCGTACAAGCCAGCGCTGCCCAAGCCGGCGATTTCCATGGCAATGACATTCGGCACGGCGCTGACGCCACTGCCGCAGTGGTGCACCACGCTGGCCGGGTCGCGGCCAGCCAACAGTTGATCAAACTCCTGGCGCAGAGCGGCCGCTGATTTGAATTTGCCTTCGCTGTCGAAATTGAGGGCAAAAGGCCGGTTCAGCGCGCCCGGAATATGGCCCGCCACCGGGTCCAGCGGCTCCACCTCGCCACGAAACCGGGGGGCGGCCCGCGCGTCAATGATGCACTGACTGGCGCGGCCAAGCTGGTCCGCTATAGTTTTAGTAGCTACAAGCCCAATAAGGGCGGGGGCTAGAGGGTATTTTTGCTTAGAAATTTGAGTTGAGTCCGGCGCCAGGCTGGCGTCTGCGGCCAGGCTGTCGATGGCGCCGCCCAGCGACTGCCAGGCCTGCAGGCCACCGTCGAGGACCGCTACGGCCTCGTGGCCCATCCACTTCAGCATCCACCACAAGCGGCCGCAGTAATTGACGCCCTGACGGTCGTACACCACGGCCTGCATGCCGGGCACCAGGCCGATGCTGCTTAACCAAAGCGCAAACTGTTCGCGAGAGGGCAGGGGATGTCGCCCGCCGGAGGCGGCATCTGGGTCGCCTTTGGTGGCGCTGAGGTGCCGGTCCAGATCGGCGCGGACCGCGCCTGCAATATGCGCTTGCCGGTACTGCTGGTCGCCAGCGCCGGGCTGCATCAGGTCGAAGCTGCAATCAAACACGCGGCAGGGCTGCCGGCTGGCCAACAGCGCCAGCAACTCGGGCGCGGAAATCAGGGTGGTGTGCATGGCAGGTCCTTCATGTGGGAGGGTTAGTGTTCTTCGGCCGGTGTCTGGCCCAGGACACGGGTGCGCAGCACTGTGGCGGCAATACCACTGGCCATGATCACGCCCATGCCTGCCCAGCCCAGCAGTGGAATCTGGTCGCCGAACAGCAGCAGCCCGTACAGGGCGCCCAGCACGATGCCGGTGTATTGCAGATTGGCTACCAGCAGGGTAGGGCCACGGCTGTAGGCGCGCGTCATGCACCATTGGCCCAGTGCGGCCATGATGCCTATCGGCACCAACCAGGCCGCCGCTTGCCAGGGCACCGATGACCAGGGCGTGGCGTCAGTGACGGCCATGCCGACCAGGCCCGCGACCATGGAGCCGACCGAAAAATAAAATACCGTACGCAACTCGGGTTCACCGACCTTACCCAGCCCGGAGACCTGCAGGTAGGCCAGCGCTGCACTCAGGCCTGACAGCAGCCCAATCACGCCGGCAAACAACTGGTTCTGTTCCAAAGTGGGGCGCAGCACCATCACCACGCCGATAAAGCCCGCCAGCACCGTGGCCAGCAGCGGGCCCTGGCGCAGCGAACGACCGTACAAAATGGCGCCGCCGCAGACAAAGGCCCCGATCCAGACGCTGCTCATGTAGTTCAGCGTCATGGCTGTCGCCAGTGGCAAATGGGCAATGGCATAAAACCAAGTCGCCAACGACAGTGTGCCGATCAGACTGCGCCAAACATGCATGGCGGGCACAGTGGTTCGCAGCGACACCCCGCGCGCACGCACCACCACCGCCATGAAGAGTACGCTTACCGCGCCCCGGTAGAACACCAGCTCAGAAATACTGAAACTGGCGCCGGCAATCTTGACCCCGACGCTCATGGTGGCGAAGAAGAAGGCGGCCAACAGCACCCACAGGGCCTGCATCAGCTTGGCGCCGCCATCTGCCGTCGGTACCAGTCGTGAAAATGCTGCATACCGTCTTCCATCGGGCTCTGGTAGGGCCCAACCTCGTTGTCACCGCGCTGCAGCAGGGCGCGACGACCGGCGTCCATGCGCTCGGCAATCTCGTCGTCTTCCAGGCAGGTTTCCATGTAGGCGCCCTGTTGTGCCTCGACAAATTCGCGCTCGAAGGCGGCGATTTCTTCCGGGTAGTAAAACTCGACCTGGTTCAGCGTCTTGTCCACCCCCATGGGGTGCAGGGTGGAGACGGTCAGTACATGCGGGTACCACTCCACCATGATGTGGGGGTAATAGGTGAGCCAGATTGCCCCCTGTTTGGGTGGCTGACCGCCCCGGTAGGCCCGAAGCGCATCCTGCCAGCGCTGGTAGACCGGGCTGCCGGCCGCACCGCCTGGCCGGGCCAGACCCACGGTCTGCACCGAATAATGCTCTTTGAACTCCCAGCGAAGGTCTTCGCAACTGACAAAGCCGCCAAGTCCAGGGTGAAAAGGCCCGACGTGGTAGTCCTCCAGGTAGACCTCAATAAATGTCTTCCAGTTGTAGTTGCACTGGTGCAGTTCCACCCGGTCCAGCACAAAGCCCTTGAAATCAAGCTCGGCGCGCGGCCCCATGCCGGCCAGATCGGCTGCGATGTCGCGCCCGTTGTCCTCAAACAGCAGGCCGTTCCACGCCCGCAAGGGGTAATTCTTCAGGTTCAGGCAGGGGTCGTGCGGAAAATGCGGCGCCCCCAACAGTGTGCCGGCTTGGGCGACGGTGGCGCCGCTGTAGGTCCAACGGTGCAAAGGGCAAACGATGTTGCCAGCCGCCGAGCCAGCTTGGGTGGTGTGCAGCGAGCCGCGCCCTTGCAACATCAGGGCCTGGCGATGGCGGCAGACATTCGAGACGAGCTCGATGCCCGAAGGTGTGCGCACCAAAGCTCGGCCGTGGCCCTCTTGTGCCAGAGTGGCGTAGTCACCCACTGAAGGCACGCTCAGCGAATGGCCGACATAACGCGGGCCACGCTGAAACAATAGTTCCTGCTCACGCTGGTACAGCGCGGCATCGAAGTAGCTTGAAACTGGTAGTTGGCCGGTGGCCCGCTGCAGTTGAAGACTTAAATCAGACATGGGTGACCTGACCTAAAGACTCCCCACAGGGAGATGCGCCGAGGCGCGGAAACAATAAAACGGCCTGGGCCGAAACACGGACTTGCATTGTACCTGCCGGGTAAAGCCTGCCGAAACCGCCCGCAGACGCCACCCCTGACACCGCTCAATGAAACGGCAGGATTTGCATTTATGATGCACCACCCACGTGCAAGCGGCTGATCAAGGCGCGGCGCTGGCCATGGTCTGTGTCCTCAGGCCGCCAAGGAGTCATTGCAATGGTCTTTCAATTTTTACACGTTTGGGCGCTGGCCTTGACTCTGCTGGGCGCCATCGCGCTCCCATCCATGGCGCAACAGGCCAGCTACAGTTTTTCACCGGTGCCGCAATATGGCATCGGGCTAACGGCGGGTTATTGGAACCCGATTCTGGACTATGTTTCCGAGAAAAGCGGCGTCAAACTGAACTTGAAGATCAGCCGCACCTCGGCCGACACCACTGCCTTTGTGCTGGCCCGCGAGGTTGACTTTGTTTTCAGCAACCACCTGTTCAGCCCCGAGCGTGACGGACTCGGCTGGAAAGTATTTGGCCGGCGCCAAATGCCGCCGCTGTTTTCTCAGATCGTGGTGCCGTCCGACTCGCCCATCACTGAGTTGGCGCAACTCGCGGGTCGGGAGGTGGCATTTGCCGGACCCGAGGCGTTCCTGATTTACAAGGTCAACTACGCCCATCTGCTGGCCAAGAACATCCCTGTGAAGGTGGTTTTTTCGGGCAATGCCGACGCCGCATTTGCCCAGCTTTTCAGTGGCAAGGTGGCGGCCGCTGGCGGTCAGTCACAGTTGCTGGAGGGCTACGCCCGGCGTGAAAACCGCAAGTTCCGTGTGCTGTGGAGTTCCGAAGCCTTTCAAGACCTGGCCCTGATGGCGTCGAGTAAAGTGCCGGAAAAAGACCTCAAAGCCGTGGCCAACGCATTTTTTGAGATGGCCAAAGACCCGCGCGGTAAAGACATTTTGCACCAAGGGTCCAAGGAGGTCGGGCTGCCCGTAGATGCCAATTTTGTGGCCGCCAGCGCTGCCGACTATGCCTCGTACCGCCGGTTTTTCCAGACCGCGCCCCAGTCATTGCATTAACCCGTTTTACGCCAGCACCCGATGAACCTGTTGCAACGCTTGCTGCCCAAGACGCTGGTGGCGAGGGTGTTTGGCCTGTATTTTCTGGGGTTGCTGCTGTTTTTGACAGCTGGGCTTGGCTTGTTTTACCGTTATCAGTTTACCAAGCAGGTTGACAGTCAACTCGAGAACAGCCGAATGATGCTGCAGGTGGCGGCGTTGACTGTGGCGGAAAGTGCGGTCATTGGTGATTACGACACCATTAACCGAACCCTTCAACGGATCGTCCGCGCCAGCGCATTGAAAAAAGTCGAGTTCATCGACGTCCGCGGCGGCAAGCTCAATGCTGCCCAGGAGCATGACCATAGCCACCATTTGCCGGCGCCGCGATGGCTGATCAATCTTCTTGCGGAGCGACTCAGCGATGCGAACGAGGTGATTCGCGTGGGCGGTAAAGATTACGGTGTGCTGCGCTTGCAGTTTGCCGCAGATGTGATCGCTGACGAGCTGTGGCAGCTGATATTGTTGTCATTTGCAGCGGGGGCGGGCGTGTTGCTGATCGGCTCGGCCATCATTCAGGTTCCCCTGCGACGTTGGCTGGGTAACTTTGACCGTGTGCGCCTGCGCGAGGCTGATATTTTGTCCGGCGAAATTGCCGTCACAGCGCTGCTCGACCGTGATGCACCCGAGGAAATTCGCCGCACCTTCGACATTCTCAACCGGGCTGCCAGCCGGCTTTCTGACGAGCGCGCGCAAGCCAGCGTGACCTTGAGCGCCATCAACGATGGCGTGCTGTCCACGGATGCGGACTACCTGGTGCAATACGCCAACCCTGCCGCGCTCCTTTTGTTAGGCCGGGACGATGAATCGCTGATCGGGCAGGACATCCGAACCCTGTTGCCGGCGGCTTTTTTTGTCGGTCAGACCCCGACGGATTGGGCTGCGCACCAGATCGGCCTGGCGCAGGCAGACGGCTCGCGGGTCATTTTGGAGACCAGCCTGTCGGCATTGCCGTCGCTCGGCCAAGATCGGCCGGGCTTTGTGCTGACCTTCCGGGATGTGACCCAGCAGCAAGCCATGAACCGCCGCCTGCGCGACGAGCTTGACACTCGACAGCGGGTGCTGGAGTCACTCCGCCAAGTGCTCAGCGCCTTCCAGGGTGCGGCGCTCCCAAGGGCGACTTCCACCGACGACCTGGACGCCCTGGTGAACCAGGTGGTCGCTTTGGTTCGCGAGCGCGAGCAAGGGACGCTTGAACTCACCAATCAGAAATTTGCGCTGGATCAGCATGCGATTGTCAGCATCACCGACACCCAGGGCAACATCACCTACGCCAACGACCGGTTCTGCGCCATCAGCGGGTTTGCCCGTGAGGAATTGGTGGGCGTGAACCACCGGATCATCAACGGCAGCTACCACTCGCAGGCGTTTTTTAAGCAGTTGTGGCAGACCATTGAGCAAGGTCATGTATGGCGCGGTGAATTAAAAAACCGGCATAAGGACGGTAGCGAATATTGGGTGAATGCCACCATCGTGCCGCTGCTCGGGTCGGATGGCCGCCCGGCGCAGTACATCGCCATTCGCACCGACATCACCCAGAGCAAGGCCATTGAGGCCCAGCTTGAAGACCAGCTGCGCTTTGTCGAGGTGCTGCTCGAAGCGACGCCAACCGCCCTGTACCTGAAAGACCGCAGCGGTCGCTTCATGCGCGTGAATCGGGCCTTTGAAGACCTGCTGGGTGTCGAGCGGTCGCAGTGGGTGGGCCGGAATTCGGCGGAGTTGAGCGGCGATGACGCCTGTGTGATCGACCTAGAGCGTGACCAGCAGCTGTTCGAGACCGGTGCGACCCAGACCTTTGAGACCAGCTTTATTCACCGTCCGACTGGCGAGACCCGCCAGGGCCTGTTCCGCAAGGCGCCCATCACCAATGCGGCGGGCGAAGTCACCGGCTTGGTGGCGAATATTGTCGACATCACCGAGCGCACCGAGATGGAGCTTGCGCTGCGCCGGGCCACCCGCCATGCCCAGGCCGCCAACAGCGCCAAGAGTGAATTTTTGGCCAATATGAGCCACGAAATCAGGACGCCCATGAACGGCGTGATCGGCATGACCGACCTGGCGCTTGAAACTGATCTCGACGAGGTCCAACGGGAGTACCTGGAGGTGGTCAAGACCTCGGCCCAGTCCTTGATGGTGATCTTGAATGACATTCTTGATTTTTCCAAGATTGAAGCCGGCCGGCTGGATATTGAGTCGGTGGTCTTCAATTTGCCTGGGCTGATGACCGACACTTTGAAGGCGCTGCGACCGCGCGCCACCCAAAAAGGCCTGTCACTGACGCTTGAGCTTGGCGCTGCTTTGCCGCAAAGGGTGCGCGCCGACCCGGGCCGCCTGCGCCAGGTCCTGACCAACCTCTGCGACAACGCGATCAAGTTCACCACTTCGGGCCAGGTCGTGATCAGGCTAGATGGCGCGCCGGCCGAAGAGGGTGCCTGGACACTGCACATGTCTGTGCAAGACAGCGGTATCGGCATTGACCCAGAAAAGCAACAGCGGATTTTTGAGGCTTTCAGCCAGGCCGACAGCTCAACCACCCGCCGCTTTGGCGGCACCGGGCTGGGCCTGACCATCTGTAGCCGGTTGGCCACATTGATGGGTGGGCGCATCTGGCTCGACAGTCAGCCCGGCCAGGGCAGTACCTTCCACGTCGCCATTCAGGCCCAGGTGGTGGCTGGCTCAGACCGGTCTGCCGCAAGCTTTGAGCTTGGCGCCGAGCCCAGCCGAGCCCCTATGCGCAGCCTTCAAGTGCTGTTGGCAGAAGACAACCCGGTCAACCAGTTGGTGGCGATCACCATGCTCAAGAAGTGGGGGCATGCGGTGGTGACTGCCGAGAACGGTCAACAGGCGCTTGACCTCTTTTTTCAGCACCCCTGGGACCTGGTGCTGATGGATATCCAAATGCCTGTGATGGGTGGACTGGAGGCAACTCAGCTGATTCGGAGCCGGGAACCGGCAGGGACCCGCACGCCCATCATTGCCATGACCGCCAATGCCATGGCCTCAGACCGCCTGATCTGCCTGGAGGCCGGGATGGATGAGCACTTGGCCAAACCCTTCACCGCCGCAACGCTGAAGGACGTGTTGGAACGGTTTGGGAACCAAACTGTCGCATGACCCGGCGGTGGTGCTTTGGGCAGCCTCTGGGCCTAGAATTGGTGTCTGACTTTTTGTTTGATTTGTCTTGCCATGGCTAAAGCCCCTCCCGTCCCGACCCCTGTGCCCGCCAGCTACGAAGCAGCCCTGGCTGAGCTGGAGCAGTTATTGGCGCGGCTCGAGTCGGGTGAGCTGCCATTGGAGCAACTGTTGTCGAGCTACCAGCGCGGCGCAAGCCTGTTGAGCTTCTGCCGCGAACGCCTGGAGGCGGTGGAAGGCCAGATCAAGGTGCTGGACCAAGGCGCCCTCAAAACCTGGACCGCCGAATGAGCCCCCCCGCACGGTTTGACTTGGCTGGCTGGAGCACTGCTCAACAGGTCGTTGTGGAACAGGCACTGGCGCGTTGGATCAGCGTCCCGGGTATTGCCAATGCCACTGCCGCACCCCCGGCGGCACTGATTGAGACCATGCGCTATGCCGTGCTGGACGGCGGCAAACGGCTGCGCCCCCTGTTGGTGCTGGCAGCTGCCGAGGCGGCCAATGCTGCTGACCCCGCCCTGACGCCATCGCCCTCGGACGAGAGCACCCTGCGTGCGGCCTGCGCGGTCGAACTGATCCACGCTTACTCCCTGGTGCACGACGATATGCCGTGCATGGACAACGATGTGCTTAGGCGCGGCAAGCCCACAGTGCATGTCAAATTTGGCGAGGCCGGCGCGCTGCTCGCCGGTGATGCCTTGCAGGCCCTGGCCTTTGAGCTGCTCACCCCCGATCAGGCCCTGGTGCCGGCGCTGCGGCAGGCGCGCCTGTGCCGCTTGCTGGCACGTGCTTCCGGTTGCGCTGGCATGGCGGGTGGCCAGGCGATCGACCTGGCCAGTGTTGGACTGGCCCTGAATGAGCACCAGTTGCGGGAAATGCACCAGCTCAAGACCGGCGCGCTGTTGCAAGCCAGTGTCATGATGGGCGCCGCTTGCGGCATGCTGTCACCCGCCGCCGAACAGGCACTGGCGCGTTTTGGCGAGGCGCTTGGCCTGGCTTTTCAGGTGGTGGACGATATTTTGGATGTCACCGCCGACTCCGCCACCTTGGGCAAGACCGCCGGCAAGGACGCCGACCAGAACAAGCCTACCTACGTGTCGGTACTGGGGCTTGCGCCCGCTCAGGCCCACGCCCAGGCCTTGCTGGCCCGGGCCCTTGAGGCACTCAAAGACAGCGGCTTGCCCGATACCCGGGCCCTGCAAGGCTTGGCCGAGATGGTGCTGAGCCGGACCCACTGATGGCGCCACTCCAATGACCCATGGCACGGACAGACCTCTTGTTTTTAAGTCAAAATGGCCTCCAGCCCCCGTTCAATAAGCGTTGATCGCTATTAAAAGAGTAGCATATGCCGAACTCATCCTACCCCCTGCTGCAGTCCATCAATGACCCCGCCGAGCTCCGGCGACTGCCGCGCGCGCAGCTAGAGCAACTGGCCGCCGAGTTGCGGGCCTTTTTGCTGGGCAGCGTGGCCAGAACGGGTGGGCACCTCAGTTCCAACCTGGGTACGGTCGAGCTGACCATTGCGCTGCACTATGTGTTTAATACGCCGCAAGACCGCGTGGTCTGGGATGTGGGCCATCAGACTTACCCGCACAAAATTTTGACTGGCCGCCGTGACCGCATGGGCTCGCTGCGTCAATGGGGCGGCCTGAGCGGCTTTCCGCAACGCACCGAGAGCAACTATGACACTTTTGGCACGGCGCACTCCAGCACGTCGATCTCAGCGGCACTGGGCATGGCCATGGCTGCCCACATCAAGGGCGAAGACCGATATTCAGTGGCGGTGATTGGCGATGGTGCGCTGACGGCCGGCATGGCGTTTGAGGCGCTCAACAACGCAGGCGTTGCTGACTGCAAGCTGCTGGTCATCTTGAACGACAACGACATGAGCATCAGTCCGCCTGTCGGTGCGCTGAACCGCTACCTGGCGCAGCTCATGAGCGGGCGCTTTTACTCGGCAGCCAGGACTGTGGGTAAAACTGTGCTCAAGGGCGCACCCTCGCTGTTGGAACTGGCCAAACGCTTTGAGCAGCAGGCCAAGGGCATGGTGGTGCCCGCCACGCTGTTTGAAAAGTTTGGCTTTAACTACATTGGGCCCATCGACGGGCACGACCTGGACTCGCTGATCCCCACGCTGGAGAACATCAAACACCTGAAGGGGCCGCAATTCCTGCACGTGGTGACCAAAAAAGGCCAGGGTTACCCGCGGGCCGAGGTCGACCCGGTGGCCTATCACGGGCCGGGCAAGTTCGACCCTGCCGTTGGCCTGCAAAGCCCGAGCACGCCCCCCAAGCAGACCTTCACCCAGGTGTTTGGCCAGTGGCTGTGCGACATGGCGCTGAATGACCCGCGCCTGGTGGGCATCACACCGGCCATGCGCGAGGGCTCCGGCATGGTGGAGTTTGAGCGCCGCTTTCCCGAGCGCTACTTTGATGTCGGCATTGCCGAGCAGCATGCCGTCACCTTTGCCGCTGGGCTGGCCTGTGAGGGGCTCAAGCCGGTGGTGGCGATTTACTCCACCTTCCTGCAGCGCGCCTACGACCAATTGATTCATGACGTGGCGGTCCAGAACCTGCCAGTGGTGTTTGCGCTGGACCGTGCTGGCCTGGTGGGGGCCGACGGCGCTACCCACGCCGGTGTCTATGACATCCCGTTCCTGCGCTGTATTCCCAATGTCAGCGTGGCCTGCCCGGCCGACGAGAACGAGTGCCGGCAGCTGCTCAGCACGGCCTTTGCACAGGACCATCCGGTCGCGGTGCGCTACCCGCGCGGTGCCGGCGCAGGCGTGGTGGTCCAGCCAGGGCTGGAAGGACTGCCATTTGGCAAGGGCGAGATTCGGCGGACTGGCGCCGGGGTGGCGATTCTGGCGTTTGGCAGCATGCTGTACCCGGCGTTGCAGGCCGCGCAAGCGCTGAACGCCACGGTGGTCAACATGCGCTGGGCCAAGCCGCTTGATCTGGACTTGCTGCTCGAAGTCGCGCGCAACCATGAGGCGCTGGTGACGGTGGAAGAGGGTGCTGTTATGGGAGGCGCCGGCAGTGCCGTTGCCGAAGCGCTGCAAGCGGCCGGCCTCGTCAAGCCCTTGTTGCAGCTGGGTTTGCCCGACGAATTCATCGCCCATGGCGACCCCGCCCGCCTGTTGGCGATGATCGGCCTGGATGCGCCCGGCATTCAGGCTTCGGTGTCCCAGCGTTTCGGCGCGCAGCTCAGCGCAGCCCAACCGGTGCTCAAGGTGGTCGCCTGACCGGGAGCGCAAGGGTTAACCCCCACCTTTTTGCATCGCGCGGATTCCTACAATTGAGGTTGACGCTGATTGGTCGGCACTGCGTCAGACCCAGCAGTTTCAGTTTCTATCAACACCTACAGGAGAGATTTCCATGGATCGTCGTTCCGTCATCAAACACGCCGGCATTGCTGGCGTGCTGGCCGCTGGCGCTGCGCCGGCAGCACATGCGCAGGCAGCCACCATCCGCTGGCGCCTGGCTTCGAGCTTTCCGAAGTCGCTGGACACCATTTTTGGTGCAGCTGACACCTTCGCCAAAAAGGTCAGCGAGATGAGTGGCGGCAAGTTCACGATCTCCACCCACGCCGCCGGCGAGCTGATGCCAGCTTTCGGCGTGGTCGACGGTGTGCAGAACGGCACTGTGGAATGCGCTCACACGGCCCCCTACTATTTCTTTGGTAAGGACGAAACCTTTGCGCTGGGCTGCGCCATTCCCTTCGGCCTGAACAGCCGCCAGATGACCGCCTGGATGTACGAGGGCAACGGCGGCAAACTGATGCGCGAGTTCTATGCCAAGTACAACATCGTCAACTTCCCGGCTGGTAACACGGGCTGCCAGATGGGCGGCTGGTACCGCAAGGAAATCAAGAGCGCCAAGGACATCAAGGGCCTGAAGTTCCGCGTCGGCGGCTTTGCCGGCAAGGTGATTGAGCGCATGGGCGGTGTGCCACAGAACATCCCCGGCGGCGAGATTTACCAGGCGCTGGAAAAAGGCACCATCGACGCGGCCGAGTGGGTGGGCCCGTATGACGACCAGAAGCTGGGCTTCAACAAGGTCGCGCCGTTTTACTACTACCCCGGCTGGTGGGAGGGCGGCCCGCAGCTCGACGTGTTCATCAACAAAACCGCGTTTGAGGCGCTGTCGGCTGAGAACAAGGCCATTGTCGAGTCGGCCGCCGCTTTTGCCCACGTGGAGATGCAGGCCAAATACGACGCCAGAAACCCAACCGCGCTCAAGCAGCTGGTGGGCAACAAGACCAAGGTCCTGCCCTTCCCCAAGGACGTGATGGATCTGGCCTTCAAGGAGTCGATGGCCCTGTACGCCGAGATCAGCACCAAGAACCCGCAGTGGAAAAAGGTCTATGACGACATGGCGACCTTCCGCAAAGACCAGAACCTGTGGTTCCGCTTCACTGAAGCGCGCTTTGACAGCTTCATGCAGGCGCAGAAGCTGTAATTGCTTGCGTGCCGCCCCAGCCCATGGGCTGGGGTTGTCGATGGCCGGGCCCCACAGGGGCCCGTTTTTATTGGCAGCTGCATCTCGCCTGGTAACCTTGGGCCCGGGCTCGCGGCTGCCCGAAACTTGCGCTAAGTCAATATTTGCTGACATGGCAGGCAGGCCTCCGATCCGGAACGCGCTTGGCCCGCTGACCGGGCAAGCGCACCGTTGCCGCGTGATATAAACCTCGGCAGCATGGCCATTGATGAGGAACGACGTGAACAAACTGGGTTGGATCGCAAGCGTGATGGGCAGCGCCACGGCATGCTGGCTTTGAACGACTTGGGTTGCACACGCAGTGGCCGCCGCTTGTTTAGCGGTGTCAGTTGCACTGTGCCTGCCGGGCAGCTGCTGCGGGTTCAGGGCGCCAATGGGGCGGGTAAGACCAGCCTGCTGCGCATCATCTGCGGCCTGCTCGAGCCGACCACGGGCGAGGCCTTGTGGCGCGGCCAGGGCGTGGCCAGCCTGCGTGAGGAGTTCGGTCGCCAATTGATTTATCTGGGCCATGCCGCCGCCTTGAAGGACGATTTGTCGCCACTGGAGAATCTCCAGGCCGCCACTACTTTGGGCGGACAATTGCTCGACGCGGCACAGGCCCGGGCGGCGCTGGCTGCCGCGGGCCTGGCGGGCTATGTCAACACGCCAGTGCGCCGGCTGTCGCAAGGGCAGCGTCGGCGCAGCGCCTTGGCGCGGCTGGTGCAGGGGCAGTATGCCGCGCTGTGGGTGCTGGACGAGCCCTTCACCGCCCTCGATGCGGTCGCCACCGGCTGGCTGGCCGGCCTGGTCCGAAGCCAGGTCAAGGCCGGGGGCATTGTGGTGCTGACCAGCCATCAAGACGTGGCGATTGATGACACGCCGCAGCAGGTACTGAGCCTGTGAGCCCCGTGACGCCATCGGCCATGGCGCCCGCCATGTCGCCCCCGGTCAGTTTGCTGGCGGCGGTGCGCTGCATTTTTGTCCGTGACCTGCGGCTGGCCTTGCGCCGCCAGGCCGATACGCTGGCCGCCATGGTTTTTTTTGTGATGGTGGTCAGCCTGTTCCCGCTGGGCATCGGGCCTGAGTCGGCTCTGCTGCGCACCATGGCACCGGGCGTGGTCTGGGTGGCGGCGCTGCTGTCGTCAATGCTGTCCCTGACACGGCTGTTTGCCGACGACCACCAAGACGGCACCTTGGAACAATTGCTGTTGAGCGCCCACCCACTGGCCTTCCTGGCCTTGGGCAAGATTGCGGCGCACTGGATGGGTTCTGGTTTGTTACTGGCCTTGGTGGCGCCGCTGCTGGCCTTGCAGTTTGACCTGACGCCGGCGGCCTGCGGGGTGTTGGTCCTGTCCTTGCTGCTGGGCACGCCCGTGCTCAGTCTGCTGGGTGCGATTGGCGCGGCCCTGACGGTGGGCTTGCGCGGGGGCAGTGTGCTGTTGTCGCTGCTGGTCTTGCCGCTGGCGGTGCCGGTGCTGGTGTTTGGCGCTGGCGCGGTTGAAGCCTACAACGCCGGGCTCGGCATCTCGGCCCACCTCTCGCTGTTGGGCGCTTTGTTGGTGCTGGCGCTTGCGGCGGCACCGGTGGTGGTGGCGGCGGCGCTGCGCATCGCGCTGGAGTAAGGTCCCAATGATGTATCGTGCCGTTTGCAATAACTTCTGGAGGCGCCTGCGATGAGGCCCGCTGTTAACAACTGGTTCCATTTTGCTGCAGCGTCGCGGTTTTACCCGCTGGCGGGGCGTCTGATCCCTTGGTTTTATGGTGCTGCGGCATTGCTGGGCGCCCTGGGCCTTTACCTGGGCTTATGGCTGGCCCCCACGGATGCGCAGCAGGGTGAGGCCTACCGCATCATCTTCGTGCATGTGCCGGCGGCCTGGATGTCAATGGTGGTGTATTTGGCCATGGCCGCTTGGGCCGGGGTGGGCCTGGTGTTCAACTCCCGTCTGTCGTCCATGATGGCCTGCGCGCTGGCGCCCACGGGGGCGTCGATGACCTTCCTGGCCCTGTGGACCGGCGCCCTGTGGGGCAAGCCCACTTGGGGAGCCTGGTGGGTGTGGGACGCCCGCTTGACGTCCGAACTGCTGCTGCTGTTTCTCTACATCGGCTTCATGTCACTGCACGCGTCGATCGACGATGTGCGCCGGGCCGATCGAGCGGCTGGCCTCTTGGCGCTGGTCGGGGTGGTGAATGTGCCCATCATTTACTTTTCAGTCAAATGGTGGAACACCCTTCACCAAGGCGCCTCTGTGAGCTTCACCAAGGCGCCCAGTATTGCAACGCCGATGCTGATGGGCATGCTGGTGATGGCGCTGGCGTTCTGGGCCTATTGCATTGCGGTGGCGCTGGTGCGCGTTCGTGCGCTGATGCTGGAGCGCGAACAACACACCGCCTGGGCGCGTGAGACGGCGAGGTCGGCATGAGCAACTGGGCATCTTGGGCTGATTTTTGGGCCATGGGCGGCCATGCGCTCTACGTGTGGGGCTCCATCGGCATGTGCGTGGCAGCGGTGTTGCTTGAAGTGCTGCTGCTTGCCCACAGACGGCGTGAGTTGATTCAGGAAATCAACAGCACGGCAGACACCGATATCGGAGAATCCCTCGCATGAAACCCAGAACCAAACGTGCGCTGGCCATTGTGAGCGGTCTGGCAGCGCTCGGTATTGCCAGTGCGCTGGTCTTGAACGCCTTCAACAGCAACCTGGTTTTTTTCTTCAGCCCCACCCAGGTCCTGGCCCATGAGGCGCCGCGCGACCGCAGTTTTCGCATCGGTGGCCTGGTTGAGGAGGGCAGCTTGCAGCGCGAGCCCACGGGCCTGACCATTCGGTTTGTCGTGACCGACCTGGCGAAGCGGGTGCCGGTGACCTACACCGGGCTGCTGCCCGATTTGTTCAAAGAGGGCAAGGGCGTGGTCGCCCAGGGCAAACTGGGTGCAGATGGTGTGTTTCGTGCCGAGCAGGTGCTGGCCAAACACGATGAAAACTACATGCCGCCGGAAGCTGCCGAGGCACTGAAAAAGGCCAAACCATGATTCCTGAACTTGGGCATTTCTCGCTCATTCTTGCGCTGTTGATGGCGCTGGTGCAAGGTGTTCTGCCCATTCTGGGTGCGCACCGGGGCCACGTTGGCTGGATCGGACTGGCCAGGCCGGCAGCGCGCGGCCAATTCATCTTTGTATTGCTGTCCTACGCGTGTTTGACGCAGGTCTTTATCAATAATGACTTCTCCGTGTTGCTGGCCGCACAACACTCCAACTCCAACCTGCCGCTGGTTTACCGCATCACAGCAGTATGGGGTAATCATGAAGGCTCAATCCTTCTGTGGTCGCTGATTTTGGCCGGCTGGACGCTGGCGGTCTCGATTTTTTCAAGGCAATTGGACGACCGCATGGTCGCGCGGGTCCTGGGGGTGATGGGCATCATCAGCTGCGGCTTTTTGCTGTTCACCCTGCTGACCTCCAACCCGTTTGAGCGGCTGTTGCCGGCGGCGCCCGATGGTCAGGACTTGAACCCCTTGCTGCAAGACCCGGGAATGATCATTCATCCGCCCATGCTGTACATGGGCTACGTGGGCTTTGTCGTGGCCTTCGCCTTTGCCATCGCTGCCTTGTTGTCGGGCCGGCTCGACACCGCCTGGGCCCGCTGGTCGCGACCCTGGACCACGGTGGCTTGGTGCTTTCTCACGGCGGGCATCGCCTTGGGCAGTTTTTGGGCCTATTACGAGCTGGGTTGGGGCGGCTGGTGGTTTTGGGACCCTGTGGAAAACGCGTCATTCATGCCCTGGCTGGTGGGCACGGCGCTGATTCATTCGCTCGCGGTCACAGAAAAGCGGGGCGGCTTCAAGATGTGGACCGCCTTGCTGGCGATTCTGACGTTCTCGCTGTCATTGTTGGGTACGTTCATTGTGCGCTCGGGGGTGTTGAGCTCGGTGCACGCCTTTGCCTCGGACCCGGCGCGTGGCGTCTTCATCCTTGGCTTTTTGGCGCTGGTGGTTGGCGGCTCATTGACGCTGTTTGCCTGGCGCGCGCCGCGGGTGGGGCTGGGGGGCACTTTCGCCCCGATCTCGCGCGAGTCTATGCTGCTGGCCAATAACGTGCTGCTGGTGGTTGCTGCCGCTGCGGTGCTGCTGGGCACGCTCTACCCCCTGGTGATTGATGCCCTGGGCTTGGGCAAACTGTCGGTCGGACCACCGTATTTCTCGGCCGTGTTTGTCCCGCTGATCGCGCCGGCACTGTTCCTGATGGGCGTAGGGCCCCTGGCACGCTGGCGTGAGGCCAGCGCCGCAGACCTGACCCGCCGCCTGAGATGGGCCATTGGGGTCAGCTTGGCCAGTGCGGTCATTGCCCCCCTGGTTCTGGGCCACTGGACCCCCATGACCGGTTTGGGGCTGCTGCTGGCGGTCTGGGTGGCCAGCACGGCGATTCTCAACTTGGTCACCCGCTTGCGCGAACATCCGGCACCGCGCTGGCGCACCCGCATGGCGGCGCAGCCCGGTAGCTATTACGGCATGCTGTTGGCGCATTTTGGCATTTCGGTATTCATCGTCGGGGTTACGGTGGTCAGCAGCTTTCAAAGTGAAAACGATGTCCGCATGGAGCCGGGCGACAACGCCAGTGTGGGCGGTTACCGGTTCCAGTTGGAGGCCATCAACCCGATCACCGGGCCCAATTACACCGCCGCACGGGCCACCGTGACGGTGACGCAGGACGGTGCACCCGTTGCGGTGCTTTACCCCGAGCGGCGCATCTACACGGTGAGCCGCATGCCCATGACCGAGGTGGCCATTGATCGCGGCGTCCGGCGTGACCTGTACGTGGCCTTGGGTGAGCCGGTGAGTGCGACCGCCTGGAGCATTCGCCTGCATCACAAGCCGATGGTCAACTGGATTTGGGGTGGTTGCCTTCTGATGGCCCTGGGCGGATTTTTGGCCGTGCTTGATCGCCGGTACCGGGCGCGCAGCGTGGCGCTTCAGGGTAAAGCCAAGGCTGCGCCCCCTGTTGGCGGTGGCTTGTCAGTGGCGCCCTTGATGGCCAGCAAGCAGCATCAGTGATGAAGCGTTACCTGCTGCCCTTGGTGGTGTTTCTGGTGTTGCTGGGTTTTCTGGCAGTGGGGCTGCGGCTAAAACCGAGGGAGGTCCCTTCGCCGCTGGTTGATCGACCGGTGCCGGAGTTCCGCTTGCCCACCTTGGCTGACCCCGCTCAGCAGCTGTCGCCCCAGGACTTGCGTGGCAAAGTGTGGATGCTCAATGTGTGGGCGTCCTGGTGTGTGGCTTGCCGGGTGGAGCACCCGGTGCTGGTGGAGTTTGCCAAGACCGGTCGGGTGCCGCTGTATGGCTTGAACTACAAGGACAAGCGCCCCGATGCCCTGGGCTGGCTCGAGAAGTTTGGCAACCCGTACCTGCAGTCGATGTCTGATACTGCGGGCCTTGCTGGCATTGACCTCGGCGTGTACGGCGTGCCAGAGACCTTTGTGGTGGACCGCGCGGGGGTGATCCGATACAAGCATATCGGACCGGTCACGCCCGAGGCATTGCGCGACGTTATCCTCCCCTTGATTGGAAAACTCGGTGCTTAAACAAGGTTTGACGGTGTTGCTGGCGGCCTGGTGGCTGGCGGTGATGATGCCGGTGTTGGCGGGCGAGGCCAAGCCCATGTCGAATGACCCGGTGCTTGAGGCGCGGGTGATGGTGATTGCCGAAGAGTTACGTTGCCTGGTGTGCCAAAACGAGACCATTGCCGCGTCCCACGCAGATCTGGCTGTTGACCTTCGGTCCCAGATTCGCATCAAATTGACCCAAGGGCAATCAAGCCAACAGATTTTGGACTTCATGGTGGCGCGCTACGGCGATTTTGTGTTGTACCGGCCGCCCTTGAAGGCCAGCACCGTGTTGCTGTGGGTCGGTCCCTTTGCGCTGCTGCTCTTGGCAGCTGGCGTGTTGGCGCTCAACATCCGGCGGCACCGTGGGGCGGCAACGGGCAGCAGCATGACCGAGGCAGAGCAGCGGCGTGCTCAGCAACTACTTGACCAGGAAGGCGGCGCCTCATGACCTTGTTTTGGGTATTGGCTGCGGCCCTGTTGGTGCTGGCGCTGGCCCTGGTCTTGCCGGGGCTGTTGCGAACACGGGCCGATGAGCGCCTGCAAATAGCCGGCGGCGCGAGCCAGGTCAACCTGGCGATTTTGCGCGAGCAGATGAGCCAGCTCCAAAGCCAACGTGACGATGGCACCCTGGCCGAAGGCGCCTTTCTACAGGCCCGGAGCGAACTGGAGCGGCGGGCCTTGGATGAAGAAGCAGCGATAGAGATGCCGACCCGGGTGGGTCGATCCACGGTCACCGCAGTGTTGCTGAGCCTGACCGTGCCGCTGCTGGCGCTGGCGCTGTACGGTTGGGTTGGCAACCCACAAGCGATCATGGCGCACGGCATGTCAGAGAGCGACTCGGTCAGCCAGGCGCAGATCGAGGCCATGGTGGCGCAACTGGCACAGCGCCTGGAAAACCCGCCGGCCGGGCAGGCGCCCGACCCGCAGGCCTGGGAAATGCTGGCGCGCTCCTATGCCTCGATGCAACGTTTTGCCCAAGCAGACCGGGCCTACCTGCGCGCCCGTGACCTGGCGCCGGGCAATGCCCAATTGCTGGCCGACCATGCCGACGTCCTGGCCGTGATGCAGGGCCAAAGCGCGGTCGGCGAGCCCACCCGGCTGATTGAGCGCGCCTTGGCCATCGACCCTGTCAATCTCAAAGCCCTGGCTTTGGCCGGAACGGCAGCTTTCGAACGCAAGGATGCTGCAGCTGCCATAGATTACTGGACCCGGGCCCGGGCACTGGCCACCCCGAACAGTGACTTTGCCGCTGGGTTGGATCAAAGCCTGGAAATGGCCCGCGCTGAGCTCAAGGGCGCACCGCTGCCTCAGCCCTCAGCCACGCCGGCGACCGCGTCTGCGGCCGGCGCCAGCACGCCCACCGCCTCGGTCGCGTCTGCACCTTCCGCCGCAAAGGCAATTCAAGGGGTGGTGACCTTGGCGCCGGCACTGGCCGCGAAAGTGGCCCCCGGTGACACGCTGTTCATTTTTGCCCGTGCCGCCGAGGGCCCCCGTATGCCGCTGGCCATTCTCAAGCGTCAGGCCAGCGAGCTGCCGCTCAAGTTCACGCTCGACGACAGCACTGCCATGTCCAAAGAAATGACGCTCTCGCGAGCCCCTCAGGTAACGGTTCAAGCCCGCATATCACGTTCTGGCAATGCCATGCCCCAGCCGGGTGATCTGCTGGGCCAGGTTGGGCCGGTCGCGCCCGGGGCAACCGGCTTGACCATCACCATCGACAGCGTCCAGCCCTGACGCTGCTGTCCGTTAACGAGAGGCTGCACCGGCCTTGGCCTTTCTGGCGCGCTTCGTCCGCTGAAAGTCCCACCACGGCAGAACCTGCCGCATGGACAGCACCTCGCCGCTTTGAAGCGCGGCATAGCCGGGGATAGCGCCCAACTCACTGCGCCAGGCCGGCGAGCGCAGCAGCGCCAGCAGGGCGACGATGCCCGGCTGCGTCAGTGCCGACTTGAGGCACACCAGGTGGTAGCGCTCGTTCACCAAGGGAATAAAGTCCAGCCCGGCCTGCTCGGCGGCCACCGCAATACCCAGCGCTGCGTCAGCCTGTCCAGCCGCCACCGCATGGGCCACGGCCGCGTGCGAGGGTTCGGTGCGCTGGTAGCCGTTGATCTGGGTGTCGGCAACATGGGCACGGGTCAGTAGCTCGTCCAGCACCACCCGGGTCCCGGTGCCCAGAGCGCGGTTGGCAAAACGTGCTTGGCTGCGCGCCAGGTCGGCCAGGCTCTGCAGGCCGAGGGGGTTGCCACGGTTCACCATCAGGCCCTGGGTGCGCTGGGCAAAGCCTATGATCTTGTGCTGGCCGGGCTGCAGCAGGGGCTGGTAGGTGCGCTGAGTCAGGGTCTGCGCGCCAGCATCCTGAAGGGTATGAAAGCCCGCCATCACACAGCGGCCCTCGTTAAGCGCGCGGATCGCGTCCACGCTGCCGCTGAAGCGGATATCAAGGTGCAACTGGCCCTGCTCCAGGCGCAGGGCGTGTTCGCGCAGGCTGCTCAAGGCCACGTCATGGCTGGCGTGCAGGGTGACGACGTGGGACTGGTCGTCAAAGGCGACGGCAAAGCTGCGCTCCAGTTCGGCGCGCAAGGCCTCGATCTGGGGTGCCAGCCTGGCCTGAGCCTGGCGTTCGGCCCACATCAGTTTGGCGCCAAATTCGGTCAGCTTGGCCGCCTGGCCCTTCTCCCACACCACCAGCTCATTGCCGAGCTCCTGCTCCCAGCGCTTGAGCTCGCCCCAGACATGGCGGTAGGACAGGCCCAGAGCCCGGGCGCCGCCGGAGATGGAGCCTTGTGCGGCTACGGCTTGCAGCAGATCAATCAGCGGGTTGCGCACCATGGCCGGGCTGCTGTCGCGCGACAGGGTGTAGTGGAATTGGAGCCTATGCACTGAGGTTCATATCGCCGGACATTGCGTGAATGGCTACGATAACCCATCTCATGGCAACCTTTACCGACGTCGCCACCGCTGCGCTACGACTCATTGCCGACAGCGACGCCAACCTGATCGCCATCGTGGCACGGTCCTTGGCAGTCAGTGCCATGGCCTGCGTGCTGGCCTGCCTGGTGGGCTTGCTGCTCGGTGCCTGGCTTGGGGTAGCCCGCTTTGCCGGCCGGGCGGCCCTGCTGGCTGTGCTGAACACGTTTCTGGCTGTGCCCTCGGTGGTGGTGGGCTTGGTGGTTTACCTGCTGCTCTCGCGGTCCGGCCCGCTGGGCTTCCTGGGGTGGTTGTTTTCCTTCAAGGCCATGGTGCTGGCGCAGGCCCTGCTGGTTCTGCCGGTGGTGACGGCCTTGACGCGCCAGCTGGTGGACGACGCCGAGTCAATGCATGGCGAGCAATTGCGCTCCCTGGGTGCCCCGCCTTTGCTGCGCAGCCTGCTCTTGGCCTGGGACGAGCGTTACGCGCTGCTGACCGTGGTCATTGCATCGTTCGGCCGCGCCATCTCAGAGGTCGGTGCGGTGATGATCGTCGGCGGCAACATGGAGGGCTTTACCCGGGTCATGACCACGGCCATCGCGCTGGAGACCTCCAAAGGCGATTTGCCCTTAGCGCTGGCGTTGGGCCTGATTTTGCTGGCCGTGGTGCTGGTGCTCAACCTGCTGTTGGCCATGCTGCGTCGTTGGCGTGAGAGTCAGGAAGGGATGGCCGGCACCTGGCCCGCCGTGAGGTCGGCCCTGTGACATCTTTGGTGTCTTTGAACCAGGCCACGGTGCATTTGGGTGCGCGCCAGAGCGGAGCGCCGGCCCTGGCGGCCGTCAGTCTGACGATTGGAGTGGGCGAGCGGGTTGCGCTGGTTGGCGCCAATGGCAGCGGCAAAAGTACTTTGCTGCGCTTACTGCATGGGCTGGCGAGACCTTCAGCTGGGCAGGTGGCGCATGCGCCAGACCTGCGTCAGGCAATGTTGTTCCAAAAACCTCATTTGCTGCGACTGTCGGTTCAGACCAATGTGGCGCTTGGCCTTTGGCTGGCCGGGCGGTCCTGGTCTGACGCGATGGCCCGGGCGTTGGAGGCTCTGGCGCGCGTTGGGCTGGCGGCCTTGGCAGGGCGCAATGCGCGCCGCTTGTCCGGCGGCCAGGTGCAGCGGGTGGCCTTGGCCCGGGCCTGGGCGCTGACGCCGCAGCTGCTCTTGCTGGATGAGCCTACCGCCAGTCTGGACCCGCACGCCAAGCGCGAGGTGGAGCGCATGGTGCAGGAGTTTGCTGCCCAGTCGCCGGATGTGACGCTGGTGTTTGCCAGTCACAACCTGGGGCAGGTTAAGCGGCTGGCCAGCCGCGTGATCTACCTGGAGCACGGACGGGTATTGGCCGATTTACCTGTGGCCGAGTTTTTTACCGGGGCGCGGATGGCTGAAAGTCACCCGGAAGCCCACTCATTCATCAGGGGGGAACTCGTATGAGATTTAAGTGTTTTAGGCCGCTAGGCCTTGTCCAGACTGGCTTGTTAGCTCTATTTTTTGTAGCAAGCACGCCGTCACACTCACAGTTGCCGGCGCAGTCCATCGTGATGGCTTCGACCACCTCAACCGAGCAGTCCGGTCTGTTCGCCCATCTTTTGCCTGCATTCAAAAAGGCCAGCGGCCTGGATGTCAAGGTGGTGGCCTTGGGTACCGGACAGGCCCTTGACATGGGGCGCCGCGGCGACGCCGATGTGTTGTTTGTGCATGACCAGGAAGCCGAAGAAAAATTAGTGGCCGATGGTTTTGCGCTCAAGCGCTTTGGCGTCATGTACAACGACTTCGTCCTGATAGGGCCGGTCGCGGACCCGGCGCGGGTGCGTGGGCGTGACATTGTGGCGGCCCTGAAGCAACTGACCAGCGCCAACAGTAGCTTTGTCTCGCGGGGTGACAAGAGCGGCACCCATGCCGCAGAGCTGCGGTTCTGGAAAATGGCTGGCGTGGCGCCGGTGCCGAGCAGCGCTTACCGGGCCTGCGGTTGCGGCATGGGGCAGGCCCTCAATATCGCAGCCAGCACGGGGGCCTACCTGCTGGCTGACCGGGGTACCTGGCTCAGCTTCAAGAACCGCGCCGATTTGACCGTGTTGGTCGAGGGCGATACCCGTTTGTTCAACCAATATGGTGTGATGGTGGTCAACGCGGCCAAACATTCCCATGTCAAGACGGCCGAGGCGCAAAAATTTGTGGACTGGGTGCTGTCGCCGGTAGGCCAGTCTGTGGTGGCCAACTACAAAATCGATGGTGAGCAGCTGTTTTTCCCCAACGCGGGGAAGTGAGGGCATCAACAGTAAAATTAACATACGCCGGGCGTCATTGCAACGGGTGGGATACTCCCCTTGATGCAGTACGGTCTTTGGCTGGTCGACGCCTGGCCAGTCTGCGCGTTTGTTTAAAGGGCCCTAGATGAAGCTGTGGTTGGAGTGGGTGAAGGTAAATGCCATGCCGTTGACGACGGCGCTGGGCTTGGCCGTGCTCGTTTTTCTGACCGGACTGCTGGCCATGGCGGCGATGTCAACCACCCTGCTCGTTGACTGGTCCGAGTACCTGCCGGCCTTAACCGCCATTGGCCTGGGCTGCTTCCTGGCGCTGACCGGCTCCCTGATCTCCATGTTGCGCCTGCGCGAACGTGCCAGCAATGCCGAAAAGGCACTGGACAGCACCAATGATGGTTACTGGATCTTGTCACCCGCCGGCGCCTTTATTGATGTCAATCAGGGTTATTGCCGAATGATGGGCTACACCCGAGACGAAGTCATGTTGATGTCAATCGCTGACTTTGAGGCGGTGGCGAGAACCGAGCAAATTCAAGCCCAGATCCAGGGCATCCTGAACAGCGGGCGCCAAACCTTCGAAACTCGGCATCGGCATCGCAACGGCGACTGGGTGGATCTGGAAATCACGGTCAGCGGGGTGGACGGGCGTTATGTGGTCGCGCTGTTGCGCAACGTGTCGGACCGCCGCTTAGCCGACAAGAAAATCCACAACCTGGCTTTTTTTGATGAATTGACTGGTCTGCCCAACCGGCGCCTGCTGCAAGACCGGATCGAACAGGCGCTGGTCAGCAGTTCGCGCAGTGGTTTCCGCGGTGCCATCGTCTTTGTGGACCTGGATAATTTCAAACTGGTGAATGACAGTTGCGGCCATGCGGCGGGTGACACGCTGCTGGTCAAGGCGTCGGAGTGCCTGCGCGGCTGTGTCAGGTTGGGGGACACGGTTGCCCGCCAGGGTGGTGATGAGTTTGTGCTGGTGTTGGAAGGGCTCAGCGTGGACCCGGGCCACGCCGCGCTGCAGGCAGAAAGCATCGCTGAAAAGTGCCGTCTGGGGCTAGAGCAGTCGTTTTCTGTCGGTTCCAGCGAATTTTTTGTCAGTGCCAGCATGGGCGTGGCGCTGTTTTCCGGTTCGGATTCGACCTTTGGCGTGCTGCTGCAGCGCGCTGACACAGCCATGTACCAGGCTAAATTTGGCGGGCGCAACCGGGTGGTGTTTTTTGAGCCAGAGATGCAGCGTAATCTGGCGGTGCGGACCCAGCTTGAATCTGATTTGCGTCATGCCCTGTCAGAAAGGCAATTCGTCCTCTACCTTCAGCCGCTGGTTAATTTGCCCGGACAGTTGCTTGGAGCGGAAATGCTATTGCGTTGGCAACACCCGCAGAGAGGGTTGCTGACGCCCTGTGAGTTCATCATGGCGGCCGAGGAAACCGGCTTGATCTTGCCCATTGGCGCCTGGGTGCTGGAGTCGGCGTGCCGGCAACTGTCCAAGTGGAAAGACAAGCCCAGCCTGCGGCATTTGCGCTTGGCCGTCAACATCAGTGCTCTGCAATTCATGCAGCCTGATTTTGTGGATCGGCTCCGTGACCTGCTGGCTCTTGGCTCTTTTGACCCGCGCAACCTCACGCTTGAGCTGAGCGAGCGCCTGGTCAACAAGGAACCCGAATTGGTGGTGGCCAAAGTGCACCAGGTGCAGACTCTGGGTGTTTCTATCGCCATGGACAACTTTGGCACCGGGCTGTCCTCACTCACGAACCTGCGGCGTTTGCCGTTGCGGCAACTCAAAATCGACCAGTCTTTCATCAAAAACGTGGCGGATGATCCGAACGACATGATCGTGGTGCAGACCATCATTGCCATGGCGACTGCGCTTGGCCTGGAGGTGGTGGCCGAAGGGGTGGAGTCCGAGGCCAACCGCGCTATTTTGGAGCGCAATGGTTGCGCGGCCTATCAGGGCTATTTGTTCAGTCGGCCCCTGCCGCTGGCCGAGTTCGAAGCCAAAATTCGCAACGGTTGGTAGGCTGGCGTCGCTGGGCGGCGGCGGCCTAAGATGGATTGTTTTGCGTTGGCGCATGAAAACCAGGGTTTTCCCTAGAAGGGGCCTGCCATTGGCAGGAAATAATCTGCCCAGGTTTTTCAATAACGCGCGAAACGGAGAAGAATTCATGCAGGTTCAATTCAAGGTCAACGGCAAAGCCACGTCGGTTGACGTCCCCCCCCATACTTTGCTGGTGCAGGTTCTGCGCGAACACCTCAAGCTGACCGGCACCCATGTTGGCTGCGACACGGCCCAGTGCGGCGCCTGTACCGTTATCAAGGACGGTCGCGCCATCAAATCCTGTAATGTGCTGGTGGCCCAGGCCGCTGGGTCAGAGATCACCACCATCGAAGGGCTGGCTGATGCTGATGGCACCATGCACCCGATGCAGGCCGCATTCAAAGAGTGCCACGGCCTGCAGTGCGGCTACTGCACCACCGGCATGGTTATGAGCGCGGTTGATTTGTGCAACCACCATCCCAAGGCCGACGCCACCGAGATCCGCGCCTTGCTAGAGGGCAACATCTGCCGCTGCACTGGTTATCAGAACATCGTCAAATCCGTGCAGCTGGGCCAGGCGGCCATGGCTGCCAATTAAAGGGGAAGCTTCATGGGTGCATCCGATTTTTCCAAACTGCCGCACATTGGCGAGGCGATCCGCCGCAAGGAAGACTACCGCTTTCTCACCGGAGCTGGTCAATATACTGACGACATTACCTTTGCCGCTCAGAGCTACGCGGTATTTGTGCGCAGCCCGCACGCTCACGCGCTGATCAAGGGCATTGACCTCACCCGCGCCAACGCCATGCCTGGCGTAGTGAAAATTTTCATCGGCAAGGACCTTGAGGGCAAGATGGGTGGCCTGCCTTGCGGTTGGTTGATCAACAACCCCGACGGTTCCCCAATGAAAGAGCCGCCACACCCGGTGCTGGCGCTTGGCCGAGCCCGCCACGTGGGCGACCAGGTGGCCATGGTGATTGCCGAAACGCTGGAACAGGCCAAAAACGCCGCCGAAGCCGTGGACGTGGACTATGAGCCCCTGAGCGCCGTGGTCGATGTGCGTGACGCAGCCAAAGCCGCGCCGTTGCATGAGGTGGCCCCTGACAACCATTGCTACAAATGGACCTTGGGCGACAAGGCCCAGGTGGACGCCACGTTTGCCAACGCTGCCCATATTACCAAGCTCGACCTGGTCAACAACCGGTTGGTGCCCAATGCGATGGAGCCGCGTGCCGCCATTGGCAGCTACAGCCGGGCCACGGAGGAGTACACCCTCCACGTCTCCAACCAGAACCCGCATGTTGAACGCCTTTTGATGACCGCCTTTGTGCTCGGCCTGCCAGAGCACAAGGTCCGCGTGATTGCGCCTGACGTCGGTGGCGGCTTTGGCTCCAAGATTTACCTCTACGCCGAGGACGTAGCCCTGACCTGGGCTGCCAAGCAGGTCAACCGCAGCATCAAGTGGACCTGCGAGCGCTCTGAGTCCTTCCTGACCGATGCCCATGGCCGTGACCACGTCAGCCACGCCGAGATGGCGATGGACAAAGATGGCAAGTTCCTGGCGATGCGCGTGCACACCGACGCCAACCTGGGCGCCTACCTGTCCACCTTTTCCACCGCAGTGCCCACTATTCTGTACGCCACACTGCTTGCTGGCCAGTACACCTGCCCGCAAATTTATGTCGAGGTGGACGCCTGGTTCACCAACACAGTGCCGGTGGACGCCTACCGCGGTGCCGGTCGGCCCGAGGCCACCTACCTGCTTGAGCGCCTGGTAACCCGCTGCGGCTGGGAGCTGGGTCTGTCGCAGGATGAAATCCGCAAGCGCAATTTCATCAACAGCTGGCCCTACCAGACGCCGGTGGCCCTGCAGTACGACGTGGGCGACTACCGCGGTTGCATGGACAAGGCTGAGGCCCTGGCTGATGTGGCCGGTTTCGAGATGCGTAAATCTGCCAGTGCCGCCAAAGGCCTGCTGCGCGGCATCGGTTACTCCAGCTACATCGAGGCTTGCGGCATTGCGCCCAGCAACATCGCTGGCGCTTTAGGCGCACGCGCTGGTCTGTTTGAGTGCGGCGAGATCCGCGTGCACCCCACCGGCAGCGTGACCGTGTTCACCGGCTCGCACAGCCATGGCCAAGGCCATGAGACCACCTTTGCACAGGTGGTCGCTGCCCGCCTGGGGATTGCTGTGGACGCGGTCGACGTGGTGCACGGCGACACCGGGCGCGTGCCGTTTGGTATGGGCACCTATGGTTCGCGCTCGATCTCGGTCGGTGGCGCTGCCATCATGAAGGCGCTCGACAAGATCGAGACCAAGGCGAAGAAAATTGCCGCTCACCTGATGGAGGCGAGCGACGCCGACGTTGATTTCGCTAACGGCGAGTTCACCATCAAGGGGACCGACAAAAAGGTCACCTTTGGCCAGGTGGCACTCACCGCTTATGTGCCGCACAACTACCCGCTTGACAAGCTGGAGCCGGGGCTGAACGAAACCGCGTTTTACGACCCGACCAACTTCACTTTTCCGGCCGGCACCTACATCTGTGAAATTGAAATCGACCCCGCCACCGGCACCACCCGGGTCGACAAATTCACCGCTGTGGATGATTTTGGCACCATCATCAACCCGATGATTGTCGAAGGTCAGGTCCACGGCGGCTTGGTGCAGGGCATCGGCCAGGCGCTGATTGAAAACTGCGTTTATGACCGTGAGACCGGCCAGCTGCTGACAGGCTCGTTCATGGACTACGCCATGCCGCGCGCCGACGACTTCCCCGACTTCAAGATCGACACCATTTGCACGCCCTGCACCCACAACCCCCTGGGTACGAAGGGTTGCGGCGAGGCTGGTGCCATCGGCTCGCCGCCGGCGGTGATCAACGCTGTTCTAGACGCGCTCAAGAGCGTGGGTGTGACAGAGCTCGACATGCCGGCCTCCGCCAGCCGCGTCTGGGAAGCCATCCAGGCCGCCAAATAAGCACCGTAACCGATCAAGATAGAGGACAAACACCATGTACCCATTCACCCTGGAGCGGCCCAGCACCTTGGCTGCTGCCACCCAACTCGCCGCCAGCGGCGCCAAAGTGCTGGCCGGCGGGCAAACCCTGCTGGCCTCCATGAAACTGCGGCTGTCCCAGCCAGGCCAATTGGCTGATCTGGCCGGCATTTCTGAGCTGAGCGGCATCTGCCGAGAGGGCAACGCCCTTGTGATTGGCGCCATGACGCGTCACATCGACGTGGCCAACAATGCCGACGTGAAAGCCCTGATCCCCGGCCTAGCCGACCTGGCCGACCACATTGGCGACCGGCAGGTGCGCGCCATGGGCACCCTGGGTGGTTCGGTCGCCAACAACGACCCGGCTGCCTGCTACCCCAGCGCCGTGCTCGGTCTGGGTGCCACGGTGCACACCACCTCGCGCAAAATCGCGGCTGACGACTTCTTTCACGGCATGTTCACCACGGCGCTGGCCGAAGGCGAACTGATCACTGCGATCAGCTTCCCCATTCCTAGGCGGGCGGTCTACATGAAATTTGTCCAACCGGCTTCGCGCTTTGCTTTGGTGGGCGTGTTTGTCGCGCAAACCGACGCCGGTGTGCGGGTGGCAGTGACGGGTGCCGGCCAGGGCGTGTTCCGCCACAGCGGCCTGGAAGCAGCTCTGAACAGCAGCTTCACCGTGGCCTCGGCTGCTGGTGTGGCGATTGACGCCTCCGAGCTCAATGCCGACATCCACGCGTCGGCTGCTTACCGTGCCAACCTGATCAGCGTGCAGACTCAGCGCGCAGTGGCTAAACTGCTCGGCTGATTACCCGCGTCCTGCAAGGCCCCGTGTTGTCCGACGCGGGGCTTTTTTTATGGTGTCCGAGATGTCTAATTTTTCCAGTATTGATGCCCTGGTGGCTGCACTTGAGTCGGCCGGCTACTACGCCGACCGCAGGCTCGCCACGGCCGTTTTTTTGGCGCTCAAACTGCAGCGCCCATTGCTGCTCGAAGGCGAGCCGGGGGTCGGCAAGACCGAACTGGCCAAGGCGCTGGCCAAGGTCCTGGGCCGGGAGTTGCTGCGCCTGCAGTGCTACGACGGGCTGGAGCAGCGCGAAGCCCTGTACGAATGGAACTACGCCGCCCAGTTGCTGCACATGCGTGCCGCGCAGGGCCGCGAGGCCGATGTGGCTCAGGTGGAGCGTGAGGTGTACCAACCGCGCTACCTGATCAGCCGGCCTCTGCTGCAGGCGCTGCAAACCCCTGCGCCTGGCGCCGTGCTGCTGATCGACGAGGTGGACCGTGCCGACGAGCCCTTTGAGGCCTTTTTGCTGGAGTACCTGGGTGAGTACCAGGTCAGCATCCCTGAACTGGGCACAGTGAGGGCACAGGTCAGCCCGGTGACCATCCTCACCAGCAACCGCACCCGCGAGTTGAACGACGCGGTCAAACGCCGCTGCCTCTACCACTGGCTGGATTACCCCGAGCGCGAACGCGAACTGGCCATCGTCCGGGCGCAGGTGCCGCAGGCCTCGGACGACCTGTCGGCCCAGGTCGCTCAGGTGGTGACCCGCCTGCGCAGTCAGCCCTTTGCCAGCGCTTTCCAGCGGGCACCCGGCATTGCTGAAAGCGTGGAGTGGGCCAAGGCCCTGATCGCGCTGGACACCCTGGTGCTGGACCCCGAGGTGATGTCAGACACGGCGGGCATTCTGTTCAAACAACGCGAAGACGTGGCGGCCCTGACCAATGACATGGCGCAGGACCTGCTCCGCCCTGAGCCCGACGCGCAGGGCTGAAGCGCATGCAACTAGGCGACGCACGCACCGGCAAGCTCGCCGATAACTTATCGGCCTTTGGCCGTACCCTGCGCCGTGCCGGGGTGCGGGTTGACAGCTCACGCATTGCATTGGCAGCCCAGGCGGCGCTGGCGGTCGGTCTGGACCGCCGGGCCGACCTGTCCGCCGCGATGGAGGCGGTGCTGGTCAGCCGCGAGCAGGACCGAGATGTGTTTCGCGAGCTGTTCGAAGCCTTTTTTCGTAACCCCAACCTGGCGCATAAGCTGTTGTCGCAGTTGCTGCCAAGTGCCGAGGGCAAGGCCGAGCCCAGCAAGCGGCGCCCCCGGGTGCGCGAGGCCCTGACGCCTCAAAAAGCCTTTGGCCAGCAGGTCCAGCCCAAGCAGGAAGACCAGAAAGTCGACTTTGACGCCGCCATGACGGCCAGTGACCAGCAGCGCCTCAAGCACGCTGACTTCAACGCCCTGTCGGCCGCCGAATACCGGCTGGTGGAGCGCCTGGCCCGAGACATCCGGCTGCCACTGCCTGAATTTGATTCGCGTCGCACCCGGCCGGGCGAGCGCGGCAGCCAATTGCATTGGGCCGGCGTGATGCGCTCGGCGGTGCGCACCGTTGGTGAGCCCATGGAATTGCCCAGGCTGCAGCGCTGCCGCCAGCAGTTGCCGCTGCTGGTGCTGGTGGATGTGTCGGGCTCTATGGAGCGCTACTCACGGCTGTTGTTGTCTTTTTTGCATGCGGCCACCCGTCGTCACCCGCGCCGAGACGTGTTTGCCTTCGGCACGCAGCTGACTGACCTGACGCCAGCTTTCCGCTTGGCTGACACCGACGCCATGCTGAACCATGCCAGCGTCCTGATCGAAGACTTCGCCGGCGGCACCCAACTGGGTGAATCTCTGACAGCGCTGCGCCAGCAACATGCCCGGCGCTTGGTGGGGCGACGCACCCTGGTGCTGTTGATTACCGACGGGTTGGACACCGGTGACCAGGCGCAGCTGGCGCAGGAATTGGGCTGGCTGCGCCGGCGCAGCCGTCGTTTGTTATGGCTCAACCCCCTGCTGCGCTTTGAGGGCTATGCTCCGCTGGCGCAGGGCGCGGCTGTGCTGCATAAAGAGGCACATGGCATGGTGGCGGTACATAACCTCAGCCGCCTTGATGACCTGGCGGCCAGTTTGGCTGCCTTAATGAAACGCTAAGCCGCCCGCTGCGCGAAAATACACGCCAATACCCATCACAACAGGATCACCCCCATGGACATGCAAGGCAGCCGCCAACTCGCCATCACCCAACAACAGGCCTGGGATGCGCTGAATAACCCCGAGGTGCTCAAGACCTGCATCCCGGGTTGCGATAGGGTCGAGTCCACCGGCGAGAACCAGTATGCGATCGGTATGGCGGTCAAAATTGGGCCGGTTTCGGCCAAGTTCACCGGCAAGATCGCGCTGAGCGACATCAAGGCGCCCGAGAGTTACACCATTTCGTTTGAGGGGCAGGGCGGCCCGGCCGGCTTTGGCAAGGGTAACGCCAAAGTGCTGCTGGCCCCCAATGCCGAGGGCCATTTGCTCAGCTACACCGTGCACGCCTCGGTGGGCGGCAAGGTGGCGCAACTGGGCCAGCGCCTGATTGACGGTGCCGCCAAATCCATGGCTGAGGATTTTTTCAAGCGCTTTGACGCTGAGATGCAGCGCCAGTACCCCCAAGCCTATGCCGAAAAAGTTTCGGCAGCGGCCGTGGCTGCGCCTGCTGCGGACGCCCCGAAGGCGGTGCCGGTCTGGGTATGGGGTGCGGTCGCCGTTGCGGTGGTCGGCGCCATCTACTGGCTGTCGCGCTAAGCGATCTGCAGCCAAAGACACAGGCGCGGCCATGGAAAATATCGATGTGATGGTGTTGCGCACCCTGCGTGACTGGCGCCTGGCCGGGCAACGGGCCCTGCTGGCCACAGTGGTACGCACCTGGGGTTCTTCGCCCCGCCCGGTGGGCTCCATCATGGCCCTGTGTCAGGACGGTTCGGTGGTGGGTTCGGTCTCGGGCGGCTGCATTGAAGATGATCTGATCTACCGCTTTACCCGGGCTTACGCCAGCACGGCAGCGGCCCCGGCGGCGGGCGAACAAGACATCCCTGCTGGCCCGCCGCGCTTGGTGAAGTACGGCATCAGCGCTGACGAGGCCCACCGCTTTGGCCTGCCCTGCGGCGGCACCCTGGAACTGTTGCTGGAATTTGACCCGGATGCCGCCAGCCTGGTCGCACTGGTGCAGGCGCTCGGCAGCGGGCAATTGATGTGCCGCACGGTCCAACTGGAGAGTGGTTCGGTCAGCCTGGCAGTCAGCGACACCCCGGCCGACCTGACCCTGGATGCACAAACCCTGGTCAACACCTTTGGTCCCGAGTTCCGCATGCTCTTGATTGGCGCTGGCCAGCTCACCGAGTACCTGGCCACCATGGCGCTGTTCAGCGGCTTTGCGGTGACAGTGTGTGACCCGCGTGAGGAGTACGCCCGCTCCTGGTCGGTGGCCGGCGTGACGGTCTTGAAAGACATGCCCGACGACGTTGTGCAGGCTTTTCGTACTGACCGACGCACCTGCGTGGTGGCGCTGACGCACGATCCCAAGCTTGATGATCTGGCCCTGCTGGAGGCCCTGCAGACCGAGGCCTTTTATGTCGGTGCCATTGGCTCCCGTCGTAACAACGAGGCGCGCCGGCAGCGCATGATCGAGCACTTTGAGCAAACCGAGGCTGGCCTGGCCCGCCTGCGCGGCCCGATCGGCATCTACATTGGCAGCAAAACCCCGCCCGAGATTGCGGTGAGCATCATGGCCGAGATTCTGGCGGTGAAGAACGGCGTGGCGCTGCCGCGCGACATGGACGTGGCCCACGCCAAAAATGACCTGGCCATCAGCGCCAACGACCCCGGCCTGCTGGTGTGCGGGGTCCCGTCGGCGCCCTGACATCCCCAGCGCGTCCCGCGTCATCTCCGGCGCGTCTCGCGTCATCCCCCAAGCCCCGTCATCCCCGCGCAGGCGGGGATCCATGGATTCCCGGTCGGTGCCGGGAATGACGGCTCGGAATCAGGAACCAAATCGGCCTCTAAGCCCCGTATTTATTGGGGTTTAAGCTATAAAAAATGAAGCAGTCTTGATGCCGGCTACCGTCAGCAGCAGCGAGCCCAGCAGGTGCAGGGCGGCGGTGCCGAGCGCCAGGGCGTAGCGCTGTTGCATCAGCATGGCCACTACCTCGGCCGAAAAGCTCGAGAACGTGGTGAGCGCACCCAAAAAACCGGTCACCAGCGCCAGGCGCCAGACCGGGTCAAGCTGGGGCAGGGCGCCAAACACCGCCACGCAAATCCCCACCAGGTAGCCGCCCAGCAGATTGGCCGCCAGCGTGCCCAGCGGAAGTAGGGCGCCGGGGTTGAGCCACAGGCCCAAGCCCCAGCGCGCCATAGCGCCTAGGCTGGCACCGATGCAGATGGCGATCACCGGCAGCATGTTGGCTTAACGGCGAATTGGCTCAGGCGGCCAGGTCACGACGGGAGGACATGTCATCAAAGCTCCACAGGCAGGACAGTTGGCCTTGAATGTAAGGCGGATTCAAAAGGCACAGATCGGTGTTTTCCCTAAACGTTAACAATTTGTCGATGAATCATGATTGATTTGCCTACAATGAATTGATGCAACAAGAACGCCAACGCGAGCCGTCGCAACAGGCTGCGCCCATCGTCTCCTCCGCCCATCTGGTGTCGCCCCGCAGCGCCGAGATGAGCGAGTTTGAATTTGGCCTGATCGTGGCCGGCAACGCCTTTCACCGCTGGATTGCGCACTGCATGAGCGCGGCCGGCCTCAAAGACCTGATGCCGCTCGATGTGCTGGTGCTGCACCATGTGACGCACCGCGCTCGCGACAAGCGGCTGGCCGACATTTGCTTCATCATGAACGTGGAAGACACCCACCTGATCAACTATGCACTCAAGAAGTTGCAGGCCCTGGGTGTGGTCGCCTCGCGCAAAAGTGGCAAAGAAGTGACCTATGCCGCTACCGACTTGGGCCGCCAGTATGTGGAGCGCTACCGCGAGATCCGCGAGTCCTGCCTGATCGATGCGCTCAATGCCGACGACGCGCTCAACCGCGACATTGGCGAGCTGGCGCGCCTGCTGCGCCTGCTGTCGGGTATTTACGACCAGGCCGCCCGCTCGGCCGCCAGCCTCTAAACCGCACACCCCATGACACACGACAACAGTCAGCGTTGGCAATTCTGGATCGACCGGGGCGGCACCTTCACCGACGTGATCGGCCGCCGGTCGGAGCCTGACGGTAGTTTCACGCTGCTCACGCACAAGCTGCTCAGCGACAACCCCGAGCAGTACCGCGACGCCGCTGTGGCTGGCATCCGCCACCTGCTCGGCCTAAAGCCAGGCCAGCCGGTCACGCCTGAGCAGGTGCTCTGCGTCAAGATGGGCACCACAGTGGCCACCAACGCACTGCTTGAGCGAAAAGGCGAGCCCACGCTGCTGGTCACTACGCGCGGTTTTCGTGATGCGTTGCGCATCGCCTACCAAAACCGACCACGCATTTTTGACCGCCACATCCAGCTGCCCGAGCTGCTCTACAGCGCGGTGGTGGAGGCGCATGAGCGCATGGGTGCCCATGGGGAGCTGCTGCAGCCGCTCGATGAATTGCTACTAAAAAAAGAGCTAGAAACCCAATACCAGCAAGGGCTGAGATCGGTTTCTATTGTTTTTTTGCACGGCTACCGCTACACCACGCATGAGCAGGCGGCGCGGCGGCTGGCCCAAGCGGTGGGCTTCACGCAGATCAGCACCTCGCACGAGACCAGTCCGCTGATGAAGTTTGTGAGCCGCGGCGACACCACGGTGGTGGACGCCTACCTGTCGCCCATCCTGCGGCGCTATGTGGCCCAGGTGGCAGCCGAAATGCCGGGCGTGCCGCTGTTTTTCATGCAGTCGTCGGGCGGTCTGACCGGGGCGGATCAGTTTGCCGGCAAGGACGCGATCCTCAGCGGCCCGGCCGGCGGCATCGTCGGCATGGCGCGTACCGCGCAGCTGGCGCTGACCGAGCCCGGCCCGGCGGCTGCGCCAGACGCGGCAGTGCGGGTGATCGGCTTTGACATGGGCGGCACTTCCACCGACGTGTCGCACTTTGCCGGCGAGTTTGAGCGCGAGTTCGAAACCCAGGTGGCCGGCGTGCGCATGCGCGCGCCCATGATGAGCATCCACACCGTGGCGGCTGGCGGCGGCTCGATTCTGGCGTTTGACGGCGCGCGTTTTCGTGTCGGGCCGCAGAGTGCCGGCGCCAACCCAGGCCCGGCCAGCTACCGCCGCGGCGGCCCGCTGACGGTGACCGACGCCAACGTGATGCTGGGCAAGCTGGTGCCTGCCTATTTCCCCAAGGTGTTTGGCCCGCAGGCCAATGAGGCCCTGAGTTTTGAAGCCGCCGAGGCCGGGTTTGCCGCGCTGGCGCAGCAGACCGGGCAGCCGGCCGAGCAGGTGGCCGAGGGCTTCATCCGCATCGCGGTGCAGCAGATGGCCAATGCCATCAAGAAAATATCGGTGGCGCGCGGCTACGACGTCACCGGCTACACCTTGCAATGCTTTGGCGGCGCTGGCGGCCAGCATGCCTGCCTGGTGGCCGACGCGCTGGGCATGACGCGCATTCTGGTGCACCCGCTGGCCGGTGTGCTCAGCGCCTACGGCATGGGCCTGGCCGACCAGAGCGTGAGCCGGCAGCAGGCGGTGGAGACACAGCTCCAACCTGCAGCCATCCCCCAGATAGAGGCTCAACTCGACGCCCTGGCCGCCGTCGCCTTGGCCGAGCTGGCACGCCATCCCTTTGGTGCAGGCGTGGCCCGCGTGCTGCGCCGGGTGCATGTGCGCTACCAGGGCAGTGACTCGGCGCTGGTCGTGGCCTGCCCCGACCTGACCACTGGCGCGCGGCCGGAAGAGTTGGTGACCCAGATCCAGACCCAGTTTGAAGCAGCCTACCGCCAGCGCTTCGCCTTTTTGATGAGCGGCCGCGCCCTGGTGGTGGAAGCTGTGTCGGTCGAGGCGGTGGTGGCCGGCGACGCCCCTGCCGAGCCACGCCACACGCTGCACCCGCCGCGTAACCTGCAGGCCTGCGGCGCTGTGCGCGAGAGCTTTCGCATGTTCTGCGACGGTCAGTGGCAGGCCGCGGCACTGCTGGTGCGCGAGGACCTGCAGCCGGGCGACCTGATTGACGGACCGGCCGTGATTGCCGAGAAAAACGCCACCACCGTGGTTGAGCCTGGCTGGCAGGCGCGCCTGACGGCGCTGGACCACCTGGTGCTGGAGCGCCGCAGCCCGCGCCTGACGCAACTTACCGCCGGCACCACGGTCGACCCGGTGCTGCTGGAGGTGTTCAACAACCTGTTCATGAACATCGCCGAGCAGATGGGCCTGCAGCTGCAAAACACCGCCCACTCGGTCAACATCAAGGAGCGGCTGGACTTCAGCTGCGCGCTGTTCGACGCCGCCGGCAACCTGATCGCCAACGCCCCGCACATGCCGGTGCACCTGGGCTCCATGGGCGAGAGCATCAAGACCGTGGTGCGCGACAACGCCGCCACCATGCAGCCGGGCGACGTGTTTGTGCTCAATGACCCTTACCACGGTGGCACCCACCTGCCTGACATCACCGTCATCACCCCGGTTTATCTGGACGGCCGCGCCACCTTTTACGTGGGCTCGCGCGGTCACCATGCCGATGTGGGCGGCATCACGCCGGGCTCTATGCCGCCATTCTCCAAGTCGATCGAGGAGGAGGGCGTGCAGATCGACAACGTCAAGCTGGTTGACCAGGGCGTGCTGCGCGAAGCCGAGATACTGGCGCTGCTGGCCAGCGGCCCGTACCCCGCCCGCAACCCGGCGCAGAACCTGGCCGACCTCAAGGCTCAGATTGCCGCCAACGAAAAAGGCGTGCAGGAGCTGCACAAGATGGTGGCCCACTTCGGGCTTGACCTGGTGCAGGCCTACATGCACCACGTGCAGGACAACGCCGAGGAGTCGGTGCGCCGCGTCATCACCCGGCTGAAAGACGGCCAGTTCACCCTGCCGCTGGACAACGGAGCCCAGATCTGTGTGGCCATTCGGGTGGACGCCGCGCAGCGCAGCGCCGTGATTGATTTCACCGGCACCTCGGCACAGCTGGCCAACAACTTCAACGCGCCCACCGCCGTCTGCATGGCGGCGGTGTTGTATGTGTTTCGCGCGCTGGTGGACGACGACATCCCCCTCAACGCCGGTTGCCTCAAGCCGCTGCAGGTCATCATCCCGCCCGGCTCCATGCTCAACCCCAACCCGCCCGCTGCGGTGGTGGCGGGCAATGTGGAGACCTCCACCTGCATCACCAACGCCCTGCTGGGCGCGCTGGGTGTGATGGCTGCCAGCCAGTGCACCATGAACAACTTCACCTTTGGCAACGAACGCTACCAGTACTACGAGACGGTATCCGGTGGCTCTGGCGCGGGCGAGGGATTTGCCGGCACCAGCGTGGTCCAGACGCACATGACCAACTCGCGACTGACCGACCCCGAGGTGCTGGAGTTCCGCTTCCCGGTGCGGCTGGACAGCTACGAGATCCGCCTGTGCTCGGGCGGCGCCGGACGCTGGCGCGGCGGTGATGGCGGCGTGCGCCGCATCCGCTTCCTGGAGCCCATGACTGCCAGCATTCTGTCCAACGGCCGAACCCATTGCGCCTTCGGCATGGCTGGCGGCCAAGCCGGCCAGGTCGGCACCAACCGCGTTTTACGTGCCGACGGCAGCATCGAAACCCTGGGCCACATTGGCCAGGTGCAGATGCAGCCCGGCGATGTGTTTGAGGTGGCTACGCCGGGTGGGGGTGGGTATGGGTATGGGGTGGCGGAAGGGGGCTGTATTTAGTCGCCTGAACGGCAATCCTCGGTTAACCTTTGCCCATGGCCATCCCCGATTACCAGACCTGCATGCTGCCCTTTCTGCGCCATCTGGCGGACGGGCAGGAACACTCGCTTCGCGACGCCGAGGAAGCCTTGGCTGCGCACTTTAGGCTCAGTGCCGCCGAGCGGGCTGAGCTTTTGCCGTCCGGTCAGCAGGGGATATTCAAGAACCGCATTGGCTGGGCGCGGACCTACCTTAAGTTGAGACGGCGCTAGCAACCAACACACCGGAAGAAGCGATCGAGCTGGCCCACCAAGGTCTGCGTGAACAACTGATGGCCGAATTGCTCACCCGCATCCTCGGCTGTTCACCCACTTTTTTTGAGCAACTGGTGGTGGAGCTGCTCGTGAAAATGGGTTACGGTGGCTCTAGGCGCGATGCTGGTGAACGTATCGGTTGATCGGGAGATGGTGGCATTGACGGCATCATCAAGGAAGACCGACTCGGACTCGACACCATCTTCATCCAGGCCAAACGCTGGCAGGGGTCAGTTGGCAGACCCGAAATCCAGAAGTTTGTCGGTGCGCTGCAGGGGCAACGGGCTAAAAAAGGCGTATTCGTCACCACATCCAGCTACACCGCCGACGCTGCCGACTATGCGACGCGCATCGACACCAAGGTGGTCCTGATTGACGGGCAGCAACTGGCCGGTCTGATGATCGACTTTGATGTGGGCGTGGCCTCGGCCGCAAATTATGTGGTCAAACGGATCGATTCGGATTACTTCGAGGAAGGCTGAGGCCGGCAAGCCGCTGGTGGGTCAGCGGGATGCTTCTCAAGGCGGATGCATCGATAGCTAGCACTGCCTAGCCTGCAAAAATTGCTGCCCAGCTGAGCAATGTTTTTGTATTTACAATAACCGAGATAGGTATTACTTTCGAGCCGGCCAAGCGAGACAAGGCTTTGTTGGAAAGGGGATTGGATTTCGCCGACGCCGAACTCGTTTTTGCTGGGCAGACGCTTGAGATTGAAGACACCCGAAAGAATTACGGCGAGCAGCGCATCATCTGTTTTGGGCTGCTCGCAGGACGTACGGTGGTTGTCGGGTACGCGCCACGTGGCGCGGACCGTCACATTTTTAGCATGAGGAAAGCTAATGAACGCGAAAAAACCCGGATTGCAGCGTTCCTTGACATCTGATCTGGGGCGGGTCGATGCTCGCCCCATTGGTGAGGGCGACTATGACGAACTGCCTGAACTGGATGAGGCCATGCTCGCCCGCGCCATCGTCCGCCGAGGCGGGCGGCCTGTGTCATCTAACCCGCGCAAGTTGATTTCTATCCGCTTGCCTGTCGACGTGATTGAGCAATGGCGGGCCACAGGCCCAGGCTGGCAAACCCGCATGGCCGAACGGCTCAGTGGCGCACCATGACTTCGGTCGCGTCCAGCTTTTCGCTGGCGTAGCGCCCGGATTTACTTTTTGGCCGCACTCGCCGCCGGTTTGGCCGGCTCGGCCTTGGCAGCTGTAGGACCCTTGAACTCAGTACCGTTGACCGTCAGGCCTTCCTTGGACAACTTGGCGGCGGTGGCCTCGCCCACACCCTTGACGCGGCTGATGAAGTCGGGCCAGTCTTTGAAGTTGCTTTTCTTGCGCTCGTCCAGAATCCGGGTCGACATGGCCGGGCCAACGCCCTTGATGCTGTCCAACTCGGCCGCGTTGGCCTTGTTGGCATCAACGGCCGCAAAACTGGCAGCGGCATACAGCATCAAAAATACAGAAAGGATTTTTTTTAACATGGTCTAACTCCGGTGGGTGTTCGATGGTGTAAGCGGGGTGAGCGGGGTGAGCCGGGCGGCTTCAATGCTGGCCAGATTCTGCCAGCCAGTTCACGTACTTTGCGACGCCACTCTGCACATTGGCAAAGGTATGGCCGCAGCCGGTGGCGCGCAGCGATGTCAGGTCGGCCTGGGTGTAGCACTGGTACTTGCCGCGCAGCGCATCCGGAAAAGGCACGTACTCGATCAATTGGGCGGCCACCAGTTCGTCCAGAGTCAGGGCGGCTTCGCCGCGCCGGGCGCGCTGGGTGTTGACCACGGCGCTGGCCACGTCGTTGAAGGGCTGGGCGTGGCCGCTGCCCAGGTTGAATATGCCCGAGATGCCGGGGTGGTCAAAGAACCATAGGTTGACGGCCACCACATCGTCAATAAAGACAAAGTCGCGCATCTGGGCGCCGGGGCTGTAGCCGCCGTACTCGCCAAACAGCTTGACCCGGCCCTCAGCCTCATATTGGTGAAATTGGTGGAAAGCTACGCTGGCCATGCGGCCCTTGTGCTGCTCATGCGGGCCATACACATTGAAGTAGCGAAACCCCACCACCTGGCCGGTTTTGCCCAGCACCGAGCGTTTGAAGTCAGCGCCGCATTCGCGCCGCATGCGTTGGTCAAACAGCAGCTTGGAATAGCCGTAGACATTCAGCGGACGCTCAAATGCCGGCTCTTCACGGAAGGTGTCTGAGCCGCCGTAGGTGGCCGCACTGGACGCATACAACAGACGCGCACCACGCTTTTGGCAGGAATGGAACAGGCTGCAGGACAGGCTGTAGTTGTTGTCCATCATGTACTTGCCATTGCTTTCCATGGTGTCGCTGCAGGCGCCCTCATGGAACACTGCCTCGACCTGGCCATAGCCGCCGTGGGCAAAGTCCTCATAAAAAGCCCCGGCATCCACATAGTCGGCAATCTGCAGGCCGGCCAGGTTGCGGAACTTGTCACCCTGGGTCAGGTCATCGACAGCGATCACATCATCAATACCGCGGGCGTTCAGGCCACGGATGATGTTGCTGCCAATAAAGCCGGCAGCGCCGGTGACAACGATGCGGGTCATGCGAACAACTCCTCATAGGTGACGGCAGCCGTGCCGAATTTGCCCACCACCAGACCGCCGGCCCGGTTGGCCAGGGGCAGGGCCTCACGCAGGCTGAGGCCAGCGGCCACCAGTACTGCCATGGTGGCGATCACGGTGTCACCTGCGCCGGTGACATCGAAAACTTCACGCGCCTGGGCGCTGACATGCGACGGGCCCTGCGCGTCAAACAGGGTCATGCCTTCCTCGCTGCGTGTCAGCAGCAATGCGTCCAGCCCCAGCTGCTCACGCAGGGCCTGGCATTTGGTCTGCAGCTCGGCCTCGTCCGCCCAGGGGCCGATCACCTGCTGCAGTTCAGCCCGGTTCGGGGTGATGACGGTGGCGTCGCGGTAGCGGGAGTAATCACTGCCTTTGGGGTCGATCAAAATTGGCTTGCCGGCAGCGCGGGCGCTGGCGATCATGTCGCTCACATGGGCCAGACCGCCCTTGCCATAGTCTGAGAACAGCACCACATCATGCTCAGCCAGTAAGTGCTGGAAGGCGGCGGTTTGCGATGCCAACACTTCACTTTTTGGTGTGTTCTCAAAATCAAGGCGAATCAGTTGCTGCTGGCGCCCAATTACGCGCAGCTTGACCGTGGTTTTCAGCGCCGGGTCCCGGCCAAAATGGGTGCGAATGCCGGTGCCAGCCACCAGGGCCTCCAGCTTGCGGCTGGCCTCATCGTCACCCACGACAGTCAGCAAAGAGGCCTGCGCGCCGAGCGACACCACGTTGTAGGCCACGTTGGCCGCGCCGCCATTGCGTTCTTCTTCGCGGGTGATGCGCACCACCGGTACCGGCGCTTCGGGCGAGATGCGATCAACACTGCCATACCAGTAACGGTCCAGCATCACGTCGCCCACCACCAAAACTCGGGCGCCTTTGAGTTGTTCTCGCGTCACCATGATGCGGGCAAGTTTAAAGTCATAGTTCTTCGATCCGTCGTGCCGGGTAGCTGTCCCAGGCCTGGCAGCCCGGGCATTGCCAAAAATGTTGTCGCGCCTCAAAACCGCAGGCGGCACAGCGGTAACGCGTCAGGGGCTTGACGGCATGGTCCAGCGCGCGCTGCACCTGTGGATGAAATTGCTCATGCTCCAATTTTTCGCCGGCAATCCACTTGGCTGCGGCAACCAGCGAGGGCTCCCGCTCCAGGTGGCGCACGTACCAGTCGCGCGCGCTCGGGCTGGGGTGGGGCAGGCTGGCTTCCAGCAGCACGATGGCGTCCAGCACATCCAGCGCATGGGTCTGGGCATAACGGGCCTTCAGCAGTTCCAGCACCGGTTCAGCCTGGCCGCAAGCCATGGCAAAGCCGGCCAGAGGACCGGCGATCAGTGGCAGCGCTGTGGGTGCTGCATCAATGCAGGCCCGCAAGATATCGCAGGCCTGGTCCGCCGCGCCTTCGCTGGCGGCCAGCCGTGCCAACTCCAGGCGCGGTCGCGCCGCTGCCGGCGCTGTGTCAATGGCCTGCAGCAACAGCGCCTTGGCCTCTGTGGGGCGGTGCGCAGCGAGCAGGGTGGCGGCCTGTTCGCAGAGGTAATGCGCCAACCGGCCATCGAAGTTACCCTGCTGCGATTGCGCCAGTTTTTGCGCTGTCAGCGCGGCCTCCGTCCAGTCACGGCTGCGTTCGTGGTTGGCCAGCAAGGCCAACCGGGCTTGGGCTTCAAATGGCGTGTTTTCGAGCTTCAGCAGGGCCTCCTGCGCGCGGTCAAGCAGGCCGGCTTTCAGGTAGTCCAGCGCCAGGGCATGTTGGGCGCGCTGGCGGTCCAGCCGGCTCAGGTCGCCACGGGACAGCAGGTGTTCATGCACCCGCACGGCACGCTCGTACTCGCCACGCCGGCGAAACAGGTTGCCCAGCGCAAAATGCAGCTCAGACGTGTCAGGGTCGCTCTGAACCGCCTCAATGAACGCGTCGATGGCCTGGTCCTGCTGCTCGTTGAGCAGAAAGTTCAAGCCTTTGAAATAGGCTTTGGGGGCCTGCCGGTTGTCCAGGCGCAATTGCCGCAAATCAAACCGCGAGGCCAGCCAACCCAGCACGAAGGCCAGAGGCAGGCCTAGGAGCGTCCAGCTCAGGTCAAGGTCCATTCGGAGTGACGTCCGGTTGGCTAGGAGGCGTTTGACCGGCAGTCGGAGCCGGTACGGCGGCATCCTGGCGCTGCTGGGTCATGCGCTGGCGCCACCAGCGTGGCACCATGCCCAGAGCTCCGATGGCCAGACCGGCGGCGAACGCGGCCAGCACCACCAACACCTGCGGCGCACGCCATTGGGTACCAAAGAAAAAATGCACTGTGGCGTCTTGCTGGTTGTTCAGCGCAAAGGCGAACAGGGTAAAAAAAATGGCTGCCTTGAGCACCCATTTGAGCAAGCCTGCGAGTTGTTTCATGGTGAAGCCATCAGGCCTTGTGCTGGCCTTCAAGCAGGGCGGTGCGCGCATCAACCGCTTCCCGCAGGGCCTTACCAGGCTTGAAATGCGGGACCTTTTTTTCCGGTATGGCCACGCTCTCGCCACTGCGCGGGTTACGTCCCATGCGGGGTGGGCGGCGATTGATGGAAAAACTACCAAAACCCCGAATCTCGATGCGGTGACCGCGCACCAGGGCATCGTTCATGGCATCAAGAATGGCCTTGACAGCAAATTCTGCATCGCGCTGCGTCAACTGGCCAAAACGGGCCGCGAGTTCTTCAACGAGGTCGGAGCGGGTCATGGTGAGGTGCCTAGCCGAGCAAGCCGTGCGCCAGGCGCACGGCCGCTCTGATCCTGGCCCAGTGCTCTCGACTTAGTTGTTGTCGAGCTTGGCGCGCAGCAAGGCGCCCAGACTGGTGGTGCCGGCGTTTTCACGCGCAGAGGCCTGGCTCAGGGTAGCCATAGCCTCGCTTTGGTCAGCGGCATCCTTGGCCTTGATCGACAGCTGGATGTTGCGGGTCTTGCGATCCACGTTGACCACCACAGCGGTGATTTCGTCGCCTTCTTTGAGCACATTGCGGGCATCTTCGACGCGGTCGCGCGAGATTTCGCTGGCGCGCAGGTAGCCGATGATGTCTTCGCCCAGATCGATCTCAGCACCACGGGCGTCCACGGTCTTGACCTTGCCGGTCACAACCTGACCCTTGTCATTGATGGAGGCAAAGGTAGTGAACGGGTCGGAGTCGAGCTGCTTGATGCCCAGCGAGATGCGTTCGCGGTCTACATCGACGGCCAGCACGATGGCTTCCACGTCTTGGCCCTTTTTGTAGTTGCGCACGGCGGCTTCGCCGGCTTCGTTCCAGGACAGGTCAGACAGGTGCACCAGGCCGTCGATGCCGGCAGCCAGACCAACGAACACGCCAAAGTCGGTGATCGACTTGATCGGGCCCTTGACGCGGTCGCCGCGCTTGGTGTTCTGGGCAAATTCTTGCCACGGGTTGGCCTTGCACTGCTTCATGCCCAGGCTGATGCGCCGCTTGTCTTCGTCGATTTCAAGCACCATGACCTCGACCTCGTCGCCCAGGGACACGATCTTGCTGGGGGCCACGTTCTTGTTGGTCCAGTCCATTTCAGACACGTGCACCAAGCCTTCGATGCCGGGCTCGAGTTCCACAAACGCGCCGTAGTCGGCGATGTTGGTGATCTTGCCAAACATGCGCGTGCCTTGGGGGTAGCGGCGGTTGACGCCCATCCATGGGTCATCGCCCATTTGCTTGAGGCTCAGTGACACGCGATTTTTCTCGGTGTCAAACTTGAGGATCTTGGCGGTGATTTCCTGGCCGGCGGTGACCACTTCGCTCGGGTGACGAACCCGGCGCCAGGCCATGTCAGTGATGTGCAACAGGCCGTCAATGCCACCGAGGTCGACAAAGGCGCCGTACTCAGTGATGTTCTTGACCACGCCATGCACCACAGAGCCTTCTTTGAGGGTCTGCATCAGTTTGGCGCGCTCTTCGCCCATCGAGGCTTCCACCACGGCGCGGCGTGACAGCACCACGTTGTTGCGCTTGCGGTCGAGCTTGATGACCTTGAATTCCAGGGTCTTGTTCTCGTACGGGGACAGGTCTTTGGTGGGACGGGTGTCAACCAAGGAGCCCGGCAGGAATGCGCGGATGCCATTGACCAGCACAGTCAGGCCGCCCTTGACCTTGCCGCTGGTGGTGCCGGTGACGAACTCGCCGGTTTCAAGGGCTTTTTCCAAGCTCATCCACGAAGCCAGACGCTTGGCGGTGTCGCGCGACAGGATGGTGTCGCCGTAGCCGTTTTCGATGGAGCCGATGGCCACAGAGACGAAATCACCGACTTGTACTTCGAGTTCGCCCTTGTCGTTTTTGAATTCTTCCAGGGGCACGTAGGCTTCAGACTTGAGGTCGGCGTTAACCACAACAAAACTGTGTTCGATACGCACCACTTCAGCAGTGATGACTTCGCCCGGGCGCATTTCTGTGCGTTGTAGGGACTCTTCAAACAGGGCGGCAAAAGATTCTGACATTTTGATTGCGGCTGGTGCCGCGGTTAGTTTGTTGAACCACATCTGCAGTGCGTCAATTGCGACGCGAGAAGGCAGGTGTGGGCCGGAAAAGCCCCTCAAATGGCTTTGAAAGGCTGCTTGTCCTGCCACCAGTCCAACACCAGATCCAACGATTGTTCAATCGACAGATCGGAATTGTCTAGCAACCGGGCATCTACGGCGGGCTTCAAAGGCGCGGTGCTGCGGGACATGTCCCTTGCATCGCGCGCTTCTAAGTCAGCGCGAAGACTGTCGAGTGTAGCTGAAATTCCCTTTGAAATCAGCTGTTTATGGCGGCGCTGCGCGCGCTGAGCCGCGCTGGCGGTCAGAAAAACCTTGAGTGCGGCTGCCGGGAAAACCACGGTGCCCATGTCACGGCCATCAGCCACCAGACCCGGCAGCCGGGCGAAGCTGTGTTGCAGCGCCAGCAGGGCGTCGCGGACCTGGGGCAGCACCGACACGCGGGAGGCATCCATGCCGGCTTCTTCAGTGCGGATGGCCTGACTGATGTCCACCCCGTCCAGCCGCACAAAGTCCTGCTCAAATTCAATGGCCAGACCGCGCGCCAGCTTGGCTATTGCCGCTTCTTCCAATGGTTCCAGCGCCAACCCGGCGCGCCGTGCTGCCAATGCTGTGATGCGGTAGAGCGCGCCCGAATCCAAGAAATGGTAGCCGAGTCGCTTGGCCAGGCCGGCGGCCAGTGTGCCTTTGCCGGAAGCCGTTGGCCCATCGATACAGATTACCGGGACCCCACCGGGCGGCGTGTGGGCCAGGGCGAACAGGGCCTCAAAGTAGTCCGGAAAGGTCTTGGCAACGCATTTGGGGTCTTCGATGCGCACCGGCAGCCCGGCCGGGTTGAAGGCAGCCAACGAAAAGCACATGGCGATGCGGTGGTCGTCGTAGGTGTGAATGCTGGCTGCGCGCCAGTCGGCCGGGCTGGACGGCGGCGTCACGCGCAGGAAATCGGCGCCTTCCTCCACGCTGGCGCCCAGTTTGCGCAGCTCGGTCGCCATGGCAGCGATGCGGTCGGTCTCTTTGACGCGCCAACTGGCGATGTTGCGCAGCGTGGTGGTGCCCCGCGCATACAGCGACATCACCGCCAGCGTCATAGCGGCATCTGGGATGTGGTTGCAGTCCAGGTCAATCGCCTTCAGGGGCCAGCCCTGGCCCGGCTCGCCACGCCGGATGTGCAGCCAGTTGGGGCCACTGTCAATCTGCGCGCCCATCATCCGTGCGGCCTCAATGAAGCGGATATCGCCTTGGATAGAATCCTGACCCAGGCCCTGAATTTTTATGCCATTTTGGCCGCTAAGCCCCGTGGTTATTGCACCTAACGCTATGAAATAGCTAGCAGATGAGGCGTCGGCCTCGACGTGCAGGCTCACCGGCGAGCGCAGTTGGCTGCCGGCAGGGATGGTGAAGCGCTGCCAGCCGTCGCGCGCCACTACCACCCCAAAGCGCGCCAGCAGTTTGAGCGTGATCTCCACATAGGGCCGCGAGATCAGCTCGCCCACCACCTCGATCACGATGTCGCGCTGCGCTACCAGCGGCAGCGCCATCAGCAAGGCGGTCAGGAACTGGCTGGAAACGTCACCGCGCACCCGGATCGGCGCCTCCAGCCGCAGCTGGGGCTGGCCGATGCGCAGCGGCGGGTAGCCGGGCTGGCCCAGGTCCTCGATCTGGCAGCCGAGTTGGCGCAGCGCATCCACCAGGTCACCAATCGGGCGCTCGTGCATGCGGGGCACGCCCCGTAGTTCAAAGTCACCGCCCAGCACGGCCAGCGCGGCGGTCAGCGGCCGTATCGCCGTGCCGGCGTTGCCCATGAACAGCTGGGCCTGCCGAACCGGCAGTTGCCCGCCCAGGCCGTCCACTTCGACCGTGGTGCCGCTTTGACGCACGCCACAGCCCAATTGGCGCAAGGCGGCGAGCATGACGCGGGTGTCGTCAGAGTCCAGCACGTCGTGCAGCGTGGTGCTGCCCAAGCACAGTGCCGACAGCAGCAGCACCCGGTTAGAAATGCTCTTGGAGCCGGGCAGCACCAAAGCGCCGGCAGCACCGGCCAGTGGCGGGGTATCGAGAAACTTGGTGGTGAACATCAGGGTGTTGGTTGGCCCAGTCGCCAATTGGCGCGGGCGAGGCTGGCCTGTTCGATCAGGCGTTCAAGGGCTGCGCCGTCGCCGTCCACGTTGGCGATGGCCTGCTCCAGCGTGTCAAGGCTGGCGCGAAACTGGCGGGTCTGTATCAAGATCTCGTCCCGATTGGCCAGAAGGATGTCACGCCACATACGCGGCTCGCTGGCCGCAATGCGGCTGAAATCGCGAAATCCAGGGCCTGCCACCGCCAGACTGTCAGCCGCCTGTGCTTGTGCTGTCACAGTATTGATGAAGGCGAACGCCAACAGGTGCGGCAGGTGGCTGACCGCGGCCAGAGCCGCGTCGTGCTGGGCCGGCGACATTTGCACCACACGGCAGCCAATCGCTCGCCAAACGTCAACGGCCCGGGCCAGGGGCTCGGGCTGGGTGTAGCGGGTGGGCGTCAAGATCACCAGCCGGTCTTGGTACAGCGCCGCGTCGGCATGGGCCACGCCCGACACTTCGCGCCCCGCCATAGGGTGGGCCGGCACAAAGCAACCTTGGCGTTCGCGCAGCGCGCTTTCACAGGCGGCGGCGACGTCACCTTTGGTTGAGCCTACGTCCATCACCAGCATGCCGGGGTGAATACGGGGCTGGATCTCGCGCAGGGTGGCTTCGATCGCTGCCACTGGCATCGCCAACAGCACCAAGTCGGAGCCGCTGGCAGCATCGGCCGCGCTCGGCGCTGAGGCGTCAATAACACCCATGTCGAGCGCCCGGGCCAGCGTCGTCGCCGAGGGGCTGTAGCCGACGACGCGGCGTACCAGTCCGGCGTTTTTGAGCGCCAGCGCGAACGAGCCGCCCATCAGGCCGCAGCCTATGAGTCCGAGTTGCCGAAACATCAGTCGCCCGAAGGGTAAGCGCCCAACTGCTTGTAAAAGGCGCACAAGCCTTGCAGTTCTTGCAGCGCAGCGGCTACCGGCGGTTGGCTCGGATGGCCAGCGATGTCAATGTAGAAGAAGTAGTCCCACTGGCCAGAGCGCGCTGGGCGTGACTCAAAGCGCGTCATGGACACGCCATGTTTTTTGAGTGGGACCAGCAGATCGTGCACCGCGCCCGGCTTGTTCGGCACTGACACGATCAGACTCACGCAGTCGCGTCCGGTGGCTGGTTGGCTGGGCAGAGTTTGCGGCTGACAGACAACGGCGAAACGCGTGCGGTTGAAAGCGTCGTCCTGGATTGCTCTGGACACGATGTGCAGGCCAAACTCGCTGGCCGCGCGCTCACCGGCAACAGCGGCCCAGGCCGGGTTGCCTGCCGCCAGACGGGCTCCTTCGGCGTTGCTGGACGCAGCCCGCCGTTCCACATGCGGCAGGTGCGTGGTGAGCCAGTCCTGGCACTGAGCCAGCGCCTGGGGATGGGCAAACACCGCTTCGATGCCGACGTCAGACGGCTCCAGGCGCATCAGGTTGTGGCGAATCAGGAAACTGGTCTCTCCCACAATCTGCAGCGGGGAATTGAGCAGCAGGTCGAGCGAGCGCGAGATCACGCCTTCTGTGGAGTTCTCAATCGGCACCACGCCGAATTCGGCGCCGCCGGCCGCCGTGGCGCGAAACACCTCGTCGATGCTGACGCAGGGCAGACGCTCAAGGCTGGAGCCAAAATACTGCAGCGCTGCCTGCTCGCTGAACGTGCCCGCCGGGCCCAAATAGGCCACCCGCTGCACCGCCTCGAGCGAGCGACAGGCCGACATCACCTCGCGCCATATGACGGCAATGTGAGGTGGCTTCAGCGGGCCGGGGTTAGCGCCCTGCAGACCGGCAATCACCTGGGCCTCACGGTCCGGGCGAAACACTGCCGAACCTTCAGCACGCTTGATCTCGCCAACCTCCAGGGCCAGTCCGGCGCGCCGGTTCAGTAGCGCCAGCAGTTCTCGGTCCAGGGCGTCGATCTGGGTACGCAATTGGGGCAGTGTGTGTGCCATGGGTGCTTTGTCGCCTTAGCGTGGGTTTTTTTCAAATTCTCGCATGTAGTCCACCAAAGCCTGCACGCCCGCCAGCGGCATCGCGTTGTACAGGCTGGCCCGCATGCCGCCGACGGACTTGTGTCCCTTGAGCTGCAGCAGACCACGCGCCTGTGCGCCCGCCAGAAAACCGCCGTTGAGTTGCTCATCGCGCAGGAAAAACGGCACGTTCATGCGCGAACGGCAGTCCGGGGCCACCCGGTTCAGGTACAGGCTGGAGCTGTCAATGGCCTCGTACAACAAGGCCGCCTTGGCCCGGTTGAGGGCTTCGATGGCGGCAATGCCGCCTTGGCGTTTGAGCCACTTGAACACCAGCCCGGCCATGTAAATGGCGTAGGTGGGCGGTGTGTTGAACATCGAGCCGGCATCGGCCACGTTTTTGTAGTCAAAGGCGCTGGGGCAGGCGGGCAGGGCGTGGCCAAGCAGATCTTCGCGCACCACAACCAGCGTCAGCCCAGCCGGACCGAGGTTTTTTTGCGCCCCGCCAAAGGCCAAGCCGACACGTGACCAGTCCACAGGCCTCGAGGCGGCGTGCGATGAAAAATCAATCACCAAGGGCGCCGCGCAGCCCAGGGCCCGCAGGTCAGGCAGTTCGTGAAACTCGACACCGTGGATCGTCTCATTGCTGCAAATATGCACGTAAGCGGCGTCGGGGCTCAACCGCCAGCTTGCCGGCTCGGGCAGGCGCGTGTGCCCGTCGGCCTCATTGCTGGCAGCCAGGTTGACCTGGCCGTAGCGGGCGGCTTCTTGGAATGATTTTTGGCTCCAGCTGCCGGTCACCACCACATCGATCGGGCCAACCGCCCCGCTGCCGCCGCGCCGACCTGCCAGGTTCAGCGGCACGATGGCATTCTCAGTCAGGCCGCCGCCCTGCATGAAAAGGATCTTGAAATGCGCCGGCACAGCCAGCAGTTCGCGCAGATCCGCTTCGGCCTGCTCGTAGATCGAGACAAAGTCCCGCCCCCGGTGGCTCATCTCCATCACGCCCATGCCGCTGCCATGCCAGTCCAGCATCTCTGCGGCCGCCTGCGCCAGCACCTCGGCCGGCATGGTGGCCGGCCCGGCGGAAAAATTGAACGGACGAGTCATGAAAAAACAGGATAAAAAGTGCCTCTAGCCCCCGTCCAGTGGGCACTTCTAGCTATTTATTTGGTAGCAATTAAGCGTCCCTGTCTTTGTCGCTGTCGCTCTCGGCGTCTGGCGACGCAGCATCATCGCCCACCGGGTTCGCGTCATTCTCAACAATGCGCTGCAGCCCGCTCAGCTTGGAGCCCTCGTCCAGCCCGATCAGGGTGACACCCTGTGTGGCCCGGCCCAGCTCGCGAATTTCACTCACCCGGGTTCTCACCAGCACACCTTTGTCGGTAATCAGCATGATCTCGTCGTCGGCATGCACCAGCGTGGCCGCCACCACCCGGCCATTGCGCTCGGATTGTGTGATGGCGATCATGCCCTTGGTGCCACGCCCGTGCCGGGTGTACTCGGTGATGCTGGTGCGCTTGCCGTAGCCGTTTTGGGTGGCCGTAAGCACGCTTTGCTGCTCGTCCTCAGCCACCAGCATGGCAATGACGCCTTGGCCCTCTTCCAGCATCATGCCGCGCACGCCGCGCGCCTGCCGGCCCATGGGCCGGACGTCGTTTTCATCAAAACGCACGGCCTTGCCAGCGTCGCTGAACAGCATCACATCGTGCTTGCCGTCGGTCAATGCGGCACCGATCAGGAAATCGCCCTCGTCCAAGTCCACCGCAATGATGCCGGCCTTGCGAGGGTTGCTGAACTCATCTAGCGTGGTCTTCTTGACGGTGCCCATGCTGGTCGCCATAAACACATACTGGTCAGCTGGGAAAGTGCGTTTTTCGCCAGTCAGGGGCAACACCACCGTGATTTTTTCACCGTCGGTCAGCGGGAACATGTTCACGATCGGGCGGCCACGCGAGCCGCGCGAGCCCTGCGGGACTTCCCACACTTTCAGCCAGTACATGCGGCCGCGGTTGCTGAAGCACAGGATGTAGTCGTGCGTGTTGGCAATGAAGAGCTGGTCCACCCAGTCGTCCTCTTTGGTGGCGGTGGCCTGCTTGCCACGCCCACCGCGCTTTTGCGCCCGGTACTCGCCCAGTGGCTGGCTCTTGATGTAGCCGCTGTGCGACAGCGTCACCACCATGTCGGTCGGGGTGATCAGGTCTTCGGTGCTGAGGTCGAACGAGCTGTGCTCGACCAAACTGCGGCGGGCGCCGATCTTTGTTTGGCCGAACTCGGTCCGAATCACAGTCAACTCATCGCTGATGATGGTCGACACCCGCTCCGGCTTGGCCAGAATATCGAGCAGGTCCTCGATTTCGCCCATCACCTCTTTGTATTCAGCGACGATTTTGTCTTGCTCCAGCCCGGTCAGGCGCTGAAGACGCATTTGCAAAATCTCCTGCGCTTGGGTGTCAGACAGGCGGTACAGGCCGTCGCTGCCCATGCCATAGAGTTTTTCCAAGCCGTCTGGTCGGTAGTCGTCGGCATTGATCACGCCGCCGTCGGCGCGGGTGCGGGTGAGCATCTCGCGAACCAACTGGCTGTCCCATGGTTTGGCCATCAGCTCCACTTTGGCTACCGGCGGGGTCGGCGCATTGCGAATAAGGGCAATGAACTCGTCAATATTGGCCAGCGCCACCGCCAGGCCTTCAAGAACGTGACCACGCTCGCGGGCCTTGCGCAGGTTGAACACCGTGCGCCGCGTCACCACCTCACGTCGGTGCTGCAAAAAGACCTCCACCAGGTCTTTCAGGTTGCACAGCTTGGGCTGCCCGTTGATCAGCGCCACCATGTTCATACCAAAGGTGTCCTGCAGCTGCGTCTGCTTGTACAGGTTGTTGAGCACCACCTCGGGCACCTCGCCGCGCTTGAGCTCGATCACCAGCCGCATGCCCGACTTGTCCGACTCGTCCTGAATGTGGCTGATGCCCTCAATTTTTTTCTCGTGCACCAGCTCGGCCATGCGTTCCTGCAAGGTCTTCTTGTTGACCTGGTAGGGCAGCTCGTCGACGATGATGGCTTGGCGCTGGCCCTTGTCGATGTCCTCAAAATGGCACTTGGCGCGCATCACCACCTTGCCGCGTCCTGTGCGGTAGCCGTCTTTGACGCCATTGATGCCGTAAATGATGCCGGCAGTGGGGAAATCAGGCGCCGGCACGATCTCCATCAGCTCGTCGATCGTCGCCTCCGGGTGGCGCAGCAGGTGCAGGCACGCATCCACCACCTCATTCAGGTTGTGTGGCGGGATGTTGGTCGCCATGCCCACGGCAATGCCGCCTGAGCCATTGACCAGCAAATTGGGCAGCCGCGTCGGCAGCACCAGCGGTTCTTTTTCTGAGCCGTCGTAATTAGGACCGAAATCGACGGTTTCCTTGTCCAGATCAGCCAACAGCTCATGGGCAATTTTGGCCAGCCTGATCTCGGTGTAACGCATGGCCGCGGCGTTGTCGCCGTCGACCGAGCCAAAGTTGCCCTGTCCGTCCACCAGCATGTGGCGCATGGAAAAGTCTTGCGCCATGCGGACAATGGTGTCGTATACCGATTGGTCACCATGCGGGTGGTATTTGCCGATCACGTCGCCAACGATACGGGCTGACTTCTTGTAGGGCCGGTTCCAGTCGTTATTGAGCTCGTGCATCGCAAACAGAACACGGCGGTGAACCGGCTTCAAGCCATCCCTGGCGTCGGGTAGGGCACGGCCCACGATCACGCTCATCGCGTAATCGAGGTAGCTACGCCGCATCTCCTCTTCTAGGCTGATGGGCAGGGTTTCTTTGGCGAATTGGGTCATATGGCGCTCGCGGCTGTTTCAACTCTAGGCAAGTTCCGGATTGCATTCTAAGTCGGGGCTGTAGTTTATTTGCCACGATGCCTGCAGCAGATCAACGTTGCTGGCTCGGCAGGGGTCTGATGCCTAATTGCTGACTTGCTCTGCAAAGTGTCTGTGGCACAATACCCTAAGCGTTTTGGGTGATTGGCACCCTGACCGTCCAGTAATCGTTCGCGGCAGCGCTGCGGCTTTTTGTCCCCCCAAAGGAGAACTATGAAGAATTTCAGCAAATTGGCAACCTTGTTGGCTGCTGCGTTTGTCGCTGGCGCCGCTGGTGCACAAACCATTCACAACTGGCGCAATGCGTCTGGCGAAGTCTGGAAGAACTCGCCGGGCCAATGCTGGCGCGACTCGTCATGGACCCCCGCCACGGCGGCTGTCGGCTGTGACGGCGCGATCGTAGCTGTGCCTGCACCTGCAGCGGCGCCTGCCGCTGCTCCTGCTGCCCGGCCGGCTGCTGCACCTGCACCCGCCGCGGCAGCTCCTGCTGCACCCGCCGCAGCAGCTCCGGCTGCACGCGCCGCTGCTGCTGCACCCGCCGCAGCAGCTCCGGCTGCACGCGCCGCTGCTGCTGCACCCGCCGCCGCACCTGCTGCTGCTGCTGCTGCTCCCGCCGCCGCTGCTGCTGCTGCACCTGCTGCACCTGCTGCTGCTGCTGCACCTGCTGCACCTGCTGCTGCTGCTGCACCTGCCGCGGCGCCTTCTGCTGCTGCACCGGCTCGCCCAGCAGCTGCAGCCCCCCAGCCCGCAGTTGCCACTAAGGTAACTTACGCTGCTGATGCATTCTTTGATTTCGACAAGTCGGTTCTCAAGCCAGAAGGCAAAGCCAAGCTGGATGACCTGGTCGGCAAAGTCAAGGGCATCAATCTTGAAGTCGTTATTGCCGTGGGTCACACCGACTCCATTGGTGCCGATGCCTACAACCAAAAGCTGTCGGTCAAGCGCGCTGAGACCGTGAAGGCCTACCTGGTGTCCAAAGGCATTGAGAAAAACCGTGTCTACACCGAAGGCAAGGGCGAGAAGCAGCCTGTGGCTGACAACAAGACCAAAGAAGGTCAGGCCAAGAATCGTCGCGTTGAGATTGAAGTGGTTGGCACGCGCACCAACAAATAAGCGCCTCACAGCGTTTAGGTAGGCCCCGGCCTGCCAATAAAAACCCCGCTTAAGCGGGGTTTTTTAATGGTGGCTTTGGGCCTGCATGCCGCGAAGGGCCGCCCTGTTTTGGACAAGGTGTTTTCAAACTACCGATAATTCACTCATGAACGCCACTGTCAACGCCGACCCAGCCGAACTTGCCAAATTTTCAGACTTGGCCCACCGTTGGTGGGACAAAGATGGTGAATTTCGGCCCCTGCATGACATCAACCCCTCGCGACTGGCTTGGATCAACGGGCTGTCGCCGCTGGCAGGTGCCAGTGTTCTGGATGTTGGTTGTGGCGGTGGCATTCTGGCCGACGCCATGGCCCGCGCCGGCGCCGCCGTGACTGGCATTGACCTGGCCGCCAAGGCCCTTCGGGTAGCGCAGTTGCACGCCCTTGAAGCACAGACCACTGGTGTACATTACCGCGAGATCAGTGCCGAAGGGCTCGCGGCTGAACAAGCCGGCAGCTTTGATGTTGTCACTTGCATGGAAATGCTGGAGCACGTGCCCGACCCTGCCTCCGTCGTCCGCGCCTGCGCCAGCTTGGTCAAGCCCGGTGGTTGGGTGTATTTCTCTACCCTGAACCGCAGCCCCAAGTCCTTCCTTTTTGCCATTGTCGGGGCGGAATACCTTCTTAATCTGCTGCCTCGGGGCACCCATGACTATGCCAAGCTGATTCGGCCCAGTGAACTGGCCACTTACTGCCGTGCAGCCAGCCTGCAACTGGAACACACCCGTGGCATGGCTTACAACCCTTTGACGCGACGCACCCGGCTCAATGACGACACCAGCGTCAACTACCTGTTTGCCACCCGCAAACCGCTATCGCAGGTGACGTGATGCAAGCTGCGATGGGCTTTGAACATATTGAGGCGGTACTCTTTGATCTGGACGGCACACTGATCGACAGCGCGCCAGACTTGGGCGCAGCCGCCGACAAGATGCGGGTGGACCGGGGACTGCCCTCGCTGCCGCTCTCACATTACCGGCACATGTCGGGAACTGGCGCCCGTGGAATGATCGGCGTGGCGTTTGGCATTGCGCCAGATCACCCTGATTTTCCGGCCTTGCGCGACGAGTTTTTTAGTAATTATGAGCAGTGCATGACTGAGCGCACCTTCGCCTTTGACGGGGTTGGTGAACTGATCGCACGGCTGGTGGCCATCAATCTGCCCTGGGGTGTTGTCACCAACAAGTCGACTCGATTTGCGGTGCCCTTGACGCGTGCCATGCCATTGTTCGATTCAGCGCGGGCCTTGGTGTGTGGCGACACCACCCCGTACAGCAAGCCACATCCGGCGCCACTGCTGGAGGCCGCGCGCCAACTTGATATCTCACCCGCCAAGTGCCTGTACGTTGGGGACGACGAGCGCGATATCGTGGCTGGGCTGGCGGCAGGCATGTACACCGTAGCTGCCGGCTACGGCTACCTGGGTCAGGCTGATCACCCATCCGCTTGGGGCGCCCACGCCCTGATTAATTCTCCGGTGGCCCTGTTGCAATTGCTTGGCAAGGCCTAAAATATGTAACTTGGGGCTGCACTGGTTTCGACGTGGGTACGGACGCGCAGCAGGGCATGTCGAGCTGAATGGGCTCGTAAAACAGATTCAAAAAAACTAACTGCAAACGACGAACGTTTCGCACTCGCCGCTTAATCGCGCGTGAGCCTCGCAACAGCAAGCCAATAGGCTGGGCAAGGGCGATCAGGCCGCAAGGTTTGACAGTCCAGGCTGCGGGGTAATTTCATTTGGCTGGATCCACCTTGGGTAACTTAGGGTGTGTCAAGACAATAGGTTGCTGGCGATTTGCATAGCGTGCCACTGCGCGATGTGAAAAGTGAGATCCAAACCAGATGGCTACACATGTAGAACTGTTCGAAGAAGTCTTGCGGACGCGGGTTCAAATCCCGCCAGCTCCACCATACCCCTGTTTAAAGGCCGCTAAGGAACACCACCTAGCGGCCTTTTTCTTTGGGAAATCAATGACTTACGCATTATTAAGGGCTAATGAGGGCTATTGACAGCCAAACCAATACCGGGGAACATATCGGGGAACAAGCCGGGGTAAATGGCGATTTTTCATAGTCGTTCCCCGTTTTCACTGGAGAAGCCCCCGATGTTGACCGATGCCCAATGCCGAAACGCCATTTGTTCCCCGGACAAGAAACGGGCACGGTTCACCGATGCCGGGGGGCTATATCTGGAAGTAAGCCCGGCAGGATCAAAGCGTTGGTTCTGGAAAACCTACTTTGACGGGAAAGAGGGCCGCATGGCTTTGGGGGGTTACCCGGATGTTTCCCTGACAGCGGCAAGAAAAGCCCGTGATGCGGCAAAGCTGCAAAAGTCCGAAGGCACCGACCCAGTGCAAGCCCGCAAGCTGGAAAAGCTGAAAAACACCCGCAACACCGGCGACACCTTCAAGGCAATTGCGTTGGAGTGGTACGGCAAGCAAGCCCCCCAATGGAGCGACAGCCACGGCGAAAGAATGCGGCGGCAGTTGGAGCGCGATTTGTTCCCGTGGATCGGTGATCGACCCATTGCACAAATTCACGCGATGGAACTTTTGGCGGCACTGCACAAGGTAGAGGAACGCGGCGCACTGGAAACCGCAGACCGGGCATTGATGCTGGCGCGGCAGGTTTGGGAATACTGGCTACCCACGGCGGGGGTAGAGCAACGCAACATTACCGAAGGCTTGAAAGCCCGACTGACACCGTACCGGGGCAAGAGCTTTGCGGCCATAGTGGAGCCGAAACGGTTTGGCGACTTGATGCGGGCCATACACACCTACAAGGGCGGGCCAATCGTGCGAACGGCGTTGCAGTTGGCACCGTTGCTGTACCAAAGGCCGGGCAATCTGCGCATGATGGAATGGGCCGAACTTAATTTAGACGCGGCGCTGTGGACGATCCCCAGCATGAAAATGAAGCGCACCAAAGAGGAAAAGGAAAAAGGCGAAGCCCATACCGTGCCATTGCCCACGCAGGCCGTGGCCTTGCTGCGCAGCATTCAACCACTGACCGGGCACGGCGTTTATGTTTTCCATGGTGAGCGAACCCACGACAGGCCGATATCCGATAACAGTGTGCGCAGTGCCTTATATGCGCTGGGCTTTGGCAAAGAACAATCGTGGCACGGTTTCAGGGCAAGCGCACGCACAATGATCGTGGATGAATTGAACCTTGACCCACTGGCCATTGAAGCGAACCTAGCCCATGCAGTGAAAGATTCCAACGGGCGCAGCTACAACCGCACCCAGTACCTGAAACAACGGTTTGATATGGTGCAGCAATGGGCCGATTACTTGGACAAGCTGGCACGCGGCGCGGACGTTATCGCGTTCAAAGCGGCGTGAGTAGCACCGTGTAAGAGTAGGTAAACCAAGGCTTATTCATGGTGACATATTTTTTTGTAGGTATCACAGGTATCTCGGGTGCAAGCCGATAACGGCGCGGGTTTGCGCTGATACCCCATGAAAAATCGTGAGGTATCAGGGGTATCAAATCCGGCGAAATTGAACATTTTTAAACCACGCCTAGCTATCGGCTGATCCCCGATGGTGAAAACCGGGACTCCCTGACCCGGCGGCGCTGGTTTTTTATTGGGGCGTTTTCAGGGGACGGAAAAATGAAACAAGCAACGGGCTGTTTACAGTATTGGGATTTATGTTCGACGGTTTCACTTGATGCTGCAATTGCGTTGTGGTGCAACGTGGAACCCGGCGAATTGAAGGGACTGGGTTTCTCGACAAGTTGCATGGATGCAAAGCGCGAAGCCATCATTGATGCACTGCGGGATAAGCGACTCGAATATGAAGATAGGCCAGTGCCACGGGCTGACGGCAAAGGCCTTTGGTACGGCGCGGCTCTTGACGAACTGATTCAGAAGGACGGTTTGCGAATTAAAAAAGACAGTTTGCGGCGCTGGTTTTTGGATATGCCATTCGGAGATAGGCCAGCATTTTTGTTTGACGAATCACGCCGGGAAAATTTACCTGATGGCGGCGAAGTGGCGGAAATGAACACCACAAAGGCACTGGCTGTAATGGCATGGTTGCTTTCAGAAAACAAACCCGCAATGCAAATTGGCAGTAAGCCGAATGCAGCGCAGATTGGGGATGCCGTGGCAGTAATGGCAAAGAAGGCATTCGGCGCTGACACCAAAGGCTTTGAGGCATTTCATAAAAAGGTTGGCAAGGCTCTGAAGTTACTTAACGACGAAAGCGAGTTTGAAACACCCTTTTGAACGAACCTGAAAATCGGATTTTCTTTCTGATTTTCACCCTGAAAATGGACTGAAAAACCAACATTGCCCCCAATCGCTAGCAACCGTTAGCGAGACCTAAAGGGGTTTAGCAATGTTGATTTTGAGATTGCCCGAAATTAAGCGGGTATTGGGGCACCGGGCGGACGCAAGCGTTTACAACGCGATTCGGGCCGGGTTATTCACCACCGGGGTTGCCATAGGCCAAAGGGCGAAGGGCTGGCCAGACTATGAAGCGCAGGCCATTGCAGCGGCGCGGGTGGCTGGCAAGTCCGATGCTGAAATACGCGAGCTGGTGAAGGTGTTGCACGCAAAGCGCACCGAACTGGCTACGGTGTAAGGGGTGGCCACAATGAACCACCACACCGACACCACCAATGAAAAAGCCCCCGGAGTGTCTGACGACTCCAAAGGGCTTGCGACCGATACCACCAACGACCTAAATTTTGCCACTGGCACGCGGCACAGTAAAGCAATTGCCACGCAGGTTGCAGAGCTTGCAATTCGGGGCCATGCAGTCCAACAGTTGAAGGATGGCGGGTTTCTGGTATGCAAATATGGCCACACATTCCACGCGAATGACTTTGCAGAGTTGCAAGCCTTTGCCCGTCGATTGGGGGTGAGCCAATGAGCGCACTACCCATTCCCTTTGCGGTGGCCAGAAACCCGGAGCAAGCTTTTCAAGAGGCTATTGCAAAAGCGGGATTGACACCACCGGACACCATCATTGCCGATGGAAAAACTCACCGTTTCACTACCAACGGTAAGCGCAGCGACGATGCAGGCTGGTACATCCTGCACCTGGACAACATACCGGCGGGCACCTTTGGAAATTGGCGCGAAGGCCGCGCTGAATCATGGTGCAGTGTCGACCGCAACGCACAGACACCAGAGCAACAAAAGCAATGCGCCACGCAGTTGAAGTCTATGCAGAATGCCCGGCACCGTGAAAAGAAAGCCGAACACGATGCAGCGGCAGGAATGGCGCAAACGATATGGGCAGCGGCAACACCGATAGACGATGCGGCAGCGCATGGCTATCTTGTCAAAAAAGGCACCCAGCCCCACGGCGCACGGTTGATCGACACAGCAGCGGCAAGGGCGCATTGCGCGAAATTGTCCTATTCATTGTCCGGGCCGTTGCTGGTGATCCCCATGCGCAACGCGGCGGGTGAACTGCGAAGCCTTCAATTCATTACCGCCGATGGCACCAAGCGACCGCTAACAGGCGGCGAAAAGCAGGGATGCCATTACCGCATAGACAAACCTGATCCAGCGGCGCAAGGCGGCATCCTGATCGTTTGCGAAGGCTTTGCTACTGGTGCATCCATCCATGAGGCAACCGGGCAGCCCGTGGCGGTGGCCTTTGATGCTGGCAACCTTGAACCTGTTGCAAAGTCACTGCGCAAGCTGTACCCCGATGCGGCGCTAATCATTGCGGCGGACGACGACCACCAGACGACAGGCAACCCCGGACGCACGGCAGCGGCTGGCGCTACAAAGGCGGTAGGCGGCGTGATGGTTGTTCCCATGTTTCCGGCTGATAGGCCCGACAAGGCGACCGACTTTAACGACCTGCACCAGATGGCTGGCGGTGGGCTTGATGCGGTGAAAGTCTGTTTTGCTGGCGCTATTGAATCAATAGCTGGTTGCGCAAGTGATACGGGGGCTGGTGGCCAGATTGAACCCGAACCCATGCAGACTATGGCCACGGCGCAGGAAGTCACAGAACACACCGAAGCGACCGCCGCCACGGCAACCACCGAAGGCAGCGAAACCGTAACGGACAACGCGGCGAATGACGACGAACCGCCAGACGATTCATTTAGCGTTTTCCCCGATATCGACGCAAGGCCGCGTTATGTGGTGTTGGACGATTGGGCCAAAGATTCAGCGGGTAAGCACAAGCCGGGGGTGTATTACTGCTACGTGAAGATGAGCAAAAAGGGAGAGATTGAAGGCGTAATTGACCAATGGTTTTGTTCACCACTACACATTGAAGCAATCACATTTGACGGGCAAAACAATAACTTTGGGCGGCTGTTGCGCTTCAAACCCACGGTGGGCAAGTGGCGCGAATGGGCGATGCCTATGGAGCTATTGGCGGGCGATGGTTCCCAGTTGCGCGGTGAACTGTTGGCAATGGGCGTGGAGCTTGACCCCTATAGCCGACAGCAATTGCCCGCGTACCTGAACAGCGTGCACCCACCGCGAAAAATTCATTGCGCATTACAGGTGGGCTGGTGCGGTGATTCCTTTGTGTTGCCTGATACGGTGATCGGGCCAAAAGCGGCGGGCGTAATTTTCCAAAGCGGTGAACGTGGCCATGAGGAACACACGCAGGCCGGGACGCTGGCAGGCTGGCGTGATGGCATTGCAGCAAAAGCGGTGGGCAACCCGCTATTGATGCTGGCGGTATCGGCATCGTTCGCCGGGCCATTGTTGCAGCGGTGCAATTCTGAGGGCGGAGGGTTTCACGTTGTCGGTGATTCGAGCACAGGTAAAACTACCTTGATTGAAGCGGCGTGCGCAACGTGGGGCGGGCCGGGCTTTAAGCGTAGCTGGCGTTCGACCGCAAACGGCATGGAAGGCGCGGCGGCAATGTTCAATGATTGCCTGTTGGCATTGGACGAAATCAGCGAATGCGATCCGAAGGAAGTCGGGGCCATCGTCTATGCACTGGGCAACGGGCGCGGTAAACAACGTGCAAGCCGTAGCGGGAATGCGCGGGGCGTAACGCGGTGGCGGTGTTTCGTTATTTCCAGCGGTGAACGCACCATTGCCACCACCATGCAGGAAGGCGGACACCGGGCGAAGGCGGGGCAGTCTATGCGACTGTTGGACATTACAGCGGCACAAGCCTATGGCGCATGGGATGCCTTACACGGCGCAACCAGTCCGGCGGCATTCTCGGATGCCATCAAGCGGGCAGCGGCACAGCACCACGGGCAGGCAGGCCGGGCGTTTCTGGAAAAGCTGACTTTTGATGCAAGCGATCTTTGCGCCATGTTGGAGGAAGTCAAGGCCGCACCGATGTTTGCAACC